>Ga0066660_10000210_pt1 | contig 17744 bp, 16 predicted proteins | sample GraSoiAngelo_109_FD_75177 | JGI IMG/M metagenome (GOLD analysis project Ga0066660, IMG submission 75177) | Grasslands soil microbial communities from the Angelo Coastal Reserve, California, USA - 14_0903_12_20cm | ecosystem: Environmental > Terrestrial > Soil > Grasslands | place: USA...
CTCGCCTGTGTGAAGAGGCTGAACTCGTTCAAGATCGGCGGGGTCCAGCATTGCCGATGGGGAATACTCAATACCCCGAATGGGCCTGCCCTCCAGGGAAGGAGCTTGGCCGGGCAACAGCGAAGGAATCAGCAGCAACCAGAAAAAGGGCCGAATCTGCCGCCGCAGGACGCTCATTGATATAAGACGGGTTAGCAGCGCTTGCGTTTCTGCGTATCCCTTTGCTTCCTTTTGGGCGGGGGTGCCGGGAGTGGGTGATGATGTAAATATTAAAGCGCTCAACAGCATCCTGAATCAGGCGGGATTAAAATCATGAACGAGAAAGGGTATGCGATTGTAATTGAACCGGGCGCAAACAACTTTAGCGCCTACGTTCCAGACCTCCCCGGATGCATCTCCACCGGGCGCACGGAAGCCGAGGTAAAACGCAACATAAGGGAAGCCATTGAATTACTGGGGGTGGAACGCATTGGCCACGGCATCGCGGCGATCAAGGATCCTGGATTAATGGATCTGCTTGCAGAACGCAAAATCCCTCTGGAGATTTGTCCGCAAAGCAACTTGCGCACCGGCGCGCTCGCCCGCCAACTCGCCCGTGAAAATGTACGAATGGAGGACCATCCTCTCCCGACGTTTTTCCGCCACGGAATACCGGTTGTCTTGTCCACCGACGATCCTGCGCTATTTCATACGACGCTCTGCGACGAATACGCCGGCGCCGCACAAATGGGCTTGCACGAAAACGAGTTGGACCAAATTTGTGAAATGGGCTTCCAATACGCCTTCCAGCCCGCCCACAAGGCGACGTAACCCCGCGTCGCGCTTTTCTCGCTGTAGGGCGCAGCTTTATCCCGAGCAACTCGCGGGAATGCTGCCCCACAGGGCTCGCCTGCCGCAGGCGCGGCTTTGCTATAATGCCCCTTATGAAAGCACACGTGTGGGTTATGCCAAAGCGCACCGTCCTCGACCCGCAGGGACAAACGATTCAGCACGCACTCTCTGGGCTTGGTTACGCTGCCGTGAAAGATGTGCGCCAGGGAAAATTCTTCGTGTTGAATCTCGATGGCTGGAACCGTGACGAAGCGCAAAAACAGCTCGAGCGCATTTCCAAGGAAGTGCTCACCAACCCGGTCATTGAAGAATACCGCCTCGAGATCGTTGATTGAGCTACCGCGTTCTGTGCCCTTTCCTCTGTAGGGGCGCAGCATGCTGCGCCCCAGCCTGCAAACACGCCTTCCCGAGCGAGTCTCGTCGGCAGGCGGGTCACCTTCGCAAGGGAGATCGCGCTTGAAATACGTATGCCTGGTCTACGGGGAAGAGAAAAAAATCGGCGCCCTGACCGACGACGAGTGTATGGCCTACGACCAAGCCCTGCGGAACTCCGGCCGATGTCTCGCCTCGGAGGCGCTTCAGCCCGTCCACACCGCTGCCACCGTGCGTGTCCGCAACGGGAAGGTGTGTGTTAGGGATGGCCCGTTCACCGAAACGAAGGAGTGTTTGGCAGGGTTCTATTTGATTGACGCCGCTGACCTGAACGAGGCCATCCAAATCGCCTCCCAAATTCCCCCCGCCCAGGTCGGCTGTATCGAGGTACGACCGGTCAGAGAACTAGCCAGCACCACCGGCCAACGCAGGAAGCTGTAGCCACCTGTTTGTCAGTTGCCCGAGCCCGCACCCATGGGCGCGGGACTTTTCTGCCACCAGCCGGTGGACTTCGGAGAAGTATAGAGCGGCGTGAGCTTCTCCTGATGGGACCTTTCGATATGCAGCTTTGGCCACTTTGGCCATTCCATGCGTGTATCCGCTCCTGCACCCTTGGGACCAGGACCAGTGGGCTGCACCCAGTGTTGAGCGTAGGCCGTGCGAACAGAGCCGAGTCTAAGCAGGAGCACCGCGCAGAAACCGAAAACGAATTGCTTCATAGGAGTTACCTCTAACCGAGCTTGGAAAGGGCCACCAGGCGAAAAGTAGCTCGCTTCGTGGCGCCTGCTGATGGGTTTCCAAATTTGCGCAGGATGCATCTCGTCATCCTCCCGTGGAACGGTCACAAGTTACACAGAGGAGGGCGCGCGAAACCTTGTGGCTGAGACATTCGATACGATTCAGAATTCTAGTGAAAGAATGCGTTCAAGAGGACGAAAACGAGGAGCAGATTTGGCGTCCAGTCTTGATGAGCGAGACTGACCGGAAAAGTGCCGGCTAGTCTTCCCTGCAACCCGGTATCAGGACCTGCTATTTGCCTCCAAAGAAGTCGCGCCTCCCCGGCCCGGCAGCGTCGAAGTGCACCGAGTCCGTAAACTAACCAACGCCGCCGCCCGCCCGTCGGCAACTGTATGGGCACGATACATTGTGCCCTCTTCTGGTGCCCAGGCCTCCCAGCAAACCGCAAAAACTCCGTCTCTCCGGCCCCGCCACCCAAAAAACATTAGTCAGTGAGGGCGGGGCTCCTGGATTTCCGCTCTCGTTTTCGGCAAACTCTGCGGATAATGCTGCTGAAGAAAGGCAACCAACTTTTCCCGAACCTGGCAGCGCAGGTCCCAAAGCTTCGGAGAATCCTCTGCACTCATCAGCGCGCGCAGCTCCAGCGAGTGTTCCGATGCGTTGGTAACTTCCAGTGCCCAGGCCTTGCGGTCCCAGATTTCCGAAATTTGCAAAATGCGATGAAGTTCCTGGCGCACTGCCTCGACCGAAACGGCATAATCCGCGTAAACAAACACGGTTCCCAGCAGGTTCGCTGTTTTGCGCGTCCAGTTTTGAAAAGGCTTCTCGACGAAATAAGACAGTGGCACGACCAGCCGCCGCAAGTCCCAGATGCGCACGACCACGTACGTCGAGCCAATTTCCTCGATCCGTCCCCACTCGCCCTCCACAAACACTACGTCGTCGAGGCGGATGGGTTCCGCCAAAGCAATTTGCACCCCGGCGACAATGTTCGTGAGCGCGGGCCTCGCCGCTAAGCCAACGACCAGGCCGGCCAATCCCGCCGATGCCAGGATGCTGGTGCCTACTTGGCGAATACTGGGAAACGTCATCAGCATAATCGCGAAGGCAGCGAGGCCGACAACCACCGTGACGATCCGTTTAAAGACCAGCGCTTGCGTCCGGATTCTCCGCGCGTGGAGATTGTCCTGCACATCGGTTTTGTACTTGAGGGAGATGAAGTCTTCCGTTACGTCCATGAAGGCGATGATCAGCCAAGCCCCTGCCGCAATTAACCCGAGGGCGATAAGATGGCGTAGGGAATCCACCAGGTTGCGCGGCAGCTGAAGGACCGGCATCACCAGGAAAAGCACTAAGAGCGGAAAGATCATCCGGGCTGGCCGAGAGCTATGACGGACAAAGGAATCACCAAAGGAACTGGCCGTCCTCTGCGCAAGCTTCCGGCCGAGTGAGAAAATGACAAAATGAACGACCAGGCCGAGAAAGGTTGCCCCTAAGAGAAGTGCAGCTGACCACAGCCAGCCTGGCCAGGCTTGCTTAATCCAGCCCATTTCTTACCTCTCAGCAGAATATCGGAGCCTAACCGCTGGGCGGAGACACGAAATTCCGTCACAGCGTACGGCAAGGAAACCTCCGGAGGGCGGAGGTGCGAAGCCTTGACAGCACCTTGAAGCTGGAGCCCATCATGGATCTGTTCCCTGACTCTCAATCAAATTGACGAACAGCCTTCTTCTTCGCGAGCTTCCACCTGAGGATCGGAAAGGAAGTGGATTTCCTCAGCTTCGCTATGCGGCTAGCAGGACTTCAGCGGTTTCCAGAAGTGATGTTCCTCAGAATTGCCTCGCGCCGCCTGTTTGGGCCCGGGAGGTTCCCTGCGGGCTGGTGGAGCACCGCCCCCGATGCCGCATCCGCTGCCAGCTTCAGGGAAAGCTTTTTACCTTCCCCTCAAAACCTATGTATATCACGGGTCGTGACCTCGCAAATCCCGCCCGTGAGGGCAGGATCGAAGTCCGCGCGATCCAGAAACTAACCTGCGCCACGGATGCCCGCCGCCGGTTGTAACCCGCAACTATTACCTCTCGCAAAATCTTGCGACCATACGCTTTGGACCCTTTGGACTGCGGCAGCCCTTTGGCTCCCTAGGCATGATCGCCTCGACTCGCCACAGCACCATTCTGCCTAAAGTTCGGGGTGTAGTTCAAAATCCCGCCTAACGTTCCTGCGACCGCGTCTAAATGCTCTTTGTCCGGTGCTCCGTTTCCTCAAAATCGCGCCGCCTCTGCACACTCTACCCCTGTGTTTTCTTTCTCTTACGCCAATCCTGTTCGAATCCCTCTGTCTATTCCATGTCCGGCCTGCCCATCCAACTTCGCTCCCGTATCCTCTCGGGCCTTCGCTCCACCCTGAAACCGCGCCCGCCGACCGAGTCGGCCCCTCGCTTGCCGAAAACCGTTGCCAGCAAGCTCCTATCCATGTTCTCCTCATCCCTCACTTGCGACTCGAGGCCCTCAGTCACCAGTCACAAATCACCAGTCACGATCTCCGGCACCGCATCGTCCACCACCGGCCGGCGTGTTACGCTGGTAGAAGCAAGGTGAGGTGACGTCCCTTATGTGCGGAATTCTCGGCTACATTGGCCCCAAAAGAGTCGTTCCCGTAGTCATCGAAGGGCTTCGCAAGCTGGAGTATCGCGGCTATGACTCTGCAGGCATCGCCGTAGTAAACGGCACGGGCAAGCTCGAAATTCGCCGCGCGCCCGGGAAACTTCGCAATCTCGAAGAAGCCATCGCCAAGTCGCCTATCGAAGGGACTTACGGCATCGGCCACACGCGCTGGGCCACGCACGGCCGGCCCACCGAAGAAAATGCTCACCCGCACCGTGACTGCACCGGCCAAATTGTCGTGGTGCACAATGGAATCATCGAAAACTATCTCGAGCTCAAAGAGAAGCTCCTGAAGGAAGGCCACAAATTCGCCACCGAAACGGACACGGAAGTCGTGGCGCACCTCGTGGAGAAAAATTCCGACGATGGGGTCCCACTGGAGGAAGCGGTCCGCCGTTCGTTGAAAGAGTTGCGCGGCATTTACGCGCTGGTTTTTCTCTCTGCCAAAGACCCTCAAAAAATCGTCGCCACGCGCCTGGGCCCGCCCTCCGTCGTCGGATTGGGGGCCGGCGAATATTTCGTTGCCAGCGACATTCCGGCGCTGCTCGAGCACACGCGCGAAATGTTTTTTCTTGCTGATGGCGACATCGCGGTTCTGACAAAGCAAGGCGTCCGAGTTATGGATCACGACGGCCACCCTGTGCAGCGCCCTCCGCAACACGTCGCCTGGGACCCCATCATGGCGGAAAAGGGCGGCTACAAGCACTTCATGCAAAAGGAAATTTTCGAGCAGCCCCGCGCCGTCCGCGATACCCTTCTCGGCCGCATTTCTCAGGACACCGGCAAAGTCTTTCTCGATGAAATGCAGCTCACGGAAAAGCACTTTCGCGCGTTTCAACAAGTGCGCATCGTGGCTTGTGGGACGAGCTGGCATGCAGGGCTGGCCGGAAAGTTCATGATCGAGCGCCTGGCCCGCCTTCCCGTCGAAGTGGATTATGGTAGCGAATTCCGCTATCGCGACCCCATCATTGATTCCAACACATTGACCGTTTGCATCAGCCAGTCCGGTGAAACCGCGGATACGCTGGCGGCCGAGCGCGAAGCAAAACTAAAAGGCTCGCCCACGCTGGCGATATGCAACGTCATCGGTTCCATGATCACGCGCGAAGCGAGCGGTACCATTCCTACGCACGCCGGCCCGGAAATCGGCGTCGCTTCCACTAAAGCCTTTACGTCGCAACTGGCTGCTCTGCTGCTTCTTGCCTCCTATCTAGGGCAAGTCCGCGGGAAACTCAACGATGCCGCCGCCAGAGATCTGATGCAGGAGTCCTTGCAAATCCCGCACAAAATGGAAACCGTTCTCCAAGCCGATGCTTCCGGTCTTTATGAGAGTCTTGCGCGGCAATTTTTCCGCAATACGGATTTTCTCTATCTCGGTCGGGGCATCCATTACCCCATCGCGCTCGAAGGCGCGTTGAAGCTCAAGGAAATCTCCTACATCCACGCCGAAGGCTATCCCGCCGGCGAAATGAAACACGGACCAAACGCGCTTATTGATGAAAATCTTCCCGTCGTCGTGCTGGCCACTCGCGATGAATCCGATCCCGGAGCGATGACCCGCTATGAGAAGAGCGTCTCCAATATCAAGGAAGTCAAAGCGCGCGATGGCATTGTGATTTCCGTTGTCACTGCCAAGGATCGGCTCGCGCGCGAAGCTTCCGACCACATCGTCGAGCTTCCGCCCGCTCCGGAATTACTCGCGCCGCTGCTCGAAATTATTCCCCTGCAGTTGCTCGCCTATCACATCGCGGTGCGCCGTGGCTGCGACGTCGATCAACCGCGCAATCTCGCAAAGTCGGTCACCGTCGAGTAATCCACGGATGCTGCAGCCAATCCGAAACCGGCACTCAAGCGTGGCGAACAGTTTGCTTTCGGCTAAAATAGTTCTATGCAGGGCAAATTTTTAGCGAGCCTTGTCTCGCCGCTGCTCTTGCTCCTTTCAGCCGGCCCAATAGCAGCGCAAACTCCTACCAAAACTCCGGATGCCGCAACCGCGCCGCTTCGTGAAGTTCGCATAGATGGCGAAAAACATCTTTCGGAATCTCAAGTTGCGGCCTTGACAGGCCTCACGCCTGGCTCGGAGGTCGGGCGCTCTGACTTGCAGGCCGCCGCCGACAAGCTCTCAAAAACCGGTCTTTTCGACAAGGTCACCTACAACTTCGAAACGCGCACGGGAGTGATTGTCACTTACCATGTGGAGGAATCTCCCCGTATCCCCGCTTATTTTGACAATATTCCCTGGTTCGCCGATTCCGAGCTGGCCGATGCTATCCGCAAGAAACTTCCTTTCTTCGACGGCACTCTCCCCCAAGCCGGCGGGGCCGTCGAACAAGCCGCCGATGCGATCAAGGAATTGATTGCCTCTCACGGCTTGCAAGTGACCGTCCAGCATCAGGTCACCGGCAACCCCCTTGCAGACGGCACCGTTCAAATGTTCAAGGTCGAAGGCCCGGATCTACATATCGCCAAGCTGGAATTCAGCGACAGTTCCCTTTTGGCCTCCAAAGCGGTTCAACAGCATCTCGCCGAGATTGTTGGCAAACCCTATTCGAGAATGACGATCGACTTGTTCCTGACCGAAGCGATCCGGCCCATTTATCTAAGCAAAGGATGCTTGCATCCCAAGTTAGGCCCCCCGGAAATACTGCTGACAGGCAAGCCCGGCCCGAACTTGCCTGCAGAAGTTCCCGTATTTGTTCCCATCGCACCCGGGCCGATCTATCATTTCAAAGGAGTTCATTGGACGGGAAACGCTACGGTCTCGGAGTTCACTCTGAACCGCGATTTTGGTTTGAAGCCCGGCGATGTTGCAGACGGCATGCAGGTCGAAGCGGGCTGGAACCGCGTGCGCGAAGAATTTGGCCATCATGGCTACCTCGACGCCAAGATCGATCCCGTCCCGTCATTTGACGAATCGGCGCACGCCGTTTCTTATTCCGTCTCCGTTCACGAAGGTCCGCAGTATCGCTTCGGCAAAATGGTGCTGACCGGCCTTTCTCCCGCGGCGGAGAAGAAACTGCAGGCTGCTTGGCCGATTCCCGAGGGCGAGATTTTCGACAAGACGAAATACGAGGCGGTCCTGACCAAGCTGCAATTGCATCAAGAACAGATCTTTGGCGAGCTCCCGCTCCACTATGAAAGCGTTGGCCACTGGCTGCAAACCAACGCTGGCACGGGCACGGTCGATGTGCTTTTGGATTTCAAGTGATTTTGCGGGGCTTCGGATCACCCTGCACCGAAAACCCCGCTGTGCGATATACTCAGCGTTGATATGAAAACTCTCGTTCAAATTCGCAACGGAGAGCAATCGACTCTTTCCGGCGAAGAGAAAGAAGAACTTCTCGTCTCCCGCTTCGCGGAAATTCCTTCGCTCATCGTCGCGCTTTCCGGTGGCGCGGATTCCGCTTATCTGGCATGGGCCGCGAACCGCGCTCTTGGCGAGCGCGCATTGTCGGTTACGGCTCTTTCTCCGAGTTTTTCCGCCTATGACAAGGAGATGGTAGAGCAGTTTGTTAAAAGTGTGGTCTTGCGCCACGAGTTCATCGAAACGCACGAAATGGAGAATCCTTCCTATCGCGCGAACCAGCCCGACCGCTGCTATTTCTGCAAGGACGAACTGTTTTCCGTGCTGGATAATCTCGCCCGTTCCCGCGGATTTGCTGCGATCGCCTATGGCGTGAACGCCGACGACACGCTCGATTTTCGCCCCGGCCACCGTGCCGCTACCGAGCACCAAGTTCTTGCGCCGCTCCTCGATGTGGGCCTTACAAAAGCCGAGATTCGCCTGCTTTCGCGACGCGCCAACCTACCCACCTGGGACCGCCCTGCCTCCGCTTGCCTTGCCTCACGCGTCCCATACGGAACGGAAGTGACCCCCGAACGGCTCGCCCTGGTCGAACGCGGAGAAGCTGTGCTCCGCGAGCTGGGCTTCCGCCAGTTTCGCGTGCGCATCCACGACAATCTCGCGCGCGTCGAAATTTCTTCCGACGAGATGCCTCGGGCGCTGTCGACGGAGATGGCCGCCGCCATTGCAGAGCGCCTCAAATCCGCCGGCTTCGCCTACGTAACTCTGGATTTGCAGGGCTATCGCCAAGGTTCTCTCAACGAAGCTTTGGCGCGCCCTGCGAAGTCCTTCCGCAAAACGGTTTCCGGAACATAATTCGTTGTTTTTGCGTAGCTATTAGGGGAACATCCAAGCGGCTGTTCGGGTTCCTTGGGAGGAGGAATGGCGCGCTATCGCAATCTCGGCGGCTGCCTGCTGCTCTTCGCAGCCACCGCTGCCCTTGCCGGCTGTTACACGGGTCCAGCCGTCAACGGAAGCTTCGCCCGCACGTTCACAGTATCGGGTCCTATCCGGCTGGAGCTCAATAACGCCTCAGGGGATGTCGACATCATGGAGGGAGCAGCCGGAACCGTCTCGATCAATGCTGAAGTCCGCGCTTCCGGTTTCGGATTTGAGAATCCGCAGGCGCGCTTGAACGAGATTGTTTCCAACCCACCCATTGAGCAACGCGGCGACACGATTCGCATTGGCAAGGATTTTTCTCGCATGCGCAATGTCTCGATTAGTTACAAGATCCAAGTTCCTCACGAGACGGAGGTCGATTCTAGCGTCGCTTCCGGCACAGAAAACATCCGCGACCTGCGCGGCCCGGTGAAAGTCCGCTCGGCTTCCGGAACCATTGACGTTGCAAAGATCGACCGCGACGCACAGCTTTCTACGGCAAGCGGCTCCATTTCCGCCGAAGACCTGGGCGGTGACGTCCAGGTCTCGAGCGCCTCTGGCAACGTTACGGTTTCAAATGTCAAGGGCGATACTCGCGTGCACGTCGCGTCGGGCGTTGTTCACATTTCGCAACCCGGCGGCCGCGTCGACGGAAGCACAACCAGTGGCCAAGTCGAGATTCAAGGCGCGGCAAACGATGTGACCGCCCATTCGGTGTCAGGCCGTGTTTACGTACAGGGAAATCCCGGCGCACAAGGCTACTGGAGTCTCAGGACCACTTCCGGCGGCGTTCAAATTAGCGTTCCTCCCTCGGCAAACTTTCATCTTTCCGCAGACGCAGTTTCGGGGCAAATTCGCACCGATGTTCCCATCGTGATCGAGGAGCAAGGAAAACACTCGCTCCGCGCTCGCCTGGGTTCCGGCGGTGGACGCGTCGAAGTGCACACAGTCTCTGGGGAGATTCGCATCAGCGGAACATAGCAGACCATCGGCCTTGCCTTCTCCTGCTACGGGAAAGCAAGGCGATAGCGACAATTTTCCTTTCTACGTTTAGAATTCTCGCATGTCCTCTCAGACCCTGGTCCCTGCCTGTATAGCGCTTCTGCTCTGCACCGCGATCTCACCCACTTGGGCACTCGGCGCCGGAACGCCACAGGCGAATCAGCAGGCCGCTTCCCAGGCCTCGACCTCGGCTCGCTCCAAAGACGAGTCTGCCCTCAAGCAACGCCAACCCGAGGAAGAACTGCAGCGCGCCCTGAACGAAGCTGGCAGCGATCGTGCCGCTCTTGTTCGCAACCTTGAAGGCTTTCTGAAAAGGTATCCAGATTATCCGAACCGCACGGCAATCTACCGCGCGCTCGTCGAGGCCAGCGTGCAACTCAAGGACGATGCTCGCGCTGCCGACTATGCGGAACGCATGGTGGCTCTGAACCCCAACGATATTTCCACGCTGTTGCTGGCCATCGAGCTTCTCGAGCGCCGCGACGACGAAGCCAGCTTTCGCCGCGCTGTCAGCTACTCCACGCGCATTTTGGATCTCGTGCAACGCGTTTCCTCTTCCGAACGTTCCGCGCGCGTCTCGGCCGAACAATGGGAGCTTCAGAGAAAGAGCGATCTCGCCAATACGCACTTTCTTCGCGGTGACCTGTATTTCAAACTAAGAGACTACGAATCGGCTCGAAAGGATCTCGAAACCAGCTATGAGATCTTTCCAACCGCTGGCGCAGCCCAGAGACTGGGCGAGGCCGCCGAGCTTCAAAAGGACTTGAATACCGCCATCGAGGAATACGCGAGGGCCTTCGCCCTTGCCGAAGGAAAAAACGGCGACGTTAGCCGGGAAGAAATTCGCAAGAAAATCGGCAACGTCTGGCGGCTCGCGCATGGCTCCGAGAAGGGCTTAGGCGAGTATCTGCTGAGCACTTATGACTCCGTGACGCGACCTGCGCTGAAAAAGCCTGGGCGGAATGAAGGGGCTAAAGAACTTTCCGACTTCGTCGTTCGCAAGGCTTCGAATGGAAGCGCTTACCCGTTGAAAGAAGCAAAGGGAAAAGTAGTGGTCCTGAATTTCTGGGCCACCTGGTGCGGACCTTGCCACGCGCTCGAGCCGCTGTTCGCCCACGTGGCCGCGGACTTTCATGATCTTCCCGACGCGCTCTTTCTTTCTGCAAATTGTGATGAAGATGAAACTTTGGTTGCGCCTTACTTGCAGAAAGACAAGATGACAACCGAAGTTGTCTTTGCCGATGGCCTCGATCGGCTGTACTCGATCACCTCTTACCCGACGGTCATCGTGATTGACCGAGAGGGGAAAATCGCGTTTCGTTCCATCGGATTCCAGCCAGACGCATTTGAGCGGGATCTTTCTGCGGCGGTGCGCCGTGCCCTGGACAAAACGAACGCCCTGAAAAGCGCCGCGCCCTGACGTGAATCAGGGCGCCAAGTCCGCGCTGTACCCATCAACCACATCCACGAAATCAGACACCTCCGCCATATCCTTTCCCACAAAACGGATGGTGTGCGAATCCACGCGCTGCACCGACCTCAAATAACTGAGTATCTGCGCGGGCGTGTAGTTCTTGAAGCTGATTTCCAGCGTGACCGGCGTTTTGATCGTGTACGGCTTGAAATCGCGCAGGCGCGCCAGCGCTGCTTTTACACCAGCGCCGATTCTTTCGCAGGACGCCTCCGGAGTCAGTGTTTCGGCCGAGTGAAAGCTCAAGTTCTTCTTCGTCTCTACCGTCTCGATGCTTCCGAGCCGGGACCGCAGTTCTTCGATTGCCGCATCGTCACCGGATGCAAAAATCACGGGCACGCCCAGCTCGCCGGCAAACGCCGCGTTGAATTCTCCTTCCGTCACGGCATTGCCGTTCAGCGCAACCCGCGTAAAATGCGCGCTCGAAAAGGTATGGGCACGCACGCCATGCGTGTTGGTTGTCGATGCGTGATAGCCAACAAAGAGTGTGGCGTCAAAGGTCGAGTCCAGGCCCGCCATCATGCTCCCATGACGTGGCCAGGAGCGCACGATACGCACGTCCTTAGGAAACTCTTCAATTAAAAGACTCTCGCCATTTCCATGCGAATCGCTGACCACGATCTCGGCCGCCCCGTATTCCTTCGCCGCGCGCACGGCGGCCAGCGTTTCATTGGTCATGAAATGCCGGAAGCGCTCGTACTCAAAACCACCCGGGCCCAATTGGTCCGCGGTCACCACGCCCGCAACGCCTTCCATGTCCACCGAAATGTAGATCTTGAGTTTCTTGGCTGCGGGTGACTCCACTGTAGGACTAAGAAGCCAAGACGCAACGACAAGCAACATAAACACACGGCAGGGACGACGCAGCAATCTCATGGACGCACCTCACGAATTATGGGGAGAAAATCTGCGGACGGGAGTCTATCAGCTCCGCGCGGCAGACGCTGAAGGAAATACAAGGGCCACTTCGCTGGCTGCGAGAATCGTGTTCACGTGAATTCGAACTGTATCTTCCACGCGCCGGGCATAGCCGCCTGCCAGCGTCGTCGCCACGGGAATGCCCCGGCGCCGCGCTTCCTCAAAAACGCTGCGGTCGCGTTTTTTCAATCCCTCTTTTGTCAGTGACAATCCGCCAAGCTGGTCCTCGCAGTAAGGGTCGGCACCGCCTACATAAAAAAGAATGTCCGGCTGAAATTCGCCCAAGGCTCGTTGCACCGCAGGAATTAGAGTGCCCAGATACTCCTGGTCTCCTACGCGGTCGTCCATGTGCAGATCGAGGCTCGAAGGCGGCTTGTGCCCTGGATAATTGTTGAGTTGATGGATGGAAAGCGTGAACACGGTCGGATCGCCACGAAAAATCGCCGCCGTCCCGTTGCCGTGATGCACGTCCGTGTCCACTACGATGGCTTTTTTGATGGCGCCATCCGCCTGCAGCTTTCGAATGGCCACCGCTACATCGTGGATCGCACAGAATCCTTCTCCGTGGTCGGGATAGGCATGATGAAAACCGCCGCTCAGATTGGAACAGAACCCGTCTCGTAGCGCCATTCGTCCTGCCAGTATCGACCCGCCCGCCGCCAGCCAGACCGCTTCCACCAGTTCCGGGGAATAGGGGACTTCGAGTCGCATGACGTCGCTTGAGGTGAGCGTGCCGGTCTTTAATTTGCACACCCACTCTTTGGTATGCACGCGCAAAATGTCTTCATCCTCCGCCGGATCAGGCTTCAAAAACTCTTCTTCCTTCGCCAGCCCTTCGCGCAAAAGCATTTCGTAAATCAGCCGGAATTTTTGCGAGGGAAACACATGCTCGCCCAGATTCAAATCATAGCGGTGATGGTAGACAAGCGTGAATGGCAGGGAACCTCTCATAAGGCGTAACCACGCGGGTGATTTTAACGCGATCTCAGATCTCTGCTCTCCGATCTCCAGGTTAATTCTCGCGTTCCAGAATAAAATCGGGGACCGTGGCCAGAGCGCGCGCAAATTCCGAATCGCGATGTCCATTGAGGCAGGATTTGGCCCGTTGTGCGTACTCTTGCGCGAGGCTGCGCGCGCGGTCGAGCGCGCCCGAATCTTGCACCAGGGACACGATCGTCTCCGGGCGCACTGAATGAAATTCTTTTTCTACAAGCACCTGGGCCACAAGCTCGCGCGCTTCGCGATGGCCGTTTTCCATCGCGTAAATCAGCGGCAGCGTGACTTTCCCTTCTTTCAGGTCGCTCAACACCGGCTTGCCCAGTTGCTGCGCCGAAGCCGTGAAATCCAGCAGATCGTCTACCAACTGAAACGCCAGCCCGGCGTTCCTGCCATACTCCGCCAGCGCCTCCTCTTCCTCGCTTTCCAGCTGGCCGAGCACGGCCCCAAGCCGCGTGCAGCCGCTGAACAGGCAAGCCGTTTTGTAGGTGGCCAGGCGCAATGCGTCTTCTTCCGTCACGTCAATGCGCCCGATTTTTTCCAGCTGGATCAGTTCGCCTTCCACCATTTTCTGGGTCACGTCGATGAGGATATCGAGAATGCGAAAGTTGCGTTCCTCCAGCGCCATTTGGAAGGACTGCATGTACAGCCAGTCTCCGGTGAGCACGCTGCGGTGGTTGCCCCAACGGGCATTGGCAGAGGGACGTCCTCGGCGCGTCCCGGCGCTGTCGATCACGTCATCGTGAATCAGCGTAGCGCTGTGCAGCAGCTCGACCACTGCTGCAAGGCGAATCGCGCTGCGATCTTTGCGCCCCGCATAATTCGCGGAAAGCAGCAGCAGAGCGGGGCGCAAGCGCTTCCCTCCGCCGCCGAGCAGATACGCGGTAATTTCCGACACCGCCGGGTACGCCGTGTCGCTTTGGCGCGCCAGCTCGTCTTCCACCAGAGCGAGGTCGTCGCGGACGAGATCGAAAACCTCTTTCGCCGTGAGCAGTGCGATGGCCTTCCTCCTGGCCTATTTTCTACGTTCGTGATTCTGCGGCCGTGGACCGCTGCGGCCGGGAAAGACGGAACAGTCGCCGGAAATTCTCTGCTGTGACGGCGGCGATTTCGTCAGCCGACAAGTTTCTCACACTCGCAAGCGTGTGCGCTACTTCCGCAACATAAGCGGGCTCGTTGCGTTTGCCGCGATAAGGCTGCGGCGCGAGGTACGGACAATCTGTCTCGATCAAAATCTTCTCGAGCGGCAAAGCCTTCGCAACCTCGCGAAGATTCTGCGCTTTCGGAAAAGTTGAATTTCCCGCAAAGGAAATCAGCAAACCGATGTCGATTCCGCGCCGCGCGTCCTCGAGCGTGCTGGTGAAGCAGTGCAGAATCCCACCCAGCCCTGTCGGTTTCCAATGTTCTTCCAGCAGGTTCAGACAATCGTTCCATGCGTCTCGGCAATGGATGATGATGGGGAGTTCGGCCCGCGCCGCCAGCTGCATTTGGTCGCGGAAAACTTGGTGCTGCGTTTCGCGAGGCGAATGATCATAAAAATAGTCGAGCCCGATTTCGCCCCAGGCGATCACCCTTGGATGCTTCGCAAGCCGCAACAATTCTTCTAGATGCTTTGGTGTCACTTCCTTCGCTTCGTGGGGATGAATGCCTACGGTCGCGTAGATCCAATCGTGCTGTTCGGCGAAAGGGATGGCCGAATCGAGTTTCTCCGGCCCCGGACCCGTGCCAATGGCGAGAAGCGTCGTCACGCCCGCCGCGCGTGCGCGTTCCAGCATGGCCTCGCGATCTTCCGCAAATTGCGGAAAATCAATGTGCGCGTGCGAATCAATCAGTTCCATGTGTGATTTGGTAGCACAGACACTCTTGTCTGTGCGCCGCGCTGTAAAACGAATAGCACAGGTAAGAGTGCCGGTGCTACTTCAGGCGGGCGCCGATTTCTACGTCTTCGTCGGGGAAGCCTGCAAGGACGGGACGGCCATCCGGGCCGACCGCTGCGGCGATAATCATGCCGTTGGACTCCACTCCCCGCAGCTTGCGCGGCGCGAGATTCACAACCACGGCGACTTTGCGCCCGATCAATTTTTCTGGCTCGTAATACTGCGCAATGCCCGCGCAAATTTGCCGGATCTCCGTGCCGATGTCCACGGTGAGTTTTAGCAGCTTGTCCGCGCCCACGATGCGTTCTGCTGTTTTGATTTGCCCAACGCGCATCTCGACCTTCGCGAAATCATCAATGCTGATTTTTTCGGGCGCGGCTTGCGGCGCCGCAGCTGCTCCCGCTGGAGTCACGCTCGGGGTGGGCTTGGCAGGCTGGGCGGCCGGTGTCGGATTCAATTCTTCATTGGCCATCGCTTCAATCCTTTCTATTGCTTCATTTTTGTCCACGCGCGGGAATAACGGTTCCCCGGGCCCCAATTGCTTTCCTGGCGCCAGTTGGCCCCAGCGGAGCCCATCCAGTTCGACGGCTTCGACCGAACCGGGCAGGCCGAGTAGCGCCCACACTTTTGCGGTACTGCCAGGCATGACCGGATGCGCCAGGACGGTCACGATACGCAGCAACTCGGCGGTGGTCCACAAAATCGTAGCTTTCCGCGACTGCTCCTCAGCGGAGTTGCCTAGCGCCCACGGCTGCTCCGTCGTTAGATATTTGTCCGCCGAAGCGATCACGCCCCAAACCGTTTCGAGGGCGCGCGAAAAACTCAGATTTTCATAGCTTTCGAGCGCTTCGCCAATAGCTCCCTGAACTTCCTTGGCCAGGGCCTCGTCTTGCGGTTTGCGTTCCGTTGCTTTGGGAATTTTGCCGCCAAAGTTTTTCTCGATGAGGGCGGCCGTGCGGCTGGCAAGATTGCCAAGACCATTGGCAAGATCGCTGTTATACCGCGTCACCAGCGCGTCATAGCTGAAATTGCCATCTTGACCAAAAACCACGTCGCGCAACAGAAAATATCGCAGCGCATCCATTCCGAGCATGTTGGCAATTGGACGAGGCAAAACCACGTTGCCCTTCGACTTGCTCATCTTCGCCGCGTCCATTAAAAACCAGCCGTGCGCCCACACCTGTTTTGGCACCGGCTGCATCGCCGCCATCAAAAACGCGGGCCAATAAACAGCGTGGAACCGAATGATGTCCTTGCCCACAAGATGCAAGTCGGCCGGCCACATGCCGCGCTTCTCGAATTCCGGGCCGCCAACCGCGCTGAGATACGCCGTCAAAGCATCGAACCACACATAAAACACGTGCGGCTCTTCTCCGGGCACGGGAATTCCCCACCGGATCGTCGTGCGTGTGATGCTCAGGTCTTTCAGCCCGCCTTCCACGAAACTCACAATTTCATTACGGCGTGATTCCGGCTGGATGAAATCCGGATTCTTTCTATAAAAATCGAGCAGCGGTTTCTGAAAAGAGGAAAGTTTGAAAAAATAATTTTCTTCGGTCACCGTTTCGGTGGGCCGGCCGCAATCCGGACAGTTATCGCCGGGTTTCGCGTCGTTCACAAAAGCATTGTCGTAGATGCAGTATTGGCCGGTGTAGTGCCCTTTGTAGACGTAGCCGTTCTCTCGGCAAAGCCGAAAAAGCCATTGCACCGTTCGGACGTGCCGCAGGTCGGTCGTTCGAACGAACTCATCGGCAGTGAGGCCAAGCTCATCCCACAGTGCGCGCCATTCCGCCGCCATCTTGGCGACGAATGCGGTTTCCGAGATACCGGCTTTTTTTGCGGCGCGCTCGACGTTCACGCCATGTTCGTCCGTGCCCGTGGTCATCACGACTTCGTAGCCGCGCATACGCTTGTAGCGCCGAATGGTGTCCGCCACCACGGTCGTGTACGTGTGGCCGATATGCGGCAGGCCGTTCGTGTAATAGATCGGCGTGGTCAAATAGAATTTGGGCTTGCGCGGTGACATGTTCAGTTTGCTTTGCCCGCCGTTTCATACGCGCGCAAGGCTTCGCTGATGACGCGCTGCAGCGGCACATTTTTCGCGACTGCGAGCTTACGGCAGTCGTCGTATTCCGGAGCAACGTGCAAAATGTGGCCGTTCACGCGTGAAATCTTGATGCGCACATCGCCAAAATCCGTTGACACGCTCACGAATTCGCGCGGCAGCGTGCGGCGTTGCGCGCGGTAGGTGCGCGCGCCGAACGTCGTGGTCTCCGCAAAAATCAGCGACATCAGCGCCTGCGTGTCGTGTGGCTTGCATAAAACTGTCAGCAAAGTCCCCGGACGATTTTTCTTCATTTGTACCGGCGTGGTGTACACATCCAGAGCGCCAGCCGCCAATGCCTTTTCGAGAAAATAACCATAGATCTGCGGATTCATGTCATCCAGATTCGCTTCGATGACCGCAATTTCCTCCTCGAAGCCGGGAACCGCTTTTTCGGCAACCTCGCCGATCATGATTCGAACGACGTTGGGCTGCCCTTCGAGGTCAGCCGTGCCTGCGCCATAACCAATGGCACTTACCCTCATCGCCGGCTGCGGGCCGAATGAATCGCAAAGTGTCGCGACGATTGCCGCACCCGTGGGCGTGA
>Ga0066660_10000218_pt1 | contig 17620 bp, 14 predicted proteins | sample GraSoiAngelo_109_FD_75177 | JGI IMG/M metagenome (GOLD analysis project Ga0066660, IMG submission 75177) | Grasslands soil microbial communities from the Angelo Coastal Reserve, California, USA - 14_0903_12_20cm | ecosystem: Environmental > Terrestrial > Soil > Grasslands | place: USA...
ACCCGCCCGACCTCGCCCGGCTCGGCCTCGTACGAGGCGGTCTTGATGAGGGTGCGGCGCTCTTCCGTCACGGCGCTCGACCCTACCGGACGGCGTCTAGCGTGCGGCCACGAGTCCCGCGCGAATGGCCCTGGCGATCCAGTGGGCGAGCGCCTTGAGCGTGGATCGCGCGTGCCCGCTCGAGCCGACGAGGCCGGTGTCCCACCGCCGCTCCGTCGAGTGCCGCGGCCCGACCAGCTGGTACCACACGATCTCGCGCACGTGCGGGTGGGCGGCCGCCATGCGGTACCCCTCCACGGCGTACCTGGATCGGAACGGCTCGCGGATCCGCCGCGAGTTCGCATGGAAGCCGTACTCGGTGAGGTACAGATCCGGCGCGCGCCCGCGCGGCGTCTCGAGGGCGTGCCTCCTGGCGAGGACGCGCAGGACGTGGCGGAGTCGCGGCAGCGAGCCCATCGTGACGTCGTCCGGGCCGGGACCGGGGAAGGCGGGCGGCCAGCGCAGGGTATACGGGTGGTGTGCGAAGCCGTCTGTGAAGAGGGTGCCGCAGCGCCTCGTGGGCTCGAGCGCGCGGTTGCGGCAGGTCACGGCGCGGAGGAACCGGAGCGGCGGGATCGCCGCCTCGGGCCGCCCCATGGGCGCGAGCTCGCCGAACAGCACCTCGGCGTGCGGGTCGACCGCCTTGATGCCCGTCCATCCCGCTCGGTACAGCCGCCGGTAGATGCGAGCTGCCTCCCTGGTCGGAGCCAGCCAGCTCGGCCAGTTCGGCTCGTTCCAGATCGTCCAGCGGCGGACCGTTCCCGCGTAGTGCGCCGCGGCCGCCTCGGCGAAGCGGCGGAACGCCTCGGGATCCGGCCGGTAGACCCCGGCGCGGCCGTCGCCGGTATCCCAGGCGGGGGCAGGCGCGGTGAGCGTCAGCTGAGGCTCGAGCCCATGCGCCCGGGCGGCGGCGACCACGCCGTCGTAGTGCGACCAGTCGAACGTCTCGCCGCCGGGTCCGCGGCGCGCTACCCACTTCCAGATGACGAGCAGCTTCTCGACGCGCGCGTGGAGCTTGTGCGCGACCCCGAAGGCGTAGTGCGTGTGCCGCGGATTGGGGCCGATCCCGGGCAGACCGACGAACGCGCCCTCATCCTGGACGCCGATCTCAAGGGGTGGCGCCGCCGGAGCCGAAGCGGGCAGCGCGGCGAATGCTGCCGCGATGACTGCCAACGTCCAGCGCGCGCTCACCGCGCGACCGTTCGCGCGATGTCGAGCCGAAGGCCATGCTGCCAGGCGAAGATCGCCCGCCCGTGACCGTCGAACGTCGCCGCACCCAGATCCGGGATGTGCATGTCAAATCCACTTGCCAGGCGCCCCAGATGCGTTTCATGCCCATCGAGTGTCCGGATCACCCCGAGGATCGCCGGGCGTCGATCACGCCGGCCCTCCCAACCGACAGCGACACGTCCTGACCGGTCCACGGCGAGCTCGATCCCGCCCACCGAGCCTCCATCGGGTCTGGACGCAGCCAGGTACGGCGCTGTCGGAAACCGGTGATAGGTGCTGCCCACGCTCAACCTGAGCCCGGCTTGGCCCGGCCATGCGACCGCCGCCCAGCCCGTTGGTCCGATGGCGATAGCGGGCGTACCCCCCCTCGGGTGCTGGGTCAGCCGCTTGATCGAGAGCCGGCCGCCCGCCTCCCGGATTCCGGCGTAGAGGGGCTCCTCACCGTAGGCGTTGTAGTCAGGCTGCCATACGACGGCCTCATCGCCTGAGGCGTTTGCGACTGCGGTGAGGGTCCAAAAGTACGCCGGCAGGCCCTGCGCCACCAAGGTCCGCGGGCCCCATCGGCCGTGTGCCCGAGTGGTCTCGAAGAGTGCCGTGTAGCGGCCCCTTGGCCCGGCCAGGAGCGCTCGCGGTCGGCCCTGCACGTATGCGAGTGCGATCCCGCCCGCATTGCGGGCAACGACCGTGCGGCGGCCCAGCCTGCCACCCCGGCCCGAGAACCGACCGAAGAAGACGGAGGTGGTGCAGCCCCACTCGTCTCCGTTGCACCACATGATCCCCATTCGTCCCGTCCCGTCGAGCGCATAGCCGCCGACCCACGCGTCGGTGCCCTTCCGTGTGAGCGTCTGCACGCGCCTGAAGTGACGTCTGCGGTCAAGGATCGTCACGCGGAGGGGATAGCAGCAGTCCGAATCGCGCGTTTCCGGAGGCGCGACGTACGTGTGGTCGAAATACGACCAGAGGAGCACGGCGTCGCCGCGTGCGTTCATCGCGACCCTTGGGTCGCTCCCGTCGCGAGAGCCTGGAACGATCACAGGCCGGCCAAAGGACCGGCCTTGTCTCGCCACAGCCACGCGGATGTCCCCGCGCGTCGCCCACGCAAGCACCGCGTCGCCGCGCTGGTTACCGGTCAGCGCGAAGTGCGTGTAGTCGGAGTTCGAGCGGCCGACGTGCTGAACGGTCCAGCCGTCGGCGGTCAGGCCTTCGGCCGCAGACCCCGCAGCTGCAATCGCGACCGCGATCGTGAAGACCATGCTGCGTCCCCTCCGCACGACCGCTGAAAACCCGCCACGCGTGTGAAGTTGCGAACGCTACTTCCGCGTGACCTGCTCGCAGCCCTTGACGACGTCCTTCTTGTCCACCGTCGCCTTGTCGGCCGTGCCCGTGCCGCAGTTCACGGTCTCCTTGATGCCGTCTGCGGCGTTGATCGTGTCGTTGCCGGGGCCGCCGCTGTAGGTGTCAGTGCCGCGGCCGCCGTTCAGCGTGTCGTTCCCGTTGCCGCCGTCGAGCGAGTCGTTGCCCCCGTCCCCGAACAGCTTGTCGTTGCCGTCGCCGCCGAAGAGCTTGTCGTTGCCGGGGCCGCGTGCGGCGGCGATCAGCGTCTTCACCCCGCAGGCGTCGCCGAACAGGGTGTCGTTGCCCTTCAGTCCCAAGATCGTGTCGCTGCCCGCGAGTCCGCAGATCTTGTTTGCCGCGCTTGTGCCGACGAGCGTGTCGTTGCCCTTCGACGCTTTGCCGCGCGGTGTCTGGTCGCACACGTCGCCACGCCCGTCCCGGTCTGTGTCGAGCTGGCCGGGGTTGGGCTTCAGCGGGCAGTTGTCTTTGCTGTTCAGGCGACCGTCGCCGTCGGCATCCGGATCGCACGCGTCTCCCTGGGCGTCGCCGTCGCGGTTGGCCTGACCGGGGTTCGGGTTGATCGGGCAGTTGTCACCCACGTTCGGCACGCCGTCGCCGTCCGCATCTGGATCACACGCGTCACCCGCGCCGTCGCCGTCATGGTTGGCCTGATCCGCATTCGGCGTCGTCGGGCAATTGTCGCTTCCGTCGAGCACGCCGTCGTTGTCCATGTCGTCGCTCGTATCGCACACATCGCCGATGTGGTCACCGTCGAAGTCCGCCTGATCGGCGTTTGCCTTGGTCGGGCAGTTGTCCTGGGCGTCCGGCACCCCGTCGTTGTCGTTGTCGGTGTCGCAGGCATCCCCCTGCGCGTCCCCGTCGGCGTTGTGCTGGTCGGCGTTCGGCGTGCTGGGACAGTTGTCCAGGGTGTCGATCACGCCGTCGCCGTCAGTGTCGGTCGTGCAAGAACCGCTCTGGCTACGGGCTTCCGAGAGCTCTGAGGTACCTGAGGCAGTCGTCTGCGACGCCACCACGCAGTCCGCCCCTCCGAGCGTGAGCCCGGTAGCCGACCACGCGCCATTGCCGTCCGCCGCCGTCTGAGCGAGGAAGCTCTCGATGTTGCCCGTCGGGGCGCCCGCCTTGAACAGCCGCACGGTCGCGTTCGGGGGCGAGGTTCCGGACACGGACGAAGCGGTGACGCTCGTAACCGCCGGCGCCTGCGCCCCGCCGTGTGCGCCCGTGAACGCGTTGCTGCCCGCACCGGAAGGGTTGCCGATCCCGTCGCCGGTGCGCTGCGACTTCAGGTCGATGAACAGCCCGGTATTCCCACCGCCGCGGTTGCGTCCGATCACGGCGCCGCTCGGGGACGGCCCGAGGCTCTCGATCGCGTCGCCGACGCCGTTCGGTCCACCGGCCCCGCTGTTGGAGATGACGTTCTCCGCCGCGCTGTCACCCGCGCCCACGCCGCCGACGATGGCGCCAGCCGTGTTCGGCCCGAGATGGATCCCGCGCAGGTCGTTCGGCAGGGCGGAGGCATCGGTCCCAAGGCCGAGCGTGTTCCCCTGAACCGTCAGGCCGGTCGAGGAGATCGTGGAGATGCCGAACACGCCGTTGCCGGCGATCAGGTTGCCCTCGCCGGGCGTCGTGCCGCCGATCTGCGTGTTCGGTCCCGACTCACCCGCGTGGATCCCATCGACGGCGTTGCCACGGTCCTGCGTGCCCGTGGGGTCGGTGCCGATGAAGTTGCCCTTGACGGTCGTCGTGCCGGCCGCGCCCAACGTCTGCTGGGCGAAGTCGTTGGCGAGGTCGATGCCGTGCCCGTCCGCCGAGGCGTTGGACGCGCGCGCGGCCGACAGGACGTTGCAGTCGCCGTCGCAGTCGGGGGTCCCCGGCGGGTTGACGCCGCCGATCACGGTGTTCGTGGCGAGGTTCGGCCCGGCCGTTTCGCTGCGGATCGTGATGTTGCGCCGGTTCGCGAAGAACGGCGCGACCGGCGCGCTCCCGTCCGGCATGACACCGAACCAGTTGCCCTTGATCACCGTGTTATCCGCCGAGACGATGTCCACGCCGGTCGTGCCGTTGACGAACACGTTGCGGTCGCCCGGATTGGGGCCGCCGATCACCGCCCCGTTCGCGTTGCCGTTGATCGAGATTGCTGTCGAATTAGCGATCGCGGACGCCGCGGCGCTACCGTCCGCCTGCACCTTCACCCCGAACCAGTTGTTTTTGACGATGGGGCCAGTTGTGACAGCTGAGCCTCCAACGGTCTCGATCGCCCGGTCGCCGTTGTCGAACCCGGTGAGGGTCAAACCGCGGAACGTCATGCCGCCCAACACGCGAAATCCGACCGAGCCCGAACCATTCGCCGTGCGCTCCAGGTTCACGCACGGATGCGTGCTTGTCGGGCTGTTGCCGGGGCCAACGCAGCCGTCGATCGTGAGGTTCGAGGAATTGGGCAGCGTGCCCAGCCCGCCGTTCCCCGCGACCGTGATGTTCAGCGGCAGCGTCGGCGCCGAGCCGAGCGCCGTGATGTCGAACTGCACGGTGTTGGTTCCCCCGGACGCCGCAGCCTGCTCGAGCGCAGCGCGCAGCGTGCACTGCGACCCGGCGGTCGCGCTCGTGTCGCACGCGGGGTCGTTCGTGTCCGCGTCGTGGGCGTCGGCCGCGACGTTCACCACATAGTCGGTCGCGAACGCGCTGGGCGCGGCGACCCCGAGCAAGGCAGCCACCACCGCCACTACAGCGGCCAGCCCCCGGCGCTGCGATTCCCTCCTCACGTGATGGCGACCCTAACCCCAGCCCGGCACGGGTGCAAGTCAACCGAGCAGCGCTCCGATGCGCCGCACTGCCTGACCGATCTCCTCGTCCGAAACCGTGAGCGGCGGCAGGAGCCTCACCGCGTCGGGAGCCGGCGCGTTCAGCACCAGCCGCTGCTCGAGCAGGGCCCTGCGCACGAGATCCGGCCCGTCTTCCGCGCGGAATGCCAGCATCAGGCCGGCGCCGCGCACGTCGAGCCCGAGGGCGGCGAGCCCGTCGCGCAGCAGTTCCCCCTTCCGCCGCCCCTCCGCCAGGAAGCCCTCGTCGTCCACCACGTCCAGCACGGCGTTCGCGGCCGCGGCGATCAGCGGTGAGCCCGCGAAGGTCGAACCGTGGTCGCCCGCCTCCAGCCCGTCGGAGTAGTCGGGCGCTGCCACGCACGCCCCGATCGGCACGCCGTCGCCGAGCCCCTTGGCCAGCGTCATCACGTCCGGGCGGACGCCGGCCCGTTCCCAGGCCCACAGCGATCCGGTGCGGCCCATCCCGCACTGGACCTCGTCGAAGATCAAGAGCGCGCCAGCGTCGTCGCACAGGGACCGCGCCGCCTCGAGCACGCCGCGTTCCACCGGCCAGATGCCCGACTCGCCCTGGATGGGCTCGATGAGCACGGCCGCGGTGTCGCCGGTCACCACCTCCTCGAGCACCGGGTTCTCGCGCGGCACGACGCGGAAACCGGGCACGAGCGGCGCGAACGGCTGCTGCTTGCCCTCCTGCGGCGTCGCCGACAGCGCGCCCATCGTGCGCCCGTGGAAGCCGCCCGAGAGGACAACGATCTCGCCGCCGCGACGCCGCTTGCGCGCGAGCTTGATCGCGCACTCGATGGCCTCCGCGCCGGAGTTCGTGAAGAACACCTTGCCGCCCAGCGAGCGCTCCGACAGCCGCCGGGCCAGCCGCATCGCGGGCTCGGTGTAGAAGAGGTTGCCCACGTGGATCAGCCGGGCGGCCTGCTCCGAGATGGCTTCGACCAGCGCCGGGTGGCAGTGCCCGATCTGGGACACGGAGATGCCCGTGAGGAAGTCGAGGTACTCGTTGCCTTCCGCGTCCCACAGCCTGGTCCCCTCGCCGCGCACGAAGTCCACCGGCTGCCGCGCGTACGTCGGCATCAGGTAGTCACGCTCGAGCGCCTGGAGCTCGGCCAGCGTCACGGGAAGATCTTGGTCCCGATCCCGGCGTCGGTGAACAGCTCGAGCAGCAGGGAGTGCGGCTCGCGGCCGTCGATGATGTGCGCCGCCGTGACGCCGCCCTCCACGGCCTGCACGCAGGCGGCCAGCTTGGGCCGCATCCCGCCGGTCACCGCGCCGATGCGCTCGCGCACCTCGGCCGCCGTGGCCTGTGCGATCCGCGTGGTCTCGTCCGCCGGGTCCTCGAGCCAGGCCGGCACGTCTGTCAGGAAAATCGCCTTGGAGGCGTGCATGGCCACCGCCACCGCGGCGGCCGCCTCGTCGGCATTGATGTTGTAGGACTGACCGGTCTCGTCGGCGCCGACCGACGCCACCACCGGGATGTAGTCCGCGGCGATGTGGTTGAGCACGTCCACGTCCACGCGGTCGATGTGCCCCACAAAGCCGATGTCGCGCTCCCCCGGGGCGAGCTGCTTGGTGACCCGGAACAGGAGCCCGTCGTCACCGGAGAGCCCGACCGCGGGCTGCCCCGCGTGGTTCAGCCGCAACACGATGTCGGTGTTCTGCTTGCCGACGAGGACCATCTTCGCGACCTCGACCGTCGCCTCGTCGGACACCCGCAGCCCCTCCACGAACTCGACCCGCATCCCGAGCCGCTCCATGTACTGGGTGATCTCGGGCCCCCCGCCGTGCACCACGACCGGGTTCATCCCGACGTACTTGAGGAGCACGACGTCGCGCGCGAAGTCCTCGCGCAGCCGCGGATCGGTCATCGCGGCGCCGCCGTACTTGATCACGACGGTCTTGCCGTGGAACTCCCTGATGTAAGGGAGCGCCTCGAGCAGGGTGGCGACGTCCCTCACGAGCTGTACTCCGAGTTCAGTTTCACGTACTCCTCCGAGAGGTCGCTGAAGAAGACCTCGGTCTCGCCGCCCTCGCCCGGCAGGGTGATGACGTACTCGACCTCGGGCGCGCGCACAGCGTCCTCCAGGGCGCCCCACTCGTCCGCGCTCAGCGGGACGGTGGCGCCGCCGCTTACGAGGTGGCATCCCTGGACCTCGAGGTCCAGGGCGAATGGCAGCCCGCTTCCGGCGATCGCCTGGCCGGTGGCCTGGAGGATGCGCCCGAAGTTGGGGTCGGCACCGTGGAGAGCCGTCTTCACCAGCGGTGAGTTGGCGACCGCCCGGGCCACCGGGTCGACCACGTCGACCTCGCCGCGCACGACCACGCGACCCACGCGGCCGGCGCCCTCGCCGTCGGCCACGATCTCGAGCCCGAGCTGGCGCAGCAGCGCGTCGAGCGCCTCGCCGAGCGCGAGCTCGTCGTCGCTCTCCGGCTCCACCCGCACACCCGACGCCCCGCTCGCGAGCGCGTACACCGTGTCGCTCGTCGAGAGCTGCCCGTCGACCGAGATCCGGTCGAAGGAGCGCTTCACCGTCACGCCGAGCAGGAGCTCCGCGGTGTCGGCGTCGAGGTCGGCGTCGGTCTCCACGAAGCAGAACATCGTGGCGTAGCGCGGCGAAATCATTCCCGCGCCCTTGGCCTGCGCGGCCAACCGGACGGTGCCGGAAGGAAGGGACACCGAGAGGCAGGCCCGCTTCGGAGCCCTGTCGGTTGTCAGGATGGCCTCCGAGAGCGCGCCGGAGTCGGTGCCGAGGCTCTCCGCGCACGCGCGGACGCCGTCGAGCAGCGGCTCGCGCGGGAGCTCGGTGGCGATCAGCCCGGTCGAGGCGAGCCCCACGCGCTCGCGCCCCGTGCCGATCAGCTCGGCGGCCAGCGACTGCGACGCGCGCGCGGTCTCGAGGCCGCGCTCGCCGTCGCCGGTGTTCGAGCCGCCGGAGTTCGCGAGCACCACCCGGAGCCGGTCGAGCGCCGCCTCGCGCGAGACGGTCACCGGCGCGCCCACCCTGCTGTTGGTGGTGAAGCGCGCCGCCGAGGCCGTCTCCTCGACGTCCGCCACGAGCATCCCCACGTCGAGCCCCGCGGGCTTGAGGCCGGCGGCGACGCCGGCGGCCCGGAAGCCGGCGGGCAGGGCCGTGGGCTCGAGCTCGGATACGTGCTCGGGGCGCTCGACCCAGCGCGAGCGGAAGAAGGTCATCTGAGCCCGTCCTCCTCCGGCAGGCCGAGCATCAGGTTCAGGTCCTGCACCGCCTGCCCCGCCGCGCCCTTCCACAGGTTGTCGATCGCCGCGAAGGCGAGCACCCGCCCGGTCGCCGGCTCGACCGTGGCGTGCACCCGGCAGATGTTGGTGTCGCGGACGTCGCGGACCCCGGGCGGGACGTCCGCAAGCTCCACGAACGGCTCGTCCTCGTACGCGCTCCGGAACAGGCCGCGCACGTCGTCGGCGGACAGATCGCGCGACGGTGTCACGTAGCAGCTGGCGAGCAGGCCTTGGTCGAGCGGGAGGAGGTGCGGCGTGAACGTGATCGCGCTCCCATCCCCCAGCTCGCGCTCCAGCTCCGCCCGGTGACGGTGGCCCTCCACGCCGTAGGGGCTCACGTTCTCGTCCACTGAGACGAAGTGCGTCGTGCCGGTCGCCTCCCGCCCCGCTCCGGACACGCCCGACTTGGCGTCCACCACCGCGTCGCGCATGACCTCGCGCAGCGGCGCCAGCGCGAGCAGCGCCGCGGTGGGGTAGCAGCCGGGCGCCGCCACCAGTTCGGCGCCGCGCACTTCGTCGCGGTGGAGCTCGGTGAGGCCGTAGACGGCCTCCTCGAGCAGGGCGGGAGCCTCGTGCGGCTGGTAGTAGCGCTCGTAGCTCTCGCGGTCGAGCCTGAAGTCCGCCGAGAGGTCGACCACCTTGAGCCCGCGGCGCCTCAGGTCCTCGACCACCGGCGCGGCGGCGCCGTGGGGGTAGCCGACGATCGCGGCGTCGGCCCGCTCCGCCACGCGATCGGCGTCGAAGACCTCGAGCTCCATCCCCACCCGGTAGCGCGGGTAGAGGTGGTCGAGCCGGCGGCCCGCATCGGCGCGCGCCGTGACCGCGGTGAGCTCGAGCTGCGGGTGGCGGTGGACGAGGTGCGCGGCCAGCGCGCCCGCGAACCCCGAGGCCCCGACGACGGCGACCCGGTGGGATGGTCTCTCAGGCACGGAGCCTCCCTCCCAGCTCGGCGACGCGGCTCTCGATCGCGGAGCGGAGCTCGGCCACGTCCTCGTCGGTGAGCGTCCGGTCGGGCGCCTGGAAGCGCAGCCGGAGCGCGAGGGACCGCTCGCCCTCCCCAACCTGCTCGCCGTGGTAGACGTCGAAGATCCTGGCCTCCGCCAGCAGCTCACCGCCGCCAACGCGCACGGCCGCCTCCACCTCCGCGGCGGGCACCTCCTCCGGCACCACGACCGCGATGTCCTGGAGCACGGCGGGGAAGCTCGTCACTTCGCGGTAGTGGACCGCGCCCGGCGCCAGCTCTGCCAGCGCGCCTGCGTCGACCTCGAAGGCCGCTCCCACCTCCAGGTCCCAGTCGCGCAGCACGGCAGGATGCACCTCCCCCACGAAGCCCAGCTCACGCCCGTCGCGGGAGACCACCGACGCCGCCCGCCCGGGGTGCAGGAACGGGGGCTCGGCGCGCTCGAAGCGGACCTCCACGGCCGCCGCATCGAGCACGGCCTCCAGCAGCCCCTTGGCGGCGTGGAAGTCCGCGGGTGGCGCCGCGGTGCGCCAGCCGCCCTCGGCCGGCCCAGCAAGGAGGACCGCGAGATGCTCGCGCTCGGCGACCGGCACGGCGCCGCGCGGGTTGGCCCCGGCCTCCGTCGCGGGCGGCGGGTAGACGTGCGCGCACTCGAACAGGCGCGCGCCGGTCCGGCCATGGGCGGCGTTCCACCTTGCGCCGTCGAGGAGGCCCGGAAGGATGAGCGGCCGCATCACGCTGTGCTCCTCGCTCAGCGGGTTGGCGAGCCGGATCGCCTCCTCCGGCAGCCTGAGCCGCGCCAGCGTGCCCGGAGCGACGAAGCTGTAGCTCACGGCCTCGACCAGTCCGCGGTCGCGCAGCGCGTCCTCGAGCCGCCGCCGTAGCCGCTGAGCGGGCGTCAGAAGACCCACGGCGCGCCGCCGCGCCGGGAGCGTGGCCGGCAGCCGGTCCAGCCCGTAGACCCGGCCGACCTCCTCGATCAGGTCCACCTCGCGCTCGATGTCCGAGAACCGCCAGGGCGGCACCAGCGCCTCGAGCGTCCCGTCACTGCCGTCGATGCCAAAGCCGAGCCGTTCGAGGATCGCCACGATGTCCCCGACCGGGACCTCGGTGCCGAGAAGGGACCCCACACGCGCCGTGCGCAGGCCGACCCTGCGCGGCTCGACGGGCCTCGGATAGGCGTCGATGGTTTCGCCGAGGAGCCGCGCGCCGCACAGCTCGACCATCAACCGGGCCGCCAGGCGCTGGGCGGCCATGGCCAGGTCGGGGTGGAGCTGCTTCTCGAAGCGTGTGCTGGCTTCGGTCCGGAGGCCCAGCCGCCCGGACGTGCGGAGGATGTTGGTGCCCACCCAGGTGGCGGACTCCATGAGCACGCGCGTGGTGCTCGCCGAGACCTCCGAGACCTGGCCGCCCATGATCCCGGCGATCCCCGAGGGGCCCTCGCCGTCGCACACCAGCGCGGCCTCGCTAGTGAACGTCCGCTCGACCCCGTCGAGCGTTGTCATCGTCTCGCGGTCGCGCGCCCGTCGGACCACGATGCGCCCTCCGCGCACCCGATCGAGGTCGAAGGCGTGGAGCGGCTGCGCCGTGAGCAGCATCACGTAGTTGGTGATGTCGACCACGTTGTTGATGGGCCGCTGGCCGGCCGCCGTCAGCCGGGCCTTGAGCCACAGCGGCGACGGCCCGATCGTCACGTGGTCGAACACCCGCGCGGTGAAGCGCAGGCAGATGTCGGGGTCCGCGATCTCCACCTCAACGCCCCCGTCCCCGTCGCTCGGATCGACGTCGGCGGCCGTGGGATCCTCGGCCAGAGGCGCGCCGGTGGTCGCGTGCACCTCGCGCGCGAGGCCGTACACGCCGAGGCAGTCCGGCCTGTTGGGCGCGATCTCCAGGTCGAGCACCTCGTCGGCGATCGGGAGATGCTCGGCGAGCGGCGCGCCCGGAGGCAGGTCGTCCGGGAGGACCATGATCCCGGCGTGGTCCTCGCCGATCCCGACCTCGTCCTCGGCGAGGATCATTCCGTGGGAGACCACGCCCCGGAGCTCCGCCTCGGCGAGCACGGTGCCGTCGGCCATCGTGGCGCCCGGGCGGGCGACGGCGACCGTCTGACCAGCGGCCACATTCGGCGCGCCGCAGACGATCGTCCGCGCGGTCCCCGACCCGTCCTCCACCTCGCAGACCGTGAGCCGGTCGGCGTTCGGATGCGGCTCGGCCGCGATGACCTTGCCAACGACGAACTCGTCGGCGTCGGGGACGCCGGCATGCTCGATCCGCCCGACCTCGCTGCCGGTCATGTTGAGGCGGTCGGCGATGTCGCGCGTGGGCAGCTGCGGGTTGCAGTAGTCGCGCAGCCAGGAGGCCGGCGCCCTCACGGGAACTGCTCCAGGAAGCGCAAATCGTTGTCGAAGAACATCCGCAGGTCGGGCACCCCGTGCCGGAGCATGGCGATCCGCTCGATGCCCATCCCGAACGCGAACCCCTGCACCCGCTCCGGGTCGTAGCCGTTGTCGGCCACGAAGCCGTACACGTTGGGATCGACCATCCCGGCGCCCAGGATCTCGAGCCATCCCGATCCCTTGCACAGGGGGTCGCGCGAGCCGTCGGGTAGGGCGCCGCTGCCGCCGCACTGGAAGCAGGAGACGTCCGCCTCCACGCTCGGCTCGGTGAAGGGGAAGTAGCTCGACCGCAGGCGGATCTCGCGCTCCTGGCCGAAGATCGCGCGCGCGAACTCGAGCAGCACGCCCTGGAGGTCGCCGAGCGTGATGTCCTCGTCCACCGCGAGCCCCTCCACCTGGTTGAACATCGGCGTGTGGGTTGCGTCCGAGTCGCGGCGGTAGACGCGGCCGGGCATGATCGCGTAGACCGGGGGCGGCTGGACCTCCATCGTCCTCACCTGGAGCGGCGAGGTGTGCGTGCGCAGCAGCACGTCGTCGCTCACGTAGAACGTGTCCTGCATCGCCCGCGCAGGGTGGTCGGGCAGGAAGTTGAGCGCCGTGAAGTTGTAGTAGTCGAACTCGATCTCGGGTCCCTCGACCACCGAGAAGCCGAGCCCCACGAAGACGTCTTCGATCTCCCGCCGGGTCTGGGTGATCAGATGGAGCCGGCCGGGGTGTGGCGGCGGGTCGCCGGGCAGGGTCACGTCGATCCGGTCGGCGGCGAGCCGCTCGTCGAGCTCCGAGGCATCGAGCGCCGCGATGCGCTCCGCGAGGGCCGACTCCATCGCGCTCCGCGCCGCGTTGGCGGCCTGGCCGACAGGCCCGCGCTCCTCGGGCGGGAGCTCGCCGATGCCGCGCAACACGCCCGTGAGCTCGGACTTCCGGCCCAGGTAGCGGACCCGCAGGTCCTCGAGCTCGGCGGTCGACGAAGCCGAGCGCACCGCGGCCTCGGCCTCCCGGCGGAGCTCGTCGAGCCGTCCCGCGGCGTCAGGCATGGCCGGCCATCCTATTCAGCTCATAGAGCGCCGCCGTGGCGGCCATCGCCACGTTGAGCGAGTCCGGCCCATCCGGCCGAACCGGCACGCGAGCGCGGCCAGAGCACAGCTCGAGGACCGCGTCCGGCAGACCGGAGCGCTCCGCGCCGAGGCAGAGGACCACGGGGCGACCGGGGTCTACCTCCCACAGCGCAGGGGCATCGCGCGGCACGAGCGCGAGGGTCGCGCCGTGGAGCTCATCGAATGACGCGCGCGCGGGCGGGCGCGCGAAGACCGAGCCCATGCTCGCCCGGATCGCCTTGGGCGACCAGGGGTCGGCGCAGCCCGGACCGAGGACCACCGGACCATCGGCGAGCGCGTGCGCCGAACGGATCAGCGTCCCGACGTTCCCCGGGTCCGCCACGCCGTGCAGGTAGACGCTCACGTCCCCGCCGGGCTCCGACCACACCTGCGGGAAGACGCCGATCACGCGGGTGCCCGAACCGAGCGTGCTCACCCCCTCCAGGAGCCGCGGCTCCACGTCCTCGCCGGCGACCAGCAGGAGCTCGGGCTCGAGCCCGGCGGCCCGCGCCGCCTCGACCAGGTCCTCACCCTCGGCCACGCACAGGCCCGCGCGCTCGCGGTGACGCTTGTCGTGGAGCCGCTTTATGGCCTTGAGGCCGGGGTTGTCTTTTGAGGTAATCACACGATCATGGAACGAAAAAGGGCGCCTCGAGGGGCGCCCTGGGCGGTTCGGTCGGCTCCTTCTCGGTCAGGCAGCCGCCGCCTCCCGGGCGCGCTCGGTAAAGCGTCGGAAGGTCTCAGGATCGCGGACGGCGATGTCGGCAAGGACCTTCCGGTCGAGCTCGACCTCGGCCAGGCGCAGCCCGTGCATCAGCTCGCTGTAGCTCATGCCCTCGCGACGAGCCGCCGCGTTGATGCGCGTGATCCACAGCCGCCTGAAGTCGCGCTTGCGGTTGCGCCGGTCCCGGTACGCGTACGAGTCCGCCTTGAGCAGTGCCTCCTTGGCCCGCTTGTAGCTGGAGTGCGCCTCGCCCCGGTAGCCCTTGGTGCGGGCGAGCACGGCCCTGCGCTTCTTGCGCGCGTGCGTGGAGCGCTTGACCCGGCTCACTTGCGCAGGAGGGCCCTGACCTTGGCCCGGTCGGGTTCGGACACCAGCTTCTGCCCGGCCAGCCGCCGCCGGCGCTTGGCGTTCTTCTTGCCCAGGATGTGGCTGCGCATGGCGTGCCTCGCGCGAAGCTTCCCGCGCGGGCTCAGCTTGAAGCGCTTCTTCGCACCGGAGTGCGTCTTGACCTTGGGCATGGAGCGACTATTGAAGCAGAGCCTGGTCGCCGATCTTCGTCGAGCTTTTAACCCGAATCGGGGATCCCTGCCGATAACAGGAGTCGATGCTGGTGTCCGCGCCTCCCCGCCCAGGGCTCCTCGAGGGCCCCCTCCGCTTCCAACGCCATCTCGACCGCTGTCTCGCGACGCGGGTCGGGGAGACGCCGTGGGGCGCGGTGATCCACCGCGACGACCTGCCGCGGGTTTGGGACCTCAACGTCGTGCTCGTCGAGCGCGCACCGCCCGGGCTCTACGCGACCGCACTCATGGCCCGGGCGGAGCGCCTCCAGGCGGGGCTGCCCCAGCGCGCGATCAGAGTCGACCACGAAGAGGCGGCTCCCGACCTCGTCCCGCACTTTGCCGCCGCGGGTTGGAAGGTGCAGCGCACCGTCGTGATGGTGCTCCGGAGAGGGCCGACCAAGCTGATCGACAGCTCCGCCGTCGCCGAGGTCGGCGTCGACCAGATCCAGTCCGCGCGCGAGGCGGCGATCGGGCACATCTACCGGGACCACGAAATCGCGGCCCAGCTCGTGGCGGCTGGCGCGATCCAGCATCCCGAGGCGCGGGTGCGCGCCTTCGCGGCCATGGTTGGCCGCGAGGTCGCCGCCTACTGCCTCCTGCGGATCGGCGACGGCGGGTCCAAGCTCGTGGAGGTCCAGGCGCTGCCCCTGTCCCAGGGTCACAGCCTGGGGCGCGCGACCATCTGGGCGGCCGTGTTGGCCGCGCGGCGCGAGCGAGCGAAGCCGATCTTCGTCGAGTGCCGCGACGAGCAGTGGGAGAAGGCCGTGTACCGACGGCTCGGATTCGACGAGGTCGGCGCGGTCTACCGCTTCATACGGCCCTGGACCGAGCCGGAGTCCGTACCGATCCTGCAGTACTAGGCGCTCGCCGGCTTCGTGATCAGCGCCACCGGGTATGGCGCCCGCCGCGCCTGCGGGTAGGGCAATGAGGGGGCGCGGGGCCGGGGCTCGGCCTCGGTCGGAAACGAGAGTCCATTCTTCCCTGCCATAGCTGGGAACTTTGGACCCTCGTCTTCGGGAACGTTACGTGCGCGTGACCAGCGCTACGGGACCGCAACAAACGCAACATCCCGACCCCCTTCACTGCCCATCCAGCACCGCCCCGCGCAGCGAGCACGGTTGCGCGGCACGAGACCGCGCCGCGAGCCTAGGCGCTCGCCGGCGGCGCGTCGGGCTGCCTGCGCACCGGCGCGAGCAGCATCGTCATGTTGCGGCCGTCCTGGGTCGGCCGCTGCTCGATCGTGCCCAGCTCGGCAACGTCGTCGGCCAGCCGCATCAGGAGGGCCTCGCCGCGCTCGGGGTGCGATGTCTCCCGGCCCCTGAACATGATCGTGATCTTCACGCGATCGTTGTGGTTCAGGAACCGCATCACGTGGCCCTTCTTGGTCTCGTAGTCGTTGACCGCGATCTTGGGGCGCAGCTTGATCTCGCGGACCGTGACCTGCTTCTGGTGGCGACGCGCCGCCTTCGCCTTCTGCTCCTGCTCGTACTTGTACTTGGAGTAGTCGAGGACGCGGACGACGGGCGGGCGTGCCTCGGGGGCGACCTCGACCAGGTCCAGGTCGCGCTCCTGCGCGTAGGCCAGTGCCTCCTCGATGGGGACCACACCCACCTGGTTTCCGTCATCGCCTATCAACCGCACCTCAGGGACCCGGATCCGGTCGTTGACTCGCGTGGTGTCCCGCTCGGGCGGGCGCCGATCGAACCTGCGAGGGATCGGCACTACGCGAAGGCGGAGCTAGGCATCAATAACGGGTCCGAGGCTCGGAGGCAGAGGATCGATGAGGGCACGAGCGCGTCAGCGGCTGCGCGTGTGGGTGGTGCCTCTCATTCGCGCCGGAGTATAGACGCGCGGGCCTTCTCCACGAACTCGGATGCGGACATCTGGCCGACGTCGCCTTCGCGGTGGCGGCGCACCGCCACGACCCCTCCGTCCTGCTCCCTGTCGCCCACGACGAGCATGTAGGGCACCTTCCGCACTTCGCCGTCGCGGATCTTGCGGCCCACGGACTCGGTCCGTTCGTCGATCTCGGCACGCAGGCCCCCCGCGGCCAGCTCGGCCTGCACCTCGCGCGCGTAATCGAGGTGCCGGTCGGCGATCGGGAGGACCAGCGCCTGGACGGGTGCGAGCCAGAGCGGGAACTCCGCCGCGTAGTGCTCGATCAGGATGCCGATGAACCGCTCGAACGAGCCGAGCAGCGCGCGATGGATCATCACCGGCCGGTGCTCGGCGTTGTCCGCGCCCGTGTACTCCAGCCCGAAGCGCTCGGGCATCGAATAGTCGAGCTGGACCGTTCCCAGCTGCCACGAGCGGCCGATCGAGTCGGTCATGTGCAGGTCGATCTTCGGTCCGTAGAAGGCGCCGTCGCCCTCGTTCAGCTCGTACGCGAGCCCCTTCCGACGCAGGGCGCCCTCGAGCGCGCTCTCGGCGGCGTCCCACATCTCGTCCGTGCCGATGCGCTTCTCCGGCCGGGTGGACAGCTCGAGCCGCGGCTCGAAGCCGAAGATCTCGTACAGGAAGAACCCGAAGTCGAGGCAGCCGATCACCTCGTCCTCGATCTGCTCCTCGGTGCAGAAGATGTGGGCGTCGTCCTGGGTGATGTGGCGGACCCGCAGCAGCCCGTGCAGCACGCCGCTCGGCTCGTGGCGGTGGACCAGCCCGGCCTCGGAGTAGCGGATCGGGAGGTCCCGGTAGGAGCGGCGGTCGGACTTGTAGATCTGAATGTGCGCCGGGCAGTTCATGGGCTTCAGCCCCATCTGCCGCCCCTCGACGTCCGTGACGTACATGTTGTCGCGGTAGGTCTCCCAGTGGCCCGACTGCTTCCAGAGCTCGATGTCGTACAGGATCGGGGTGCGGACCTCGCGGTAGCCGCGCCGTGCGTTCTCGTCGCGCCATAGCGTGGTGAGCTCGTTCCAGATCGCCATGCCCGCCGGGCTCCAGAACGGCGACCCCGGCGATAGCTCCGAGAACATGAACAGGTCGAGCTCGCGGCCGAGCTTGCGGTGGTCGCGCGCGCGGGCCTGCTCGAGCCGCTCCAGGTGGGCGTCCAGATCCTCCTGTGAGAGGAACGCGGTGCCGTAGATCCGGGTGAGCATGGGCCGGCTCACGTCGCCGCGCCAGTAGGCACCCGCCCCCGACAGCAGCTTGAACGCCTTCACCCGCCTGGTGCTCGGCCCGTGCGG
>Ga0066660_10000220_pt1 | contig 17578 bp, 14 predicted proteins | sample GraSoiAngelo_109_FD_75177 | JGI IMG/M metagenome (GOLD analysis project Ga0066660, IMG submission 75177) | Grasslands soil microbial communities from the Angelo Coastal Reserve, California, USA - 14_0903_12_20cm | ecosystem: Environmental > Terrestrial > Soil > Grasslands | place: USA...
GCAACCGCGGTGCTGGTTGTCGCACTCTCCGGCCACGCTTGCGGCGGCTACGGCTCTGTGATGGGACCGGTGTCGCCAATGCTGTCTTCTGTGGCGCTTAGCCCAAGCAGTGTAAACGGTGGCTCTTCCACGACCGGGACGGTAACTCTCAGCGGAGCGGCGCCGAGCGGCGGGGCTACAGTGAACCTCTCGAGCAACAGCGCGTCGGTGACCGTCCCGTCGAGCGTGGCTGTCACTGGCGGAGCCACAAGTGCGACGTTCCCAGTGAATACCAGCGCGGTGAGCGCTTCGACTGCAGTCACGATCTCTGCTTCCTATGGCGGCGCCAGCATGACGGCTTCGCTCACGGTAAAACCCCTAGGAACTCCCGCCGGAATTTACACACTGACGATTACAGGAACGTCCGGCAACCTCAGCGATTCCACGACGGTCGCAGTAACAGTGAATTAGCAAGAGTCTCGGAGCCCGTTCGTTTCGAACGACGCAGGTAAACTCACCGTTTGCACCAGTAAGGCAGTGTTACAATATTTGACGATTCTGTTTCCCCGGGACTACCCATTTGCATCTGGCGAGTTCCCAGCTCGAAATTCCGTATCCGTTTGCCCGCGACCGGATCTTTGCTCGGAATTCTTCTTCTTGGTTCATGACCTCCCGAGCCGACTTACAGCCGCCGCAAAAAATGGTTTCTTCGATGAGCGCAAGAGATGGCAGAATCTTTAGAACTCATTCTGTTGGGGAACGGAAATTCAGCGGAAGGTCCAGTCTATGTCCCAAACTCCCGGTGCTTTTTCATTGGAAACATGGTGGGAAAAGCTTATTGAACGAACGCCTGTCAAATACATTTCGCTAGTCTTGGGCGCCATCGGGATATGGCTCGTTTGGGAATTTCCCCCCGGGTATTTCCGGTACTCCATCGGGGAGGCCGCCGTTATCGCGGCTCTCCTCATGCTTCTCGTAGATCCGTTCTTGAAAGCTAGGCTGCTAAAGGAGGCGGCCAGAGACATTTTTGAATATCTCCTAGGATTCGACCAGCAACCACAGTTAAAGGAGCGCCTCAAGAGACTGGTTTTTGATACGAAGCTGTTCCGCAAGAATTTCAACGGGCGGTATAAGCTCGTTCCCCAAGCCGATTTCATGCAGATTGAGATGGAGTTTGACTTCGAGCTGGTTAATCCCACCGAAGAAGCAATTGAGTTCCAGTACAAAATTGATTTCGAGCAGGCCGAGAACCCCCGTCTTGATTCTGTAACCCTTGTGTCTTCAGAAAAGAATTATGCATGGCGGCCCACGTTACAAACTAAGGAAGATGAACCTTGGGTTCTTCAAGGGTTCGCGGATCCTGTGGAGATTCAGCCTGCATCCAAGGGGATAAGCTACAGGTTCGACGGCAAATGCGCAGTAAGTTACCCACTGTCTTTTTACTACGCTCAGCATTTCGGCTATCCGACGATAGGCGTGACCATCACAATTGAGTACCCGGAAACGCTGGAAGTTGATGCCGCTCCTACTCCGTCGCACGAAGGGAATGTTTGGCGATACGAAAGGCTATTCATGCCCGGAGATCACATCAGTATTCGTTGGAAGCAGACGAAGTAAGTTTGCTCCTCGGACTGCGACGAGCGCAAGATTTTCTGTACAAAATTCCTTAATCAGACCTTCGGGAAATTCGCCGGTCAATCATATCGCCGTTTTCTCAACGCGCGGCCGCGCGCTCCAGAGCGCTACGCGATCCGTTTTCGCGAAAGAGCCGAGGGTCTGAAGCATGTCGAGAAAATTCCCCCACGGCATTCGAAAACAAATCAGGCCACCTTTCCTTAGTCGACGTACCCTGGGCGGCCTGGCTGGCGTGAGAGGAAGCCTATCCAATCGACCCGTCGACACAGAAGGAAAATTCGACTGGCCCTGGCGAGCGCGCCGGGAAATTCGATGGCGAGCGAGATCAGAGCACCGAACAACCCGCCTAGTAGGGCCGATGCGACGTTCGGTAGCGTGAACCAGAGTGTGACTCTACCGATCGTTAGTGCGTGGAGGGACCCAGCCGTCAAGGCATGGCTGGTGGCCACTCCGGACCTAAGAAAACTTGGAGCTACGATGCCGGCAAAGAACAAACTGAGCGTAACGCAGCCAGCGAGTTCCAAGACGGAAAGAGCCTTTTGTATCTTTCTATTGTCAGCGCCCATTGCCGGCTGACCGACTGAGTGGCTTTGAATTTGCTCCGCGCTATAAGACATACCTGCCCCTTTCCGGAATGCTGCTCTAGACGTTGGATTTTCCAAGCACCGAGATCCTGGGGAATTGCCCATTGATGTATGGCGCGTGGAGTTTGTCGGTTGCCGGAACTCTTGCTCAACCAACGCAGCTTGTTCTTGAGTTCGCTGGCTCATCACCTAGTTCCCGGTGCTCAAAGTGAAGGGCATAAAGACGCAGGCGCGATATTGCGATAAACACTGCAAGATCGCCTAGGCTGAATACCCTACAGCCTCGAAAATCATGATCCGGTATTGAAAACAAAGTGGTTACTGACAGGACTTTCCTGAACTTTCGGGCCGCAGGCCCTGACCGACAGCAGGTTGAGATTTGGCAGCGATACCGGGATTGTCCGGCAGAATCTTCGAAAAAAGGGGGCAAAAACGACGGAAACCGTGCTGTTCCATCCACTTGGCGCGCAGAGACTTTCAATCGCTGATAGCTCCCTTTAGCGCTTGGCAAGCCGTGCCTTGCGATCAAATGCTATGCCTGTCTATGACCCTAGACATCTCGGCGAACTGACAAAATGCATTAGCAAGCTGCATCTGCCTGGGAGTCCGGCAGTCGGACTCGAACAGCAACGGGCTGCCTACCAAAATCACGGTCGACATAGCCCTGGAAGTTGCGACATTCAAGCGATTCAAGCTATACAGAAACTCCATGCCTCTTGGCGCGTCCTCTGGCGATGAAGTCGTCAGGGAATAGACCACCACTGGAGCTTCCTGCCCCTGGAATTTGTCAACTGTCCCAACCCGCATGTTAGGCAGCCTCGCCGACAAATCTGCCACTTGAGCGTTGTACGGTGCCACGATCAAGATATCTCCTGGTTTAAGGGGCCGCTTATGGCCCTTTTCGTAAAACCATTTCACCTCCGGCTTGAGCAACCCCTCCACAATCCGCGCAACGGCCTCCACTTCCTCGGAGGAGGAATTGCGATTCCCCTGGTGCTTCACCCTGACAAACCACAATCCCGCTCCGTCCAGCCATGGATGTCCTTCCACAACCCTGCTACTCGTGATTGGGTGTGGACTCAGCTTATCCTCGTAAAAAACAGCGGAGGTAAATTTGCAAACCTCCGGATGCAACCTCCAGCTTTTGGGCAGCAAAAATCCCAGCTCCGGCGGTATGGTCTTCCGGCCGTCCAACAGATGCTCTAACGCCGATTTCTCCGCCCCGTCGGGATGACTGCCCTTCAACGGACGTTCCAATTGCTGAGGGTCGCCAAGTAAGACCAGTTTTTTTGCAGCCTGGGAAAGAGCTAGAACGTCAGCCAAGGACATCTGGCCTGCCTCGTCTACAAAGAGGACATCGACTGCTTCGGAAGCTTCCGCCGCCGACCATAACCATGCCGTGCCGCCGACGACATTGGCTTTGCCTGACCGTAATGCATCCAGTGCTTCATCATTATCCTTCCTGGCTACTGCAACACCGGCGCTCTGTTCGCCGTCGTTGTCCCGATGTAAACACCGCACTCCCTGAACACTCTTCTCTTGTGCCGCTTCAACCACGGACTCCAGCAGGTTGCGAATTACTTTGTGGCTTAGTGCCGTGACGCCGACTTTGTCCCCCCTTTTCAGCAGTTCGCATATCATCCTGGCACCGGTATACGTCTTTCCTGATCCGGGAGGGCCCTGTATGGCAAAAACCGAGTCCTCGAGGGCCAGCGCGATCCGGCTCGCCGTGTTTTCAGGCGTCTCCGAAGCGCGCTGCTCCAGTTTCTCTCCATCCGGCAAACGTGGTGGCTTTCGCAACAACAAATCGCGGGCCGCGCGGTATCGGCCGGCCGCATCGATTCCGTTTGCCTCAATCCACTTGCCAATCCGATAGAGTGAATCCGCAAGTGGGCCCGTATTGAGTGGACGATCCCACATGAACACCGACGGCGGATGAAACTCAGCCGTCTTTTTTGTTTTCCTGATATCCACAGTTCCGCTGACCGGGTCTAGGTCTACTACTTCGCCCACCTTTTGATTGACGTCTCCGAAGTAGACATCCTTGCCAACCCGCACGTTGGTTTTTTGTGGATCAAAGACGTAGCGATCCGTTGGCACCTGCTTTCCAGGATCGATTCTTTTCACAAAGCGCAGATTGGTGAGCGCCACTCGCTCATCGAGTAGGTCTTCAACATCCATATTCGCGAGCCGATATCCTTCCTGCCAGACACATTTATCCTCGCGGCGATGCCAGCTTAACAACTGTGCGAGTAACCATTGGCCCGATTGCTCGTTTGACCGCAACTTCGGGTCGGCTGGGATGCCGGCACAAAGGCGCTCCGTCAAAGCAGCTGTTCTGTCCAACTTTTCTTGTAACTTTGCCGATGGATCACCGGTTTTTTCTGGTGGCCTCGGTACAATGATTCCTGACTGCAACAGCTTCTCGCGTTCTGCTTCGAGCCAGTCCCGCAGCACCGCTGCCGAAAAGCAATCCTCGCTGTTGTATCCCTCCATCGTGGAGCGGATCTCGTCCGGCAGTTGCTCATTTCCCCAGCCCAACTCCAGCCTGTGCTCCACGTACCGCATCGCCGCCCGCGACTGATCAAGTGGAGTATTCCGAACAAAACTGCAAAAGGCCTCCAATTTTTTCAGAGAATATTCTTCCACGCTTGCTCGAAAGCCCTGCTTGAAGGCTTGGTGCAGATCTACCAGAGCGTCAGCCCGCAGCAACTTGTCGACTTGATCTTCGCGCGTCGCATGCATTCCCATGAGCCGCTTCAACGCTCCCGATTCATAGCCACCGAAATGATAGACATGCATCCGCGGATTCGCTTCCCATCGCTTCATGATTTCGTCCATCAACCATTCAAAACCCTGTTTCTCTTCCTCACGGTTTAAGGCCCAACGTTTTTCGTAACTCAGTTTGCCCCTAGCGTTCTTGAAAGCAAACCCAAACAGGTATTGCAGGCCGAATTCGCCTACGAACGGGTCACCTTCCAAATCCAAAAACACATCTTCTAGCGAAGGCTCCGGCAATCTACAAAGACCCATTCCCTCCACCACTGGCAAGAGCGGCTCGTGTACCAATTTCTTCTCCGTGCGCCCCTGAACCTGCACGCGTGCCTGCTCACGAACGTGCTCGATTGCCTCACGCGATCCGTGCTCAGGCCGCTGCTTCAGAGGTATGGGCAACACAGCGAGCTTCGCTACGGTAGGTGTATGCCATGCTTCCAACTGCTTTGTCTGTAGCCGCCGCATTCCAGCCACAAGCGAGAGATGGTCGTCTCCACGTCGCTGTACGTCACACTCGCGAAACCAACGGCATATGTCGCAATGGGGCACGGGCTCTGGATATGTGCCGCTGTCTGCGCTATTCCGCACGGCCCCCATTAGTCGGCGTTTCACGTAGCGGAAATACGCGGCGTACTCGGCCACACGGTACCCCTCACCCTCAAAATCATCTCCAGGGGGGATTACCCACATCCATTCCGGTCCTGAGCCCTGGACTTTTTCAAGCAGCTCCGAATATAGCGACAGCTGCAAAATTGTGGCCGCCTTTGTCTCCCGTGCCAGCTTCGTGTCTGCTACCTCGTACGACCAGTCCCATTTCCCACTGCGTTTTGCCATCCGCCGTAGCACATCGGGCCGGCCAAACCATTCACCGTCGGCCAAAGCTCCCTGCGCAATCACCTCCACAGCCTGCGCCATGCACTTTTGTGTTTCTTCGAGAAGCTCCTTCTCGTCCTTTATTGTGGAGAGGTTCACCACAGTCAGCTTTTCATTTTGTGCTAAATGCCCGAGGTAGGCTTTTTCGTGCCGCTCACCGCGTTCGCGTATCACTACTAGGTCGGGTGCGGCCCAATCCGGCGCTGATCTCTCGCCACGCGCCACCTGCAAATCCAGGGTGGTTACATGGCGGCACGCTAGACGATTACTTAGGTCGGTCGCTGCTAAGCGAATTCCAGAGAGCTGAACTTTCATGATTGCAACGAATCTTGAGCACTCACCTTTTAGCCCGAAGTTCCGGGACCTGCCACAGAGTATTCTGCTGATTCCTGGAGGGATAGCAAAAAATTCAACTTCCGGTTACTGGGAACGTCCGCAGTAACTCGTAGGCCCGGGCTTGCACCGGCGTCGGATCCGGCACTTGCCAGAATGTCACAGGAGTCTTGTCCGCGGTCTTCTGCTCCGCCTTCTCTTTGAACACGTAAGTCACTCGCGCCCGAGAGGCCAACGCGCCGAGCAAGTCCTCAAAACTGTACACGGGAAGATCATAGGCCGTTTCCTGGGAGAGCTTCTTGCGCTCCGCGGAAGCCGACGGTTGTGCCCCCCTGTTCAATACTCGCTTTCCGGGCAAAGTCTCGATGGTTTGGGACAAGCTCAGAGGTAGGCTGTCAACTGTACTGAAATGGATCGGTTAGGGAGGGTTGGCAGCGATACCGGGATTCGAACCCGGATTTTAGCCTTGAGAGGGCTACGTCCTAACCCTTAGACGATATCGCCAGGGACCAAAAGAAGATACGGGGATCTGCCGGGCACAACCGAGCGCGCGAACTCATTTTCGCATGGTCGAGCGAGACGAGCAAGCAAAGGTTCGAATGGGATGTTGAAATTGCGCGTTCGAAGTAGCCAAGAGCGTTAGATTTGCACACCTAGCGGAGCCGCCGGGGTAGCGTTGTGTATAATGAACGGCTGGGGGGGGATTCCTAACTTTCATGGCCAGGGGCTACGGAAAATCGCATGCTTCGCTGAAGGTGTGGTTTTGGCGCGCTGAGCGCTTCTTCCACACACGCAGGCGAGAAGTGCGCGCGATCGCCAAGGCGCTGATTTCGACCAAGCATCCTTTCCTGGTTCATATTATCCCGATCCGCCGATGCAACCTGGCGTGCGCGTACTGCAACGAATTCGACGATTTCTCGCCGCCGGTGCCGCTAGAAGAAATGAAGAAGCGGCTGGACATTCTGGCGGACATGAGGACGTCCATCATTACGATCAGCGGTGGTGAGCCGCTGCTGCATCCAGAGCTGGATGAAATTATCCGGCATATCCGGCGTCGCGGCATGATCGCGGGGATGATCACGAACGGATTCCTGCTGACACAAGAACGCATTGAGGAACTGAACGATGCCGGGCTGGAGCATTTGCAGATTAGTATCGACAACACAAAGCCCGACGAAGTTTCGAAGAAAAGCCTGAAGACGCTGGACCAGAAGCTCGAGCTGCTGGCGAATTACGCGTATTTTCAGGTGAACATTAATTCGGTGTTGGGGAGCGGAGTGAAAGATCCCGAGGATGCGCTGCGCATTGCGCACCGGGCCGTGGACTTGGGACTCACCAGCACGGTGGGAATCATTCACGACCACAACGGGCAATTGAAACCGCTGGGCCCGCGTGAAATCGAAATTTTCGAAGAGATCATGACGCTTAGCAAGCGGTCGTTCTCGCGATTCAACCATTTTCAGCACAACGCGGCGCGCGGGAAAGAGCACCCGTGGCGATGCCGGTCGGGCTCGCGGTATTTGTACGTTTGCGAGGACGGATTGGTGCATTGGTGCTCGCAGCAACGGGGATATCCGGGGATACCGCTCGCCCAGTACACGCCCGAAATGCGGCATCGCGAGTTTTACACGGAAAAGTACTGCGCGCCGCTGTGCACGGTTTCCTGCGTGCAGCAGGTCGGCATGCTGGACAACTGGCGAGCGCCGCAGACACTGAAGCCCATGCCCGTGGCGCAGCCGGAACTGGTGCAAATTGAATCGGCAGGCAGCGACTCCTGATTTCGAAGAGCCTTCGGCTATTTTCGCTCCCTATTTTCACTCCACGCACATTCCATTATTGGCGGGATTGACGGTTCAGCGAGCGCTGCTGAAAATGTAAGCATGAGTGCACCAGCAATTGAAACAGAGAATCTCAGCAAAGAATATCCGCACGGATTTTTGAACCTGAAGAAGAGAACGTCGCTCGAGCGTTTGAGTATGCAAGTAGAAGAGGGCGAAATCTTCGGGTTCATCGGACCAAACGGCGCAGGGAAATCAACCACCATTAAATTGTTAATGAGGCTGATTTTTCCCACTGCGGGAAGCGCGCGCATTCTCGGAAAACCCATCAGCGACATCGAAATGCACCGCGACGTGGGCTACCTGCCGGAACAACCGTATTTTTACGACTATCTGACTGCGGCGGAACTACTGGATTATTTCGCGCGAATCCACGATCTGTCAGCGGCCCAGCGGAAAGAGCGCGTGCAAACGACGCTCAAAAAAGTTGGGCTGGAAACGGCCGGAAAAATCCAACTCCGCAAATACTCGAAAGGGATGCTGCAACGTGTGGGGATGGCGCAAGCGATCCTGCACGACCCCCAATTGGTGATCCTGGATGAGCCGATGTCGGGTCTGGATCCCGTGGGGCGGCGCGAAGCGCGCGACATCATTCTGGATTTGAGGCGCGAGGGCAAGACGGTGATGTTTTCCACGCACATTCTCAGCGACGCTGAGATGTTGTGCGACCGCGTGGGTGTCATTGTCGGAGGAAAACTCCGTGGAGTCGGCACACCGGGGCAGTTGGTGGACGTAACCACACAAGGAATGGAGATTTTGTTTGAGCTGGCGGGGCCGTGTACGGCGCCGTTGTTGGCGAAAGCGACGCGTACGGGCGACCGCTACCGGCTGCAGGTTCCTGAGACAGGGCTGTATGACGCGATTGAACAATTACGCGCGGCGGGGGCAAAAATTCTCGCGGTGGCGCGAGTGCGAGCGACGCTCGAAGAGTTTTTCATGAACCTTGTGGAAGCGGACCGCGCGCAAGCGGCTGCGGTCGAAGTGAGCGGGAAGTGAAGCGCGCGGGCGTGGTGGCGTTGAATACGTTTCGTGAGGCCGTGCGCGACCGGGTGCTCTATAACCTATTGTTGTTCGCTCTGGTGATGATGGCGGCGTCCATCATCGCCGGGCAGATTTCGATCGGCATCGAAGAAACGGTCATCATCACGCTGGGCCTGAGCGCGATCTCGCTGATCGGGCTGCTGATTGCCATTTTTATCGGCGTGGGCCTGGTTTCCAAGGAAATGGACAAGCGAACGCTGTATGCGCTGCTGGCCAAGCCAGTGCGGCGGTGGGAGTTCCTGCTGGGGAAGTTTGGCGGGCTGGCGCTGACGCTGGCGCTCAACGTGGCGGCGATGGGAGTTGGTCTTTTTCTGGCGCTGGTCTATGTCAAACCGGTGTTCGAACGCGGCGACCTTACGGTTTTGATCGCGGTGTACTTCATCTGGCTGAAGCTGGCGCTGGTGGTAGCGCTGGCGCTGCTGTTCTCGTGCTTCACGACGCCGCTCCTGGCGATTTTGTTTACCACGGGCATCTACATTGTCGGTCTGTACGTGCAAGAGCTGCGGAATATGCCCATGCAGGTGATGAGCCCCGGGATGACGCTGTTCACCAAATGGCTGTCCTACCTGCTGCCGAATTTCGAGAATTTCAACATCATGGCCATGGCCGCGCACAGCCGGCAGGTGCCCGGGGCGCTCATCGCGCAGAATACTCTGTACGCGGCGATTTACTGCACGATGGTGCTTACCGGGGCGATTCTGGTCTTCTCCAGGCGGAATCTGAAATGAAGGCTGCGAAAACCATCGTAAGTGTGCTGGTGATCTTACAGGCCGGCTTCCTGGGAGTTTGGAAACTGCAGCACACCCTCGACAAGGAGCGCGCCGAATTGCGCGAGGAACGGGATTATGTGCTGCTGAGCTCGGCGAAGTTGGTGAAGGCCGTAAGCCTGGAATATGCGCCGCTGATGGCGGATTTTTATTGGACACGGGTGGTTCAGTTTTACGGAAACAAGCACGTGCGGGGCGATGCGAACCTCGAGGAATTGTGGCCCTTGCTGGACATCACCACGACGCTTGATCCGAATTTGATCGTCGCCTACCGGTTTGGCGCGATTTTTCTCAGCCAGCGCGCACCAGGCGGAGCAGGGAGGCCGGACCTGGCGGTACAACTGCTTCAACGGGGCATAAAGGCGAACCCCGATTACTGGCGGCTTTACGAGGATCTCGGGTTTGTCTACTACATGGATATGAAGGATTACCGCAAGGCGGCGCAGGCCTTCGAGGAGGGTAGCAAGAACCCCAAGGCACTCATCTGGATGAAAGTGATGGCGGCGAAAATTGCGGCGGAGGGGCAATCCTTTAGGACCTCTTATTTCCTGTGGAACGACGTCTATACGACGACAACCGATCCACAGATCAAAGAAAATGCAAAATGGCATCTGCAACTGCTCCAGGCTGAGGAGGATTGCAGACAACTCGACCGGCTAGCGGATGAATACGAGAAGCGCTTCGGACATCGCGCGAAACGCGTCAGCGAACTGGAGGAGGCTGGAATGCTTCGAGGGCCAGTCCGCGATCCCCTGGGCTACGTTTACGTTTTCGACGAAAACGGAAAAGCGGCGCTAAACCCGAAAAGCCCGCTGGTGGAAAAACAAAAATACCAAGAGCACTTTAGATAGTTTTGAGGGGCCAAAAGCCCCGACTCTACTCCGTTGTGCACAGCAGGGTCATCTGCGGATCGATGAGGATTTTGTGTGGAAGGCTGGAAGTGTGAAAGTGGAAGGGAGTTTCCGGGCCAGCCGCGACAACGTTCCCGAGATGCGCGTGATTGCCGCCGCTCCCGGCCGCATATAAGGGAACACTGGCGAGAAACCAGCGTGGGACGCCGCTTTGGAAAAGCTTACCGCGAACCGCATATCCATTCTCTTCCCGGTGAGCGGTAAACTCGGCGCGGTAATGCGGAATTCCCGTGCCGCGGACCCATTCGTCGAAAAACCAATCCATGGAGCGCCCGCCTTCCAGATCCATCGCAGGAGTCATGACGGACTCCACTTCGTGCTGAAAGTCGTTCGTGGAGAGCGCGCGGTAAGCGTACTTGGTCACCATTTTTTGCAGCAGCGCAATGAAACGCTCGTCCGGCTGCTTGCCGCCGTGCTCGCGGAGCATTTCGCGGAGCATGTGGATGACCCAGGAACCTTTGCTATAGACAAGGCGTTCATAGCCCGTAGGTGATTTTGAGGAATTGAGGCGCAAGCCCAGAGTAAGCGCGCCAATGTCGCCCACGGGACCATCGGCATCGGGGGATATTTCGGTGAGTTGACGGCGGTAGCGCGAGAGCCAGACGCGAAGCGTGTGCTCGGGATTCCCGCGGGTGTCGGCAAACAGTAGGGCGAGATAGTTGGAGATCGCTTCGTCAATCCACTGATCGCGGTAACTGGACCAACCCACCACGTTGCCCCACCACTGATGGGCAACTTCATGATAAGGAACGAGCTCGGTAAAGTGCTCTTGACCGGTGGGTGTGAGCCCGGCGCGCCGTTGCACTTGCGGCGAAAGAAAGGACAAAGTCGAAATATAGAGAAGGCCCGGCCAGCCCTGGCCGAAAGTGCCGGGAATTTGCGAGACGCTGAGATTGTGAAAAGGAAATGGACCGGAGAAAGCTTCGTAAAAATGGATCGAAGAGTCGATCTCTTTCCCCAGTTGCTTGAGCGCATCGGCGGGACTGGGCGGGGACGAGGGAAGCGTTAGCGCCAGTCTTGAGGAAGGAGCGCCAAACGTGTTGGAAGGAAGAGCGATCTCCCCGGTGGGCGGAGGCGTCAGACGGGCCTTCAAGTTGTCTTCGAGTTCGCGATTGGCATAAACATCCACGGAGTGGGCGCGGGAAGTCACCGAAAATGTAGCGTACTCGCCCAAATTGAATCCCGCCACCGCTACGGGCTTCTCCGATTTCCAGTGTCCGACACGAAAGTCGCCGTTTTCTTGTTCGTCAAGTTTGGACCCTGTGGCGACAAGACGAAGCCTACGAGGCCAGCGAATGGCCAAGTCATAGGTCGCGAAGTCTGAGGGATCGCCCAGATGCGGGTACCAACTTTCCCTGGCGCTGACGAACAAGACGCCGTTTCCCGCATCTTGGATCACATTTCCGTGATAGTGAAACTGGAGAGTGAATTCCTGATTTTGCGGCATGGCAGCGTTGAGCACCACGCACAAATAGTCGTTTCCGCGGGTGCTGCGTTGCTGCAAGGTCATGCCCTCGTTTTGAAAGAACGCCAAAGGTTCGCCGTGCTCCCCCGTTACGCGGTCGACGGTCAAGGCGCGGGAGAGTTCAAAAGACAGAATGCGCGCTCTGCCCGTTTCCGCCTGAATGCGAACGGCAGCGATGGCGTCGAGGGAATTGTTGTTGAGAATCGAAGGCTCTAGGGAATAGTGCAGCGCACGGAAAGCAGCCGTGTGCGCGGGGAAGTTGGGGATTTTGTGGGACGTCCAGGTATCGAAAAAAGTCCCGGAGGCGTTCTTAACCGTTTGTCCGAGGAGAAATTGTTCCTCGCGGCGGACGTCCAGGACGATGTCGAAAAGGCCGGTGGTTGCGCCATCCAGGCTGGCGTAGAAGGCGGGGCTGGCATCGGACGATAGGAAGGAGATAAGAATACGAAGGGTGTAATTCGGATTGACGCGGGCAACGGTGGACTCCCATTGAAATGTAAAGGAGGCATCGCTGTTCGGCGCGAGGTTGGCCTTGCGAAACTGCGAGAGCAGTTCGTCAGCGGTTTCCTCTGTGAAGCGAAAATAAGCGCTACTGAAGACTTGATCGAGGATCGGAGCGACAAGGAATCGTCCCATCTGCTGCTTCTCGACCGGATCGCGCGGTGCGGCAACGACATGGCCACGGCCGGAAAAAACCGCGCCGGTAATTCGTCCTTCGAAGGGGGCAAAGAATCCCAGGATACCCTCTTCCAAGGAAATGACGGCGTCGCCGCGGCGAAGCTCAATGCGATTTTCGGGGGCCAGGTGATAGACCTGCGAGGAGTCCACCGTCAGTGTGTTAATGGCATCGTACCGTTCGTGCGGTGATTGTTCGCTCGCCCCGACAGCAACGGGCGCAAGCAAGCACCACAGCGCGAAGACTCTGGCCCCAACCCGCATACAACGAGTGTAGTCAGATTCGGCATCGGGGAACAAGACGGACGGAAAAAAACAGACGTGAGGAATTAAAATAAGCGCATGGCACTTACGGCAGTTTCTCCTAGAACGCGGTTTCTTTTGTTTGGCACCGCCCTCCTTTTTCTGGGTTCGCCGGCCGCGCCGGATACGATCGTCCTGAAAAACGGCCGGCGCATTGCGGCGCTGAGTGCCATGGAAGAGGGAGACAAAGTCAAATACATGACCTCGGCGGGCGAATTAAGCCTTCCGAAATCCATTGTGGACCATATCGAAAAGGGAGGATTTGCCGGCACCGCGAGCCCGCCGGGAGATGCGACAGCGAATTTGACCATCGCGCCGCCGGAAATTCATCCTGCGGGAGGCGGAATCGAGGACATGCAACGTGCTGCCGTGCACAACGGGTCCATCGATCGCGAATACATTGGAAAGCTTGAAAGCGAAGCGCGACTGGGCAATGCGCGAGCAAATTTCAATGCCGCCCTGGGCCATCACGCGGCGGCGATCTTCGAAATTTCGCGAGGCGATTTGGAGCGCGCGCTGTCGGACGAGCGAACCGCGGTGACCTACGCTCCGGATGAGCCCGCGCTGCTGATGAACGTGGCGTACATCTACCTGAGGCGGAACGAATACAAGCAAGCCTTGGATTACCTGGAGCGGGCTAAGCGCTTTGTGCCGGACAATCCGGACGTGGCGAAGCTTGCGGGCTGGGCGCATTATGGCCTAAACCAGCTCGATCAAGCGGTCGGTGAATGGAAGCGTGCCCTGGCTCTGCGCCCGGATAAGGAATTGCAGGCCGCTCTGGAAGAAGCGCTGCGGGACAAAAAGGAAGAAGAGAGCTACAAGGAAAACGAAAGCGCGCACTTTAGGTTGAAATACAACGGAGCGGCCGAACCGGCGCTGGCGCGGGACGTACTGCGCACCCTGGAGATGCACTTTTCCGCGATTGAGTCCGAGCTGAACTATACGCCACCGGAACCGATCGGCGTCGTTTTGTATACGGAGGAAGCTTTCACGGATATTACACGCGCGCCGTCGTGGGCGGGAGCGCTCTACGACGGGCGGATTCGCGTTCCGGTACAAGGACTGACGTCGGCGGATGCGGAATTGTCGCGTTCGCTGAAACACGAGCTGACGCATAGCTTTGTGGCGCAGAAAACGAAAAGCGCTTGCATGGGAGTAGCGGTCAGTTGCGGCAACCATGCGCCGACGTGGCTTCAGGAAGGGCTGGCGCAATGGATGGAAGGGTATCGCAGCGGCAATGACGCCGCGGCGCTGGTGCAGATTTTCGAAGAGAAGCACGCCATCCCGCTGGGGCAGCTGGAAGGTTCGTGGACGCGCTTGGATCGAGACACGGCGCACTACGCGTATGCCTGGGCGCTGGCGAACATGGAATACATCATTCAAGCGGATGGAATCGACGATGTCGACCGGGTCCTGGATCGCATCGGTTCAGGCCGGCCCACCGAACAGGCACTGCGCGAAGTGCTGCACAGCGATTACAACGATTTGATGGAATCGACCGTGGAGTATCTGCGGAAGAACTACGGGCACTGATAAAACCAGCGAGTCGGTGGTTTTCAATTCAAAATCTACTTTGCTTTTGAGCTTGCCTGGGTTTCAGGAAGTAACCAGGAGGGCCGCCAGCAGTGCGGCGCGGGCGGGCATAGTTTCGACGAAAACATACTCGTGGTCGGAATGGGCGCCGTCGCCGACGGCGCCCAGGCCGTCGAGCGTAGGAATGCCGAGTGCGCCCGTGAAATTTCCGTCGGAGCCGCCGCCCGCGGTGCATTCGTCCAAGGGAAGATGCATTTGCTTGGCTAGCGACTTTGCCCGGGCAAAAAGGGCGGCGCACCTCTTGCGTTCAAGCGGAGGGCGGTCGAAGCCGCCGGTGATTTTCAGTTTTGCTCCTTTGTGAATGGGGCGAAGCGCATGCAGGCGGCGCTCGATCTGGCGCATGTCGGAAGTCCACAAGGCGCGCAAGTCGAAGACGGCGCGGGCGCGTTCCGCAATGACGTTGGTGCGTGTTCCCCCCTCGATGAAGTCGGCGTTGATGCTGACACCGCGACGCACATCGTTCCACTTTTCAATGCGTGTGAGTTGAGCGGCCAATTCGTGCACGGCGTTGACGCCTTGTTCGGGGGCAAGGCCGGCGTGAGAAGCGCGGCCTTGAACGAGCAGTTCGGCTTCGCCAACAGCTTTACGCGCGGTCTTCAACAGCCCGCTCGGACCGAAGGAAGGCTCGAGGACAAAGACGGCATCGCTGCGGCGCGCTTCGGTCTCGATGAGCTTGCGCGAGGATTCGCTGCCGATTTCTTCGTCAGAGGTCCACAGGAAGACGATCTGTTTTTGCAGCCGAAGCTTGGCCTGCCGTAGAGCTTCGAGCGCAAAAAGCGCCTGAACGATGCCGGCCTTCATATCGAAGATTCCCGGGCCGTAAGCTTTCCCGCCGGAGACGCGAAAGGGCATCTTCTGCAGAGTTCCCGTGGCATACACGGTGTCGTAGTGGCCGAGGACGAAGAGCTGGCCGGAAGGCTGAGGCTTATTGGGAGCATAAACCACGCGCAGGTGATCGCCGCGATGTTTCTGCGGGATGCGTTCGGCTGGCACGCCCTGTTTCTGCCACTGGTTTGCGATGAGCGTGCAGCAGCGGTCGGCAGCGGCCTTTTCGAGGCTGGGCGATTCTGTGGTCACGAACCGCCGCAGAACTCCGAGCATTTCCGGAAGTCGCGGTTTCAGGGATTGCCGAAGTTCCAAGGGCAAAGAGGAATCCGCCATGGCGCGGACATGCTAGCAGCGCCCTGAAATCTGGGCAACCTGCATGCCCTGACCGGGACAGCGATTCGTAACGGTGAAACCCTTTGTGGTTGCCTTGTCGGGAAGCGCGTATCGCCGAGGCGGTGGTTCGCTTATAATTAGAGTTTTCCCGGGATTGTGCCAAGCGCCGCCGGGCGGGTGTGCGGCCAATGGAGACCGCGAATGATCATGGATGTCGTGGAAATACAGAAGATTCTGCCACATCGCTACCCGTTTTTGTTCGTGGACGCCATCGTCGAGATGGAGCGCCTGAAGAGCATCGTGAGCGTGAAAAACGTAACCATCAACGAAGCGTACTTTCAAGGACATTTTCCGGGCGCGCCGGTGATGCCGGGTGTGCTGATCATCGAATCGATGGCGCAAACCGGGGGATTGCTGCTGCTACAGGAAGTTCCGGACCGCAAAAACAAACTGCTTTATTTTGCGGCCGTGGATGGCGCGAGGTTCCGCCGGCCGGTCGTTCCGGGAGACCAATTGCGGGTGGAGATGAAAGTGCTCAATTGGCGTGGCGATTTTTGCAAGCTGGAGGGGCGAGCAACGGTCGACGGGCAACTGGCTGCCGAAGCGACGCTGATGTGCAAAATGGTGGACCGCGTGCCGGCCGCCCAGGCGGAAAAATCCGCAAAATGACAAAGCCCGAAATTCATACCCAGGCCACCGTCGCCCCAGGCGCGAAGCTGGGAAAAGGCGTTCGGGTTGGCGCCTTCGCCGTGGTGGGAGCGGGGGTGGAACTGGGCGAAGAATGCGAGCTGCACGCGCACGCGGTTGTGCAAGGGCCGTCGCGATTCGGCAGGAACAATGTCTTTCACCCTTTTTGCGTGATTGGCGGCGATCCGCAGGATTACACGTTTCGCGGCGAACAAGTTGAGTTGGTAGCTGGCGACGGAAATATTTTCCGCGAATACGTGACGGTGAGCCGGGGCACGCAGAAGGGTGGGGGCAGGACTTGTTTGGGGAACGATAATTTCTTTCTCGCGTATTCGCACGTCGGCCATGATTGCCAAATTGCAAGTCATACGCTGTTTGTGAACGGAGCGACGCTGGCGGGGCACGTCACGGTGGAAGATTTCGTCACTATTGGTGCGTTTTGCCCGGTGCATCAGTTTTGCCGGATCGGGCGTTATGCTTACATTGGCGCTTCCACGGTGATTACGCAGGACGTGCCGCCGTTTTCGAAAGTAGTGACCGAGCGGCAAACGAAGAGTTTTGGCATCAATACCATTGGCCTGGAGCGAAAAGGCTTTTCGCCGGAACGTTTACAGGCGCTGAAGCGCGCTTACCGGCTGCTGTTGCGCTCGAAGTTGAATACGTCGCAGGCGCTGGCAGAGATGAAAAAGACACTGAGTGACTCGGCGGATGTGCGCGAACTGATCCAGTTTATTGAAGGCGCCGAGCGCGGCATCGTAAAGTGAGCAGGCTGTTCCTTTCATGACTGACACGAACCTCAATCGGAAGACCTGGGGACTCATCGCGGGAAACGGGCGTTTCCCTTTTCTGGTGCTCGAGGGTGCGAGAAGCCAGGGAATCGATATGGCCGTCATCGCCCTGAGAGAAGAGGCGTCGCCAGAGCTAGAAAAAGCCGCAAAACGCCTGCACCGGGTGAGCC
>Ga0066660_10000224_pt1 | contig 17560 bp, 20 predicted proteins | sample GraSoiAngelo_109_FD_75177 | JGI IMG/M metagenome (GOLD analysis project Ga0066660, IMG submission 75177) | Grasslands soil microbial communities from the Angelo Coastal Reserve, California, USA - 14_0903_12_20cm | ecosystem: Environmental > Terrestrial > Soil > Grasslands | place: USA...
CGAGCCGAGCCCCTGGATGCGCTCTCCGACCGCACGCCCGAGCATGACGTCGCCGAGCAGGCCGATCCGAGGTCCAGGGGTCGGCGGGGGCGAGGGCATCACGTCGAGAGCGTGAGTGCCGCGCCTGGTGGCTTGTCGCCTCTGGCCGGTTTGGCGGTCGTTCCCTCGCGGAACCACTCACGCTCTGACCCCGCGATCTTACCCCTCGCCAATGCCGGTGTGGCAAATCGCCTGGGCTTTGCGCCGCCACGCCGCCCGCCGCCCGGACACTTGGCGTCCACGAGAACACGATTGGCCGCCCGGAGGGCGTGGGCTCTTGCGTGCGGTTCCCTCCCCGACGTCGATTCGGGGCTTCCCGTTCGTCTTTAAGCTCGACAAGACACACCGGTTCGATGTGTGACCCACGACTTCAGGAGTGACCATGACCGGCTCTTCCACCCAGGGAATCAAGACCGTGCTGCATCCCGTGTCCGACCTGGCGACGGCCAAGGCGGTGTACGCCGCCCTGCTCGGCGTCCCGCCGCAGACCGACGGGTCCTACTACGTAGGCTTCGAGGTCGAGGGCCAGCACATCGGGCTGGTGCCGGGCGGTGGACCGCAGGGCATGACCTCGCCGGTGGCCTACTGGCACGTGCCGGACATCGAGGCGAAGCTGGCCGAGGTGACCGCTGCCGGTGCCACCGTGAACGAGCCCGCGCACGACGTAGGTGGCGGCCGGCTGGTGGCCACCGTCACCGACCCCGATGGCAACGTCCTCGGGCTGCTTCAGGACCGATGAGCGCCGATCCCTCGGTCCCGCCCCTAGCGTCGTCGCGACACCGAGCATCGTCTCACCCACGACATCGATGTCTGGGTGGCCAGTGCCTCGGCGCGCGGCGCGCCGTATCTCGTACCGCTGTCCTTCGACTGGGACGGCGAAGCGCCGCTAGTGGCCACGCCGACGGATAGCCCCAGCGGCAAGAACCTGGCCACCACCCGAGCCGTTCGGCTGGGGCTGGGCTACGCCCGCGACGTGTCCACGATCGATGGCCCGCCGGCCGACCTGCATCCGGCCCCCAATTATGGGTATTTAGCCCTCGGGGTTCGTTTTCCGATGCACGGGGAGAGGATGACGACGGCGTCCGCGCAGTGACTCTCTGACCGGCTGATGAAACACAGATCCGAGCAGCTGCCGATTCGCGTTGTGCTCTGTGACGACGTGCCCGAGTTTCGGGCGCTCATCCGCTTCGCCATCGACGACGATCCGTCGCTGGAGGTGGTGGCCGAGGCCGACAGCGGCGATGCGGCGGTCGAACGGGTCGCTTCGGCCCAGGCCGATGTCGTCTTGCTCGACCTAATTCTGCCCGGTCGCAGCGGGCTGGAGGCGATCCCGCTCGTCCGGGCCCGCGCCCCCGAATGCGCGATCGTGGTGCTATCGCGCTTTCCCGACCAGGAGTCGAAGGCCCGCGAGGCGGGCGCCGACCTGTTTGTGGAGAAGGGGACGCCGCTGGCCGGCATCCGCGCCGCAATCCATAGCGCGGCTCAGGGCCAGCGCTGACCGCCGCGTGATCCGTCCCGATTGACGACGCGTATGGGGTGTACGGCGATCGGCCCCGCCGACAAAAGGAGAAAGGCAGGTCCGACGTCTCAATCACCGAGCGCAATGATGTGCTTCTCGTCCACGCATGCCGCGCTATGCAGCGCGCCGCGCGATACAGCGGGCCGCGCTTCTGAGCGAGCACCAGCCGTCGCGCTCGACCTGTAACCCGAGGAGGGCAGCATGAACCCGACCGCCACCACGCAGCAGACCGTCACCGCGCCGGCCCAGGACACGCCAGAGCGGGTGGCCGCTCTACGTGAGCTAGCCGCACGGGATTCGGTCGCGGCCCAGGATGGCGCGTGGGGCTGGTTTGAGCGCCTGGGGCGCCTCGCTATCACCGACCGCGCCGCCGGCTCGGCGCAGCTCGCCGACGTGTTCGCCTGCGGGCGCCCGGTTCAGGGGATCGACGGCCCCACCGACGGCATCCTCGTGACTACGCTCATCCACCCGGCTGTCGACCGCCTCGCCCGGGGCCTGACCGCGCTGTGGATGCCCTGGAAGGGAAAGAACTTCCACGCCATCCAGGAGCGCGGCGAGAACCGGCTGACCCCCTCCACTCAGTGGCTCGCCCGCCTGGTGTGGCCCCGCTACGCCACGCGGGCGACCGAGGGCGGCCGCCTCGCCTTCGACTTCCAAACGCGCGTCGAGCCCGGCGCCGTCGAGCCTGCGGTCGACGTCCTGGTGATCGACTACGCACCCGTGCAGAGCAACCCTAGGCTTGGCATCAAGAGCATCCGAGACGAACTCGTAGAGATTGTTCCCGGCGGACACCTCGGGCGGATCCTCTATCGCCTTTCCGGAGGCGGATATCGCAACCTCGGCTACTTCGCCCTGCGCGAACCGGCGGCGCCCGATTCGCCGAACAGCGTGCCGGCGCCAATCGCCTAGCGATTAGCTGGCCCAGTTGGGACAGTCGTGGTCTGGACCCGGTCGGAGCGCTGGCCCGAGGTGGTGGGCCGCAAAATCGACTGCCCGGGTGTGGTTGGCCGCGGATCGCAAAACCCACGAGTGGGTTGTCGCGGCGACGATCAAGCCGGCTATCGAGCGGATGCATGGCGCCAATTCGGTGGTGCAGAGCGCGCTGGTACACTGCCGCCCCCGCGTGATCAAACCGCGCTTTATCCACTAGTCGCGATACGTGCAGCAGCCCGCCGAAGTCGAACATGGTTTCGCGCGGGCCGCGCCACTGGTGGAAGCGCAGGTAGGGAGGCTAATCGCGGGGCGACACAGCCAGCCGCTTTCGCTGTGGGGACGGCTTCGGCGCTTTGTCGTGCTCCTGTTGATAGGGCTGTCGCACCCCCGCCGACGCGAGTTTCTCGGTTTCGTCGTTCTTGACCTGGTCAGAGCGGTAGCTCTTCCCGGCTACCTGCTGGGGGACTACGCCAAGTCGTGGCAGGAAGACACGGATTTCCTGGAGGAGCTTCGAGCAGTCTCCCCGCACGAAGATCGCTCGGCTGAACGCAAGTTCTTCCTGAGGTCGCTCGCCGGACTGGTGGCACACCTGCCGGGGGATACCGCCGAGGCGGGTACCTTCGAGGGAGCGTCGTCGTGGTTCATCTGTCGTGCGCTCCAAAACACGGGCAAGACGCATCACGCGTTTGATTCTTTTGAGGGGCTGTCGACGCCGACGCCGGAGGACGCCGAATACTGGCGAAAGGGGGAGCTGCGCGCCCGCGAGGAGACGGTTAGGGAACTGCTATCCCCGTTCGACACCCAGGTCCACAAGGGCTGGATTCCGAAGTGCTTTGAGGCCGCAACGATCGACCGCCTCTGTTTCGCGCACATCGACGTCGATCTTTACGAGCCAACGCTGCAGTCGATGGAGTTCTTCTATCCACTGGTGGTTCAAGGAGGGATCATCGTCTGCGATGACTATGGATCCGCCCTTTGCCCAGGTGCTACCCAGGCACTAGACGAGTTCGTGGCAGGTCGGCCTGAGAAGCTGGTTCACGCACCGACTGGACAGGCGTTCCTCGTCAAGCAATAGTCTCGCGCTGCGCCGAGCGCCAGGCTGTAGGCGCCCCGGCTCAGGGTGTCGAAGATCGTGCGCACGCGCCAGCGGATCAGAGGCTTGAGCGTCCAGCCGTCTCATTGTCGATCACGGTCCGGCATCGCATCAGGCGGCGCGCTGCCCCGCGGACCGCGCGGATGAGGTGGGTTGGGCCTCCCCATCGACTGAACCGAGATCGCACAGGGGCGCTCGGCGGGGCCGCGGATCGCGCGCAGGTTGGTTTGCGCCGGCGGATCGCGCGCGTCGGATCGCGACGTCAGGAGGTGGTGAGGGAGGCGGGTGGGTCGAGGGCGCCGCGTCGGCCCTGATCGTGTTTTCGGGCTCGGCTGGCCACGGTCAGGAGGCCGAAGGCGAGCAGCACTACTCCGCCGTTGATCGCGAGGATTCCGGCGCGCTGGGCGATGCCCGCGTGGTGGGGGAGCCGATTAGGGTTGCCGCTATCGGCGAGCAGCCCGCCGACGAATAGCACGGTTCCGAGCGCCGCGCCCGCGATCGGCAGCCAGGCGAGGCGTTGGGGCCATACCAGGCGCGCGACGAGCAGCGAGATCACTAGGAGGGTTTGGCGTTTCGGTTGGCGAAAGTCAACCGGCAAAGCGTACGGGGACGGCGAGCGGTGAGTAGGCCCGGCTTCGGCACCCGCGAGTGCGTCGGATTCGGCCGCTACGAGGCTCGATGCCGCAATGCGGCGGACACCCGCGCGGGTATCTGGTGCCAGCGGTGTGAGAAGCTGCGCGTCGCCTACCTCGACGGGCAGTTTGCGAAGGTGTCGGCGCGGCTTACGCCGCCAGCGGGATCGGCTTTGCCCGTTCCTGAGCGAGCCGACACGCGAGCTTCGCAAGGATCGTCAGATCAGCATGTAGCCGAACGCGGTCAAGTCCACGGACGCGGAGCGGAAGAAGGGACCACTCGTGCTTGAGCCGTCCGAACTCTCGCTCGACCGATCCGCGCGAGGCGTAGAGCGCGCGGCTGCGCTTGCTCTCGCGCGGGATCAGCGGGTGCAGGCGGGTGGCCTTGATCCAGACCGAGGCGGGGGTGCAGATGCCGGTCGGGCAGCGCCACTTGGTGCGCCTGCGTTTGAAATCGGCGCCGGAGAACGTCCACTCGCCGTGCTCGCAGCAGGGCGGCTTGTGCTCTCCGCGCTCGGTGCGGGTCGTTTCTTTGAGTGCGGTGACGGGGGCGACGCCGCGATCCATGCAGCCGTCGTGGATCGGGCCTACGTCGTAGCCCTTGTCCATGATCGCCGTGCGAACCTCGAAGCCGCGTGCCTTAGCCGCGTCGATCAGCCCGAGCGCAAACGCCTGCTCGGCATCCTTGGCAGTCTCGACGGTCCACGCGAGCGGGAGGTCGTACTTGGCGTCAACCGCCGCGTGGACCTTGTACCCGTAGAACCCGCCGCCCTTGCGAGTGCTCACGGCCGAGCGGTGACCCCACGAGGCGTCGGGGTCGGAGAACCGCTCGCGCTCGGGGCCGTGCTTGGAGAGGTAGCGCTGGCCGTTGGCGTAGGCGGAAAGGTCGCTGCCGTCGATGGCGATGTTCTGCCCCATGTCGGGCAGCCGCTCGGCCACGGCCGCGAGCACGCGATCCAAGCACGCCGACAGCGCCTCGGAGTGCCCGCGCAGGGTCCGCGCGAAGCGATAGCAGGCCCACTCGGACGGGGCGCATCCGATGACTCGCTGCAACCCCTCGTGTTCGGCCACGAGCCGCACAGTCCGCGTCCAGGTCGGGATCGCGTAGAGCGACTTTGCGAGCGCCATGCCGACCATGCTCCGAACGGGGTAGCCGGGGCGGCCGGTCCAGCGCAGCGCTTCAAGTTCTGCGATCAGCCCCGATACTTCGGGGGAGGCGAGCACTGCTTCCAACTGCTCCACCGCCGTACGCGGTGGTACCTTCGAAACGTCCACGGAGGGTCTCTCTCTGTGGTCCAGGCCCCCGGAAGTTCCAGCTTCGCGGGGGCCGCTTTTTGCACCGTCAGGACCGCCAAAACTACCAGGCGCGTCGGACGGAAAAACACGGCAAATCCTGGGGATTTGGGCATTCTGCGGGGGTTCGGATTGGTCCCTCGGCACCAGCCCCGAAGCAGCCCACGCACGCTCTCTCCGCCGCCTGAGTTTGCGCCGCCGCTTGCCCTAACCGCCCACGCGCGTACCCTTCCAATCCTTCAGCGGAGCCAGAGCGACTCGAACGCTCGCGGGTCTGGATTTAGAGGCCACCCGCGCACCTGCTGGCCCCATTGGAGCGAGTGCGGGACCGACCCTCGACTTGCAGCCCTGCGAGCCGGTCGGGGTCGGTCCCGCGTGCCCTGCGCGCGTCCGCGCGGAGCAAGCCTTTCGGGCAAGGGGTCCTCGTTGGGGCTGTTGCCGTCTGCGTCGCAAGTTCGGCCACGAGCGGGTTCATCGCTCGCGTGCCTGCTTCATAGCTTGCGGCGCAGACGGGAGCAACCCCCGAAATTGGCCGTATCGGTTGCCCTCAGATGCCGTGCGTTTACCAGCGGTTACCAGCGGTTCCCCAGCGGTTCCCACACGTGCCCCGAGCCGCGAAATACACACTTCGCGCACTTTGCGAGGTCTTCGTGAGTACGGCCGCGCTGCGAGTCCTCTCCCTCGGCGCAGGTGTTCAGAGCACGGCGCTTTTGCTGCTGGTGTTGGCTGGCGAGGTCAAGGCCAGCGCGGCCCTGTTCGCTGACACCGGCTGGGAGCCGCGCGCTGTCTATGACCACTTGGAGCGGCTGAAGGGCCTATGCGCCGAGCACGGCCTCCCGCTGTACGTGGTGAGCAACGGGAACATTCGCAACACGCGCGAGCAGGACAGCTTCTACCACGCGCCCTACTACCTGACTAACTCGGACGGGTCCGAGGGGATGAGCCGCCGCCAATGTACGCACCAGCTCAAGATCGTGCCGATACGACGCAAGATCCGCGAGCTGATGGCCGAACGCGGGATCGCGCCGACGCCCGGAGCGGTCGAGTGCCTGATGGGAATATCGCTGGACGAGTGGCATCGAATGAAGGACGCAGATGTGCGCTACATCGTCAACCGCTGGCCGCTCGTGGAACGCCGCTGGACCCGCGCCGACTGCAAGCAGCACCTCGCCGACCAAGGCTGGGAGGCTCCCCGCTCGGCGTGCATTGGCTGCCCGTATCACTCAAACACTGAGTGGCGCGCGCTGCGAGACGGCAGCCCAGATGAGTGGCAGGACGCGATCCGGTTTGAGCAGGAAATCCAAGCGACGGGTGCCGCCCTGCGCGGCACCCCATATCTGCACGCCCAGCGCGTGCCGCTCCCGATGGTGGACCTATCGACGCCCGAAGATCGCGGCCAGCTCACCCTTGATGCCGAGTGCGAGGCGATGTGCGGTGTCTGAGCGTGGGGTAAAACCGCCGAGGGATTGGGGTAGTTGCCAATGACCGGCCCGAGAATCCCCAGCGGTAACGGGGCCTACGAGTTTCGCCAATCTCTCCTAGCGGAACGGGAGAGGCCAGGAACGCGGTCCAGCCATGCGCGTAGTGCTGCCAGGAGAGGTGGCCTGCCTGGCCCGCGCGCCGGCAGGCGAGGCTGATCGACGTCGGACAATCCAGCTGGAAGAAGGCCGTGCAGACGCCGGTGACTCCGAGCGCGAGCAGCAGCGCCACGATCCCGGTTCGTGCTGGCCGTCTGCGCACGCCAAGGAGCACCGCGCCGGCGAGCGCGATGAAGCCGAGTCCCCAGACGACGATGCCCGCCTGCACAATCCACGGATGGCGGGTGGGATGGCCGGCGAGCTCGCTGACGTATTGCGCGTCGAGCGAGTAGCCGGGTTGAACGAGCCCACCTATCACCCATGACAGGGTGAACAGCCCCTGCGCCGTGATCGCCGCAAGCGCAAGCGCGTCACGCATGCTCTCCCGCGTTAGCGTTGACCCGCTTGGTGCCGAGCTGCCGAATCCACTAGGCATCCACGAACCCAATGCTCGCCGATCGCGCGGACCGTTCGGCCGGCCCGCGGGTTGCGCGGTGGATACAGTTCCGCTCGTGCGCTACCGCAGGCTCGGCGACTCGGACCTCGAGGTCTCGGAGGTCTCGCTCGGATCGTGGCTGACCTACGGGGAGGGAGTCGAGAGCGAGCAGACCGAGGCGTGCACGCGGGCGGCGTTCGACGCTGGGATCACGCTGTTTGACACCTCGAACGCTTATGGGCGTGGCACGGCGGAGCAGGCCTGGGGGGAGGTCCTCTCGGACTTCAAGCGGGACTCGTACGTACTGGCAACCAAGGTCTTCTTCCCGATGAGCGAGGAGGACCGGGGCCTCTCGCGGGCGCAGATCCACAAGCAGCTCGATGCCTCGCTCGCGCGTCTTCAAACAGATTACGTCGATCTGTACCAGTGCCACCGCCCGGACCCTGAGACGCCGATCGAGGAGACGATGGAGGCACTCACCGAGGTCTGCGAGGCGGGGAAGGTCCGCGAGATCGGCTTCAGCGAGTGGACGGTTGAGCAGATCCAAGCGGGGCTCGAGGTTCCCGGCGCCAAGAAGTGGGCGTCGTCCCAGCCGCAGTACAACATGATCTGGCGGGCGCCCGAGGCCGAGCTGATCCCTTTCTGCGCCGAGCACGGGATTTCGCAGATCGTCTGGTCGCCGCTCGCGCAGGGCGTACTGACCGGCAAGTACAAGCCCGGCGAGCAGCCACCCTCCGACTCGCGCGCAGCGAGCGAGGCGATGGGCTGGGCGATGGATCGCTACCTCTCCGACGAGGTGCTGCGGGCGGTGCAGCGGCTGGCGCCGATCGCTGAGGGCGCCGGTATCACCCCGGTCGAGATGGCGCTCGCCTGGGTGCTCCGCGAGGAGAACGTCGCCTCGGCCATTGTTGGCGCCTCGCACCCTGAGCAGGTCCACTCCAATGCCGAGGCCTCAGGCATCGAGCTGACGCGAGACGTCCTGGACGCGATCGATGAGGCGCTGGACGAGGTGGTCATCAGCGAGCCAGTGCTAGCGGCCTTCGTTCAAGCGGGCGTGACTCACCGCTAGCGCCCGAGCGCTCCGAGCTCTCGCGCGGGTTTCGGCAAGCGGTCCGCCGGGGTGGGCCGCGGATCGCGCGGACCTGGGGTTCGGCCCCCGGATCGCGCGCATGGGCCGGGGTTGGGCCACCGGGGCGTGTTGGCTCATCCGGCGAACGCGTCGCTGGCTAGCTCGCGGTAGCCGTGCACGGCGCGATCGAGGAAGCTGTAGGTCCCCGTGTCGCGGAATTCGGTGGCCGCTTGGATCAGTGCGCCGTAGGCGTCATAGGCGAACGCGCTCCCGATCGACACCCGGCTGACTCCGGCCTGGGCGAGCTCGGCGACCGGCGGCAGTCCGGGCACCGCGAGCACGTTGACCGGGCGGTCTACGGAGTCCAGGACCGCGCGAATCTCCTGCGTGGTGCGCAGGGCCGGCGCGTAGAGGACGTCGGCCCCGGCCTCCTGGTAGCGCCGCAGGCGCGAGATCGTGTCCTCGAGGTCGTGCTGGCGGCGAAGCTGGTTCTCCGCTCGGGCGGTAAGGATCAGGCGCTTCGCACCAGCGTGCGCCGCCTCGGCGGCCGCCGTCACGCGCTCGGTCGCAAGGCCGATGTCGTAAATCTCGCTGCCGCTCCAGTCCTCTACCGAGCAGCCCTCGACGCCCGCCGCGACAGCAAGCCGGACCGTCTCGGCGACGCCCTCGGGGGCGTCGGCAAAGCAGTTTTCGAAGTCGCCGTTCACCGGCAGCCCGGTCGCCGCGGCGACCGCAGCGGCGTGAGCGATCGCTTCGTCTCGGGTCACGTTGCCGTCGAGCCGGCCCAGCGATCCCGCGAAGCCGCCGCTGGTCGTCGCGAGCGCCCTAAAGCCCAATGCCGCGAGCAGCTTGGCCGATCCGAGATCCCACGGGTTGGGAAGCAGCAGCGGTTGCTCGGAGGAGTGCAGGTCGAGGAATCGGGGCCGTGTCTCGGCGTGATCGGTCATCGCGGTCCTTCCGGTCGTCGTGTGGGTGTGGTGGTTAACGCGTGGGCCGCCTGCGCCGTGAGGTTCGCTGCTTGCCGCGTGGGGTGAGGACCGCTCGCACCGCCGCGCTGAGCCGGGCGCGCCGGTTCGGCGCAGGCCTCGTCCGTCCTGGATATGCACCAGCGCGGTGCGCCACACTGCACCAGGGCGTTTTGGCAGCGGATCGCGGAGCGTCTGGTCCTGCCACGAAGGCCGGCTTTGCCGGCTCGACGTGGCGCCACCGTTGGCGGGGATGGTCGGGAAGGGGCCTGCCCCACTCCCGTTATCAGTTGGGCCGCGGACCGCGCGAATGTGGCGCGGGGGCTCGCAGCGGGTGCGCGGTCTATCGGCCGTGGAACACGCTTCGCGCGATGGAGCTCGCGAGGTTCGGGTGATGGCGCGCCTCGGCGCGCAGATGCTCGCGCCCCCATTTGGGGACTGTCGGTTAGTCGTGTGAGTGCGTGAGGTAGGGGTAGCGCGGACCGGTCGGGCGGTGGCTCGGCTTGTGGGCGCGGTCTCGGTGGTGCGTCAGCCGCCGCTGGGCGGCTATTGCCCTTCGCTGCTCGTTGCGTCCTTTGCGCCCTTGCCGCGCGGTCCGCTCGGCGTCGCGTTGTTCGGTGCTGGTCATTTCGTGACCTCTCCCGACCTCTGTCGTCGTGACGCGCGTAAGGAAGAGGTGGACCCGGCGAGCGTTGGGAGTGACGACCCTAGCACCGAACGGCAAGGCCGCTGGCTGTCGTTGGCGTTGGTGGTTTGCGTGGGCCGAGGTTTTATCTCTGCGGCCTTCGGATAGCGCTAGCCTGGATAGTGGCCCGATCGTCTAGCGAGAGGGGGCCGACCCGTGAGGACTCTGCGCGAGCGCGCCGAGGAAAAGCGCCGGCTCAAGCTTGAGGCCGTCGCCGAGCAGGTGCGAGACGGGTCGCTGACGATACGCTCGATGACGCCGGAGGAGCGCAAGCAGTACCCCAAGCCCGATCGCCGGTCGCCATGGCGCAGGCGGTCATGACCGCCTTCTTCGTCCCGGGCACGCCGTCGGGGGAGCAGACCGTCCGCGCCTACGAGGACCTGCGCCGGTATGCCGAGCTCGCGGCCGGCAGGCCGGCGCGCTCAACGCGTATCTGCCGGCTGAGTCGTCGCCGCGCGGGAGCCGACTGCGAGACCCGCGTCGGGGCAGAAGACATGTGGGACGGGAAGACCGTGTACGCGATCTTCGACGTCGGCGACGGCTACCTGGTCCTGGGTCGCGGTGGACACGAGACCGTGGCCAAGCACCAGACCTACATGGCCGTCGAATTCGACTGACGGCCGAGCTAGGCACCCCGGTCCCGGTCCCGGCCGCGGATCGCGCGCCGCACCTCGCCCTGGTTGCGCAGCATGCGCGGCGAGCGAGAAGAACTCGTCAAGCGCAAGCAGGGCATCACCGCCGTCGAACGCATGGTGGTCATCGTCGTGGTGGCCTGCGCGAGCACCTTCGAGGTCTGGTTCTTCTTCTTGGCGCACTACACGCTGCTCGCCGGCCCGTAGCCGTCCGGCCGGAATGTCTGTTGCCTCGGCGCGACCGGACAGCGGCTTGCCCGGCCCGGCGCTTGTCCTGCCATTGCTGGTAGTGGTCAGGAGAGGGGGCAGGCCCCCCTCCCGTTATCAGTTGAGCCGCGGATCGCGCTCGGGGCGTGAGGCTCCCTACCATTCTTGTGGAGGCTGTAGATTTGGAGAGGCAACCGGAGAGCACGAGTTCCCTTCGCGCGGCGCTTGCGCCGGGAGCCCTGAGAGCGGCGCTAATGCCTCGCCGGCCGGTCTTCGGGAATCCCTGGGATTCCGTGTCGGACATGCTCGCCTGCTACCTGGCCGTCAGCTTTGTCGATCCGCTGCTGCTCTGGGGCGGAGGCGCATTGATGAGCTCGATCTTCGGATTCGGCTCTCGGTGGCCGCTCGGCCTGTTCATGGCCGCATCGCTCGTCGGCGCCGCTGGCTTCATCACTATCGCGGGCCGCGAGCGCACAAGTCTCTCGGTCGACGTGCTGGCCATCAGCGCGTGGCTTCTCCTCGGTCTGGTGGTCGCGCCTGTCCTCGGCTTGGCCCTCCCGACCGGGGCGGCACTCGCCAGCTACGGGGTCTTGCTGCTGGTCACCCTCCTGTACGTACTTGGCTTCGGTCGCTGGGCGACTGCGTTTGTTCGTACCGTGAGCTGGCCAGCGACCTGGAGCGTGCTGGCTGTGCTCTTCGCTTTTAGCGCGCACCGTCTGATCCTCTATCCGTAGCCCGTGGCCGAGCCGCGGATCGCGCGGGAACCTGAGGTTGGGCCGGGGATCGCCCGGGCCGGCGCCGGTGGGCGGTAGCTCGATTCCGGGGTACGCACAAGCGGCGAGCCGCCGTTTTAGGGCGGGCTCGCCAGGGGCTTGGTTGATGTCGGCGGGTTACCGAGTGGTGCTGTTGGTGGGCGTGGGACGGGCCGAGCCGGCAAGACTGGGGAAGGGCTTGCCCTCCCCCGGCTCCGCCTGGGGGTCTGCCCCCTCCCGTTACAAGTGTCGGGCCGGGTGGCGTCAGGGGGCGGATTGCGCGATAGAGTGCCGTGAGAGGGGATGCTTTGGGGGTTGCTCGAAGTGGGGTCTGAGCGCTCGGCCATTGGCCGGGGCAGCGCAGTGGTGTCGGGCCCCGGGGGGCCGGCCTGGTCTGGCGGTTTCCGCCGGGGGGTAACTTGCGCGGCGGCGGCGGTCGGCTGCCTGCTTTTGCCGGCCTCGGCCTGGGGGCACATCGAGCGTGCCTCCTACTGGCCTCTTCCGGCGCCCGATTGCTCGGTTAGCCCGTGCGCAGGCGGAAGCGTGCCAACGCCGCGCTCGCTGGAGTCCGCTGTCTCCACGCTCGGGGCGCCCCGGTGTACCACCCGGCGGGCCCTGCGGGTTAGCCTGCGCGGGCTCAGAGGCCGGCGGCTGCGGACGGTCACGGTCTACGTTAACGGGCGGCGCGTGCGCCGGCTGCGCGGGGGTCGCGTGCCGCGGTGGATCACCTTGCGCAGGCTGCCGGGGGGCCTGCTCACCGTGCGGGTGGTGGCCACGAGAAAGGGTGGGCGGCGGATCGTGCGCACCCGCAGGTACCACACCTGCGTGGGGCCTCCTCACAAACGCCGGGCTCGGACTTCGGCGGCCGGGCAGACCCGGGTGGTCTGCCAGCCGGATTCCCTGGCGCGCCTGAGCCGGTCGATCGCCGACGCCGAGTCGGCGGGGTATGTCGTGCGTCCCACCCAGGGGCCCCAGCGGATCGGCGACGCCGCGGGCAGCGCCCTGCTGGCGCTGAACAGGAGGCTGCTCGATCACTGCGGCTTTGACTCGATCCAGAAGGCGGTGGACGCCTCGGGCAACAACGACCGGGTGGTGATCATGCCCGGGGTCTACACCGAGCCCGCCTCGCGCGCCGCCCCGACGCACGATCCCAAGTGCGCCCCGTACACGATCACCAATGACCGCAACCAGACCGCGGCGGTCTCCTACGCCTACCAGTTCCACTGTCCCAACGACCAGAACCTGATCGCGGTGGTGGGTCGCCAGCCGGGATCCAAACCTCCGCCCCAGCCCCCGCTCGAGGACCGCCACGGGATTCCGGACATCGGCCCATGCATCCGCTGCAACCTGCAGATCGAGGGGTCCGGCGTTTCCGCCGACGACGTGGTGGTCGACGCCGGACGGGTGGAGTCCGGGGATCACGCGCCGATCGGGGCGGTAAAGGACGTCGGCATCCGGGCCGACCGCGCCGACGGGTTCGTGCTGCGAAACGTAAAGGTGCGCCACGCCGGCGAGCACGACATCTACGTGCTCGAGACCAACGGCTATCTGCTCGACCACTTCAAGACGTTCTATGGCGGCGAGTACGGCGTGCTGACCTTCGTGGAGGACCACGGCCTGATGCAGAACTGCGAGGCCGCCGGAAACGGCGACTCGGGCCTCTATCCCGGCGCCGGCGCCAGCACGGGCAAGAAGCGCGACACCAAGATCTATCCCGACTTTCGCTACAGCCAGGAGATCCGCGACTGCGATTCGCACCACAACTCCGGCGGCTACTCGGGCACCGACGGCAACGCCACCCACATCGATCACGACAACTTCTACGACAACGCCCTCGGTTTCACCACCGATGTCTTCACCGCGTCCGGGCACCCCGGCTTCCCGCAGGACTCCGATCTGATCGAGGACAACAACTTCTACTCGAACAACTTCAACCCATATGTGGCTGGATCGGACGTAGTCCCCTCCATTCCCGTCCCCGTGGGGACAGGGCTGTGGATCGCCGGCGGCAACGACGACGTGATCCGCAACAACCACTTCTATGACAACTGGCGGCGGGGGATGATGATCTTCGCCGTGCCCGACCAGTTCGTGTGCGGGCCGGCCGGGGTCGATCCCTCGCTGCTGGCGGGTTGCAACCCGACGGCGGTGCCGCCCTCAACCTCCTATCGCGACCAAGTCTACGGCAACGTCATGGGCAGGTCACCGGGTGGGACGGTGCAGCCCAACGGCACCGGGGATGTCTCCACCGGGCGAACCGACTTCTGGTGGGATCAGTACTCGGGCAACACCGGCAACTGCTGGCACGACAACCTGGGCAAGGACGGGACCGCGGCCGGCGTGACCAGCACCCCGCCGGCGCCGTTCTTGCCGTCGGCGTGCGACAGCTCGAGCATGGGCACCGGCGGTCCGCAGGAGTCCGAGCTGGCCAACTGCCTCGGGGACATCACCTTCGACACCCACAGCTGCCCCTGGTTCACCACGCCGTCAAAGCCATAGGCCCGCGCTCCCATCGCCGGGCGCGCCTCGTCCTGGTCTCGATCTGCTCGATGACCGTGGTCGGCGGCTGCGGAGGATCAAACCGCCACCGCCCGACCGAGTTCCCAAACGCCGGACCGGGCGTCGGCCAGTCGATTCGCACCGCCAACTGCAGCGACTGGAAGCGAGGCAGCGCCGAACAGCGGCGTCGCACCGTGGCCCAGCTGCGCAACTTCGCCGGCGGGCCCGTCGGATCCTCAAGCGGCCTCCAGAACGGACCGGTCCTCGACGACCAACGGGCCTACAAGCTTCTCGATAGCTACTGCGCCCGCTACCTCGCGCGCGGGTTCAAGCTCTACAAGCTGTATGACCGTGCCGCCGCCTTCCTCGGCCACGCAGCGCCCAACTAGCGGGCGCCTATACGCGCGGGATTGCGGGCAGGTCCATGGAGGTGATAGACGGCTGTCCGCCGACGCCTCCCCTCGCGAGCCGCCCGCACCGCCAATTGGCGTCGGGCCGCGGATCGCGCGGACTTGGGTTGGCTGGGCGTCAGTTGGTGCAGGCGGCGCTGCGGAGAATCGGCTCAGCCCTATTGGGTGGCTGGACGGGTGGGCGGGGCGGGACTCACACGGACCGCGGAGTGGTGGGGGCGGGTCAGGGTGGTGCCGATGATGGGCATCTTGTGGCTGCGTCCGGAGCGCTGGTCGATGGGGGAGGGGGAGTAGAAAAAGAACCAGGCTTCAAAGAGCGCGATGACGAGCACGACGCTTGTGATGAGGATGAGTTCGAGCGGGGAGAGGTCTCGGGCGTGGGTGTGCTCTGAGTGGGGCCGCTCTCCGCGCATGCTGCGAAGCCAGGGGACATGGCGGCTGACCGAGGAGTGCTTGTCGGTGAGACGGCCGTAGGCGGCGTCGAGCCATCCGAGCACCTTGACGAGCAGGTAGCTGATGACGCCGAGAGTGACTGCCGCGGTGCCGATGGCCAACATGCTGGGCGGACCTGATCCTTGGACCCGCGATCCGACCCATAGAGCCATCAGGGGGCTGCCGGTCCAGATGTTGACCGTGGTCACCGCCATCGCGCAGATCAGCCCGAGCCGGACCAGGCGGTGGGCTGGACGCGATGACACGCCATCGGTGCTCGTCCTGGTCGCCACAACTATCGAGGAGCCGTCCTCACGTGTCGAGCGTAACCGGCCGCATTGACTTCGTCCTATATGGCGAGCGCGGATCGCGCCGAACATCGGTTGGGACGCGGATCGCGCGCAGGATCTGATCTGGGCCGAGGATCGCGCGGGCGCGGAGAGGGGTCGGGCCCCGGATCTTGCGGAGGGATGGCTGACAACGGACGGCCGTTTGGTGCGGTCGTGCCAGACGAGTTCCTGGACGCCGTCCGAGACCGGTGCTGGGTCTTAGGCGGGTCCGTCGAACACTAAGCCGACGACGTGCCGACGATGGCGGCTGCAGACGGCGTCTAGGGGGAACCCTCGGCCCCCGGGCGCGAGGCTAACCAGGCGGCAGCGAAAGCCATGGGAGCTAACCGAACCTGAAGAGCTGCGTATGCGGAACGCGCCAGCGAGCACGCGTCGGCCTTGTGCACAGCCGACTCGCTTTACGCGTAGGTCGTTGAAGCCGCGCGGTGGGTGTGGACATGAGTGGTAGCCTCGGCTGGCGTCCGCCGGGGCAGTCGCGGCCGCGATCCATACGAGCAGAGCGACAACCGTCCACCGTTTCACGCGGGACAGAATATCCCTCGCCTCCCCGAGGGCAGAGCTCTGCGCAGTCCGCTCAGCGTGGTGCCGCGGCCGTAGGGCTATGAGGCGGCCAGGGGACCCGGGCACTCCCTCTGCTGACCATTGAGGACCTCGGGTCGGGTTGGGCCGCGGATCGCGCGAAATCGGGTGTCTTGCTCGAGTAGCGGGCCTAGTGCTGCGCCAGTGCCCACTGGACGGTTGCTGGTGCTGCCGATTAGCCTGCCCGGCGGATACCCGCGTGGAGCGGGCTGCCGAAAGGACGCATGTTGCACAGCTGGGACCTCAGGACGCTCGATCTCAAGCCGCGTTTGCCGGAGATTCTCTCCTCGAGCGATGCGGCGCGCGCGATCGTGCTCGACCTCGCGGCCGGCGAGAGCCTCTCGGATCACGAGGTTCACGAGCGCGCATGGTTAGTGGTGCTCGACGGCGAGATACAGGTCGTCAGCGCCGCGGGCGAGCAGGTAGGTGGTGGTGTTGGTCTGCTGGTCGAGTTCGCCCCGGCGGAACGTCGCGAGGTCGTCGCGTCCGCCGACGCGCGTCTGTTGCTATTGCTTGCTCCGTGGCCGGGCAGCGGGCATCCCGGCGCGATGACCATCCGCGAGAAGCTCTACGCGCGCCGTCACGCTGCCAAGCGGGCCAACGCCTGAGCGAGCGACGGGGTCCGTTGCTAGGCGATAGTCCCTCGCTGCGTTGGGCGCAGGCCGAACCCGACCGTGTGCAGTGGAGGTGCGCCTGATCGTGCCACGGCCGGCTTGGCCGGCCCGGCGCTCGTCCCGGCACTGGGGGAGGGGGTGCTGCTGGCGTGGCTGGGAGGCGAGCCGAGCTCGCCGGGCCCGCTAGCACCGCCGCCGGCCCAGAAAGAGACGGCGGCTACCACGGCAGCACCAGGCAGCGCAGGGAGCCTCTCGACCCGCCCGCGTCAGGGCCGGGTCGACTAGGACGACTGGTGTATTTCGAGCTTGGCCTCGCACATATCCACCGAGGCGCGGGTACCTGGCGTTTCGCCCGGATCCATGTCGCTGAATGCCTGAGCGCCTTTGGCCATGTCCTCCGCGGTCTCGAAGTACTGCAGAACCACCGCTGTGGCCTGAGCTTCGTCTAACAGCATCGTTACGCCTGTGGTGGGCACGCCGGGAGGTGGCCCGCCGGCCTCCTCGATTCGGGCGACCAGCTCCTTGACTCGTTCGGCGTTCACGTCGGTGAACCTGACAACCCGCACATACATTCCAGCGACCTCCTCACTCGTGTAGATGTGACCCTACAGCGGGTCCGGCTCGCCCAGAGCGAACGCCGCTGCCTTGGCCGAGCCGGGGCCCGGCGCGCGACTGGCGCGGACCGGACACCGGGATGGTGGCCGAGCGCCGCGGCACCCGCTCACACCTGAGTCCTATCGCGGCGCCGCGTCCCTCGGCGCTCATCGGGTTGGGCGGCGGCGCTGGCGGTCAGCGTGTGGAGATGCGTCTAAAGAAGACGCCCTGCTGGCCGACGGGGGCGTAG
>Ga0066660_10000226_pt1 | contig 17447 bp, 21 predicted proteins | sample GraSoiAngelo_109_FD_75177 | JGI IMG/M metagenome (GOLD analysis project Ga0066660, IMG submission 75177) | Grasslands soil microbial communities from the Angelo Coastal Reserve, California, USA - 14_0903_12_20cm | ecosystem: Environmental > Terrestrial > Soil > Grasslands | place: USA...
CGTCTGGTGTAGCTTCGGCCTCCTGTTGGGGAAAGGAGCGCCATGTCCGACAAGCCCAGCTACCTGGGGCTGCTGAACGCCATCGCCGTCGGTGAGTCCGGGGCCCACGCCTACCTCACCGCCTGGATCGAGGTGACACCCGATCCCGACGTGCGGGCCGTGCTGCGCACGGTGGCCGGCCGCGAGGGCGAGCACGGCATGAGCTTCGCCAAGCGCATCAACGAGCTCGGCTACTCCGTGCGTGACAAGGAGGACCCGGGCTTCGCCAAGCGCATGCGCGTCGCCGGCTCCGACCGCACCGACCTCGAGAAGATGGAGAAGCTGGGTCTCAACCGGCTCGACACCGGCGAGGGTCCCGACGTCTTCGACGACGTCTTCAAGAACCACTCCATCGACATCCGCACCGGAGAGCTGCTGGGTCGCTACATCGCCGAGGAACGCGACAGCGCCCGCATGCTGCGCTGCTGCTACGAGCAGCTCAAGGCTCGAGCGGGGCAGCGGGGCGCTACCTCCAGGTCCGACCAGCTCGAGTCCCTCGAGGCCAAGGTGGACGCCCTCTGCCGGGCCGTGGAGGATCTCCGCCAGATCGTGTGCGCCCAGGCCGTACCGGCCAGCGCCTCCTGATACTGGCAGCGCCGCTCCGCCGCCGTCCGTAGGGCGCGCTCCTCAGTACCCCGCGACCTCCACCTTGGCGGTGGCGGTCATCGGGGTCAGAGCTGGCGCCCGAGGAAGGCGGCCAGCCTGTCGTGGACGGCGGCGTCGGCCGAGCAGGAGACCTCGGGGCCGAAGACGCCGGCCCGGCGGGCCTGGTCGGGAGGCATCATGCGGGCGTTGGCCAGCGCGGCCTCGGCCAGCTCGGGGTCGAAGTCGACGAGCTGGGCCGTGGCCTTGGCCACGTCCCAGCCGTGCTGCTCGGCCTCGACGGTTGCGATGGCGACGGCGATGGCGCCGGGCACGGTTCCGAAGGGCATGGTCCACATCTGATCGAGAACCCCGGGCTTCCCCACCGCCCCTCGCAACTGGCCGGCAGCCTGGTCGTAGGCGGCGGCGGGGTCGTCGCCGACGAGGTCGGTGGCGAAGCGGGCGCCCTCGAAGGGCTTGCCCTGCGCCGCGTCGCTGAACATCTGGGCCGCGCCGATGGTGTGGTTGAGCAGGGCTCGCACGTCCCACTCGGCGCAGGGCGTGGGCAGGCCGAGCTGGTCGGGTTTGACGCCGGCCACGATCCGTCCCGTCTGGTCGATGGCCCGCAGGAAGAGGTTGATGGGTTCCATGGGGAAGTTCTACACCCCTTCCACGCGGACGAGCGGGGCCGTCCTTGCCGGCGCGGGCGGGCCTTCAGGCTCGGGGGAGGAAGCCTTCGCCCCGGTTCTGATCGGGCGTGGGGGCGGCGCTGTCCCGGGCGGCGGGGTGGACCTCGAAGCGGACGGGGTATCCGGTGGCGACCTCGTTCCAGGGATCGGCGGTGACGACCCCCCGCTCGCGCAGATGATCGGAGCGGAGCATCCCCTGACGGTCGAGGACGGGTGCCCCGGGCACGTCGGCGGCGAGGAGGTCGGCGACGAGCTCGTCACGGCCCCGGCCGGCGATGGCCACGGCTATGCGACCCTGGAGCTCGACCACGTGCTTCATGCGCTCGGTGAAGCCCAGGTCGCGGTCCCGGGCGAGCCCGAGGACGTCGCAGAGCGAGCGCCAGAAGTGGTCCTCGGTGAGGACGCCGAGGACGAGGAGGAGCCCGTCGCCCGCCTCGAAGGTGCCGTAGCCGGGAACGCCCGGCACCGGCTGCTCCACGCCTGCGGCCTGGGGCCGGTCCGCTCCCGTCCAGGTGGCCAGCACGTCGGCCATGGCTGCGTCGATGCGCTCGCCTTCGCCGGTCCGCAGGCGGCGGAAGGCCGCCGCGCACATGGCCAAGGCCGCGGCCATCCCCCCGGCCAGATCGGCTACAGGGAGCGCCGGGACGACGGGAGGGCCCCCTTCCGGGGCGAGGGCGCCCGCCCAGGCCTGGTAGTTCAGGTCGTGGCCGGGCGCCAGGCTGAGGGGCCCGGTCTGGCCCATGCCCGAGACCGAGCAGTACACGACGGTGGGGTTGACGGCCCGGACGTCTTCGTACCCGACGCCCAGGCGCCGCACGACGCCGGGGCGGAAACCTTCCACGACCACGTCGGCGTCGGCGGCCAGCTCGAGCAGGCGGCGCCGCCCGGAGAGCTCCTTGAGGTCCAGCACCACGCTGCGTTTGTTGACGTTGAGGCTGGCGAACAGCTCGGGATAGGCGCGCATGGGGTCGCCCCCCGGAGGCTCGACCTTGATGACGTCGGCGCCGATCTCGGCCAGGAGCTGGGTGGCGTAGGGGCCCGGACGCCACACGGTCAGGTCGAGCACCCGCAACCCGCTCAGCAAGCCGCCCGGGCCTGGGACCCCGGCGGGGGCCGGGCCCCGCCCGCGCCGCCACCCCCGGCTCACACCTGGACCCGGACCACTCCGACGCCGATGGGGGCGGCCCGGCCCCGCACGCTCAGCTCACGGTGCCCGGCCCCGGGGAAGAGGTCGCCGATGTCGCGGTAGACCTCGTCGGCGATGAGGACCTCACCCGGACCGGCCTCGGCCTGCAGGCGGGCGGCGGTGTTCACCGGGTCGCCCAGGGCGGTGAAGTCCACCACGTGGTCCGCGCCGACGTTGCCGACGTAGGCGACGCCCGCGGTCACGGCCGCCCCGACGGGTAGGGCAGGGTCCCGCGAGAGGGCCGCCACCAGGTCGGCCCCGGCCATGGCCGCCCGGCGCCGGTAGGCCGTGCCGGCGATGCCCGGCACGAACAGGGCCATCACCTCGTCGCCGATCAGCTTGTCGATTATGGCGTCGTGCCTGATGAGGACGGCGGTGGCGGCGCGGTAGAAGTGGTTGAGGAGCTCGGCGAAGGGGCCCGGCCCGATTCGCTCGCACAGGGCAGTCGAACCCCGCACGTCGGCGAAGAGCACGGCGATGTCGATCTCCAGCCCGCCGGGGGGCAGCGTGTCGCAGCACCGCGAGCACAGGTTCGGGTTCTTCCTGGAAGGCCGGAAGCCCGCCACACGGACGAGACGGCCCCCGACCCCGCCGAAGGGGTTGTGGCAGAGCTTGCAACGGGGCGGCCCGGGCAGGTGGCGGAAGAGGCGATGGGCCCGCCTGAGCGGTTCGTGCCCCTCGACCAGGACCTTGCGCCAGGCGGTGAGGGCGCGGGCGTCGATCCCGCCCGGCGGAGCCGGGCCGGCGGCTCTGTCCGGCCCGTCCTGGTCCATCGCCCCCTCCCGGTACCGTCCGCTCCCCACGGTAGCGAGGCGCGGTTCGGGCGTGTTGACCGAGCTGGCGCCCGCGGGCTAGGGGAGGGGCGTGCCCGAACCCGACCTCGCCGGGCCCGACCAGGCCGTCCCCCAGTGCGTCTTCCTCGACGCCGGAGGGGTGTTCCTCTCGCCCGACCACGACCTGATCGTGGGCGTCCTCCAAGACGTGGGGCTGGCGGTCGACCGCTCAGTCCTCGATCGCGTCTACTACGAGGCGGTGGCCCGCATGGACGCCTCGGTCGTGGAGAGCGCGGAGTGGAGGGAGCGGTGGTGGGCCGAGTACTGCGTCGCTCTGGGAGTCCCCGGCCCGCTGGCCACCGATGCGGCCATGGAGCTGCGCCGGCGCGAGGGCCCCTGGAGCCGGGTCTTCCCCGGATCGGTCGAAGGTCTGTGCCAGCTGGCGGCCAGCGGCATGGCCATCGGTGTGATCTCCAACTCGGTCGGCACCGTAGAGCACGAGCTCCTCCAGGGGGGCGTCTGCCAGGCGGGGCGGGGCGGACTGACCGAGGCTCTGGTCGTCATCGACTCTCACGTCGTCGGGGTGGCCAAACCCGACCCCGCCATCTTCTGGCTGGCGGCCCAGCGCGCCGGCGTCGAGCCCGAGCGATGCTGGTACCTGGGCGACACCGTCTTCTACGACGTCAACGGGGCCCGGGCCGCGGGACTGCGCCCCATCCACCTCGACCCCCTCGGCCTATGCCCCCACCTCGCCGACCACGACCACGTCACCTCGGTGGCCCAGGTGGGCGCGCTCGGGCCCTGACGGAACTCCCCGCAGAGCTCAGCGGGGCGGGCTGGGCTCCTCCAGCGGGCTGGTCCCCTCCAGCGGGCTTGTCTCCTGCAAGATGAGCCTGGCTCCCCGGTCGTAGGTGAGGTAGTTCCAGGCCCAGTTGAGCAACACCGAGGCCCGGTTGCGGAAGCCGACCAGGGTCACGAGGTGCAGAACCAGCCACATGACCCAGGCCACGAAGCCGCCCAGGTGGACGCCGAGAGGCAGTTCGGCCACCGCCGCGTTGCGCCCGATGGTGGCCATCGTGCCCTTGTCCCGGTAGCGGAAGGGCCGGGTTTCCCGTCCCTCGAGGGCGCGGGCGATCTGGCGGGCGACGTGCCGTCCCTGCTGTATGGCGACAGGCGCCAGCTGAGGCCAGCCCGCGGCCAGGTCCCCGATGGCGAAGACCTCGGGATGCCCGGGCACGTGCATGTCGGGCTCGACGGCCAGACGGCCGGATCGATCGGTCGGCAGGCCCAGACGCTCGGCCAGGGGAACGGGGCGGACACCGGCCACCCAGGCCACGGTGCGGGTGGAGATGGCGCTGCCGTCGGCCAGGTGCACCGCTCCCGGCTCCACCCGGGTCACGGCCGCCCCGAAGCGCACGTCTACCCCGCGGTGGGTGAGGGTGCGGAGGGCCAAGGCCCGCGAGGGGGGAGAGAAGGCGCCCAGGAGGTGGTCGGTCGCCTCGAGAAGAACGACCTTGGCCGCGCTGATGTCGAGGCGCCGGAAGTCCTTGGCCAGCACGTGGCCGAAGAGCTCCACCAGAGCGCCGGAGAGCTCGACACCGGTGGCCCCGCCGCCCACCACCACGACCGTCAGGGCGCCCTGGTCGACCAGAGAGGGATCGGCGGCGGCGTCCTCGAACTGGCGAAGCACGTGGTTGCGCAGGCGCACCGCCTCGGCCAGGGTCTTGAGGAAGAAGGCGTGCTCACCCACCCCGGGGACCCCGTAGTCCGACGAGGTGGCGCCCGCGGCCAGGACCAGACGGTCGTAGGGGATGCGGACCTTCCCGGCCATGACGCACCGGCGGTCGAGGTCGACGGCGCTCACCTCGGCGCAGCGGAAGTCGAACCGGGCCTGGTCGGCGAAGATCCCCCGGACGCTGGCGGCCACGTTCTCGGCGTCGAGCCCGGCCGTGGCCACCTGGTAGAGCAGGGGCTGGAAGGTGTGGAAGTTGTTGCGGTCGACGGCGACCACGTCGACAGCGAGCCGGCGCAGCCCCTTGGTCACGGCCAGGCCTCCGAAGCCGCTGCCGACGACGACGACCGACGAGCGCGAGCCCGCGGGCTGGTGGCCCACGTTCAGCCGGCGCGCCCGACCCGGAAGGTGCGCCGGTAGGCGTGGGGCGAGGTGCGGACCAGGCGTTGGAAGTGCTGCCTGAGGTTGGTGGCCGTCCCGAACCCCGACCTGCTGGCTATGAGCTCGACCGGGAGCTCGGTCGTCTCCAACAGGCGCTGGGCGAACAGGACGCGCTGGCCGACCACCCACCGGTGCGGCGTCGTCCCCGTCGTGGCTCGGAAGCGGCGGGCGAAGGTGCGAGGGCTCATGGCCGAGCGCTGGGCCAGGTTCTCGACCGAGATGGGCTGGTCGAGGTGGCCCTGGATCCACACCAGCGTCTCGTTGAACGGCTCGGCGAAAGGGAGGTCGGGTAAGGGAGCGTCCACGAACTGGGCCTGGCCGCCGTCCCGGTGGGGGGGCACGACCATGCGACGGGCCACGGCGTTGGCGACCTCGGCGCCGAAGTCCTGCTGAACGACGTGAAGACACAGGTCGATGCCGGCGGCCGTGCCCGCCGAGGTGAGTATGTCGCCGTCGTCCACGTAGAGCACGCCCGGGTCCAGCCTCACGTTGGGATAGAGGCGGGCGAGCTCGTCGGCCTGCCTCCAGTGGGTCGTCGCCCGCCGCCCGTCGAGCAGGCCGGCGGCGGCCAGGGTGAAGGCGCCGGTGCAGAGAGAGATCATCCTGGCCCCGCGCCCATGGGCGCTCCGCAGCCCGTCGAGCAGCTCCTCGACGTTCTCTCCCTGGCGGGCATTGGCGGGAACGACGATCGTGTCGGCTCGGCGCAGCCCTTCGAGACCATGGGCCGTGCTGATGGTGAAGCCGGCCTGCGTGGTGATGGGTGGCGGCTGGGCCGCGCAGACCAGGAATCGGTACCAGGGGACGCCGAGGTCGGATCGGTCGCTGCCGAACACCTCACAGGCCACGGCGAACTCGAAGGGCGACACGCCGTTGCACACCACCACGGCGACCGTCCGGCGCCGCCGGCGAGGCTTGGCAGTATTCTTCCGCACATAGGCGATTCTGCCACTCGTGGTCGTCGGTGGCAAGGCTCAGGATGGCCCCATGTTCGATGTGTACTGCGCCCGTCATCGCTCCACCGTCGTCCTCTTCGACCAGAACATCGCTGCTCTGGTCAACGGCCCTGACGATCTCGAGCTCCACTGGCGCTGCACCTGTGGCCAAACCGGCGTGAAGCGCTTCGCCCGTCGCCGGCCGAGGCGTGTCGAGGTAGCCGTCCGGTGACCCCCCGGTAGCCTTCGAGGATGGACTATCTGGACCACGTCGCGGCGGTGGAGCGCGAGCTGGGCGCCATCACCGCGGTGCTGGGGGCGGGACCGCTCGACGTGCGGGTGCCCACCTGCCCGGACTGGACCCTGGCCGACCTCACCAGGCACATGGGTGAGTTCGCGGGCTTCTGGACCCACGTGCTCTGCGAGGGTACGGGCAGGACGAAGACCCCGTTTCCCGCTCCGCCCTCCGGCGCCGCCTTGGCCCCCTGGTTCGCCGAGGTCTCGCCCCATCTCGTCACCGGTCTGCGCGCCACGGCCCCGGAGACGGCGGTGTGGACGTGGAAGCCGGACGACCAGACCGCTCGCTTCATCGCCCGGCGCAGCGCCCACGAGCTGGCCGTGCATCGCTTCGACGCCCAGACGACCCGGGGGGCCGGAGGTGCGATCGAGGCCGCCCTGGCCGGCGACGGCATCGATGAGATCTTCATGATGATGTCGGTCGCGGCCCGGTCCTCCGGGCAGGCCTCGGGTGAGACCCTCCACCTCCACGCCACCGACAGCGGGGACGAGTGGTTGGTCACCCTTCAGCCCAAGGGCGTGGAGGTGGAGAGGCGCCACGCCAAGGCCGACCTCGCCCTGCGGGGGGCGGTGTCGGATCTCGAGCTCGTGCTCTACCAGCGTCCCCCCGGGGCCGAGGTCGAGCGCCTGGGCGACGAGGGTGTGCTCGGTGCCTTCTACCGCGAGTTCACGTTCGACTGATCGGAACGGCTTGCCGGGGGGATCTCGTTGATGTCAGAGGTCGAGCCCTTTCGCCAGCTCGAGGCGTGGCTCGAGGAGGCCAAGGCCGCGCAGCCCTTCTGGGCCGACGCCATGGTGCTGGCCACGACCGGGCCCGGCGGCGCGCCCGCGGCCCGGGCCGTCCTGCTGCGGGGCCTCGATGAGCGCGGCCTGGTCTTCTACACCGACGGGGAGAGTCGCAAGGGCGCCGAGCTGGCGAACGACCCCCGAGCCGCGCTGGTGTTCCTCTGGCCCTCCCACGAACGCCAGGCGCGCGTCGAGGGGGCGGTCGAGGCCGTGAGCGGGCAGGAGACCGACGCCTACTGGGCCGGACGCCCCCGTGGCAGCCAGCTGTCGGCGTGGGCGTCGCATCAGAGCCAGGTCGTGAGCGGACGGGAGGAGCTCGAGGCCGGTGTGGCCGAGGTGGCCGAGCGCTTCGGGGGCGGGCCCGTACCCCGGCCTCCCCGCTGGGTCGGCTTCCGCCTGGTGCCGGTCACCTTCGAGTTCTGGCAGGGTCGTCCCGATCGGCTGCACGATCGTGTGCGTCACCGCCTGGACCAAGGGGGCGTGTGGCGGGCCGAGTGGCTGGCCCCGTGAGCGCGCCTTCGTCGCCAGTGGCTAGGCCGGCCGCAGCACCGCCTGGGACTGGGTGACGCGAGCGACCAGGCGACCGTCGGCGTCGACCACGTCGGTCTCGATCACCACCACGGTCCGACCGGCGTGCAGCGGCCGGGACGCGGACTCGATGTGGCCGGCTCGGACGGCCCGCAGAAAGTTGGTCTTGGACTCGATGGTGGTCGTCCCCGCCGCCCCCTCGGGCAGGTTCAGGAAGGCGCACGCCCCGCCGGTGCTGTCGGCCAGGGCCATGATCACCCCGCCGTGGAGGACCCCACCCGAGGTGCACAGCTCCTCGGCCCAGTCCAGCCGGGCCCGTACCTCGCTGGGCGTGCTGGCCACGGTCCGGATGCCCAGGGTGCGGGCGAAGGGCATCGTGGAGCGCAGCAGATCGTCTTGGCTGGTGTCGGCGCTCATCCCCGCAGTCTAGGAAGGAGTCGGCAGAGGCCCCTGGGCCCGACCGCGGCGCGCTCTACGCTGGCGCGTGGTGGACGGCGAGAGCGAGGCGGCGGACATCGTCGAGCACTACGAGCTCGACTACGACGAGAGCGGGCGCATCACCCGGGGATACCAGCAGCTCGAGCTGGTCCGCACCAGGGAGATCGTGGGCCGTCACCTTCCCCCCGGGCCTCTTCAGGTGCTCGACGTGGGAGGAGGGACCGGGGCCCACGCCCGATGGCTGGCCGAAGCCGGTCACCAGGTTCTGCTCGTCGACCTGGTCCCCCGTCACGTCCAGGCCGCCCGTGCCCTGGCCGAGGAAGGGCTGAGCGTCAGGGCCGAGCTGGGCGACGCCCGCCAGCTGGACATCGCCGACGAGAGCTTCGACGCCGTGCTGCTCCTCGGGCCCCTTTACCACCTCACGGACCGGGGCGATCGCGTTCGTGCCCTGCGGGAAGCGGGCCGGGTGGCCAAGCCCGGGTGCCTGGTCTTCGCCGCGGCCATCTCTCGCTTCGCCTCCCTGTTCGACGGCCTGGCCCGCGGCTTCCTGTTCGACCCCGCCTTCCGGTCGATCGTGGAACGCGACCTGGCCGAGGGCCAGCACCGGAACCCGGACCGCCATCCGGGGTGGTTCACCACCGCCTACCTCCACCATCCCGACGAGCTGATGAGTGAGGCGGCGGAGGCCAGGTTGAGGACCGTCGAGATCGTCGGCGTGGAGGGGCTGTGCGCCTGGCTGCCGCAGCTGGCCGAGCAGTGGGAAGACCCCGAGCGGCGCGAGGTGATCCTCGAGTCGATTCGGGCCGTGGAGAGCGAAGCCTGCCTGCGGGCCCTCAGCCCCCACCTCCTGCTCATAGCCCGGAGACCGGGATAGAGCCGCGGCGCCCGAGCGGTTCCCGGCCGGCCCCGGCGGGTACATGACTCCTAACGGCGAGAGCGGGGGAACCGGTCGAACCGAGGACGTCGCTCGTGACGGGAGGGATCGACATGGCCACAGCTCGACAGAAAGAGGCGGCCCGCCGCAACATCGCCAAGGCACGGCAGGTGCAGAGCGCCCGGGCCCGCGGCGAGAGCGCGCCCCGCCGGTCCCAGGGGGTGTCCACGGCAGAGGAGAACGACCTGACGGAGTCCGAGTTCGCCTTTCCCGAGCAGCGCAAGGAGCCGCTCGCTGATGCGGCCCACGTCCGCAACGCCATAGCCCGCTTCGACCAGGTCGAGGGCGTGACCGACACGGAACGGGACCGGGCGTGGAAGCGGATCCAGGCCGCCGCCAGCCGGTTCGACATCGACATCTCCGCTCACGACTGGCGTGAGCTGTTCGCCGGGGGCAAGGCCAAGAGGACCTGAGGGCCGAGGCTCAGCCGGCACGGGCGCCCCGGGTCGGGCGCCAGGTCCTCCACGTGTGATGTGCCTGGCGTTTGATGTGCCTGGCCCAGGGGGTATCTGGATCGCACGGACCCCGCCGCGGTGAACAGCAACGCGACGGGCATCTGGTCTGCGCGTTCAGGAGAACCCAGTGGATGCAGAGGAGCAGTTCGAGGTGTCGGTGGAAACCGGGGGACCGCTGCCCGTCGTTCGGGTGATGGGGGAGTTGGACTCGGCCACGGCGCCGGTGCTGCGCCGGGCCTTGACCGAGGTGATCGCCGAGAACCCCGGCCGCCGCATCGTCGTCGACCTGGCCCATATGGGCTTCATCGACTCGACCGGGCTCGGAGTCCTGGTGGGAGCCCTCAAGCGGACTCGAGACCAAGGCGGCGACCTGCTGCTGACCTCACCGACGTCGATGACGACCAAGGTCCTCGACATAACCGGCATGTGCCGGGTGTTCGAGGTCGTGGACCTGCCCAGCCCCGCTCCGGCCCCGGCCTGACCGCCTGTCGCTAGCCGCGCATCATGGCCCGCTCGGCCCGGTCTGCCCACGTGGCCAGGTCGGGATCGGCGGCCAGGATGGTGGCGAACTTCTTCTTGGCTTCCTCGCGCTTGGCGGGCAGATACTCGGTCGGCCAAAGGCCGGGGTGGGGGCGATAGTCCTTCAGGACGTTGCGGGCCACGGTCACCTTGTGCACCTCGTCGACGCCATCCGCTATGGCCATCGTCGGTGCACTGGCCCACATGGCTTGCAGGGGCGTCAGGTTGGTCGTGCCCAGCGAGCCCATGATGTGGAGGGCCCGATAGGTCACCTCCCGAAGGACCTTGGCGCAGGTGTACTTGCACGCTGCGATCTGCGTACGGGCCGCCTGGGTGCTCGAGTTGTCGATCGTCCACGCCGTCCAGAGCACCATGAGGCGCAGCATGTTGATCTCGGCGTAGGAATCGGCGATGGCCTCCTGCACCATCTGGTGGTCGGCGATGACCTTGCCGTGTGACTCACGACTGAGGGCGCGCTCACACATCATGTCGTAGGCCCGCTTCACCTGGGCGACGGTCCGCATGGCGTGGTGGATGCGACCTCCGCCCAGACGGCGCTGAGCCAGGACCTTGGCGCCGTCCTCGGGTCCCAGCAGGTGGTCGAGGGGAACGCGGACGTCGTTGTAACGGATGTGGTTGTGAGTGGGCGGGTAGTCCATTATCTCTACGCCCGGCGTGTCGCGAGGCACGACGAACATGCCGTTGGTGCACATGACGAAGAGGATGTCGGCGCGGCGACCGGCGCTCGTGAACCACTTCTCACCGTTGATGACCCACTCCTCGCCGTCGCGGATGGCGTGGGTCTTGAACAAGTTGGGGTCGGACCCGCCCTGGGGCTCGGTCATGGAGTAGGCCGAAAAGATCTCCTGGTTCATGAGGGGGTGGAGCCAGCGCTTCTTCTGCTCGTCGGTGCCGTAGGCCGCCAGCATCTCCATGTTGCCGGTGTCGGGCGCAGCGGTGCCGAACATGACCGGCGCAGATCCGTACCGGCCAAGGATCTCGTTGATCAGGGCGAGCTTGAGCTGACCGAACCCCGGGCCGCCCAGCTCCGTGTCGAGGAACAAGGCCCAAAGGCCGCGGTCCTTGACCTGGTGCTTGAGGGGATCCACCAGCGCCTTGATCTTGGGGTTCCGGGACCAGGCCGCGCCTGGGAACACGAGGTCCAGCGGCTCGATCTCGGTGATACAGAACTGCTCGACCCAGTCGAGCTTCTCTTGGAACTCCGGGTCGGTCGAAAAGTCCCAGGCCACTGCTACCTCCGATCAGCGCTCAGCACACGGCTGGGCGGGCTCCATTGGGTGCTCGGGTTGTCGTGCGCCAGCTGCTCCAGGCCACCGACGACGAGGGCGACGTAGGTGTCCTCGAGGAGAGTCGCATGATCGGCCGTCGGCCGCAGCCGCCAGCGGGCCAGGACGGTCTCGATGGCGCCCAGGAAGATGGCCACTCCCGTCTTGGCCACCTCCTCGTCCATGTGGAGCTGGCGCACGGCTCGGGATGCGAAGTAGCGCAGGGTGGTCCTGTCGCGCCGCCGCTGCTCCTGGCGTCGCTCGCGGGTCCGCAGGCCGGCTGCCCGCAGGGCGGCGAAGGCGGCGCCCCGGCTCGCTTCCGCCCTCAGGGCTCCGCTGGCCAGGGCTCGGAACATCTCCTCGACGGTGTCGGCGGCGCCGACCTGGGACGCCAGCTCGGCGTGGAGAACGGCCGACTCCCGCTGGTACACGGCGGCCAACAGCTCGCTCCGGTTGGCGAAGTGCTTGTACACGAGGGGCCGGCTCACGCCCGCGTGCTCGGCCACCGCCTCCATGGAGACCGCCTCCACGTCGCCGGAAGCCAGCAGGGCGGCGGCCGCGTCGAGCAGGGCGTCTCGCCGGTCGGCCCGGGGGAGCCGTGCCGGCTCGGCGTTGCCGTTCGCCACGGCCGTGGCCCTTGCACGTGCCCTGCCCACGGTGTCATTCTGTCACAAGGCGGGTGACAGAATGTCACCGGCCACGACCAGTAGCGGCCCGTCAGACCTGGGGAGGACCAATGGCATACGCCGGGCAGCGCACGATCCTGGACGCCGACAGCCACGTGATGGAGCTGGCCGACTTCCTCGACGGCTTCATCGATCCGGCCCAGCGCGACCGGTTGCGCAGGAAGGGCATGGAAGCCCTCAAGCCCGTCCTCGAAGGCGCCACAGCCCGCGCCGCCGACCGGCGGGCCGATCCGACCAAGGCGGCCGAGGCCGAGGAGCGCCTCCTGCTGGACAAGGGATGGCAGGCCATGGGGGCATTCGACCCGGCCGAGCGCAGCCGGGTTCTCGACCTGCTGGGGTTCGAGGGCCAGCTCGTCTTCGCCACCTTCGCCACGGCCATGTTCTCGGGCCGGGACCCCGACCGCCTGTACGCGGGCAGCGCGGCCCAGAACCGGGCCATGGTCAACTTCTGCGCCGGCGACCAGCGACTTCTTCCCGTCGGGTTCGTGCCTCTGGTCGACCCGGAGCGCGCCGTGGCCCTGGCCGAGGAGGCGGTCAGGGACGGGTGCGCGGCGATAATGGTCCCGTCGACCGCGGCGGGGGAGCGGGCGCCCACCCACCCCGATCTGGACGGGTTCTGGGACGTGCTCAGCCGGGCCAACGTCCCCTTCGTGCTTCACGTCGGTGGGGGAGGGCGCCTCCTGGATCCCGCCTTCCACAACAACGACATGCCCGTGACCGATCACCTCGGAGGGGGCGAGAACATCCGGTCCAAGGACTATCTGGCGATCCACCACTCTCCCGAGGTCTTCCTGGGCACGCTGATTCTGGATGGGCTCTTCGACCGGTTCCCGGCCCTGCGAGGCGGCTGCATCGAGCAGGGTGCCGGCTGGGTCGTGTCCTGGATGCACCATCTCGACCACGCCCACCGGGCCTTCCGTCGCACGGAGGAGCCGCTGCGCCGGCTGGAAGCCGAGCCCTCCGAGTACGTGCGCCGCCACCTCAAGTTCACCCCGTTCCCGGGCGAGCCGGTCGGATGGATGATCGAGCAGGTCGGACCGGAGCTGTTCATGTTCTCGACGGACTATCCCCATCCAGAGGGCGGGCGCGACCCGCTGGCCAAGTTCGAAGAGACCCTCACCGAGACCAGCGAGGCGGACAAGGGCCGCTTCTACTCAGGCAACATGAACGAGCTCCTCACCGCCAGCTCGGCCTGAGACCGCAGTGACCGGCGGCGGCCGGGCTAGCCGCCGCCCTCGGTCGTGGCGTCGGCCCCCTGGGGCGGACCGATGGTCGAGGCTTCGGGCCCGAATCTCTTCAGGTACTCCGGGTGGACATCACCCCAGTGCTCACGGGGCGTCCAGGGTGGCTGGGAGCCGTTCAAGTGGTGCCCGAGCACATCCAGGCAGGCGTGCCACCCGGCCCCGTCGCGAGCTGCCTTGCCGAGCTCGTCGATGGTGTCGAGCAGCACGAGGGTGCAACCGCTCCCGTCGGGCACGATCTCGAAGCGGAGCACGTCGGTCCCCCACCGGTACTCGAGCAGCCGTGGCGGTTCGCAGGCCAGAACCTCACCTGCGAAGGCCGGATGGTCGGTGCCGGGATCGGTGAACCGGAGGGGCGCGCCCACGGCCCACTCACCCGCGACCCGTTGCGGGAACCAGGCTTCCAGGTGCTCGGCCTCGGTGATGGCGCGCCACACCCTCTCAGGAGGGTGGGGCAGTGGTCGGCTGAATCGCAGGGTCCACCGGTCGCCGGCCTGTTCGAGCTCGCCGTGCATGTCGTTGGCCTTCCTTTCTCCCTGGCTCGGTCGGATCGTCCATGTCGTCGAGGTGCTGCTCGAGGGCGTCGAGGCTGGTGGTCCACATGGCCCGGTAGGGGGCGAGCCACCGGTCGATCTCCTGGAGCGGCTCGCAGCGGACGTGGTAAAGGCGCCGCTGGGCGTCGATCCGGGCTTCGACCAGGCCGGCGTCGCGTAGGACCCGGAGGTGCTTGGACACGGCCGGTTGGCTGATGGACAGGGCCCGGACGAGGTCCCCGACGGGCCGCTCGCGATCACGGAGGAGATCGAGGATGCGCCTGCGGTTGCCCTCGGCCAGGACCTCGAATGTCGCCAGCGCCCCCTTAGCATAGCCCGAGAGCTATATAGCTGGCAAGGTACATCGTCGATGCGGGCCTACCATCCCTGTCCTGGCCCGCCGGTCGGTAAGGGGGCGTGCACGGCAAAGTGGTGACCGAGGCGCCGGACATCGACCTGCTCGACGGCGCCTTCTACGCCGACGACCCGCGCCCGAAGTATGCGTGGCTGCGAACGCACTGCCCGGTGTGGTTCGACGCCAGCCACGGCGTCTGGGGCGCGGCCAGCTACGACGCGGTGATGGCGGCATCCAAGGACACGTCTAGCTTCTCGAGCACCGGAGGCATCCGGCCCGACAGCGGGCCCCTGCCCATGATGATCGACATGGACGACCCCGCCCACTGGAAGCGGCGCAAGCTCGTCAACCGGGGGTTCACTCCTCGCCGGGTGAGGGACAGCGAGGCGAAGATCCGCGAGGTCTGCGACGCCATCATCGATCGGGTGTGCGAGCGGGGAGAGTGCGATTTCGTCCGGGACGTCGCCGCCCCGCTGCCCATGATCCTGATCGGGGACATGCTGGGCGTCGAGCCCGAGGACCGTGACGACCTGCTGCGCTGGTCGGACGACATGGTGAGCGCCCAGGGCGGCGAGGCGACCGAGGCCCAGCTGGGCGCGGCCGCCACCGCCTTCTCGGAGTACAGCGCCTACGCCCGCTCTGTCATCGCAGCTCGGCGGGCTCGACCGGCCGACGATCTCATGAGCACCCTGGTGCACGCCGAGGTCGACGGCGATCGCCTGGACGACGACGAGGTCGTGTACGAGTCGCTCCTGATCCTGGTGGGCGGGGACGAGACCACCCGCCACGTGATCAGCGGTGGGATGGAGCAGTTGCTCGTGCACCCGGACCAACGCGAGCGGCTTACGGCCCGGCCCGAGAGCATTCCCTTGGCCGTGGAGGAGATGTTGCGTTGGGTGTCGCCCATCAAGAACATGTGCCGCACAGTCACTGCGGACAGGTCCTTCTTCGGTCAGCGTCTCTCCGCGGGCCAGAAGGTGATGCTCCTCTACGAGTCGGCCAACTTCGACGACGGCCACTTCGCCGACCCCGAGCGTTTCGACTCGCTACGTGAGCCCAACGACCACCTGGCCTTTGGCTTCGGCAGTCACTTCTGCCTGGGCAACAGCCTGGCCCGCCTGGAGCTGCAGGTCATCTTCGAGAGGTTGGTCTCTCGGATGCCCGACGTCGAGCGGGCAACGAGCGGCCCCTTGTCGCGCCGCCGGGCGAACTTCATAAGCGGAATCGAGTCGATGCCCGTGCGCTTCACCCCTTCACCCCGATCGAGGTGACGGTGGCGGTCGTCGGTCTTCGCCGCTCGGAGCTCGACCGTTTGGCGGACCGCTACCGTCGTGGGGGAGGGATGGCCGCCTTCTGGGCCTGGTAGCGCTCCTCCATGATCCGGTTGGCAGCGACGGCCGCGCTCAGGGCGTCCACCAAGTCGTCCAGTACGGCGCCGGGGACGACGGCCATGAGGCGGTCGCCGGCTACCTCGGTGAAGGTGCGCATGCCCAGGCAGCCGAGGGACAGGGTGGGCGACAGCCCCTCCAGGGCGGCGGGGATGGCCGCGCAGGTGGGCCGGCCCAGCAGGGTCCGCGTCGCTCGGCCCTTGCCCTCGGCTTCCCATCGGGCCCCGCCGCTGGCCTCGTGGAACACCATGGCTTGGGCCGGGGTGAGCCACATGAGGACGACGTCGGGCGCCATGGGTAGCTCGGCCAGAGGACCGTAGAGGACCCCGGCCCGGGGTCGCTCGAGCCTGGGTAGCGCGGCTGGCTCATCGGGGCCGATGTAGCCGGCCTCGGTCATGGCGCCTACGGCCTCCCCCAACGCCTCCTGTCCGGCTTCGCCCGTGTCGAAGCCCAGCACGAATGCCCCCACGGGGCAGTTGCCGTGCACGGCCGAAGGAGCGAAGGAAACACCCTGTTCCGCCACCCGCCACATGGTGCAGGCCGACGGCACCGAGGCCTCGAAGACGGGCACACCCGCCGGGGGCTCGTCCACCAGGGCCATGGCCACGGGTGGCGTTTCGAGCTTCAGGAGGTCGGTGAGCGACGCGGCGGCGGAGTGGGGGCCCGGCATGGGGCCCGAACCCTAACCGGAATGCGGCTCAGACGTACTGGTCGTCGACCACCCGGCGACGTGTGGTGGGTGCCCCGTCGTCGTAGACCACGGTCCGTCTCCGTGCGCCGCCGAAGCCGCCCCAGCTGTTCCAGAACAACAGCGACAGCACCAGGCCGATGGCACCCACGATCATGAGGATGAGACCTACGGTGTGGATGTCGACGCTGCGAACGTTCACGTCGACCGCGAAGTCGAGGATGGCACCAACGGCGATGAGGAAGATGCTCGTCCCGATGCCCATGTGAAGTCCTCCCTTTGCCCATTAGGCGCGATTTCAGAGTGGCCCGTATCTACCCTTCGCTTCGCGGCGCTAAACGGCCGAGAGCGCCGTCAGGCTTGCTGTTCAACCTGCCGGCCCTCGGACGCGTCCACGGCCTTGGCACCGTTGCCGTTGCCGTTGATGTCATCCTTCACGGCCGCCACCATCTGGGCGGTGAGCTGGTCGAGGTCGCTCGTCATCTGACCGAAGGCTTCGCTGGACCCTGCGACCTGGTCGATCTGACGGTCGAGGTCATCGATGCGCTGCTCGGTAGAGGGGGAGAGATCCGCATGCCCGTCGGCCGAGAGCACGACCTGGTGCCCGTAGGCAAAGGTCTGGCAGCGCACGCAGTGGTCGTTCACGGCGACCGCGGCATTCGCCGGCCGGAAGTCGTTGACCGGTCCCTCCACGATGACAACCTGCACGGCCACCGCGACGGTACGGCAGTCGGCGCAGCTGGCGTAGGCGTAAGCGACGTTCTGGTTGGTCACAGAGGGTCCAGGATCGTGAGCTATCGCCGACCGAGCCTTCCAGCGGAACTGACCCGTGTCGTGGTTCTTCACGACGACGACGTTGTCGCTGGCGGCCCGCGTATCCTGGGCGCCTGCCGGTAGTCCGACGACCACGGCGGGAGCGACGGATACCGACACCAGGGC
>Ga0066660_10000232_pt1 | contig 17250 bp, 18 predicted proteins | sample GraSoiAngelo_109_FD_75177 | JGI IMG/M metagenome (GOLD analysis project Ga0066660, IMG submission 75177) | Grasslands soil microbial communities from the Angelo Coastal Reserve, California, USA - 14_0903_12_20cm | ecosystem: Environmental > Terrestrial > Soil > Grasslands | place: USA...
ACCCTCATGAACGTGCCCGACATCATCGGGCGCGGCGCCGAGTGGTTTGCGGGTCTCGGCACGCCCAAGTCGGGCGGCACGCGCATCCTGTGCGTCTCGGGGCACGTCCACAAGCCGGGCGTTTACGAGCTGCCGATGGGAATTCCTTTGCGCAACGTCATTAACGATGTCGCCGGCGCCGTCAAATTCGAGTCTCACAGTTGGGCGCTTATCGCCCACGGCGGTCGACACCTCAACTCGGCGTCCATCGATCTCTGACCACACGAGTTCGTGGTTCGCAGCCATCGCGTGTGGCACCCAGGGCAGCTCAGCCAGATAGCGGCATGCCTCTCCGAGGGCGAGATCGGGACCGGTCTGGGTCTGAATCGGGAATCGGACCGCGACTTGCGATGCTGGTGCATGCGAATCGTGTTGACATCGATTGCACGGTATAGCGGCGTTCGTTCGCGCACCCCCCAGTCCCGGGGATCTGTCTGTACGCCGCGGCGGCGGCGAGTCTGCGCGAGGCCCGGAGAGCTGCTCCGAAGCCACCCAGGTGCCAGCTGCGGCGTGACGTCTTCCGGCACCGCCGCTCGTTCCTCTGGACGCGCAGCGCCCCAAAGACGCTCGGAGCGCCGCGGCTGTACACGACGGAGCCGCCGTAGGAGAGATCGTGGAAGAGCAGATCGAGTTCTCGGACGTTCCGCAGAGCCATGTCCGGTACGAGTCGTCGTCAGCCGCCTGGATTACTGCCAAGACGTGGTTGACTCGTCGCGGATCAGTCGCACGCTGTTCTCCTCCAGCCACTGCTTGAACTCGTCCTCGCTGCCTGCGAAGCGCTTCGGGAAGTCGACCTGGATGAACGTGCACGTTGGCGTTGTACCGTCCACAATGGCGGCAACTCGAAGGTGTCCGAGTAGGCGAGGTCGAACCGCGTCGGCTCGTCATCACCAGCGAGTCTGCCCTCGGTGGCAGCGAAAGCGCGTTAGCCGTCGCACGTTGTTGCGCTTGGCAAGTCCGAGCATTCTCGCGCACGAGTGTGTTCGTCTTTGAGAGCCGCTTCGGTTAGCTGAGGTCGCGAAGCGGGGAGGCGCAGCGGCCAGTCGCCTGCCGCATTCACAAGCCACCGTAGTTCGTCGACGAGGATTGGGCTCCGTAGCTCGACGAGTACGCGCATGACCTGTGCGGCTTGTTCCGCGACGGCGACCACCTCGTCTATAACCGGCTCGCGGGGAAGTCTGACTGCAGCGTCGAGCGCTGACGCGGCGTCGGCCACGGCGGCGCGAGCAGCATCTGGGAAAGCGGGCGCTTGCTCACGAAGGAATTCGGCGAGGTAACTAGCCTGCGAAGTCTGGAGCCCCACGAGCCCTACGCCGATCTCTTCGTCGCCGGCCGCAGTAGCCGCGAGTGGCAGCCACCGTACGGCAGACGCGAACGCCGTCTCGACGGCGCGCCGCGCCTCTGCCTCCGCGTTCACCGGTCCGGACGGAAGTCGTCGCCCACTCGCATGATCGCCTCACGAAGCGGTCGCGCTGACGCGGCGGCAGCAGCAGCGACCGCGACCACACGTCCGAGCACGGGCGACCCCGGCGTCTTCACCCGCCAACGCAGATGCTGGAGCGCGGTCTCGACGTGCGCCCCAGCGGTGGCAAGCTGGTCGCGATCGACCCGGTGCTCAAGCGCACGAAGCTCGACGACCGCCGCGGAAAGCTCAGCTTCGACCGCCGCAAGCGTTCCACGGCGCGCGCTGCGACAGATCACCGACACTCACGCGCGCGCGTACGCGCGCGCGTGTGTTGGGTGCTGTCGGTCTACTGAGGTCGCTGAAGTAGTCGCCCAACACAGATACAAGGGTCGCAGAGCGAGCGGCCGGCCAGCCGTTCTCGCCGAGGCGCGGCCCACGGGCTACCGTCTGGAGAGGCCCATCGGACGCAAGCGCCTCAATTCCCCTGCAACAGCGTCCATTTACTAGAAGAGGGTGACAAGTTTCAGCCTGGGTATTTCAGGCTGGTATTCGAGCGCCGCCACAAGCCTCGCCACTTGTTCGCTATCACGCCGCCTAACCTCGAGCATGATGTTGAAGAGGCTCGCTCCGGACGATTCATGGTAGCGCAGGTTGTAGATATAGGATTCGGAGATCTTTCCCCTGATCATGCCAGCGAGCTCCTCGTCGCTCATTTGATCTAAGCCAGCTCGCACGAGACTTGAGCCGTGCTCAGCGCGGAGGTACTCGCCCTTTGCCTCCTCCACTGCGATTGGAAGGTCATCGAGCAAGAGCGGTCGACCGGAGATAGCTGTGAGCGCGAACCTCGTATCGCTTTCGAACCCCGGCACAACCCGACGCTCGATCTTGTATCCCAGAAAGAGATCGAAATACATAGCTCGGATGCTGCGCACCGCATAGCCACTGTTCTCCCACGGCCAGCCTTGTGTGTTCTGGTCGTGGCTGTCCGGCAGGTCGTCTTCGTGGCCGTTTAGGACGATCCCGCGCGCCTTCAGATAGCTCGTCACCAGTGTGACTGATAGCCAGTCCTTCATCTGCGACCCAGCGGAGGCGTCCGTATAGCCGATGAAGGGGCCGAAGTCCTGCAGTCCGGCAGTGATGTCTTCCGCCATGCGGGGCGAAAGGTTGTTCACGTATACGCAGTAGAGCTGCGATGTGTGCGATAGCTCCGTGGGGCGATGCGCAATGACGTGCCCCTGCAAAAGCTCAAAACCCAGATCCTGGTCCTCGATTAGGAGATCGCCGCACCTTATGGAGCAGAGGAGGTCGCGCGGCAGTAGCGGTATCAAACGTTCGGCGACCGCATAGCCATACCAGTGCGATTCGATGCGAGCGGAGTCGAACAGTAGAGCGATTTCGAGTCGTTTCCGCTGTGGAACTAACGCGTTTCGCAGCTTTTCGTACGAGACCCTCTTCGTGTTCAGAGCGTCCGCAGTGGTCTGGAGGGCCCCCCAGATCTCGTTTCGCATGATCTCATCCGACAGATCAAAGTACGAAGCCATGACTTCGAGCATCACGGAGTCCCGCGCTTCCAAGGTCCAGATCGCTTGGGTCACAACGCGCGGCTAGGGCTGGAGCTCACGGATGAGCTTCACGATCTGCGGATTGCCCGAGTCGCGGTTCATCGTCACGTATAGGTGTGGTTGGCTGCGATCCGCGGATCGGAGGAGACCGCGAAATCGACGTTGCCCGGTAGGAGCTCTTCTTCGACATCACCTCGTAGCGGTGCCGGTAGAGCCGATGCTCACGTAAGTAGTCGGTGCTGATGATCCGTATCGTCAGCCGCTGGCCGAGCATCGGCACGCTGCCCGGGTCGACGACCTTGTCCGTCTTCTTCCGACGCACCGTCAGTGAGGGGTTCAGCACCCGAGTCGCCTCGCGAGCCGACTGCTTGGCAAGCTGGTCCGCGATCTTGTTGTGAGGGTTGCGCCCCGAGTGCCCCTTCCCCACTTCAGCTCGAGGCGGCTCGACCGAGCCACCTTTTTGTACTCTCGGGTAACGTCTTTCCAAAGATCGACGTTGAGCACCGGAGCGCCCGAGTGACGGCTCCACCTGTTGTTCGACCACTCGAAGAGAGCGTTGCGCAGATTGTCCGCGACGTATTGAGAGTCGGTGATGATGTCGATCTTCCGCGGGTTGTCGAGCATCCCGGCGGGCAGCTTTCCAGCGTCGATCAGCCGCAACGCGACGCTGGCGGCCTTCAGTTCCATCTGGTTGTTCGTCGCTCTGGTGTAGCCCGCCTCGATGTGGTCGAAGACCCTCTCGTTGCCGACGTCATCGGTTCGGACGAAGCGAATGCCAATCCCGCCCCGCCGAGGTCGCGGCAGCATCGAGCCGTCCGTAAAGATAGTGAGGGAGTTCTCGTCTGGAGTGATGACGGGCGGCTGCGGCAGCTCGGCATTAGGGTAGCGGGCAGGGGTTCAGACCCGGATCCGGGCTGAACCGCCTCCTCACTTGTTCCGCGGCGCATTCCCACGCAGCTTCGCGGCGTCTTTCTGACCCTCCGGCAAACTGGACCACGCGCATGACGCAGCAGCTTCATCCCCATCGACAGCTCGGCCGGCGTCGCCTGGACGCTCGCCGCCGGCGAGCCCCCGCGCAGCCGCCACGGCTGCCAGCGGGCGTCGAGATCGCCTGGGTTCTTGGGCCGGGCGAGCGCGTGCTGCAGTTCGAGCTGGGAGCGAGATTGGCGTTCGCTCCGAATCGAGCCGTCGGTTTGGGATGACCCGAGCCGATTGACGCTCGACTTGGCGGACTAGGCGCAGCCACATCCTGGTGGCGCGAGGGCGATTCCGCTGCAACGCGAGGTCGTAGGCTTCTCCGGTGCGGCTCACCTTCATCGAGGCCGAGAGCTTCCTCAGCCTGCGAGCGTTTCGGCTCGATCTCGACGAACGGAACGTCCTAGTTGGGCCGAACGGTGCGGGCAAGTCGAACATCTTCCGCTGCGTCGACCTGATCGCGAAAGCGGTGGCGGTCGCGGCCGAGAGCAGCCCGGCAACCTACCCAGCGCTCGACGACTACGCCACGGCCGGGAACCGGCGTGCCCCAGGCCCGCCATTCACGGTCAGGGTAGGGGTGGAGCTGACCGAGCCGGGGGAGCGGAGACTGATCCACCTCTTCTTGCGCGCCGCGGTGCTCACGAACCTGTTCGCCGGCCGAAACGAGCCAGTAGTACCGACGATCGCGGACTCATTCGTTGAAAGGGCTATCCCACCATCGAAAGCGAGGCCGCTCTACCAGGGCGCACTCGTCGTTCGCCACGATCCTGGCCAGTGGCCGTGGTCGGTCGGCTTCGAGTTCGAGCATGGCGGCCAGAGCTACACGTACGGGATGCTCGGCGCCGCGAACTCCGGAGTCGTCTCTGGCGCGCTCCTGCCCCCCACGCAGCAGAGCCTCAGCGGCCCACGCCTCGTGGATCGGCTCCTCCCGGGCGACGAGAAGGCGGATCGCCCGCCTGGCGGCGGCGAACTGACGACATTCGAGCTTGCGATGCTGCTCCCCAGGCCCGGCGAGTACATCAACGTCGCCGTGCAGCCAGTGCCCCAGCATGGCGGCACACCCATCTTGAACGACTTCGAACAGAACTTCCCCGCGCCGCAGCACAACCGCAGCTTCACTCTCGCTGCCGTCCTCGATCGCATCGTCTCGACCTCGCTGGTGATGGTCGCCGACCGCCGAGGACTCCCGAAGCTCCACTACTCGAGCGACGATCTCAGCCGCCGCCCAGTGCTCGCCGACGGGAGCGAGATTCCGGCCGCCCTTTGGACGCTGCAGGGCGGCACGCCGGCCGCTCAGCGCGAGCTCGGTCGCATCCGGAGCCTGTTCACGCGGCTAACGGGCGACCGGTTCGAGCTCCAGCACGCCCCGATCGTGTCGCCTCTACACGACACCTCAACGGGAAGGCCGCCGACCCCGCAAGACGCAGTGCTTCGCATCGAACCCATGGTCGTCGAGGGCCCGACCGACATTCCCGTCCAGTTCGCCGGCGCCGGAATCTGGGAGGCGCTAGTGCTCGCCACGGCGGCTGTCGACCGACGAGGAAAGGTGCTCCTGCTCGACGAGCCGGCTTCGCATCTACATCCGACCCTGCAGGCGCGCCTCTGGCGGGAACTGGCGAGTGCACGGATGCAGTCGATCCTGATCACCCACTCGGCCTACCTCGTCCCCCACTCGGCGCAGGACGATCTCGAGAGCGTCGTTCGAGTCGTGCGGCGTGGCGGCCAAACTGAGGCCCGGCGACTGAACGGAGACGGCGGGCACGCGCAGGCCGCTCCGCTCCCCCGCTCCCGCTGGCTGCAGATCATGCGCTCTGCGGACATGCGGGCCGCCCTCTTCGCGAACGCTGTCGTGCTCGTCGAGGGGCCCAGCGACTTCGCCGCGCTCTCGATCTGGTGGCCGAAGTCGCAAACGGCCCTACGCGTGGGAAGCCCCGACGACCTCAACCTCGTCCTGCTCGAAGTCGAGGGGGAGGCCGGTTTCGACACCACCACCAAGTACCTCGACAGCTTCGCCATCCCGTGGGCGATCGTCTGCGACGGCAAAGCGATCGCTCCCACGCGGGCGAACGCCCTGATTCGCAGACTCGCGAGCACCGACACAGCCGATGCGCCACCGGCCACGGCGACGTTCGATCGCTGGCGAACCTGGTGGGAAGCACGCGGTGTATACACCCTCGCTCGCGCCAGCGACGATGAGATCGAGCGCTTCTTCGAGCAACACGATCCGAAGACGTGGGAAGCGGCGAAGCGGCAGGAGCGGGGACGAAGTAAACCGCGTAAGGCCGTGGCGTTCGCAGAGGCGACCGCATGTCCTGCCGCGGCCGACTGGATCTACGCGCAGATCATCTCGCGTGTTCGGACGTAGCGTCTCGCTTAGGTAGGCGGGCACCCTCGCGTGCAGGCGCGCGGGAGTGGTCGCAAAGCAACGTGAGGAGCAGTACCGGCCAGGTGAACGCGGCTGGGTGGACCGGCTGTGGGTCGTCTTGCTCAGGCATGGCGCCGCGGCTGTCGGCCGCGTAAGAGAGTGCTGGAAAGTCGATCTAGGGAAGCGAAGGCAGGAACGACATGGCGCCGAACTCTTGGGCGGCGTGGACGAACGAATTCAGCGGATAGAGCGTCTGTTCGATGTCCCGGTCCTCGTGGCAGCGCTACTCGTCATCCCGGCGATCGTGCTTGAGGAATCGAGCGCGGGCCGAGGCTGGAAACAGGCAGGCGGGGTCTTGAACTGGCTCATCTGGATCATCTTCGCGTCGGAGTTGATCGTGATGCTCGCCGTCGTGCCTTCACGGAAGCGTTGGCTGCGGCATCACCCGCTCGAGGTTGTGATCGTGGTTCTGACCCCACCTTTCCTGCCCGCGAGTCTTCAGGCGGCACGGGTCCTGCGCTTGCTTCGCCTCCTACGTCTTGTGCGGCTCGCCGAGATGGGCCGCCGCGTGTTTTCGCTTCAGGGCCTCCAATACGCGGCCCTGCTGACGCTCATGGTCGTGCTGAGCGGAGGGGCAGCGTTCGCCGCGCTCGAGAAGGGCCGGTCGAGCTGGGACGGTCTCTTCTGGGCCGTCTCTACCGTGACGACCGGCGACAGCGGCGCAGTTACGCCGCAGACGACGGGCGGTCGGCTGGTCGCGATCGTCGTGATGCTGGTGGGGACGGGTTTTCTCGCCATCTTGACGGCGGCGATGGCCGAGCGGTTTCTGTCACGCGAGATTCGCGAAGAAGTTCAGGAAGCAGAGACGGAGTTCGCGCAGGACCTCGCCTCAGCCGAAGCGGATGTGCTTCAGGAGCTCCGAACGATCACTGCGCGGCTCCAAGAGCTGGAGCGCGCGGTCGAGCGGCGGCTGAGCGACGCCTAGCCCGTCTGATCCTCCACAGTTGCGTCAGCGGCGAGCCTGCGCACGGCCTCGATCCCCTGCTGGCAGCTCTGCTTCGAGGTGTAAGTCTCGCTCGTGGCCACAACCTCACCGTTGGTCGAAACGAGGTTGAAGTGGTACTGGCCGCTCGCACCCTTCCTGATCACGAACTTCCCTGGCATCGCTCCTCCTCTTCGCTGACGTGCCAGACCCTACTTCTTGAACGGCCGTGTATCCAAGTGGCTGCACAGCGGATCCGGTCTTAGACTCAGGAGAAGGCTGTAGCGGCGAAGCGAGGTGTCCATGGAGCTGGCGCAGGTAGTCCCAAAGATGACGAAGCTCTACTTGCATCGCACGCTCGAGAGCGTGCTCAAAGACGTTCGCCGCCCGGACGAAGCCGCCGCTCGAGAGCTGATCCTCAAGAACCGGGACGCTCTGGCGGACCGGGAACGAATCCGCCGCAAGCTCGACTTCCTCGATCTGTCATACGACGTGCGAGTCGTAGCAGAGCTCGTGCTCGAGACGCTGTTGAATCAGCAGGAGTACGCGCTGACAGAGGACGAGCTCATCGGCGCGGTCGAAGAGCGGGAGCACGCGATCGTCGCCGAAGCGCGTCAGGAGGATGCGCTCGTCTTCGGTGATCAGGCCGCGCTTTCCATCTACCGCGACGTCCTCGCCGCCGCGTGGAAGAAGGGCGGCGACCTCAACCCGGACGAGGCGTTCGTGATGAAGACACTCGCAGACCGTCTCGGGATCTCGAGCCACGAGACGCGGCTGGTCGAGGCGCAACTCGGCCGGTTCCCAACCTCGGAGGGAAGCGCGCATAGTCCTCGGCTCGTCGACGAAGCCCTGAAACAATTGCAACTCCGGGGTCTTGTCCTGCGATACCGCGACGGCGACAAAACCGCGTACGCCGTCTGCGAAGAAGTAGCTGCGCCGTTGCGGACGGAACTCGGCATCGAGCTTAGAGGCGGCGCCTTCCGACTCCTGCTCGGAACGCTCTCGAATCCAATGCTGCAACGGGCGCTCAAGCACCACGGACTCTCCCCGTACGGGTCGAAGGACGAGCTCATCGACCGAGTGCTTGCCGCGCGTCTGCGCCCCTCGGAGGTTCTGCAGGCCGTCTCCAACGACGAGCTCTACGGACTGCTCCGCCGGCTCCCGAAGGCGCCCGTCAGCGGATCAAAGCCAACCCGCATTCAGAACCTCATCGCCTATTACGACCAGCTCGTCCGGCGCGAGACGCGGGCCGACGAGGACCCGCGCACGATCGCGTACGCGTACCTGCCGGAGCTCGCCCGACGTGACTACGTTCAGCTTCGCGGCCTTCAGGTGATCGAGAAGGACCTCGATGTCGAGCATCTGTTTGAGAGAGGCACGCACTACCTCTTCGAGGTCAAGCTCGGCCACAAGGCAGTCCGGATGGAGGGCAGCGAGCATCCAGACGGGAAGCTGCCGCTCCCCAGGGGCGAGGTCATCCTGTGGGACAACAAGAGCTGCGAAGGCGCCTACCCGATGGCCGAGGCAGCGCTCGACCAGTTCAAGCGCTACATCCGGAGCGAGCGTGACCGCGTGACCTTGTTCATCGTGATCGCCCCCGAGTTCACGGGCGACGCCCCGACGAGAGCGGAGCGTCTTAAGCTCGAATCGGGCGAAGACACGGACGTCGCGCTTATCACGGCCGAAGAGCTGAAGTGGCTCGCCGAGCACTGGACGGAGTACCGAAAGGCCGACGAACAGCCGTTTAACCTGTCTGTGCTCGACTACACCGGTCGACTCACCACCGAGCAACTGAAGAGCCGACTTCGGTGGGCGCAGCAATAGCACAACGCAAGCCGGGCGAGGCGCTTGCGCACCGGCAGCGCGCCGGCAAGCGTAGCGCGCGCCCTAGGTGCGTCACATTCCCTCTCCCCCGACGGCGCGTCGCCCGCCAGGGCCTCTTCGAGGGGTAGTACGCCGCCGTCCTCCAGCGGCGGTGTACTACAACCTCGGCAGTCGCCAGCTGCGGCTGAAGCGCATGCCCGGCGTGTCGGAGGTACAGCTGCAGCGCGGCGCTTGAGCGATCATCTACAAGCGGCCGGGTGTGTATCGAATGCGCTAGAGCGTCTGTCAACGGTATGTGTTGTTATGCGTGCGAGCGTGAAAAGCTTTACCCGTCGGCCGACCTTTGTGGCATTGTGTGCCAATGCGAACGTGTGTTCGGACACGGCTGGAGCCGCTGCTTGCGCGTGAGTCTGTCTGGCAGAGGCTGATCTGGGTGCCGCAACGCGTCCACGAAGTCCGCGACCCGATCCACGTCTTCATCCACTACGACGACGACGAGCAGGCGCTGATCGACTCCGCCCCCTTCCAGCGGTTGCGCTACGTCCACCAGCTCGCCCTCTCCTATCTCGTCTATCCCGGCGCAACCCACAAGCGCTTCGAACACTCGCTCGGCGTCATGGACCTCGCCAGCCGTATCTACGACGTCGTCACCCGCCACGACAGGGTCACCGACGTAAGCGACGTCGTCCCCACCGCCGGAAGCGACCCGCGTGAACATTCCTACTGGCGCTCAACCCTGCGCATGGCGGCCCTCTGCCACGACATCGGCCATCTCCCCTTCTCCCATGCCGCTGAGGACGATCTACTCCCCGACGGGTGGGACCACGAACGCATCACCTGGGAAATCATCCACTCCGATGTGCTCGCCTCTGTCTGGAACTCGATCGTTCCCAAACCCGACCCCGACCATGTCGGCAAGCTCGCGCTCGGGCCAGCCAAAGTCGAAAAGCTCCGACTCGGACTGTCCTTCAACACCTGGGAAGCGATCTTGGCCGAGATCATCGTCGGCGATGTCTTCGGCGCCGACCGTATGGACTACCTACTCCGCGACTCGCTCCACGCCGGCGTCGCCTACGGCCGCTTCGACCACAACCGGCTGATCGACACCCTGCGCGTGATGCCCCGACCGCCCCAGGAGCGCGGCGACGAGGAAGCCGCCGAAGCCCGCGAGGGCGAGCCGGCCCTGGGCTGCGAGCGTGGCGGCCTCGAGTCGGCCGAGGCGATGCAGCTTGCCCGCTATTTCATGTTCGCCCAGGTTTACTACCACTCCACTCGACTGATCTACGACGCCCATTTGAAAGACTTCCTCGTCGCCTGGCTCCCGGAGGGCAGGTTCTCAACCGACGTCGAGGGCCACCTGCAGTTAAACGACAACGTCGTCCTCACCGAGATCGCCGCCGCCGCACGCGACTCCGACGCACCCGGACACGACCCGGCCCGCCGGATCCAAAGCCGCGATCACTTCCGCGTCGCCGACTTCCGCAAGCCTGAAGATCCGCCGGGCGCGATTCGAGCGATCGCAGAAGCCGCCGCCGAACACTTCGGCCCCGACAATGTCCGTTACGGAGCGAGCCCGCGCCGCCCTGACCCGCCCGACTTCCCCGTCCGCCAGCGTGACGAAAAGAGCTACTCCTCTCTCTCGCTGTCCGACGTGCTGAGGACACTTCCGGCTTCCCGCGACGAGTACGTCTTCGTCGAACGCGAACTCCGCCACCAAGCCAAAACCTGGATCGGAAAGGAGCGCGAGCGGATCATTGCCGCTGCACTCGCCCAAGCAGATGAGGAGGAGGAAGAGGAGGTGCGTACGTGAATCGACTCGCGCAAGAAGCAGTCCTAACCGGCCTTGCCCGCAGGCTCGACGAGCGAGGATCCTGGAGCGGCGAAACCCACCTTCAGAAGGCGGCCTACCTTCTCCGCGAACTCACTGACGTCCCGTTCGACTTCCAGTTCATCCTCTACAAGCATGGGCCATTCTCGTTCGAACTCCGCGACGAACTCGCCGCCATGCGCGCCGACCGGCTGCTCGAGCGCCAGCCTCAGCCCGCCCCCTATGGGCCGCGCATCCTGGTCACTGAGCGGGGCCGCGAACTCGAACGGCGGCTCACGCGCACGATGGAGCACTACGCGCCAAGGCTCGACTGGGTAGCCCAAGAGATCGGCCCCAAAAACGTGCTCGACCTCGAACGCCTCGCCACGGCGCTCTGGATCACTCGTCAGCACCCTGACGCTGACGAAGAGAGGCGGGGTAGCGAACTCACGCTAATTAAGCCTCATGTAGACCGCGAGGCCGCACTCGCTGCCATCCGCGAGATCGACGAGCTCCTCGCGCAAGCAGACGCCCTGACCTGACGGTATAGAAGCTATAGCGCTCCGTATAGCGCTCCGGCGGCGACGGAACGGCTCCGGCCCAAGTGACCCCCAGGGGGGTTCAGCGTACGGAGGTAGACCCGCCTCCGACCCCGAGTCCGGGCGCGCTTCGATATCGCGGAATTCGCGCGCGTTTTCTGGTGCCGAGACGAGACGAGACAGTCGGGCTGGAGCAGCTGGTCGCCACCGGGTGACCGTTTCGGCGGCCTTCGCTCGTTAGGCAGGCCTATATGAGGCGGTTCGGGCGGGGAGCGAAGGTGACGGCGGCGCAGCGCGCTGAGGTTGAGCGGCTGGCGGCGGAGGGCGTGTCGGTGCGGCGGATCGCGGCGCAGGTGTTCGGTGATGCTCGCTTCCGCGGGCGGGTGGAGCGGATCCTGCACCGACCTGCCTCGCAGCCTGTCGCGGCGACGGTTGCGCTCGAGCCGGCGCTGGCGGGGATCAATCCGGCCGAGCTGGGGACGACGGAGCTGATCCGCTTGTTGCTCGAGCGTCGCCTGGCCTGGCTGGCGGCGAACGGGAAGGTGCCCTCCTTCCGCGAGCTGCGGAGCTTGCTGGAGCTGCAGCGGCGGTTGGCAGCGGCCGAGGCGGTGGAGCAGCTGCGGCCGAGTCGCCATATCCGGAAGTAGGTTTGGCCGCGATCTCGCGTCGTCCATGGCCGCGAAGCCGAAGGACGTCATGACGCGACCGTAGCTCTCTTCGGCAGGCCGTGCTCGGGAGGTCGCAAGCATTGCCCTGCCCGGGACGCTAGGAGGTGGTCGGGTGGCCGTGCTCGTGACGATCGCCGCCTGTTCTGACTTCGCTTCTTCCCCTTTTGGGTGACGGTTGTCGCTCCGTCGGCCATCGCCGGGGGAGGCGACTGTGGGGCGCGGCCACGACGGCCTCTGGCGGGCTCAGCGGCTGGGTGGCGGAGGCGCTGGAGAGCCGGCGCCGAGCGAGCGAGGAAGGGGCGCGGCGGGTCGCGGGCGCGCGCGCTCCTCTAGACCGGGCGACCGGCGCGCGCCAGTATTCGCCTACATGCCACCCCCTTGCGAACCGTCTCCACCTACCGCTCGGCTGGACATCGACGAGCTGCTCCGGCGCTGGTACGTATTCACGCTGCGAGAGCTTTTCGACCCTGCGGGTAATCCCCGCCACGCCGCCCGCCGAGCGATCAGCGATCTCTACTTTTACCGCGGCTGGAAGATCGAGCAAGAGATGTTCATCAAGGGCGCCGCGGGACGACTCTATTTCGACGCGAGCTGTGCGCCCGCCAGCGTTGATGCCGACCAGCTCGGCGCGGTCAACGCCGCCCTGAGCGCAGAGGCATCGGCGAGCTCGGGGATCAAGAACTTCTTCACCGGTCGCGACACGACGGGCTCGGTCAGGAGAGAAGGCGACTGCGTCAGGCTCAGCTACGTGGGCCCATCGCGGTACTTCGCCCACCAACTGATCCCCGCAGTCCTGGGCGCCGTCACCTTTCAGCCGCCCGCGAAGCTCCTCGCCACACGACAAGCCCAGGGACGTCGCGAACTCGCGCGCGTCACGAACCCGTCCCTCTGGGAGATCGCGGGCCGACCCTCCTGGCGTGATCTCGAGCCTCCCGACGAACTTCGCTCCACCGTTACCGGTTTGAAGCTCATCCTCACCGCCCTGCGCCTGCTCAATCATTTCCGCTAGGCCTTCCCGGGTGACATGACCGAAGCACGGGCCTTGAGGTCCCGCTGTGCAGAGTGCCTCCCGCCCTGCTCCGATCGACCTGCGGGGCTGGCACACGGTCCGGGTCGAGGAGCCCAGCGAAGAGGACACGAAGTCGGAGCTGGCCCCTACTGCCCCAGCTGCGCCAGGCGCGAGTTCGGCATCGCCGGCACCGAGCAGACCTAAAGCCTGAAGGCTTCCGCTTACGCACACCGTCTGCTCGGCGGAGGGCATAAGCGTCTCGGGGTACGCGGCCACCCCCGCGGGCTGGGCGGCGCGCCCCCCGCCTCAGCTAGCCCGGCAGGGGATACCCCCCTCGGTTACGCGACCGTCGGGGACTTGTACCCGCGTCAGCCACACGCGTAGTGCGCGAAAAGCGCGGTCCGTCCGCTCCGCACGTTTTTTTGGCTGGCTCAGCGCGCTTGTCTGGCTCGGTGTCGCGGACGATTACGACTGGTGCTTGCCTCGTTCGGCAAGCTTCTGCTGGACCTTCTTGAGCGTCCCGAGTTCTCGTGTGCTGAGGGTTCCTTCGCTCACGAGCCTGTTCAGGTATCCCTTCTCGCCTTCGAGTCGCTGCAGGCCACATGCGAAATCAGCTGCGGCGGCTTTGGCTGCCTTTGTTAGCGCGGCCTTCGCGCCGGCGCCTGTAGTTGCTGCCATTCCTCCTCCTCATCGGCTTCTTCCTGCTGTGCGGAGAGACGTCGCGAACGACATCCGCCCTCTAACTTACCGCTTTGGTTCTGGCCTATCCGGCCTAGCCCCCGGACGATGGCGCGCGGATGCCGTCAGCGCTCGAGCAGTTCGGCGCGAATGTCCGGGCAGCGCGCCGTCGGCGCGACTGGACGCAAGAGGATCTCGCGCACGCCACAGGCCTCGCGGCCGTGCAGGTGAGCCGGATCGAGCGCGGAGTCCGCGAGATACGTCTGACGACGCTGGTGCGCTTGCTCAAGGCCCTCGAAGTGCCGCCCGGCGAGCTGCTCGACAAGCTCCTCTAGCTGTAGTTCCTAAGCACGTTGGTTCATCCGGGCCGCCTTGGAGGCTGAGCGCTGACGAAGGCAGCTCAACTCCAAGGAGGCGACCCGGATGGATCTGCACGCTAACGCGGCTCTCAGTTGGAGCGGTCGGCGCGAGTTGGCGCGTCGTGTTGTTGATGAGGGTTGGACGCTGGCGGCGGCGGCCGAGGCCGCCGGCGTGAGCGTGCGCTGCGCCCGGAAGTGGGCCAGTCGGTACCGCTGCGGCGATCGCGAGCTGCGCGATCGGTCGTCGGCGCCACGTCGGGTCGCTAACCGGACCTCGGCTGAGCGGGTGGCGGTGATCGTCTTGCTGCAGCGGTTTGCGGATGACGGCGGCCGAGATCGCCGAGACGCTGCAGATGCCGCTCTCGACCGTCTCTGTCGTGCTGAAGCGAGAGGGGATCGGCCGCTTGGGTCGGATCGGGCTCGAGCGTCCGCGCCGGTACGAGCGCTCGCGGCCGGGCGAGCTCGTGCACATCGACGTCAAGAAGCTGGGCCGTATCCGCGGCGTCGGCCACCGGATCAGCGGCCACCGGGCCAGCCAGGGCAAGACACGGATCAACGGTCGCATCACCGGCGTCGCCGGCTGGGAGTACGTGCACGCCGCCGTCGACGACTACAGCCGGCTCGCCTACGCCGAGGTCTTGCTCGACGAACGAGCCTCAACCGCCGCTGGCTTCCTCGCCCGCGCCGTCGCCTTCTTCGCCCGCTACGGGATCAAGGTCGAACGGGTGCTCACCGACAACGGCTCCTGCTACCGCGCCGTCCTGCACGCACTCGCCTGCCGCCGACTCGGCATCCGCCACCTCCGCACCCGGCCGCACCGCCCGCAGACCAACGGGAAAGCCGAACGCTTCATCCGCACCCTCGTCCACGGCTGGGCCTACGGGCCGATCTACGGCACCAGCCGCGAACGCACCAACGCCCTTGACGGCTGGCTCTGGCACTACAACCATCGACGCCCACACACAGCACTCGGCCACCAACCACCGGCCAGCAGAACCAACCTGCTTGGGTCCTACATCGCCGGCAACTCCGGCATCGGCCGCAGACGTCGAGAACCGACGCGGTAGACGGTCACCGGCTGGAGCGAGTTGACGAGCTTGCTCGAGCGTGCAGCGGCGGCTGGAAGCTGCCGCGGCGCTGGACGGGCTGCGGCCGGTTCGAAGGGCTGACCCCGAGCTCGACCGGCGCCGGCGCTCAAGCCGAAAGCTGACGCGAAGCGCCCGAGCTGGGGCGCGGAAATCGATTTCGCTTGCTATCGCGGTGGTGGGCGGTGCGGCAGGCGGGGCCGCAGAAGCGGCGGCGGATCGTCGCGCCGGCCGGAAGCGCGCTGCCGCACCGGTCACAGAGCCGGCCGCGTTCGAGGAGCTGGAGTGAGCCGCTGGCGCGCATGGTGGCGAACCAGCGCCAGACGGTGCGGTCGCTGACGCGGCGCTCCTGGGCGAGCTCGCGCACCTCCTCGGTGATGTCGCCGCGCTCCATCAGAAAGTCGCACTAGTGTAACGGAACTGTCAGTGGAGGCTGGATAGGCGGAGCCGATGACCCAAGCCGCCGCAGCCCCACCCTCACAGCCCGCCGGGGCTGCGACGCTGCGCCCGACCACGGATCTGCGCCCGCATGCGCAGGCGAACCTGTTGCCGCCGCTTGCGCCACAGGAGCAGCGCGGCTTCGTCGCCGACGTGGAGCGGCGGGGCGTTTTGGTGCCGCTCGACATCACCCCCGCCGGGGTGGTGCTCGACGGGCACGTGCGGCTGCGCGCCGCCCTCGAGCTGGGGCTGGCGGAGCTGCCGGTGCGCGAGGTCTCGCCGCCGGATGAGCTCGAGTACCTGTTCGGGGCGGCGCTGCGGCGCCGCAATCTGTCCCCCTCGCAGAAGGCCGCGCTCGCGGTCGAGCTCGAGCGCTACCGGCACACCCGGGAGCAGGCGCGCACGCGGCAGCTGGCCAACCTCAAAAACCAGGACGTCGAGGTGGCAGCGTTGCCACCTCGAGGGAAGACGCGCGACCAAGTGGCCGGCTGGGCCGGGGTGTCGGCGCGCACGATCCAGGACGCGGCCACCGTGCGCGACCTCGACCCCGACCTGTTCGAGCAGGTGAAACGAGGACGGCTGCCCGTCGGCCGGGCCGCCAACCAGGTCCGCCAACGCGAACGCGACGCCGCCCTGCCGCCGACACCGCCGCTCCCCAACGGGCGCTACGAGCTCATCTACGCCGACCCGCCCTGGCGCCTACCCGGCAGCCCAACCAGCTCCCGGGCCGTCGAAAACCACTACCCGACCATGGAGCTGGAGCAGATCAAGGCGCTCGCCGTGCCCGCCGCCGAGAACGCGCTGCTCTTCCTCTGGGGCGTGAACTCGATGACCCCCGAAGCGGTCGAGGTGATGCAGAGCTGGGGGTTCAGCTACGTGAACCACTTCGTCTGGGTGAAGGACAAGTGGGGCCTCGGGCACTGGAACCGCACCCAGCACGAACTGCTCCACGTCGGCCTGCGCGGCAACCTCTCCCCGCCGCCACCCGCCGCCCGCGCAAGCAGCGTCATCCACGGCCCCCGCGGCGACCACTCCGCCAAACCACCGATCGCCTACGAGCTGCTCGAGACGATGTACCCGCGCCTGAGCAAGCTGGAGCTGTTCGCGCGCACCGCCCGCCCCGGCTGGACCGCCTGGGGCAACCAAGCCCCCACCCAAGCGGAGAGCCCCGCATGAGCGAGCCGCTGCCGCTGCTCGTCCCCACCGAGCTGGTGGAGGCAATCGCCCAGCGCGTCGCCGAGCTGCTCCGCGAGCAGACCGCTCAGCCAGCCGATCTGGTGTCGCCGTGGCTGGACGTGGTGGGTGCGTGCGCCTATCTCGGGTTCAGCCGTGATCGGCTGTACAAGCTGAGCGCGGCGGGGGCGATCCCCTGCCGCAAGAAGCGCGGCGGGCAGGGCTTGCTCTTCCACCGTGAGGAGCTCGACGCCTGGGTCGAGAGCGCCTACGAGCGACTGGATCATCGCTCCTAAGCGAGCTACGGTCGAGCGCGTCTCCTTCAACTCGCACGCGCAGCCA
>Ga0066660_10000234_pt1 | contig 17169 bp, 16 predicted proteins | sample GraSoiAngelo_109_FD_75177 | JGI IMG/M metagenome (GOLD analysis project Ga0066660, IMG submission 75177) | Grasslands soil microbial communities from the Angelo Coastal Reserve, California, USA - 14_0903_12_20cm | ecosystem: Environmental > Terrestrial > Soil > Grasslands | place: USA...
ATTCATCTGTCAGTCGGTCTCACGGAGTCGTTTCCATCAGTCGGCTTCGCGCGCGCGTTCGATGAGCGCGCGGGCGTTGCGTCGCAGGCCCGCGAGCTTGGCGCGCTTGACTGGGCTGCGGCGGAAGCGCTCGACGTAAGCCTCGTGCGTTAAGTCGGCAATCTCTTCGAGGCCGGGGTTGACGTTTCCTTCGCGCGGCTCGAACCTTGATTCGTCGGTCGGCTGCTCGAAGCGATTCCAGGGGCAAACGTCCTGGCAGATGTCGCAGCCGTAGAGCCAGCCTTCGAGATTCTCGGCTACCTCGCGCGGCAGCTCCGGCGCGCGCAGCTCAATCGTCGCGTAGGAGATGCAGCGCGCCGAGTCAACGACGTAAGGCTCGACGATTGCCCCGGTCGGGCACGCGTCGAGGCAGAGCGTGCACGTGCCGCAGTGGTCTTCCGAGCGCGTCGTGTCGTACTCCAGCTCGATGTCGAGGACGAGTTCGCCGAGGAAGACCCAAGAGCCGTAGTCGCGCGTGATGAGGTTCGTGTGCTTGCCGATCCAGCCCAAACCGGCGCGCGCGGCCCAGGCCTTGTCCATCGCGGGCTGCGCGTCCACGCAAGTCTTGCCCCGCGCCCCCGGCACAAGCTCTTTGATGAAATCGAGCAGCGCGCGCAGTTTTTCTCCGAGCACGTCGTGGTAGTCGTCGCCCCAGGCGTAGCGGGAGATTTTGCCGGCGCGAGGGTCGTCCGTGTGCTCGTGCGGCGTGAAATAGTTGAGCGCGACGACGACGACCGAGCGCGCGCCCGGCAGGAACTCGCGCGGGTCTGCGCGCCGCTCGACGCCGCGCGCCATCCACTCCATCTCGGCGTGGTAGCCGCGCGCGAGCCACTCTTCGAGCCGCGCCCTTTCTTCGTCCAGAAGCTCGGCGCGCACGACGCCGACCTTCTGGAAGCCGAGTTCGAGCGCGCGCCGCTTGACCTCTGCCGTGAGCCGCGCGACCGAGAGTTCGTCTTGTAGTGCCTCGATTGCCAAAGCGTTCACCGCGGAATTAGGAAACGAAAACCTCGAATTTCGCCCGGAAAATTATAACAGACCGCGCGCGCATACCGCTGCGGCAAGAAGCGGCAAGAAGTCGCGCGTTCGATTGGCCTCATGCCGCCGAAGCCTCCAGCGTGTTACAATCAAAGTACCACAGCTCCCCTGCCGAACGATGGACGTTTCGCCGAGGCGAAGCTCACGGCAGAGAGTCGTGTCTGGCGTGACAAGGGGAATGAAGTTTTATGCCGTCGCGAGAGTTGCCGGACAAGGAAGAAGAATCGCTTGAGCGGAAGGCGGGCCGGCTCCTCTTCGTCGGCCTGCCCGTCACGAGGCTCGACCGCCACTGGCGCGAGCTGCTGCGCGAAGTCCGCCCCGGCGGCATCATCCTCTTCGGGCGCAACATCGAGTCGGCGGAGCAGGTCGCGCTCCTGAACGCGCAGATACGCGACGCCGCGGGGGCGGGCGTCTTCATCGGCGTTGACCAGGAGGGCGGACTCGTTGACCGCTTCCGCGACATCTGCGAACCCGCGCCTTCGGCGAAGGCCGTGCGCGACGCCGGCATCGCGGAACTCGCCGACCGCTTCGGCTCGCTGACGGCGCGGGTGCTCCGGCTGCTCGGCTTCAACATGAACTTCGCGCCCGTGCTCGACCTTTCGGGCGACAACGAGGAGAACGGGTTGCGCGCGCGCACCTTCGGCGCAGGCCCCGAAATGGTCTCGCTGCTCGCGGGCGCGTATCTCGAAGGATTGCAGCGCGGGCAGGTCGTCGCGGTCGGCAAGCACTTCCCCGGACTGGGCGGCGCGAAGGTTGATTCGCACCGCCGGCTCCCCGTCATCACGAAGACCTGGGAGGAGATTTTCGAGCGCGACCTCGTGCCCTTCATGGACTTGATGTTCCACCGGCCCGACGAGCGCCTGCGCGCGGTGATGGTGAGCCACGCCGCCTTCCCCGACGTGTCGGAGTTCTTGCAGGCGTGGTTCCGGCGCACGGGCGACCCGCCGACGATTCAGGGCCTGCACGAGTTCCCCGCGACCATCAGCGGCAACGTCACCACGCGGCTGCTGCGCCGGATACTCAAGTTCGACGGCCTCGTCATCACCGACGACATGGAGATGGGCGCGGTCGTGCAGACGCTCTCGGTCGCGGAGGCCTCGTTGCGCGCCATTGAGGCCGGCTCCGACATGGTCTTGATCTGCGAGCAGGAGGCGAACTTCGTCGCCGCGCGCGACGAGTTGGTCAAGGCGGTCAAAGAGAAGCGTCTGAGCGTGCGCGTGCTCGGCGCGGCCAGCCGGCGCATAAGCGGCGCGCTCAAGCTCACGGGCGAGCCTGAGTAGTTCGACGCCGAAGAGTTCCGCGCCGTCACGCGCCGGATCGCCCAACTCAAGCTCGACCTCAAGGCCGCCGAGGAGACGGGCGAGTACGCGCCGCTCTACGGCACGGATAAAGGCGGCGTGAGACGCTCCTCAAATTTCTGATTGCGGATTAACTACCGGGCTGCAACAGGGATGGGGTTTAGAGTTCAAGCTTTAGCTTGTCCTCGGCGCTCGAAAAAGCAAGCTAAAGCTTGAACTCTAAACTTCCCTTTGTTCCGCAATTCGGCATAAGAAGAGCGCTGCCTTCATCAATCCGCAATCCGAAATCCGCCGCTCCGCAATCCCATTCACGGAGGCACAAACGCGTCGTGCAACGCTTCTCGGCTCTTCTCCTGACGCTCACAGTCGTCATCGTCCCCGTCCTCGCACAACAGCCCGCGCAGCCGTCGCCGCAGTCGGCGCAGCAACAGCTCTTCGGCCAGCGCAGCGCCCCGACGCCTTCGCCCACGCCGCCGCTTCCGCCGCCGCGCGTGAAGATCGAGGAATATCGCGAGCGTGCCGCGCGCATCATCGGCGCGGCGCTGACGGACGACACGGCCTACCGTCGGCTGGCGTGGCTCACCGACCGCATCGGCAACCGCCTGAGCGGGTCGGAGTCTTTGCAGCGCGCCATCGAGTGGGCCGCCTCCGAGATGCGGCGCGACGGCCTCGACGACGTGCACACGGAGAAGGTCATGGTTCCGCACTGGGTTCGCGGCGAGGAGAGTCTTGAGCTGGTCGCGCCCGTCAGCCGCAAACTCTCGATGCTGGGCCTCGGCAATAGCGTCGGCACGTCGCCCGGAGGCGTAACGGCTGAGGCGGTCGTCGTCCACAGCTTCGACGAACTCGAAGCGCTCGGCGAGAAGGTGCGCGGCAAGATCGTCGTCTATAACGTGCCGTTCACTAATTACGGCGCGACCGTTCAGTACCGCGCCTCCGGCCCTTCGCGCGCAGGCCGGTACGGCGCGGTGGCGGCAATCGTCCGCTCGGTCACGCCCGTCAGCCTCCAGACGCCGCACACCGGCGCGCTCCGCTACGACGCGGATCATCCTGAGATTCCGAAAATCCCGGCAGCAGCCGCGACCATCGAGGGCGTCGAGATGTTAGAGCGCATGCAGGAGCGCGGCGAGCATCCGCGGCTTCACCTGACGATGGGCGCGCACTTTCTTCCCGACGCGGAGTCGGCCAACGTCGTCGCCGAGATCAAAGGGCGTGAGAAGCCGGGCGAGGTCGTCGTCATCGGCGGGCACATTGATTCGTGGGACGTGGGCCAGGGCGCGCAGGACGACGGCGGCGGCATCATCGCCTCGTGGGAGGCCGTCCGCCTGCTCAAGCGTCTGGGACTCAGGCCGCGGCGCACGCTTCGCGTCGTGCTCTTCACCAACGAGGAGAACGGTGCGCGCGGCGGCGCGGGCTACCGCGACGCTCACAAGGCGGAACTCGCCAACCACGTGCTCGCCGTCGAGTCCGACTCCGGCGTCTTCCGCCCCACGGGCTTCGGCCTCTCGGAGAAGGCCACGCCGCAGGCGCGCGCCGACTTCGTCGAGATCGCCAAACTTCTCTCCGGCATCCGCGCCGACCTCATCAACCCCGACGGCGAGGGCACGGACATCGCGCCCATGATGAGCGAGGGCGTCACCGGCGCATCGCTCGACGTTGACGGCACGCACTACTTCGACATCCACCACACGCAGGCCGACACCTTCGACAAGGTCAACCCGCAGGAACTCGCCGCTTGCGTCGCCGCGCTGGCCGTCATGGCCTACGTCGTCGCCGACATGCCTGAGCGACTGGGGCAGTGATGGTGAAAGGAAGTATGCAGAGAGTATTCAGGCGTGCCCGGATTTGAAGGTTCAAATCTTTAATCCGGGCTGAATGGGGCTACTGCGTGGGTTTAGACTCAAGCCTCTCAATCCGATCTTCTGCGTCCCGCAAGTCGGCGCGAGTTTCGTGTGCGACAGCTTCGATGCGGTCAAGGCGCTTCGACAGTTCGCGCCTCGTGTCTATGATCTCTTTGAGTGCCTGCTCCCAGATAGGCTTCGTGTCATAAGCGCGCGCTTCCAGCCTTTGCATCCGCGCATCCAGGTCGCGCAGGCCCGCATCAATAGCGTCAAAGCGGGCAAAGACCTGCTCCTCGAAAGGGCGGCCATTCTCGCCCGGCATCTCTTGCGTATTCTCTTCGCTCATGCTTGGATTATGGGGTCTGTTGCGATTTCGTTCAAGAACTTAAATGGTTTACAGCAACTAGCCCGGTTCTATAGACCGCGCGGGCACGACACCTAAACCTGCAAGGCGTGTGCTGTGCGCCGCCTCGCGCCTGCGCTTTTCCCGCCCGTCGTTTATAATCTCTATTTCGGGAACTCATCAAACAATTCGCGAGACGTACAGGGGAATGACGATGACCGCAGAGAAGACGACGAAGCGCCCGGAGCGAATCAGGCTCGACGGGCGCGTGCTGTTTCTGACCGAGGACGTGTCGTTCATCAGGCGACAACTCGAAGAGGGCGTTGATCTCGAAGACGACCCGGAGCGCCCGCTGATGAACAACATCTCGACCGACGAGATCACGCCCGGCTGGGTCTGCTTCTACTACGACGAGACGCTGGGCGAGTACGTCTATGTGGGGATGCGCGAGGGCGCAGTCAGGAAGGACGAAGTAAAAAACGGCGGCTTCCGCGTAGTCGTCTCCGGGCTGTCGAAGGGCTGCGGCTCTTCGCGCGAGACCGCGCCGTTCGCGGAGAAGGCCGCCGGCGTGGAACTCGTCATCGCCCGGACCATCGAGAAAATCTACGGGCAGAACTGCCAGAACATAGGTCTTTTGACCTCGACCGACTTCGGCCTCGTCGAAAGAATCAGGCGCGGCGAGGAGATTCCGCTTGCGGAGTTCACGCGCGGCCTCGACCCCATCTCGCAGCAGATCGTCGAATACGGCGGCCTCTTCAACTACAACAAGGCGCGTCTCGCCGGAGAGGTCGCGCCGCCCGCGCTCGAAACCAAGCGGCGGCCTATGAACATCGTCGAGAAGATCATCTCGCGCCACGCATTTGTCCGCGCCGGGGAGGTAGGAGTCGAAGCGGTGAAGCCCGGAGATGCGCTCTTCGCAGTCGCCGACGTGCGCTTCTCGCACGAGTACGTGACGCCGATGGCCGAAAGTCTATTCAAACAGGCGCTCGGCCCCGACGCGCGCGTCACGCGGCCTGAGTCCGTCTATGCCTTCCGCGATCACCTCACGTTCCTGGGCCGCGTGATGCCCGAAGAGAAGCGAAGGATGGGACTCCTCGACCGCGCCAACGGCCTCGCCACCACGCAAGCAGGCTTCACAGACCGGCAGGGAATCCGCCTCTACGGCGAGAGTCCGGAAGGAGGCTCCGAAGCCATCTGCCACAACGCCGTCGTCGAGGATATCGCGCTCCCCGGCCAACTCGTCGTCGGCACGGACTCGCACACGTGCATGGCGGGCGTGCTCGGCTGCTTCGCCTTCGGGGTGGGTTCGACCGACATGGCGAACGCCTGGTACACGAAAGACATCCGCATCAAAGTCCCCGAAGTCGTCCGCTTCGTCCTCAAGGGCCGCAAGCGCGCCGACGTGTCCGCCAAAGACGTGATGCTCGTCATCCTCGCCACCGACTACATGAAGGAGGGCCGCGGCATCGGCCAGGTGCTTGAGTTCGCGGGCGAGGGCTTGCGTGATTGGCCGATTGACGAGCGCGCGACTCTGACCAACATGGCCGTCGAGGCCGGGGGGTTTACAGGCATCATCGAGCCGGACGAAGTCACACTTGAATACCTCGCCCGCGCGCGCGGACTCGACGCCGAGGAGATTCGCAAAGGCTTCCTCCGCAGCGACGACGACGCTGAGTACGCCGCCCGCTTCGAGATTGAACTCGACGCGATTCGCCCGATGGTCGCCACGCCCGGCGACCCGCGCAACGGCATTCCCGTGAGCGAACTCGCCGGGCCTGTCCGTGTGGACATCGCCTACGGCGGCTCGTGCACCGGCGGCAAGATGGCCGACATGGACATGTATGCCGCCGTCCTGAAGCGCGCCGTCGAGCAAGGGCGGCGCGTCGCGCCCGGCGTGCACCTCTACCTTCAGTTCGGCTCGCAGAAGATCAAGCAGTACGCGCGCGCGCGTGGCTACATCGAGATTTTCGAGCGGGCCGGCGCGGAGTTGATTGACCCTTCGTGCGGCGCGTGCATCAACGCCGGGCCGGGCGCGTCGAAGTCCCCCGAACAGGTTACGGTCAGCGCGCAGAACCGAAACTTTCCTGGCCGCAGCGGCCCCGGCAAGGTCTATCTCGCGTCGCCCTTCGTCGTCGCGGCCTCGGCCATCGCCGGGCACATCGTCGAGCCGGACGAATTTTTGCGCGAGCGCGAGGAGGAGTTAGTCGGCGCATGAAGGGGATCGGGACGGGGCGCGTCTTTCAAGACCAATCTCGGAAGTACGAGCGCGTCGAGCGCGAACGGCGCTTCCTGCTGCGCGAGTTGCCGCCGGGCCTGGACTTGACGGGCGAGCACACACAGATTACGGACAACTACATCACGGGCACGCGCCTGCGCCTGCGCAAACTCCGTTGGGTCTCGACGAACGAGTGGACGCTCAAGCTCACGCAGAAGCACACGCCCGCCCCGCCCGACTTCTCGCGCACGCTGATTACGAGCATCTACCTGAACGAGTACGAGTACGAAGTGCTCTCCGTCTTCGAAGGCAACGAGCTGCGCAAGAATCGTTACCCATACGAGCATGAAGGACGCAAGTATTCCGTTGACATTTTCCTCGGCGCGCTTCGCGGCCTCATCCTCGCCGAGACAGATTTCGAGGCGGACGATGAGATGGACGACTTCGCGCCGCCGCCCTTCGCCTTCATTGATGTGACGCGCGAAGAGTTGTTCACGGGCGCGCGTCTCGTCGGACTGACAGCCGAAGACATACGCGCCGAACTCAGCCGCCGCGCGCCGGACGCCCGCGGGTGACGTTCGCGCAGGCCGCCGCGGCGCGCGCCGGAAAAGACTCGAATAACTAACACACAAGGACTCGAACAATGAACACACGCGGCCTCGCAACTTCGGCGGCTCTCGCCCTCTCGCTTCTCCTCATTCTGTCCTGCGCCGGGCGCGCGGGCGCGCAGTCGTCGGGCGTGGGGAGAGTCTTCCGCGGGTGGGTCGGCGAGTACGCCGTGCGGATGACGCTGCGGCGCGGGGCGGGCGGCGAGCTTTCCGGCTCGTATTCCTATGAGGGACGCGGCGGCGAACTCTCTTTGAAGGGGACGGTCGGCGCGGACGGCAGCTTCACGCTCGACGAGTACGACGGCGCGAAGCAGACGGGCAACTTCAAGGGGCAGTGGCACGAGCGCGACTACGAGCCGGAGGCGAGGATTGAGGGCGACTGGACGAAGCCCGGCGGGGGCGGCGGGCAGTCGTTCAGCCTCTCCGAGGAGCTGGCCGGCGGGGGGCGCGTCACGTCGAAGCGGATAAAGGAGGAGAACAAGCAGCGGGGCTATTCGATAGATGCCGAATACCCGCAGGTCGAGGGCGCGGAGGGGTTCAACCGGCTGGTCGAGAGTTTCGTGACGAAGGAGGTGGGCGACTTCAAGCGGAACCCAGGCGGCGCGCCGCGCCGCGGCGAGCCTGCGAACGACCTGCACGTCAACTACAGCATGCGGCTCGCGACGGACGAATTTCAGAGCGTCGAGTTCACCACGTCGCACTTCGAGCAGGGGATGATTCACCCGCAATACTGGTTGAGCGTCATTAACTACGACCGAAAGTCCGGCAGACAGCTCGAACTCGCAGACCTCTTCAGGCCGGGGTCAAGCTACCTACAGAAAATCTCGTCCGCCGCCGTCGCCCGGCTGCGAAAGATGAACGAGGAAGATGGTGGGATGTACCTCAACGACGCTGAGTGGGATAAGGGCGCGTCGCCGGAGCTTAAAAATTATCAGAACTGGACGCTGACGGCGCGCGGACTCGCCGTGACGTTTGAACCCTATCAGGTCGGCCCTTTCGCCGCGGGCGCGCCCGCAGTCCTCATCCCTTACGCCGAACTGAAGGGAGTGATCAGGCCGGGCGGGCCGCTCGCGTCGCTCTCGAAGTGAAAGGTTCCGAATTTGAAGCCCAACTGATGTCTTCCGAGCGCGTCAACATCTACACCGTCGGCCACGGTCGCCACGCGTGGGCCGACTTCCTCGCGCTGCTCCGGCAGTACCGGATAGAGCTTGTGTGCGATGTGCGCAGCGCGGCGCGCTCGCGCTGGCCGCAGTTCAACGGGCGCGTGCTGGCGGAGAATTTGCGCGAGAGCGGCATCGGCTACGAGTGGCTCCCCGAATGCGGCGGCAAGACACCCGCGCCGGCGGAAGATTTGAGCCGCGGCCTTGACCGCATCATGGAGTTGGCCGCAGAGGCGCGCGTCGCGCTGATGTGTTCGGAGTCGCAGCCTTTGACGAAACACTCGAAGCCGCGCGCCAACTGCCACCGCGTCGGACTGCTCGGCCCGCCTCTTCGCGCGCTCGGCGCGCGACTCGTACACATTCTGCCCGGCGGCGGGGCGCTCGAAGTTGACGAGTCGTCACTGCCTTCCGTCTGGTGAAGTCAACCGCTCCCGCGCCCGAACGCCGCCCCGAACCCGTTCGCCGCCGAAGACGTTGACAACGCGGCGCGGGGTTGAATAAGGTTTGACGGTCACACGCCCAGGCCGGCCCTCTTTGACCGGGAGATCTTCCATGAGAAGGATTCTCTTCCTAGTCCTTTTGCTGTCGCCGCTCGCCGCATCCCCTTCGACGGCGCAGGAGGCGCGCCGCTCCGCGAAGGATTACTTCGACGAAGGGGTCGCCAGGAAGTCGAAAGGCGACTGGGAAGGGGCGCTCGCCGACTTCAGCAAGGCGATTGAGATCGAGCCGAACTTCGCCGCGGCCTACTTCCAGCGCGGCTGGCTCCGGACGACGCCGGACGGGTACAACGCCGCGCTCGCGGACTTCAGCAAGGCGCTCGAACTCAACCCCAACATGACCGATGCCCTCGAACAACGCGCGTTCGTGCTGTTCAAGAGGAACGACCTCGACGCGGCCATCGCCGACTACGACAGGCTGATCGCGCTGGGCTGGCACCCGTCCCAGTCCTACTACATGAGGGGGGTTATGAAGTCCACTAAAGGCGACCTGGACGGGGCCGTCGCCGACTTCACCGCGATCATCAGCATGTCCGCCGAGGACAAAGGCTCGGACAAGAGCATGGCCTACCTTGCGAGGGGCCTGGCGCTCAGGCAGAAGGGTGACGCGGACGGCGCAATCGCGGACTTCGACGCGGCGATCAGCGTCGACCCGCGCTCGGCCTTAGCGTACTTCGACCGCGCGCAGGCCTTCGAGGATAAGGGCGAGGCCGAGAAGGCGCGGACCGACTACGAGACGGCCATCAAACTCCAGCCCGACCTGGCGAAGAATGTTAAGAAGGGCGTGAGCGAGAAGGTCGAGCGGGCGCGGCAGACGGCCGACGAGCGGGAGGACGCGCGCTTCGCCGGCCAGCCGAAGAGCGCGCGCGAGTACTGGGACCGCGGCAACCACTTTCTCTCGAAGGACGACCTCGACTCGGCGGTCGCGGACTTCAGCAAGGCCGTCGAACTCGACCCGAAGCTCGCCGCCGCCTACAACAGCCGCGGCGTCGCCTACCTAAAGAAGAACGAGCCGGACAAGGCCGCCGCCGACTTCTCGAAGTACATCGAACTCACGCCGCTCGAACCCGGAGGCTACAACAACCGCGGCAACCTCCGGCAGCAGACCGGAGACCTTGAGGGGGCCGTCGCGGACTACACCAAGGCCCTCGAACTCGCGCCGAACATGAACCACCTTTACTGCGTGCGCGGGGTGACGCTCGTGCTCGCCGGCCGGGAGGAAGAGGCGCGGCCCGACCTTGAGCAGTGCGTCCGGCGCGACCCGCGCGCGAAAGAGTGGCTCGATTCCCGCGTCGAGAGCGCGAGAAAGCAGCGCGCCGCCGGCAGGCCGTGAGCGTGTGATTCAACGGAGACGCCGACCGAGCGCCAGCCCTTCCCTAGTTACCCGCACCCCCACAGCACCGCGCGCCGTTCGCGCGAATCAGTCGCCCGCACGCGCCGAACGGCGCACGTTCCCCCGGACGCCGAGGGCCGCAGAAAACATTCAGCAGGGGAGACGGATGGAGACCAAAGAGAAAGCCGAGGCCGAGAGGCTCAAGCAGAACGAGGACGTGAAGCGCGCCCTCAAGCAGACGGGCGGGCAGGCGCTCAAGGCACACGAGGCGAAGAAGGAGGAGGCGAAGCAGCCGCAGGCCGAGACCGCCCACAAGGTTTGGCTCGGCACATACATCCTGCTGCTCGTCGTCTTAGGCGTCCTCTACTACGCGCTTCGCCTGAACTACTTCGACCGCTTCCTCGGCTTCGCCGCCGCCTACCGCATGCGCGCGCAGATGATCGCGGCGGGCGCGGCGGGCGTCGTGATTGTACTTGCCGCGGCGCGCGCGGTGGACGCCTACCTCATAGACCCGCTCGAAGACGCCGTCTCGCGTTTCAACCTCCACCGCATACTGCGCCTCGTCACCACCCTTGTCATCTTCTTCATTGTGCTGTCGGTGCTCTCCGCCAACTGGTACACGGCGGTCGTCTCCCTCGGCCTGGTCTCGCTCATCCTCGGCTTCGCCTTGCAGACGCCGATCACGAGCTTCATCGGCTGGATATACATCCTCGTGCGCGCGCCCTACCGCGTCGGCGACCGCATCAAGATGGGCGACGCCACGGGCGACGTGATTGACGTGAGCTACCTCGACACGACCCTGTGGGAGTTCGGCGGGCAGTACCTTTCGACCGACCACCCTTCGGGCCGCGTCATCCGCTTTCCCAATTCGAACGTGCTCTCGACCGCCGTCTATAACTACTCGTGGCCGCTCTTTCCCTACATCTGGAACGAGATCACCTTCAGCGTCGCCTACAACAGCGACCTCGACTTCGTCGGGCAGACGATGAGCGACGTGGCCGAGGAGGAGATCGGCGAGGCCATGCGCGAGCGCATACGCGTCTATCGCGAGCTGCTCGCCCAGACGCCCGTCAACGAACTCGAAGTGCGCGAGCACCCGGCGGTCATCTTCCGCGTCAACCAGAACACCTGGATTGACGCGACGGTGCGCTACCTCGTCCAGCCGCGCGAGGCGGGCCGCGTCAAGACGCGTTTGATAAGGAAGATGCTCGAACGACTCAACGCCGAACCCGAACGCGTCAAGTTCCCGAAGGACGACAACCGCTGACCCGGAAGGCCGGAGCCGCCGCGGGCGCGCACGTCGCGTGCGTCAATATCTGATTCGGGAGTGAGCGGTTAACGACCGAGTTCAGTCGTCGGCGCGGCGGCGCACGACGCGGGTTCTATTCTCCCCTGGGACGGCTTGGAGTCGGGCGTCGGCGAAAGCGATAAACTGCTTGATGCGGGAGAGGGGAATACCTGACCGTTGCTCGGCGTCGTTGCCCCCCAACGCTTGCATGATGATCTCGCCCCATTCGTCCGGCAGATGTTTGAGCGCCCACCCGGCGGCCCGCCTCTTCGAGACGACCGTGCCCTTCCTGAAGGAATACAGAATCCTGCACAGCGTCAAAACCGCGTAGGCGCGGTAGGACGGAACATCTCGCCATTCGCTCTCCGGCTTTTCAATTATCTCCTCGCGCAAATAACCGACCTCGCGCACGAGCGCCTGAAACAGAATCTCAGGAGTTATCTCCGGGACGAAGGCTTCGGGTCTGGGGCCATAGAGAACCACGCCGCTCTCCAGAACATTCATCCAGATGATCGGGTTGCCGTCCGAGCCGCTGCGCTTGAGGAGTCCGAATTGATAGTGACAGGCCCTTGAGTTCATGGTGAGGACTTCCGACCTGATGAGAAACGACATTTGCAGGCGTGTCGCCCAGGGGTTCGATTCGGCGGCCTGCGCCAGCCACGCGCCGAGTCTCTTGAACTGCGCGTCGCTCAGGTCGCGCTCGGTCACCACGATGCAGTCAACGTCGCTGCGTCCGGGGTCGAACGCACGCTGCGTGAGTGAGCCGTAGAGGTAGATGCCGACCAGGTTCCGGCCCAGGATGACCGGGAGGCTCGTGGTGAGATCATGTAGCAGGGCGGATACCTGAGCGGGAACGCGTGCCATGAATCACATCCCTGTCCGGCTTAGTTCGTCGGCATCATACCTGCTTTCGCCTCAGACGGCGGCGGCTGCGCCCTTGTACTCGGCGGCGTGCGCGCGCGCGAAGTAGATGGCGAGGAGGAAGGCGACGAACATGACGGCGGCGGCGGCCCAGAAGGTGTGGGCGACCGAGGCGTCGCTCATGTTGTGCGGCTTTTGGTCGTAGCCGATGTTTACGACGGCGCTGTAGATGAGCGCCGCCGAGATGAGCGGGCCGACGACGCGCGCGAGGCTCGCCACCGACTGCGTGACGCCGAGCACGCCGCCCTGCTCGCCCTTGCCCACGCTCTTCGACGCGAGAGAGGTGAGCGAGGGCGTCGCCAGCCCGTTGCCGACGGCGAAGGCCGCGCCGACGCCGAGCAGGGCGACGAGGCCCGTGTGCGGCCCCGTCAGAGGGATGACGAAGAGGCTCGCCGTGAAGAGCAGCGCCCCCGCGACGACGAGCGGCAGCTCGCCGAACATCTTCACCAGCCGCCCGATGAGTCCGCCCTGAACTATCGCGCCGATGACGCCGACGAAGGCGAAAATCCAGCCGGTGTCGTGCGCGTCGAAGCCGAAGCGGAAGAGCGTGAACAGCCCGAACGAGGAGGTCATGATCGAGAAGGCGACGATGAAGAGGAAGTAGATGCCGAGCACGAAGGCGAGCCGCGATTGGCCGAGCGCCCGGACGAGCTGCGACCAGCGACCCGTCGCCGCCGAGACGCGCGCCGGGTGGTCTGGCGTCACGGTTTCGGGTAGGACGAAGTAGAGGAGCGTCGCGTTGGCTAAGGCGAGCGCGCCCGCGAAGACGAGGGGCACGCTGATGCCCGGAATGTGGAAGCCCCAGACGTTCACGTCCCACTTGCTCAGCACGCCGCCGATGGCCGGGCCGAAGATGAAGCCGAGGCCAAAGGCCGCGCCGATCATTCCCATCCCCTTCGCGCGATTCTCTTCCGTGGTCACGTCGGCGATGTAGGCCTGCGCGGTCGAGATGTTGCCGCCCGTGATGCCGTCAATGATCCGGCCCGCGAAGAGCATCCACAGCGTCGTCGCAAAACCCAGGATGAAAAATCCGAGGCTCGTCCCCAGCAGGGAGAGGAAGAGGACGGGACGCCGCCCGTACCTGTCCGACAGGCGGCCTAAGACGGGAGTGAAGACGAGCTGCATAACCGAGTAGGACGCGAACAGCAAGCCCACCATGCGCGGGCTGGCGTTGAACTTCGTCCCCTCGACGTAGAACGGCAAAACGGGGATGACGATACCGAAACCCACGAGGTCTATGAAGACCGTGATGAAGATGACCAGCAGCGGAGAGCGGCGCATTTATGATTTCAGATTTTTGATTTGCGATTTCAAGCTGTCGGCGTTCGGCATTCAGCATTCCCCTTTTTCTTCATCAGGCGACCGGCACGTCTCACACCCGACCGCCGACGGAGGGTAAAGCCGACGGCTGATTGCCGAATACTGACGGCTTAAAATGCTTGATTACGACGGCGACTGTTTTAGCACAAGCCCCCCGCGCCGCGCCACACGGAGAGGAGGCAGACGGCAGGGGCGGGAGGCAGGACAGGAAGCAGGAGCAGGAGGCAGACGGCAGGAGCAGCCGTCGAAGTTCAGGCATCATGGTTATGAACCTCGGATTTGAAATCTCAAATTTGAAGTCAGAGCAGTTCTACCTGCCTCCTGCCGTCTGCCCCTACCTTCTGCTTTTTGCCGTCCGCCCGCGGCTACGCTACACTCGCGGCGTTTCGGCAAAATCAGAACAGGGAATCGGGCGGCAGGTCTTATGGGGGATAAGGGGAATCTCACTCTCGTCGTCAGGCGCGTCCACGAGGAGGCGCGCCGGATACGCGCCTTCGACGTGTTGCCGGAGGGCGCGCCCGATTGCCACGACATCAAGTTCACGCCCGGACAGGTGGCGCTCCTGGAAGTCGCGGGCGCGGGCCGCGCCTACTTCGCCATCGCCAGCGCGCCCGAAGACGACGAGCTGGAGTTTCTCGTCAGGCTCTCGGACGAGCCGCCCAGCCGCGCCGTTTACGAGATGACGCCGGGCGACCGCGTCACCCTCGTCGAGATCGCCGGGCACGGCTTCGACCTCGAAGCGCAGAAAGGGCGCGACCTCGTCTTCGTCGCGATGGGCACGGGCGTAGCCCCCTTGCGCTCGGCCCTGCGTTCCGTCCTGCGCCGCGCCGACGACTTCGGCCAGGTGGTCGTCCTCTACGGCGTCCGCACGCCCGAAGATTTCTGCTACCGCGACGAGGCGGACGCGTGGAAGGCCGCCGGGGTCGAGCTGCGCCAAGTCATCTCGCGCCCCGGCGGCTACGAGTGGGCTGGCTCCATCGGCTACGTCCAGTCGCTCCTCGACAACGTCCTCCCCATGCTCTCCGACCCCGTCGCCCTCGTCTGCGGCTCGCGCGAGATGATCGAGCAGACGCGCGACCGCCTCCGCGAGATGGGCTTCGAGCCTGAAAGGATTCTGACGAATTACTGAAGCCTTCAGCGGTCGACACTCGGCTTTCAGCTTTGCCCCTCGTCGGCGACGGGCATTCAATTAAACACCCTACCGTCTGAGCGTAAAGACTGTCGGTTCCCGCATAAAGTGCGAATCCCCTCTACCACTTATCAACAACTTACAGAAGTGATTCGCTCATCAAGCGAGAAATCAGTCGTGCATAAAGCGCGAAAAACCATTATCCTTCGCGCAAATAATGAGAATCGCCTGTGGCGGAGATGATGGAAGTTTGCGAGCCTATGTGGAGGTTACGGATGCATGGCCGAAGAGAAGTTACCTCATCTGACTGAAGCGCACATCCGCAAGTTGGCAAGTGGGCCGAGCTTCGAGCGCGGCGAAACTTACTACCGCGACGGGGCCGTCCTGGAACCCATCCGCCAGGCGATAGAACTACGCGCCCAATGCGAAGGCTCGGACTACGAGCCGTATCAGGTCACCGCGACGCTCGCCAAAGGCGGCATCGCAGAGACCTCCTGTACGTGCCCTTATGACCACGGCGGCATCTGCAAACACACCGTCGCCTTGCTGCTGACTTACGTCCACAGGCCGCAGACGTTCCGCTCCATCCCGCCGCTCGCCACGCTGCTCGGCGGTCGCAGTCAGGAGGAACTGATCGCCCTCATCAGCGAGATGATCAAGCGGGAGCCTGAGCTGCTGTCGCTGGTAGAACTCTCCGTCACCGCTGAGCAAGCCCGGCAAGGCGAGCCGTTGGACGTGACGGCGTTCCGCCGTCAGGCGCGGCGGGCACTCAGACACGAAAGCCCGCACGCGGTAGAGAAAGAATTGCGATCACTGCGGGATGTTGCCACTCGTTTGATCAAAGCAGGCGACTGGCTGAACGCCGGTGCGATATATCATACGGTTCTAGACGAGACGGTTCGCGGATACGACGACATGTTGCGGGAAATGGACGAGGACGGCGACATTTCCATCCTAATAGACGAGTTCGCGCTGGGGTTGAGTCAGTGTCTCAAGAAAAGTAAGGCCGACGCAGAGACTCGCCGGGCGTGGCTGGAGGCGCTTCTGGAGGCTGAATTGACCGACATCGAGATGGGCGGGATTGACCTGGCACCGAGCGCCCGCGAGGCGGTTTTAGAGCACGCCAATGATGAGGAGTGGGCATGGATTGAGGAGCGTCTCAGCACTGCCATCTCGAAGAGCCGCGACTGGGGGCGAGAAGCGCTGGCGAGGTTTTTAGCCACGGGGCAGAAGCGGCATGGGCGCGCGGGCAAAGCGGCGACACCGAATCTGAAGAAGACTCGAACAGCGAAGCATTAGAACCCGTAGCAGAGGCCCAGACCAGGCGTAGTCCTATTCTCAGGATGAGAGGAAGAGGCGATGGCGCAACTACCGGCGAAGAAGCGAGTGATGCTGACGACAGATAAAGATCAGAAGCTCTACACGCTCGACGTGTTCATCATGAGCGGCCCAATTGCGGAGAGCTTCCTAAAGAAGAACAAAGAAATCTCCAGGACTATACAGATTCGCGGCGACCAAACGCTGGCAGAGCTTCACCGCGCCATCTTCAACGCCTTTGACCGCGAAGAGGAGCACATGTACGAGTTTCAGATCGGCGGCGAGGGGCCGATGGACCCACAGGCGCGGCGATTTGTGCTTCCCTCGTGTATGCAAGATGACGCGGATTCAAGTATGAAGTGCAACGGAACGTCGTTTGACAAATACCTCATTCGGGGTGCGCAAGCCCAACGTCTTGCGCGGGCGGTCGTTTAAGCGCTCCATGACTTTCCGCACGTCCGCATTAGTGATCTTTGAGAACTCCGTTTCCTTCGGGAAGTATTGCCGCTTTCGCCCACGTCCGATTGCTAATGCGCGGGCGGTAGGTCGCCAGATGGCGCGCCTGGGCCAGTTCCTGGGCCTGCTTGGGGCGAGAGGCGCGCAGCCCGCCGTTTGCGCGCCGGCTCGCGCGAGACCGTCGATTTATGAAGGCCGATGATGGAGGCGATTCTGTCCGGTGGTGGGCGGCTTCCTTCAAGGCGTAAATCTGGTATCTCTGCTCACGGGTGAGTTGCCGATAGGTCATCAATGCTTCCTTGACTTGATCGTTAAAGCAGCACGGATGCTACCGCAGCTTGCCCTCTAACTACCAAGTTCAAAGTTGCA
>Ga0066660_10000235_pt1 | contig 17164 bp, 18 predicted proteins | sample GraSoiAngelo_109_FD_75177 | JGI IMG/M metagenome (GOLD analysis project Ga0066660, IMG submission 75177) | Grasslands soil microbial communities from the Angelo Coastal Reserve, California, USA - 14_0903_12_20cm | ecosystem: Environmental > Terrestrial > Soil > Grasslands | place: USA...
CCGCGCAGGTTCGCCGCGCGCGCGACGCGTTGGACGGCGATCGCGAACGCCGCTTCCCGAAGAGACAGGGACTTGTTCTCCGCGTACGACGCGACGTCCGCGTACGCCTTCCGCATCACCTTCTGCAGCTGTTCGTTGACCTGATCTTCCTCCCAACGGAACTGCTGGATGTTCTGTGTCCACTCGAAGTAGCTGACGGTGACGCCGCCGGCGTTGGCGATGATGTCGGGGATGATCGTGATGCCGGCGTCGGTCAACGCGGCGTCGGCGACCGGCGTCACCGGATGGTTGGCCGCTTCGACGATCACGCGCGCCTTGATCTTGGCCGCGTTGCGTGAGTCGATGACGCCGCCGAGGGCCGCGGGGATGAGCCAGTCGACGTCGAGCAACAACAGCTCGTCGTTTGAGACCTTGTCGCAGCCCTCGAGGTCGACGATCGAACCGGTCAGCGTTTGCTGGGTCCACGCCGCTTCGACGTCGATCCCTTTGTCGTTGTAGATGCCGCCCCGGATGTCCGACAACGCGACGACGCGCGCGCCGGTCTCTGCGATGAGCCGCGCGGTCCACGAGCCGACGTTGCCGAACCCTTGGATCGCGACGCGCGCCCCCTCGAGTGAGACGCCGGTGCGCTTCGCATGCTCGATCGCGGCGAAGACGACGCCTCGCCCGGTCGCAGCTTCGCGCCCGAGCGAGCCGCCCAGCTCGACCGGCTTGCCGGTGACGCACGCCGGGTTGTGGCCGTAGCGCTTGCCGAACTCGTCCATCATCCACGCCATCGTCTGTGCGTTGGTGTTCATGTCGGGTGCGGGGATGTCGCGGTTGACGCCGAGGATGTACGCGATCATGCCGGTGAAGCGGCGTGTGAGCCGTTGCTTCTCCGACTCACTCATCAGGTACGTCTCGCATTGCACGCCGCCCTTCGCGCCGCCGAAGGGGAGGTCGGCGATTGCCGTCTTCCACGTCATGAGCGCGGCGAGCGCGCGCACCTCGTCGATGTCGGCTTCCGGGTGGTACCGGATGCCGCCCTTGTACGGACCGCGCGCGCCGTTGTGCTGCACCCGGTAGCCGTTAAAGACCATGAGCCTCCCGTCGTCCATGCGCACGGGAACCTGAACCGAGAGCTCGCGGTAGCTGCCCCGCAGAACGTCTCGCATCTCGTCGTCGAGGCCGATGCAGTCGGCTGCTCGATCGAAGAAGTACGTGACGGACTGATGCGGTGTGAGCGTGTCCGACAGCTGAACCGTCATTTGCCGACCTCCGTGAGGAGACTACGCGTTCGTCAGCCCGTGGGGGGCTTGCACCCCGGCATCGGGTAGGGGCCGAAGCTGCCGAGGACCTTCACCGGGTTGCTGCCGTGAAGGACGATCCGCGTCACGGCCATCTCCATGCCGGGCGCGGACTCCGCGAGGAGGCAGGATGGGTTCGCGATCGAAACGACGTCGTACACGCCGTCCGGGACGCCAGTGATGTCGATGAACTGCCCGGGAAGATCCCATGTGTAGACGTCGCCCCAGCCGCGCGAGATGCCCATCTCCTCGAACGGCGAGTCCGCGGAGGTCGGCGCGCCGGGCGGCACGTTGCAGGTCGGGAACGAGTACGTGCGCGGCCAGAACGTCCCCGGCTCGGCGATGTTCGCGAAGAGGTCGACATCGATCAAGCAATAACCGAGCTTGATGCCGCGCGCGACGGGCGCCGTTTGGATATTCGGCGGCGTCGTCGCGTCGCCGGCGGGAGCGCGATACATCGTGTACGAGGAGAGGCCGAGGTAGTGGAAGTGCGCGTGCTGCGGGTGGAACATGCAGGCGCCCGCGTCGCGCGTGCGCTCGACTCCGTTCGTTGCGCGCAGTACCTGTCGCATCTCGCACGTGCCGCCGAGCGCCACGCTCATCGGGATCCGCAGAACGAGGGAGCCCGGTCCGACATTGCGGATGTCGTTCGTGAACCGCAGGCAGCGGCGTGGTGCGTGCGCGAGGCCGCTCGACGGGTCGTCTTGGATCGGTTGCAGGGTCTCTTCCAGGTAGCACGAGTTCGTGTACGCGCCGCCCCATCGCCATCCGGTCGGGTTCGACGGCAGCGGTGGAACGTCGGTGCAGCCGCCGCCGGTTTCGCTCGAGCTGGGATCGGGCGTCGCGCACTCGATGTGGAAGTCACGGGGCGCCGCGGTCCACAGGCGGGGGAGCAATGTCGTTACGCGCGTGTGACGTTGCGTGTCGTCGAGGAAGACGCGCGCTTCGCCTTGGTACGCCATCTTCGACTCTTGGTAGAAGGGAACGGCGACGATGCTGTATGTGCCGTTCGCGGGATGGTTCAGCAGCACGCCTTGCGCGTTCGAATCGAGGTCGAAGCCACTCGCCGCAAGGTTGCCGGAGGGATCGAAGACGAACAGGTTCCATTGATCGAAGTCGGTCGACCAGCGGATGTCGATGAAGACGCCGTCACCAGGCTTGGTGAACGTGTCGCTCGGCAGATTCAGCGTCAGTGTGTGAATGTCGCAGAGCCCGGCCGCCTGCGCTGCCGCGCACAGTTGCGGTGTGTAGGCCGGCGGGGCGTATCCGGCCGGATTCCCGCCTTGGCCCGACCACCGGACCACCGTGCGCGCGCTGCTGAGCGTGTTTGCCGTCTGTTGAGCGGCACCCGCCGGCGCAACCATTGACAGCGCCAAGGCGACGAGGACGAGGGCGCGCCCCAGCGGCCGTCGGTACCGAGATCCCCCCACGCCGTCACCTTCGACGCGGCGCGGCTCTCTCCCTTCGCGGCGGGCCGAGGTCTTAGACTTCACCCGTGCCGTATCGGGCGGTCATCCAGGGGTGGCACGACTTCTACATCGTCGCGGGGACCGTTGCGGCCACGCTGGTCGGCCTGCTCTTCGTCGGCCTATCCCTCCACCTGCGGGTCGTCCTGTCGCGAACAGAGGTCCGCAGCCTCGCGCGCGTGACTCTGGCCAACCTCGGACTGGTGCTGATCGTCTCACTGTTCATGGTGATCCCGGAGGGGATCTCGATCACGCGGACCGAGCTGCTGTTCTCCGGTCTCGTCACGCTCGCGCTGATCGGTCCCAGCCTTCTTTCGGCCACGCGGAGCGAGACCAGAACGCTCCGCGGCTACCGGCTATTGATTCGGATCGCGTTCAGCGCGGCGGCGTACGTGGGCGTGATCGTTGCGAGCGGCTTCTACACGCACGGCGACTATCACGCCGCGCTGAGCGGCCTCGTCGCGGTCGTCGTTGCGCTCGTCGTGATCTCGTTACGCAACAGCTGGGACTTGCTCGTCAGCGTCGGCGAGGTCGCGCTCGCTCAGGAGCAGAGCGGAACGTAGCTACAGTCCGAGGATCTGCAACCAGAACTTCTGGTCCTTCGTCGGAACCTGATCGACGTGGATGTACTTCGTCTGCTGGTACTCGCGAAGACCCCACGTGCCCAGCTCGCGGCCGACACCCGACTGCTTGTAGCCACCGAACGGCGCGTACGCGTTCAGCAGGTGGTAGTCGTTGATCCACACCGTGCCGGTGCGGATTCGCTTGGCGACGGTGAGCGCGCGCGGGATATCCCTGGACCAGACGCCGCCGCCGAGGCCGTAGATCGAGTCGTTCGCCATCGCGATCGCGTCCTCGACCGTGTCGTACTTGATGACCGACAGCACCGGGCCGAAGATCTCCTCCTGCGCGATCTTCATGTCGTTGCGGACGTCGGTGAAGATCGTCGGTTTGTAGAAGTAGCCGCCGTCGCAACCGGGGACGAGCGCGCGCTCACCGCCGGTCACGAGCTTCGCGCCTTCCTCGATGCCGCTCTGCACGTATCGCTCGACCGTTTCGTACTGCGAGCGGTGCACGAGAGGCCCCATGTCGGTCTCGAAGTCCATCGCCGAGCCGATCTTCAAACCCTCGGCCGTCTCGACGAGGCGCGCGATCACCTCGTCGTGGATCGACGCCGGCACGAACAACCGCGTCCCCGAGTGGCAGATCTGGCCCGAGTGCAGGAAGGTCGCCCACAGCGATCCCGCGATCGCGATGTCGAGGTCGGCGTCGTCGAGCAGGATGTTCGCGCTCTTGCCGCCGAGTTCGAGCGTGACCTTCTTCACGGTGCTCGACGCCAGTTGCATGATGCGGCGTCCCACCTCGGTGGATCCGGTAAACGCGACCTTGTCGACCATCGGGTTCGACGCGAGCTCCTCGCCGGCGGCCGCTCCGGCGCCGGGGACGACGTTGATCACGCCCGGCGGGAACAAGTCGGTCTCTTGCAAGATGCGCGCGAACTCGAGCGTGGACATCGGGGTGTATGTCGCCGGCTTGATCACGATCGAGTTGCCGGTCGCCAGCGCCGGCGCCGCTTTCCACATCATCAGGATGAACGGGAAGTTCCACGGGGTGATCGCGGCGGTGACGCCGTACGGCTCGCGGCGAACGATGCCCCACTGCACGGCGGGGAAGTCGTTCCACGGGACCGGCTCGTACTCGCCCATCGTCGACGACAGCTGCGCAAGGATGCGCCAATGCTCCACACCGAGCGCGATCGAGAACAGGTTGGCCATGCGCAGCGTGTGCCCGGCGTCTTCCGCTTCGATCTGGGAAAGCACCGGCAAAGCCGCGGTCAGTGCTTCCCACGCCTTGAGCATCCGGCGCGATCGCTCCTCTTGCGGCATGTCCGCCCACACGCCGGAATCGAATGCCTTTCGAGCAGCCTCGATCCCACGCCGCATGTCGTCCTTGCCTCCGCGCGCAACGTGACCCACGACCGCGCCGTCGGAGGGGTTCGTCGTCTCGAACGTCTCTCCAGAGGCCGCGTCCGTCCACTGGCCGTCGATGTACAGCTTGTAGTCGCGCACCTCAGCCATGGCTCCTCCTGAGACGCTCAGTGATCATGATCGTGCTCTTCACCGGAGCCGTCCGAACCGGACGGCGGATACATGCGTCAACAGCCCGGCTCGCCGTAGTTGCCGCAGCAATCCTTCAGCGTCCGGACTTTGATGAACTGGTTCTTAACGACGAGGCCGGCCTTCTCGAGGAACGGCTTGTCCGACGCGCGCCAGATCTTGAAGAAGTTTCCGGCGCTTGCGCGATCTTCCTTCGCCACGGGTCACCCCCTGCCCGCGGATTCTATGTCCGGACGCACGCGCAACGCCTTCCGAGCCGGACTCGCGCGCGCCGTGAGCCCCTCCTATCATTTGCCGCCGATGCCCCGCTGGGTCCGTTACTCGCTCTTCCCGGCCGCGATCGCGTTCTCGGCCCTGTTCATCGTGCTGCCGCAGACCGGCGCAGACGCCACGATCAAGATCACCGGCTCGGCCGCGTCGCCTACGTTCTCTCCGAGCGTCCGTTCGGTCGGCCCCGGCGCGAGGGTCGCCTTCGAGAACGACACCCGCGCGACCCAAACGGCAACCTGCCTCAGCTGCGCCGAGAGAACGTCGTGGGACAGCGGCGACATCCAGCCGGGCCAGACGGTCTTCGTCACCCTCCCCGCCGTGCGCGGGGAGTTCGAGTACGGCAGCCGGTACGACCAGCAGCTCACGGGCAGGCTGCTCGCCGGCGTGAGCTCAGAAGCCTCTCCGTCGCCCTCGGCCAGCGGCTCGTAAAACACGGCTGTCCCCACTCGCCGATAGGGTCTCAGGCGTGTTCCGGGACGGAACAACCGGCAGCGCGTCACCTCGTTCATCGCGAGCAGCCCGAACCGGGAAACGAGGGTGGAGTGCCCTCATCCTCGCTGGTATGCTTGCGCGGTTCCGGTGGCCCGGTAGCTGCCGAAACGCACGGCTCACCCCCTGCTCCTCCACCGTGGAGGGGCCGCTTGAGACCACAGGAGGTGGGGATGGCGGACCGGCGCCAGTACGAAGTGATGTTCATCATCGACCCCAGGCTGGACGACGCAGCGATCCAGCAAGCGGTCGACCGATACGTTGGGATCGTCACCAGCAGAGGCGGCGAAGCCACGAAAGTCGACCATTGGGGACGACGGAAGTTCGCCTACGAGATCGACCATCTCAATGAGGGCTACTACGTCGTTGCGGATCTGCAGGCCGAACCGTCTGCCATCGCCGAGCTCGATCGCGTTCTGCATCTGGCCGACGAGCTGGTCAGGCACAAGGTTGTTCGTCCCGGAAAGCACTGATCATTGGTCCTTCCCCGGGAGGTGGGTGGAATGAGCGAGAACACGGTCACGTTGGTGGGGAACCTCACCGACGACCCCGAGCTGCGCTTCACGGCGCAAGGGGCTGCGGTGGCGAACTTCCGCATCGCGGTGTCCAAGCGGATCCGCGACCCGCAGACGAACGAGTGGAAGGACGGAGACACGTCGTTCTTCCGGGTCAACGTCTGGCGCCAGCTCGCGGAGAACGCCGCAGAGTCGCTCACGCGCGGTACGCGCGTGATCGTCACGGGCACGCTGAAGATGCGGCAGTGGGAGACCCAGGAGGGCGAGAAGCGCTCCGTGGTCGAAGTCGAAGCGACCGAGGTCGGTCCGTCCTTGAAGTGGGCGACGGCGAAGATGGAGAAGACGTCGCGCCAGAGCGGCGGGCAGCAAGCTTCGGGTGGCGGCGGCGACTGGGAGGCCCCGACGCCGGTGCCGGAAGAGGTTCCGTTCTAAGAAGCGTTACGGAGGGATATGCCAAGGGATCCGAAGGGTCGCGATAACAAGAACTCGAAGCGTGGTGCGCGCGGTGCCGACAAAAAGGCCTGGATGCGGAAGCCGCGGACGAAAGTCTGCCCCTTCTGCAAGGAGAAGGCCGAGTGGGTGGATTACAAGGACACGCAGCTGCTGCGGAAGTTCTTGTCCGACCGCGGCAAGATCCGCGCGCGCCGCGTGACCGGCGCCTGCACGCAGCATCAGCGCGACATCGCGCAGGCGATCAAGAATGCCCGCGAGATGGCGTTGTTGCCGTACCTGAGCAAATGAAGATCATCCTGACCCAGGAGGTGCGCAACATCGGTGCCCCCGGCGACGTCGTCGACGTCGCCGACGGGTACGCGCGCAACTACCTGATCCCGCGTGGCGTTGCCTTGCGCGCAACGAAGGGCACGCTCAAGCAAGTCGATACGATCCGGCGAACGCGCGAGGTTCGCGAGATCCGTAACCTCGAGCAGGCCCAGCAGATCGCACAGCAGCTCGCCGCGTTGAAGATTCGCGTCCAGGCGAAGGCCGGTGACGGCGGCCGCTTGTTCGGCCAGGTCACCCCCGCGCAGATCGCCGAAGCCGTCGCGAAGGCCGGCGGGCCGAAGATCGACAAGAAGCGGCTCCACCTCGACGAGCCGGTGAAGAGCCTCGGTGCGCACCGCGCGCACCTGCGCCTGCATCCCGAGGTTGAAGCAGAGATCGAGATCGAGGTTCTGCGCGCCTAACGACCCGATGGAACGGGTCGACGTTGCAGTCATCGGGGCGGGGATCGTCGGTCTGTCCGCGGCGTGGCGTCTCGCCGTATCAGGGCTCGACGTCGTCGTCCTCGAACGTTTCTCACTCGGACACGATCGTGGGTCTTCCCACGGACCGACGAGGATCTTTCGCTTCGCCTACGACGATCCGGTCTACGTCCGGCTCGCGCAGGCGGCCCTGCCGCTGTGGCGTGAGCTCGAGGATGCGGGGGGTCGTCCGCTCCTGAGGATCACGGGGGGCTTCGACGTCGGCGATCCGTCGTACCTGCGCGCGTGCGCCGCTGCGCTTCGTTCATGCGGAGCTACCGCCGAGGAGCTCACCCCCGGCGCGCGGCGAGAGAGGTTCCCTTGGTTCGAGTCGGACGATCAGAGCATCTTCTCGCCGGACACCGGGGTCATCGCGGCGGACGATGCGCTCGCTGCGACCACGGAGGTTGCGCGCGCAGCCGGCGCCCGGATCGAAGAAGAGGTCCAGAGCGCGCGCATCGATGTGCACGGTGAGGATCGAGTCGAGATCGTCGCGGGGGAGCGAGAGGTCTCTGCTCGCCGCTGCGTCGTCGCGGCCGGGGGATGGGCCGGCGCCGTCCTGAAGCCGCTCGGGATCCGCCTTCCCATCCGCGTGACGCGCGAGCAAGTGTTCTACTTCCGAGCCCCTCACGACATCGTGCCGTTCATCCATCGGGACGGGATCGCGCGCTACGGAGTACCGGGAGATCGGGGCGCGCGCGCCGTCAAGGTCGCCGAGCACGGCACCGGACTGCAAACCGAACCCGACCGTCGAAGCTTCGACGTCGACCAGCCGGGCTTCGCGCGCGTGCAAGAGTACGTGCAGACGACGCTGCCGACCTTCGATGCCTCTCCGATTGCCTCTGAGACGTGCCTGTACTCGACGACACCCGACGAGGGCTTCGTCATCGATTGGGTCGGGCCGGTCGTCGTCGCCTCCGCCTGCAGCGGCCACGGGTTCAAGTTCGGTCCGCTCGTCGGCGAGCTGGTCGCCTCGATCGTCTCCGGGAGAGAACCCGCCGTTCCGATCGAACCATTCGCCCTGCGGCGGTTCGCCTAGCGCCTCGCTCGAAGGGCCACTCGGAGCCGAGTGTTACGCTCCGCCGATGGGTTCCGGGATGCTTATCAGCGCCGGATGATGACGCACACGAGCGAGGCTTCTCGCGGCCTTGCCTCGCGGGCGCGCTCGTACGCGTTCCCCGTGATCGCGTTCGTTGTGTGGCGCGTTGTCCAGTTAGCGATCCTGCTCTCGTTCGGCGGGCAATCCGCGCTGAAGCAGACGACCGGTTTCCTTCCGATATCCCACCCGGGATTCTTCCTCTGGGACGGTGCGTGGTACCAGCGCATCATGGACGTCGGGTACCGGCCAATCGCCGGCAGCAGCCAGCAGCCCGCGAGTTTCTTCCCGTTGTTGCCGTGGACGACGAGGGCCGTGCGCTTCGTGATCCGCTCGGAGCTAGGAGCGGCGATCCTCGTTACAACCGTCGCCTCGTTCGCCGCGGTCGTCCTGGTGTACGAGGTGTTGCGGCGTTGGAAGGGCGAGTCGGTCGCGCGCTGGGCGATCGTCTTGCTCCTCGCGTTCCCAACCTCGTTCTTCCTGTGGGAGTTCTACACCGAAGCCCTTTTCATCGCGCTGACGGCCGGCGCGCTGCTGGCGATGATGAGGCGAGCGGTCTGGCTGGCAGGCATACTCGGCGGTCTCGCGACGATGGCGCGGCCTACCGGCATCTTGGTGCTGCTCGTGCTCGCCGTGATGTACCTGGAGCAGCGAAGAGGAATTAACCGTGACGTCCTGTGGCTCGTGCTCTGCGCGTGCGGGATCGGGGTGGTGATGCTCGTGATGAAACAACAGACCGGAAGCGCGCTTGCGTTCACCCGCGGGTCCGAAGCGTGGGGTCGCCATCTCACGGTTCCGTGGACGCCGGTCAACACCACGTTGCGGGCGTACCTCCACGGGACCGGTCCGCGGCTGGGGGGCTGGTCCGGATCGACGGCCTCTGCGCTCGGTTCGGTGCGCGACGTTGTGGCGACGTACGTGTTCCTCTTCCTTTTCCTCGTGTCCCTTTGGCGTCCCTGGCCGTGGAGCGCGCGCATCCTGATCCTCACGATGACGCTCGCGCCGATGGCGACCGGCATCGTCCAGAGCATGAGCCGGTATGTGCTGGCTGCGTGGCCCGCGTTCGGTGTGGCCGCCGACGTCCCTGCGACCGTGCGCTCGCGGGTGCTCGGGGTCGTCACTCTCATATTGATCGCGCTGTCGGTTGCGGTCCTCCACGACTGGAGCCACGGGTACTTCATCGCTTGAGGCGTGCGCAGCGTGTCCGTCTCCTGGGGTCTCGACTCGATCACACCCGGAGTCTGCCCGGCGAGCTGGACAGCGGCGCGGGCTAGGATGCCGCCCATGGAGCGCGCGCCGGGCGACGGCCAGATCCGCTACGCGAAGAGCGGCGACGTCAACATCGCCTACATGGTGATCGGGGACGCCGAGCTCGACATCATCCAGGTCCCGGGGTTCGTCAGTCACCTCGAGATCGGCGGCGAGCAGCCTCTGGTCAGGCACATCGGCCAACGCCTCGTCTCATTCGCTCGCCTGACACTCTTCGACAAACGGGGAACCGGTCTCTCCGATCCCGTGACCGATGTGCCGACGCTCGAAGAGCGGATGGACGACATACGCGCCGTGATGGACGCATCGGGTGTCGAGCGAGGCTCTCTGGTCGGCTTCTCCGAAGGCGTCCCGCTGTCCATCTTGTTCGCGGCGACGCATCCCGAGCGTGTCGACACGTTGGTCCTGTACGGAGGGATGGCGCGCACCACGTATTCGGAGGACCACCCATGGGCGCCCGTGAAAGAGGCGCTTTACGAAGCGAACGAGCTTCTCCTGCCGTACTGGGGGCAGGGGATCATGCCGGAGATGTTCGCGCCGAATTACGCAGACGATCCTGAGATCAAGAAGTGGTCGGCACGCCTCGAGCGTTATGCCGCGAGCCCGGCGATGGTCGGGAAGATGTTCGAGATGTTCTACGACACAGACGTTCGCGCCTTCTTGCCGTTGGTCAAAGTGCCGACGCTGATACTGCATCGCACCGGCGACCGAGTCGTGAACATCAGGTCCGGTCGCTATCTCGCCGAGCACATCCCGGGTGCACGCCTCGTCGAGTTGCCAGGGACGGATCACGCAGGGTGGGCAGGCGACACCGACACAATGATCGACGAGGTCCAAGAGTTCCTTACCGGTGTTCGCGGAGAGCCCGACTTCGACCGCGTGCTGGCAACGGTGATGTTCACCGACATCGTCGGCTCAACCGAGCGCGCGGCAGAACTCGGCGACCGGCGGTGGCACGAGATCCTGGACGAGCACGACAGGATCGTCGCGCGCCACGTCGAGCAATTCCGCGGCCATTACATCAAGCACACCGGCGACGGCGCCCTCGCGACGTTCGACGGGCCCGGCCGCGCGATCCAGTGCGCGCGCGCCCTAGCCGCGGCCATCGGAAAGCTCGGGATCCAGATCCGAACCGGCCTACACGCCGGTGAGGTGGAGCTCCGAGGAGAAGACGTCGGCGGGATCGCCGTGCACATCGCTGCGCGCGTCTGTGCTCTGGCCGGCGCGCGCGAAGTCCTTGTGTCGAGCACCGTAAAGGACCTCGTCGTGGGCTCCCGCGTTGCTTTCGACGATCGAGGCCGGCACGAGCTGAAGGGCGTCCCCGATAGCTGGCACCTGTACGCCGTTGCCGGCTGAAGCGAGGGAACCGTGCGCGCGCTGATCATCGCACTCGCGATCGCTGCCGCGGTATGGCTCCTCGCGATCGTTGCGCTCGTTATCGCGGGACGGCGCACGCACGCAAAAGAGCTGGCGATGCTCCTGCCGAACCTCCTCTCGCTGCTTCGCGGAATGATCCGGGATCCGCGTGTCGGTCGTTTCGATAAGTTCCTGTTGGTCGTTGCGGTCGCGTGGGTCGCCTCACCGATCGATCTCATCCCGGAGTTCATCCCGGTGTTCGGGCCGCTCGACGATGTCGTCGTCGTCGCATTGATCCTGCGGCGGCTCGTGCGGCGCGCGGGACCGGAGGTCGTTTCCGACCACTGGCGCGGTGACCCTGAGATCATGCGGAGGATATTGAAGCTGGTGCGCGCCGCTTAACCCTCTTCCGGCGCGAACTTAAGCCGCACGTCGTCCTCGAAGTCCATCAGCGCGTCTCGGCCTTCGGCCTCGTAGAGCTCCTTCATCTTCTCGTAGCCTCCGGCGCGCACTTCGGCCCACTCGCGAGCGAACGCGCCCGAGTTGATCTCGTCGACGGCCGTGCGCATCGGTGTCGCCAGGTCGATGCTTGCGTATCGCTGGGCGCGCGACATCGTCCCGTACCGGCTCGTCTGAGAGTGAAGTTTCCACTGCTTCGTGGGCCCGATCTCTCGCATCGCGCGATAGGTGCGCTCGATCTCTCCCGACAGATAGAACTCGGCCAGGACGGCCTCGAGGGGGATCTCCGCTTCGAGGAGCACCATCGCCGCATCGCTCCACAGCTTGCGCAGGCCCGGGGCGATGGCCTGCTCGACGAAAAGATCGATGAGCGCTTCCTGACGACAGGTCATTTCCACGCTTCCGCGGTGCAGGGCGCCGAGCGCGCGCGCGACGCCGAGGGCGACGGGCCACGCGCTGCCGGTTGCATCTCGCTCGACTCCTATAAATGCGATGAAACCTGATCCGTCCACGTACGAATCACGGACGCCGACGCCGATCATCCGTGGCGCGACCAGGACGACGTCGTTCGTGTCGGGCAGCGTGACCTCGTCGAACGCGACGGCGTAGCCGCTCGCGAAGCACACCGCTGCGTCTGCCTTGAGCGTGGGCGCGACGGACGTCGAAACGGCGTCTCCCATGACCTCGTCGGGGATGAGGAGGCAGACGACGTCCGCCTCGGCCACGGCGTCGGAGATCGCGTGAGCGGCGAACCCGTCCGACTCCGCTTGCGCGCGCGACGTATCGGCGAGGGTGCCGACACGAACGTCGAGGCCTGCATCTCGGATGTTCTGCGCCCACGACCTCCCTTGGTTGCCGTAGCCGATCACCGCGATCGTCTTCCCCGTCACCGCGTCGAGCGGCGCGTCTTCGTCGTGAAAGATGCGAGCCATCGATCCCCTCCTGGTCGCGTGCAAGAGCTTGATTAGCAGATTCACTTCTCGCACTGCAGGGACGGCCGCGGGAACCCGGCATTTTGAAAATGGGTCGATCGCACCAATGCACGCCGTTGGCGCTGGTCTCGCGCCGGTCATCATCCGCACGCGGCAAGATGGAACGAAGAAAAGCTGTTTCTCTTTCTTGACCGAGTTGGCGCGCTCTCTATAATCGCGCCTGTTGTTCCGAGCAGCCGTTCCTTCCGCATCGAGCCGCCCGACCGGGTGGCTCGAAGTGTTTGGTAGGGCCTGTGCACAACGCGGGGGACGACGTGGGGACGGTGCCCGCGCGGCTGGGGAAACTGCACGTGGCCCGGTGGAGAACGTGTGGACGGCGTTCCTGTCGGTCCCGGCGCATAGGGTCTCTCGCTGATGGCTCAGATCGGTTCCGTCCGCGACGCGCCTTCGACGGGGCGGGTGCCGCCGCACAACCTCGAAGCCGAAGAGTCCGTCCTCGGCTCGATGCTGATCTCCAAGACCGCCGTCGGCGAGGCGCTGGAGATCCTTCGGCCCGAGGATTTCTATCGCGACGCGCACCAGAAGATCTGCGAGGCGATCTCCGCTCTGTTCTCACAGGGGGAACCGTCCGACGCGATCACCGTTGCCGATGAGCTGGCCCGTCGAGGACAGCTCGAAGCCGTCGGAGGAAAGCCGTACCTCTACACGCTGGTCGCGTCCGTTCCGATCGCAGCCAACGCCACCTATTACGCGCGCATCGTCACCGACCACGCGACGCTTCGCCGCCTGATTGACGCGGCGACGGTCATCGCGCAAGAGGCGTACGACATCCCCGAAGACGTCGAGAACGCGGTGAACCACGCGGAAGAGATCATGTTCGGCGTCGCGTCGCGACGGATCCATCAGGACTTCATGCCGGTGCGCAACCTGCTGTCCGAGACGATGGACCACATCGAGATGCTCGCGCGGCGTCAGGAAGACGTTACCGGCGTTCCGACGGGCTTCACCGATCTCGATCACCTACTGTCCGGCATGCAGAAGGGGAACTTGATCCTCATCGCCGCGCGCCCCTCGATGGGGAAGTCCACACTGGCCGTCAACATCGCGCAGCACGTTTCTCAGCACGAGCAGCTTCCATCCGTCCTCTTCTCGTTGGAGATGAGCTGGATGGAGATCGTGCAGCGCATGATCTGCGCCGAGGCGCGCATCGACACGCGGAAGATCCGGAGCGGCCAGATGCAAGAAGCCGAGTGGCGGCGCGTAAGTCAGGCCGTCGGGCGGCTCGCAGAGGCGCCGCTCTACGTGGACGACACGCCGTCCATCACGATGGGCGAGATCCGCGCGAAGTGCCGCCGGCTGAAGGCGAAAGAGGGCTCGCTCGGTCTGGTCGTCGTGGACTACATCCAGCTGATGCAGTCCACACGCCGCACGGAGAACCGCGTGCAGGAAGTCTCGGACATCTCGCGCGCGCTGAAGATCTTGGCGAAGGAGCTTGAGGTTCCGGTCGTTGCCGTATCGCAGCTGTCCCGTCAGCCCGAGCAAGGCGGCGGAGGCAAGCCGCGGCGGCCGCGCCTTGCCGACCTGCGTGAGTCCGGCGCGCTCGAACAAGACGCCGACGTGGTGATGTTCGTGTACCGCGAGGATTACTACGACCACGAGTCGGACAAGAAGGGCGAGGCCGAGATCATCGTGGAGAAGCACCGGAACGGGCCGACCGACACGATCAACCTGGCCTTCCTCGGCCAGTACACGAAGTTCGAGAACCTGGCGCGCGCATAGCGGAACCACCGGCCGCTTCCCGGCGTCCAACCGGCGACCTTTCGACGAGGAGGCGCCATGACGCCCAGGACCATCAAGCGGATCCGGTGGGGGATCGTGTCGATGCTGTTGCTGGCCGTTGCCGCGCTGGCGGTCGGCTCGGTCGGCACGAAAGCGGCGAAGAACGAGGCGCTCGGGCGGACGCCGAATGCGGCTCCCTCGGCAGGGGGTGGGTCGACGTCGAGCGACGTGACGATGGCTCCCGCCGTTGCGGGGCCGGTCACCGCGGGTGCAGGCGCGACGGCCCATGGCCAGAGCGTCGATTCGAACGCCCTTCCCGCAACTCCCGATCGCATCGAGCGCACGGCCGATATCACCGTCGAGGTGAAGAAGGGGTCATTCGACGCGCAGTGGACGACCGCGTTCAGGATCGCACAGCGGTTCAACGGGGAGATCATGAGCTCCACGCGCGGCGTCCCCTCCCCGCAACCGGTGCCGCTCGAGCAGAACCAAGCAACCGGAAGCGCCCGCCAGCCGGCCATCGGAGACATCACGATCAGGATCCCCGCGCAGAACTTCGTGAACGCGACGAACGCGTTGCGCGCGCTCGGCGTCGTCCGCGGCGACACGACGACGACCGAGGACGTAAGCCAGGAGTACGTCGATCTCCAGAGCAGGTTGCGCAACCTGCGTGCCGAGCAGAACGTGTTGCTCGCGCTGTTCGGTCGCTCGAAGACGATCAAGGACACGCTTGCGGTGCAGGGTCAACTCTCGAACGTCGAAGGCCAGATCGAGCAGATCACCGGCCGAATCAAGTACCTGGACGCGCACACGCTGTTCAGCACCGTGACGGTTCACCTCCAGGAGCCCGGCGTGACGGTGATCGGGACCGTCCACGAGGGGCCGTCGCTCGGCGGCGCGTGGGAAACGGCGAAGACGGGTCTCGTGCGCCTCGCCGGCGCGGCGATGATCACCGCGCTCTGGGCGCTGCCGTTCGCGGTACTCGGGTTGATCGGCCTTGCCGTATGGCGCCGCGGGCGCGGCCCCGCGACCCAGGTCTAGCGCGCAACGGTTACAGTGAGGAAGCCCCGCCCGAGGGGCTTCTTCACTATGAGACCGCGCGCAGGCACTCTCGAGATCATCTGCTGCACGCTCGCGTGGGGGACGATCGGTTCGATCGTCAACCGGATCTCGCTCGCGTCATCGGTCATCGTTTTCTTCCGCCTCGCGTTCGGTTTCGTCGTCGTGCTGGGGTGGCTTGCTGCGCGCAAGCGGCTCGGCGACCTCCGGCTGAACGCGCGCCCGGTCCTGCTGATCTCATCCGGGCTGGTGCTCGGCGTCCACTGGGCGCTGCTGTTCGCCGCGTACAAGCGGATCGGCGTCGACACGACGATCCTGATCGTGTTCATCGGCCCGGTGCTGTGGGCCGTCGCCGCACCCTTCTTCCTCCGCGAGCGGCTGCGCGCGACCTCGCTCGGAGCGCTCGCCATCGCGTTCGGCGGCATCGCGCTGATCTCGATCCCGAAGATCGGTACCGTCGACGGGCTCGGACTGGCCGCCGCATTGGGGAGCGCCGTCCTCTTCGCTGTCCTCATCTTGATGGGCAAGCTCCTGACCGAGCACTACGAGCCGGCCGCCATCGTCGTGTGGCAGCTCGGGGTGGCTGCGGCGCTCTTGTCCCCCGCGCTCGCCGGCGCCTCCGTGCATCAGATCGGCCGCGGGCTCCCGCTGCTGCTCGTGCTGGGGATGGTGCATTCAGGGGTGCTCGGCATCGTCTTCTTCCATGCGGTGCGCGCGCTGCCGACCCAGGAGCTCGGTGTGCTGTTCTATCTGGAGCCGGCGTCGGCCGTGCTGTACGCGTGGTGGTGGCTATCTGAGAAGCCGACGGCCCTCACCCTCGCCGGAGGCGCGCTGATCGTCCTCGCGGGAATCGGTATCATCGTGGCCGATCGGGCGGTCGGTGGGCCGGGTGCGCTCCCCGAGCCGGTGATGCAGGAGGTTCCACGGTGATCCCGCTTCCAGAGATCTTGGCCGAGCTGGTGATGGCGCTCGGCGGCGCGCTCTTGGCCGCGAACGCGTGGGCCTTGTTGCGTCCGGTGGTGCGGCCGAGCTCGCCGGGGCCTGGGCGCGCGCCGGCGCGAAGCAAGGTGCTCATCAACATGGCGATCGGGCTCGTCGTGTTCGTGTGGGGCCTCGCGTCGTTCATCACGCGCGCGCACCACTGAGCTATACGGAGCGGATGAGGGGAATCGAACCCCCGTCTAGAGCTTGGGAAGCTCTCATTCTGCCATTGAACTACATCCGCGATGAGGCTCGGAGATACTAGCGGACGCGTTTCCCGCCCTTCATCTTCGGACCGTTCGCGCGCGCTTCGGCCCGTGAGCGTGCTGCGCGCGTCGCCTTGAAGTCCATGAAGAACCGCGAGGCCGTAGGGCCCCGCTGCCCTTGGTACTTGCCGGTCTTCCCGTAGGGCCGCTCGGCCGGCGATGTCATCTGGAAGACGCACAGCTGTCCGATCTTCATCCCCGGATAGATGGTGATCGGCAGGTTCGCAACGTTCGACAATTCGAGCGTGAGATGCCCCGACCACCCCGCGTCGACGAAGCCCGCAGTGGAGTGGATGAGCAAGCCGAGCCGCCCGAGCGAGCTCTTGCCTTCCAGCCGCGCGACGATCGAGTCGCCGAGCGTGACTTTCTCAAGCGTGCTGCCGAGGACGAACTCGCCCGGGTGAAGGATGAACGGCTCGTCGGGCGCGACCTCTCGGAGCGATGTGAGGTCTTCCATGGGCTTCCTGACGTCGATGAAGGGGTAGCGCGTGTTGTCGAAGACGCGGAACTGGTTGTCGACGTGGAGGTCGATGCTCGACGGTTGGATCATCGACGCGTCGAAGGGCTCGATGATGAGCGTGCG
>Ga0066660_10000242_pt1 | contig 17107 bp, 14 predicted proteins | sample GraSoiAngelo_109_FD_75177 | JGI IMG/M metagenome (GOLD analysis project Ga0066660, IMG submission 75177) | Grasslands soil microbial communities from the Angelo Coastal Reserve, California, USA - 14_0903_12_20cm | ecosystem: Environmental > Terrestrial > Soil > Grasslands | place: USA...
TCTCCCGACGAGGTGCGGAGCGCCATCGCACCGGGCACGAAGCTGGTGGTGGTCACCAATCCGCATAATCCGACGGGACACGTGCTGTCGACGGAGATGCGACAGGCCATCGTGAGTCGCGCGGCGGAGGTCGGCGCGTGGCTGCTCGCGGACGAGGTCTACCAGGGAGCGGAGCGGGACGGCGCGACGACGCCGTCGTTCTGGGGCAGCTACGAGCGCGTGATCGTCGTGAACGGTCTCTCGAAGGCGTACGGGCTGCCGGGCTTGCGGATCGGCTGGGTGGTCGCGCCGCCCGGGTTCTCGAACGAAGCCTGGGCGCGGCACGACTACACCACGATCGGACCGGCGGGCGCGAGCGACCACCTGGCTGCCGTGGCGCTCGAGCCGCGAGTGCGGGAGCAGGTGCTCGCGCGCACGCGCGGGATCCTCCGCTCGAACTACCCGGTGATCGAGCAGTGGTTGAAGCGGTTCGGCGACACGTTCAGCTGGCACCCCCCACAGGCTGGGGCGATTTGTCTCGTGCGCTACCGCCAAGCGATCAGCGCCCTCGACCTGGTCGAGAAAATGAGGGCCGAGCACGATGTGCTGCTCGTGCCGGGCGATCACTTCGGGTTGCCGAACCACATCCGGTTCGGCTTTGGGGAGGAGCTGCACCACTTCCGGGAAGCGCTCGCCGAGACCGAGCGGGGTCTGAAACGCGTGTTCGCCGACTGAGATGCGGGTCGTCCCGCTCGAAGCGTTCCGGGACAAGGTCCCCTTCAGTGTGGCGATCGCGGCCGTCGAGCGCGGCTTCCGCGCGCTGGGGCGGGGCGAGGCCGCGCTCCCCGACCCGATGGTGCTGGAGCTGCGCGAGCAGCAGGCCGAAGTGCACGTGAAGGGCGCGCACCTCGCGGGCGGGCGGCACATCGTCCTCAAGGTGGCGACGGGGTTCTACCGCAACCGCGCCCGCGGCCTGCCCTCGGGCGACGGCATGTTTCTGCTGCTCGACGCGGACACCGGCGTCCCCGCCGTGCTGCTCGAGGAGCACGGCTACCTCACCGACTTCCGCACGGCGGCCGCGGTGGCCCTGACCCTCAAGTATCTGGCACCCAAGGACACGCACGAGGCGTTGCTCGTGGGCGCGGGCGCGCTCGCCCGGTTGACGGCGCGCGCCATGCTCGCGCAGATGCCACTCGCGCGGCTCACCCTGTGGAATCGCGCCCGCGAGCGCGCCGAAGGGCTCGCGAAAGAGCTCGGTCAAGCGGTCGAGACGCGCATCGCCCCGGCGCTCGAGTCCGCCGTGCGCGACCACCGGGTGATCGTCACGGCGACGGCCAGCACGACGCCGCTGGTGATGGCCTCGTGGGTGGGGCCCGGTACGCACATCACGTCTGTGGGGACCGGCAGCCCGGAGAAGATCGAGCTCGAGCCGGCGTTGCTCGCGCGGGCGGACAAGCTGGTGGCGGACCGCGTATTCCAGACGGAGCGCTACGGCAACCTGCACCACGCCATCGCGGCCGGACTGGTGACCCGCGACAAGGTCTACGCCGAGCTCGGCGACCTGGCCGCCGGCCGGCTACCCGGACGGGAGAACGCGACTGAGATTACCGTGGCGGACCTCACGGGCGTGGGCGTGCAGGACGCCGCGATCGCGCAGGCGGTCGTCGAAGTGCTGGGACTCTGACTTAGACCACCGCCCGCAGGATGAGGTAGGCGACCCCCGCGATCCCCGCCGCCGCCGGGATCGTGAGAACCCACGCCCACACGATGCGTCCCGCTACTCCCCACCGCACCGCAGAGAGGCGATGCGCGGCGCCCACGCCGGAAATCGCGCCGGTGATCGTGTGGGTGGTGCTGACCGGAATACCGAAATGCGAAGCGATGAACAGCGTGATGGCGCCGCTCGTTTCGGCGCAGAAGCCGCCGAACGGCGTGAGCTTGGTGAGCCGCTGTCCCATCGTCTTGACGATGCGCCAGCCGCCGGACATGGTGCCGAGCCCCATGGCCGCGCCGCAGGCGACGATGACCCACGCTGGCACGACGCCCGCGTCCGTCAGATGCAGCGCTGGCACCGGAAAGTCGCTGAGGACGCGCTGCTCGGCGACCAGCAACCCGACGATGATCCCCATCGTCTTCTGCGCGTCGTTGGAGCCGTGCCCCAGGGAATATGCGGCCGCCGAACCCAACTGCAGCACGCGGAACACGCGATCCACCTTGCGTGGCAAGGAGCGGCGCAGCGCCCACGACAGCGCGACCGTGAGCGCCAGCGCGAGCGTCAGACCCATCACTGGTGCGACGACGATGAAGACCAGAGTAGCGATCCACTTTCCGGGGAATAGCAGAGCCGCGACGCCCGCCTTCGCCACGGCGGCCCCGCCATAGCCTCCGATGAGCGCGTGGGATGACGAGGTGGGAAGTCCGAGCCACCAGGTGATGAGGTCCCACACGATCGCCCCCACGAGTCCCGCGAGGATCACGGTCGCGTCCACGATGGCGAGATCGACGAGTCCCTTCCCCATCGTCTTGGCTACCGCTGTGCCGAACACGAAGACCGCGATGAAGTTGAACGTCGCCGCCCAGACAACCGCCGCGGACGGCGACAGGACCCGGGTCGAGACGACCGTGGCAATGGAGTTCGCCGCGTCGTGGAACCCGTTGACGAAGTCGAAAGCGAGCCCAACCAGGACGATCGCGAGGACGAACCAGGCGGAATCGGCCATCAGGCGTGCTTGATGGTGATGGACTCGAGCACGTTGGCCACGTCCTCGCCCTGGTCGAGCGTCGTTTCGAGATTGTCGTAAATCTCCTTCCACTTGATGACCTCGAGGGCGTCCCGCTCGGTCTCGAACATCCGGCCGAGGGCCTCCTGGTAGATCGCGTCGCCTTCCTCTTCGAGCTGTTTCGCTTCAATGCAGTACTTCATGACGTCGTCGCCCTTCTTGAGGCGGCCGACGGCTTCGGCGAGCACCCCCACCATCCGCTGGATCACATCGGTGAGCTGCTTCACGCCCTGCGGTGCGAGACCCAGGTGGAAGATCTGGGAGCGACGGGCGGTGCCGTCGATCGCGTCCATCACGTCATCCAGATCGGACGCGAGCTGGTGGATGTCCTCGCGATCGAGCGGCGTGATGAAGGTGCGGTCGAGCCGGTTCACGACCTCGTGCGTGACCTGGTCCGCCTCGTGCTCGAGGCGCTTGATCGCCTCGACGTGCGCGATACGGCGGTCGGGAGGCGCGTCGAACAGTTCGCGCAGATGCTGCGCCGCGAGCGTGCTGCGCGTGGCGACCTCGACGAACAAGTCGAAGAACTCTTCTTCCCGGGGCAGGAGGCGCACGGCCGTCCTCGCATGTTGGGGTTGTCTAGCGCCGGAAAACATAGCGGCCCTTCGAGCGAGCCACTAGCTTACGTCGCCAATGGCCACCACCCAACAGCCGCAGGCTGAATTCGTCAAGGCGCTCTCCCGGCTCGACGCCACCGCCCTGGTCGTCGGGTCCATGATCGGCTCGGGGATCTTCATCGTCTCGGCGGAGATGCTCCGCGAAGTCCATGCCCCTGGCCTGCTGCTCGTCGTCTGGGCGGCCTCCGGGATCGTCACCCTCATGGGCGCGCTCACCTACGGCGAGCTGGCGGCGATGTTCCCCCGCGCGGGCGGCCAGTACGTGTACCTGCGTGAAGCCATCTCGCCTCTGTTCGGGTACCTGTACGGCTGGACCCTGTTCGTGGTCATCCAGACCGGTACCATTGCGGCCGTCGCGGTCGCGTTCGCCCGGTTCACGAGCGTCTTCTGGCCCGGCCTCTCGCCCGACGTGTTCTTTGGGTTCACCATGCACTTCCCGCAACCGATCGGCGACATCGCGGTCGGGCTTTCGCCGCAGCGCATCCTGGCCGTCCTGTCCGTCGCCCTGCTCACGTGGATCAACGTCCGCGGCGTGCGCACGGCAGCCCTGATCCAGACGTCCCTCACCGCGATCAAGACCGGTGCGCTCGCCTTGCTGATCCTGCTCGGCATCACCATCGGTCGCAACGCCGAGGCATTGGCCGCCAATTTCGGCGCCAACTTCTGGGCTACAGGCGGCGCGGCCGTTGGTCTGGGGACTATCGGCGCCGCGATGGTCGGTTCTCTCTTCTCGATGGACGCGTGGAACAACGTGGGATTTGCGGGAAGCGAGCTCAAGAACGCCCAGCGCGACCTCCCGGTCGCCATGGGCGTGGGCGTGCTGATCGTGACCGTCCTGTACGTGCTCGCGAACGTCGCCTACCTGAACGTCCTGCCCGCAGCCGCAATCGCCAGCGCGCCCCAGGACCGGGTCGGCACCGCCGCGCTCCACGCCATCCTGGGTGAGCCTGGATTGAAGGTCATGGCCGCCGCCATCATGATCTCGACGTTCGGCTGCAACAATGGCCTCATCCTGTCCGGCGCGCGCGTCTATTACGCGATGGCGCGGGATGACCTGTTCTTCCAGTCCGCCGGCGTGCTGCATCCGGAATACAAGACGCCGGCGGTCGCGCTCGTGGTCCAGGCGGTATGGACCAGTCTCCTGTGCCTCTCGGGCACATACACCCAGCTTCTGAACTTCGTCATCTTCGCAGCACTAGTGTTCTACGGCCTGACGGCGGTGGGGTTGTTCGCCCTCCGGGCCAAACGCCCTGCCGCCGACCGACCGGTCCGCGCCGCGGGCTATCCTTGGCTCCCGGCACTGTACGTGATCGCGACCGCCGTCATCGCCGTCGACCTGCTGGTACAGGACGCTACGCGGACCTATAGCTTCCTCGGTCTCGGCCTGGTGCTGATCGGCGTGCCGGTGTACTTCGGATGGCGCACCATGGTGCGGCGGGGTAGCGCCACCATCTAGTCACCGAACCGGCCGATCCGCGACACTTGCTGGCGCTTTAGGCCGGCTGCATATTGGCTTCGGATACCCGAACAAATACCGAAGCCAATAATCATGTCAGCGACATCCCAACCTTCGTCCTGCCCCGACTGTGGCGGCGGGCTGGTTCACCAATCGGGCTGCCTGGTGTGCGTGCACTGCGGGTGGGCGAAGTGCGGGTGAAAGACGGCGCTCAGGCAGGAGGGCGGCAGCTGCAGCTGCTCAACGCCGTACCGCCATACCGTCCCGCCGCCCTTCCGATTCTCGACGAGCGTCAGCGCGGCACCAAGTTCGTGTCGCTCGAGCCCAAGTCCGTCCTCAACTCGCCGCAGCAGACCGGCGTCGATTTCTGGTCGCTCAACCCCTACATCGGGTGCGAATTCGGGTGCACGTACTGCTACGCGCGCTACGCGCACCGCTACACGGTCGAGCGCGCCCACGACGCGGGAAAACTCACTGACGAGGAGTTTCTAGAGTTCCGCGGACCGCACGGGTGGGAGGCGTTCGAGAAACGGGTGTTCGTGAAAGAACAGTTGCTGGTCGCACTCGAACGCGACTTGCGTCGCTACTTTCGGTCTTTCGAGCCAACGGACCGTCCGCCCGCCCCAATCGTCATCGGCACCGCGACCGATCCGTACCAACCGGCCGAGCGGCGCTTCCGGCTCACGCGCGGGATTCTCGAGCGGCTGGCGCGCTGCGAGGGCTTGAACATCGGTATCATCACGAAGAGCCCGCTCATCGCTCGAGACACGGACGTGCTGCGGCGCATTCACGAGCGCAGCGATCTCGAGGTCCACATCTCCCTCACCACAGTGGATGTGGCGCTCATCAGGCAGGTCGAGGCGCGCTCGCCGATGCCGGCGGTGCGGCTGCGGGCGCTCAAACGGCTCGCCGACTCGGGCATCCGCGTCGGCTTGATCGTCGCGCCGGTCCTTCCGGGGATTACGGACGACGTACCCCACCTGGAAGCGCTCTTCCAGGCGGCCCGGGAGGCCGGCGCCAGGTTCGCGCACGCCGGTCCGCTGCGTCTCTACGCCGCGGTGCGGGACCGTTTCCTTCCGATGCTCGACGAGCGCTTCCCCCACCTCGCCGCGCGTTATCGGCGCGCCTACGACGGACGGAGCGGCGTGCCGCGCGCCTATGCCCGCGCGTTGTCCGCCCGCATCAAGAGGCTGCAGGCGCGATTCGGGTTCCCGGTGAACGACGGGATGGCGGATCGCTACGGGCGACGGCTTCCGCCGGCGCAGGCGACGCTTGCGTTATAACAGTTGTCGCTACGACGGGGTTCAACGCCCGTGGTAGTAGTCGGTGAGCTGAACCACCCAGGCGGGGACCGAGCGGCCGCGCGCTTCGTACGCGTCTGTCAGGAACCGAGCGAGTCCCCGGCCCACGACGACGCCGTCCCGCGTGCCCAACCCTGAGCTCAGCTCCTCCACCAAGCTCACGATCTCGGCGGCCTTAGGGGACGACAGCGTCGCCGGACGCTTACCCGCCCCCGGGCGCGTCGACCGCGCCCGTTTTGCCCGCCTGCTTGCCATCGTCGTTTCACCGCACGGAGATAGAACCGCACAAACCACACACGGGATATACCGCTGTATACCGGACACCGCAACCTGGCGGAAGCCGGGTCAGGCCACGTCGCTCGCTGCCTTACCCGGACGTGACTCGTAATGCCGCACCAGGTCCCGGACCCAGCGCGGTGGTGACAGCCGCCGTACTTCGTACGACTCGACGAGCAGCTCGGCGAGACTTCCCCCCAGCTCGAGCGCCTGTTTCGGAGACAAGTCCACCGCCAGCTCGTTCAGCAGACGCACGAACTGACCTACGTTCGGGGGTCGCGAGACCTGGCCCTGCGCGGCGAGCCAGCGTTCCAGCTTAACGCGACTGGCGCTGCGGGGGGTCGCTCCACGCAGGAAGTCGCGCAGGCCGTTCGGACTCAAGCCGACTTCTCGCGCCACACGTCGCAGCGAGAACTGGGCCGTCTGCCGCGCCAAGCCGTCCCGCAGCAGCGGGACAGGCAGGGTCGGGACGGTCAAAGACTCGTTCCTTCCGAGTCGGCCGGGGCGCACTAGAGCGCTCGCTTCGCTCGAGCGTAGTACGCCATGAGCTCCTGGACCCAGCGAGGGATCGCTTTGCCTCGCACCGAGTACGCGTCTCGCAACAGGCTCCCGATGCCGCGGCCCACCCCGATGCCGTCATGCGATCCATGGCTGGCGCTCAGGGCATCGACCAGACGTACGATTTCTACGGCCTTGGGGGACAGGGTCTTCGGGCTACGTCCGCCGGGACGCGTGCCGGCGCGCTTCAACCGGCTCCAACCATGGGGCCTTCACCGCCGCGAAGGGGCAACTGCACATACTGCACAAAGAGACTATCCCGGCAGCATCCGGGCCGCAAGGCCCGCCGGCCCCTTCAGGCGACTTCGCTGGCGGTTTTGCCCCGGCGGACCCGGTAATGGCGCAGCAGGTCCTGGACCCACCGAGGCGGGGACAACCGGCGCGCATCGTACGCCGTCGCGAGTAGCCCCGCGATGTCGCCGGCGAGCATGGCCGTCTGCTGCGTGGAGAGATCCCCCGCCAGCTCGTTCAGCAAGCGCACGAGCTGGCCGACGTTGGGCGGGCGGGAGACGTGCTGTTGGTCAGCGAGCCAGCGCTCGAGCTTCGCTCGCGTGGCGCTGCGAGGCACCGAGCCGTTGAGGAAGTTCCGCAGGCCGTTCGGGCTGATGGAGATCGCGGCGGCGGCACGCCGCAACGACATCCGCGCGGTTTCCCGCCCGACGGCGTCACGCAACAGTGGGACCGGGAGTGCGGGAACGTTGCGGCGGCCGGGGCTCATACTAGCTGTGCACTTTGTGCGGTACTGCGGAATTTACACGGTGGTACCCTAGCAGAAGTCGGGAAACCTCGCAAGCACGCCGGCGGTCGCCGTCAACCCGGCCCGTTCCCTCCCTGCTCCATCATCTCCACGAGCGCCCGGATGGTCCCCGGGGCGTTGCCCTCGAGTCGGTTGTTCACGAGGATCAGCGCCTCCATATGACGCCGCATCACCTCAGCGATGAGGCGCAGGAGATCCACTCGCACCTCCGGTTGCGGGTCGCGGATGCGGTCGTAGGGCTCGAACAGCTTCACCGCGTCGGCATAGGCTCGCCCGGGGCGGAGCAGCCCCCTAGCCACGGTGAACCCGGCCGGAAATGTCCATGGCAGCTCGAGCTGCTCGCCGATCGCCGGCATCTCATTCCACGAATTGAACACATGCGCCACCCCGTGGCGCGCCAGCACCGCACCGTGGGCGTCGGTCAAGAGCTCAGGGTTTCGCAGCTCCACCGCGTAGCGAAAGTCACGCGGCAGCTGCTTCAGGAAGCTGTCGAGCTCCTCCGCCCACCGAGCCGGCTCGGGCTGATCCTTTCCCCGCATCGCCTGGAACTCGAATACGAATGCGCCGGCGTGATCGCGGAACGCCCGCGCATACGGCCCGAGCACCGCGTCCTTGAAGAGATCGGCGTTCAGGAAGTCGGGGTTCCTCTGTCCGGCGAAGTTGCCCCAGCGCGGATCCTGCGTGAATCGCCTCGCCGTGATCCGATCCCACACTTTGCTCACGCACGGAAAGCCGGGGGGCAACGCCCGCGCGTACGCCGCGAGGACCTCTTCCGATGGCGGCTCGTAGAACGCGCTGTCGATCCCCACCGTGCGAAACAAGGGATAGCGCACGTACTCCTCGAGCCGTCGGGCCGGCTGGGCGCTGCGATAGGTCCGATGATAGACCTCCCCCATCCAACCGTCGTAGGTCCAGGTGGACGTACCGAATCTGAGGTTGGGCGGGATGCGTGCCCCGAGCGCGACCAACTCGGCCGAAGGCGGCGGCAACGCCGTGACGTCGTCAAAGAGGCCAGGTTGTTTGCGGGCGCTCAAAATGTCTCCACTTAACTAGTGTTAATTCAATAACTTATCATAAGAAACACGAGTCTTGCCACTCCTTCTATCTTCGGGATATATTCGGGTCCCATTGCAGACCTGGCATATGACCCGGACACCCCGTCTCACGAGCGATACCGCCGCCTGCTGCTGGATCCCGCTGTTCGCTCTGCGTTGCGAGACGGCGCGGCGACCCGAGCTCGCGTCGCTCCCTTTAGCCTTGCTGGCACCCGACGACACCCGCCGACTCTGGCAGGTCGCGCCGCTCGCCCGGCGCGCGGGCGTGAAGCCGGGGATGACCGTCAGCCAGGCGATCGGACTCTGTCCCGCACTCAAGCTGTGCGAGCCCGACCCGGTGCACTACGACGAGCAGTTCGCGCGGCTCGTCGCGGCGCTCGTCACCGTGAGCCCCGTGGTCGAGCCGGTGGAGCTGGGGCGGGCTTACGTAGGAACAGACGGCTTGGAATGGTTATACGGTTCGCCACAGCAAATCGTCAAAGAAATACAAATGCGGAGTGCGGAGTGCGGAGTGCGGAATGCGGAATGTAAGGGTAAGCGTCGTGAGGCGAACGACCCTTCCCTGAAATTCCGCACTCCGCATTCCGCATTCCGCATTGGGTGGGGCCGCGGAAAATTCGTCTCCTGGGTCGCGGCGAGCCGTGCGAAACCCGGCGGATCTGTCATCGTTCGCCCCGGGGAGGAGAGGAAATTTCTCGCCTCCCAGCGGCTCGCCGTTCTCCCACTCGACCCCGACACACATCGCCGGCTACTGCAGCTCGGCGTCAAGACGCTGGGCGCGCTCGTCGCACTGCCGGAGGAAGCCGTCGTGTCGCAGTTCGGCCGCGCCGGCCGGCGGCTGTGGCGGCTCGCGGCGGGACTCGTGTCGGAGCCGGTGGTGGGACGGGTGATGCCCGAGCCGATCGTGGCCGCCCTGACGTTTTTTACTCCGGTCGGTAATCGCGACCTGCTCGCCCATGCACTGGACAAGCTCGTCGACCGCGCGCTCGGGGATCCGCGCCGCAGTGGCTGGCGCGTGCAGGTCGTGCGCGTGCACGCCGAGCTCGAGCACGGGGCCTCCTGGCTCGTTGCAGCGACCCTGAAGGACCCGGCTGCGACGCGGGAGCGCATCGCGGCGCCGCTCAAGACGCAGCTCGAGCGGTCGCCGCCCGCCGGAGCCGTGGAGCGACTCGTCGTCGAGTTCACCGCCTTCGCCCCGGGCACCGCGGAGCTGCAGCTGTTCGCGCGCGATGCGGGCGCCGCGGCTCGCGCCGGGCGACGACGTGCGCTCCAGAGCGCCGCGCGGGAGATCGCGCTCCGGATCAGACGGCCGATGTTGTATCACGTCATCGAGGTGCAACCATGGTCCCGCCTCCCCGAGCGTCGTTACGCGTTGATCGACTTTGAACCCTAGTGCGGAATGCGGAGTGCGGAATGCGGAATGGAACCGACAGACTTCGTGCCCTCAATGCCCCCCAACGGGTGCGGGTGGAGCTCGACGAGCAACGAAGACCAAGGGTTGTGAAGCGGGAAGCGGGAAACGAGAAGCGTGTCGAGTCTTTCGGTGAGAATTGGCGCATGGACGACGAGTGGTGGCGTCAGCCGATCGTGCGCCGCTATGTCGAGGTCGTATTGGAAGGCGGAGGACGTGTGGTGCTGTTCGAGGACCTAATCACCGGAGAGTGGTTTGTGCAAATGCCGACCTAATTCGACGCGCTGAGTCCGGAATCGAAGCACGTCCATCCACTCCGCATTCCGCACTCCGCATTCCGCATTATGTACATCGAACTTCACTGCCACTCGGCGTTTTCATTTCTCGACGGCGCTTCTCTCCCCGAGCAGCTCGCGCTCACCGCGTCGCAGCTCGGCTACCCCGCGCTCGCGCTCACCGACCACCACGGGCTGTACGGCTCGATGGCGTTCGCGCAAGAAGCGAAACAGCTCGGTCTCCAGGCGATCACCGGCGCGGAGCTGACCCTGCTCGACGGTTCCCACGTGACGCTGCTCGCGGAGACGCCTGAAGGGTACGCGAACCTCTGCCGGTTGATTACCGAGGCTCATCTCGGCCGTGACGATCGACGCGATCCGCGGCTCGAGTTCGCCTCGCTCGAAGCCCGGCACGCGGGACTCATCGTGCTGTCGGGATGCCGCAACGGCCTCTTACCCGGCGTGCTGCGGCGCGACGGGCTGGCCGCTGCCCGCCGCTTCGCCGAGCGGTGCCGTGCGGTGTTCGGGAAGGAGAACTTTGTCATCGAGCTGCAGCGGAACTACGTCCGGGGAGACCTCGCCCTCACCAGGGCGCTGAAAGCCCTCGCCGACGATGTGCACCTGAGCGTCGTGGCGACGGGTAACGTGCATTATCACGCCCGCGAGCGTCACCGCCTGCACGATGTGCTGGTGGCGATTAGACACCGCACCACGCTCGACGGCTCGCACGACGTGCGACACGCGAACAGCGAGTTCTTCTTGCGCCCGCCGCAAGAAGTCGAAACGCTGTTTCGTGACTGTCCAGATGCTGTCGCCAATACTCTGGTCCTCGCGGAGCGGTGCCGTGAGTTCGATCTCACGCGGGATCTGGGATATCGCTTTCCCGACTTCCACGGCGCCGAGCGCGCTCCCGCCCCCCGGGCGCTCGCCGAGCTGTGCCGCGCGCGGCTCGAAGAGCGCTATCCCGCCGGCTCCCCGCACCGCGGCGAGGCGGAGCGGCGGCTCGCCGAGGAGCTGCGGCTCGTCGAGCGCCACGGGCTCAGCGGGTTCTTCCTCGTCTATCACGATCTGTTCGACCTCGCCCGCCAGGTCGCCGCCGACGTGCGGCGCGGCTCGCGGCGGGCGCAGGGCGACCTGCTTCCCGGTCGCGGCCGCGGCTCGTCCGTCTCCTCCGTCGTGTGCTACCTGCTCGGCCTCTCGCACATCGATCCGGTCGCCACCCGGCTCTTCATCGGGCGGTTCTTGAACGAGACGCTCGCCTCCGTGCCGGACATCGACCTCGATTTCCCGCGCGAGATCCGCGAGGAGCTGATCCTGCGGGTGTACATGCGGTACGGCCACGAGCACGTCGGGCTCGTCTGCTCGTTTCCCACCTACCGCCTGCGCTCGACGGTGCGCGAGATCGGCAAGGCGCTGGATCTGCCGCCCGGCGAGATCGAGCAAGTCGCGAAACTGGCGGACCGACGGTCCGGCGGACTGGCTGACGAATTGGACCAGCTCCCCGGATTCGCAGGCCGCAGGAGCGCGCCGCTCTGGAAAGAGCTGTGTGAGCTCGCCGAGGAGATCGCGGGGCTGCCACGGCACATTTCTCAGCACGTGGGCGGGATGGTCATCTCGAGCCGGCCGCTCGTGGAGATCGTACCGCTCGAGCGCGCTGCCATGGAAGACCGCGTGGTGTGCCAGTGGGACAAGGATTCCTGCGACGACGCGCGCTTCATCAAGATCGACTTTCTGGCGCTCGGCATGCTGTCGCTCGTGGAGGAGTGCGTCGAGCGGATCGCTGTGCGGGAGGGAACGCCACCCGATCTCTCGCGCATCGACTTCGAGGACCCCGCGGTGTACGACCGCATCTGCCGCGGCGACACGGTGGGGCTGTTCCAGATCGAGAGCCGGGCGCAGATCCAGATGATCCGGCGCACCCGGCCCACGAATCTCGAAGACCTGGCGGTCGAGGTCGCGATCGTGCGGCCCGGACCGATCGTGGGCGGCGCGGTGAACCCGTACGTGCGGCGCCGTGAAGATCAGCGCCGCGCCCGGGCCGCAGGCCGCCCTTACGAGCCGCCGCTCGAGCATCCGCTGCTCAAAGAGGCACTCGCCGAGACGCTGGGCGTGATCCTCTATCAGGACCAGGTCCTGCAGGTGTGCCAGGCACTCGCGGGATTTACCGCCGGCCAAGCGGAGGCGCTGCGGCGGGCCATGAGCCGGCGGCGCAGCCGCGAGCTGATGGCGGGGTTCTGGGAGGAGTTCCGGGACGGCGCGGCGGCGCGCGCCGTCCCCGAACAGACCGCAGAGCGCGTGTTCACGCAGGTGATCGCGTTCTCCGAGTTCGGCTTCCCCAAGTCGCACGCCGCCGCGTTCGGCCTGCTCGCCTACCAGTCGGCGTGGCTCAGGCACTATCACCCCGCCGAGTATTATTGCGCCCTCTTCAACAACCAGCCGATGGGGTTCTATTCGCTCGACGTCCTGGGACGCGACGCCGAGCGGAACGGGGTCGAGATCCGGCTCCCCGACGTGAACGCGAGCGACGTGTGGTGCACGATTGAAAAGGGAGCGGGGAGCGGGGAGCAGGGAGCAGTTCATTCAGATGCAGTGAGAGTGGGGCTCGGGTTCGTCCGAGACTGGAGCGAGGAGACGGCGACGGCGGTCGTGATCGAGCGCGAGCGGCGCGGGCCGTACGCGAGTATCGGCGACTTCGTGCGCCGGGCGCCGCCCAAGCTCAAGCGCACCGCGATCGAGCATCTCGTGTGGGTGGGGGGATGCGACGGCTTCGGGCTCACCCGGCGCGAGCTCCTGTGGCAAGTGGGGCTGTGGCTTCCTCCGGAAGCGGAGCACGGCGTGGACGCACGCGGCCGGCGGCAGCTCGAGTTGGCGCTCAATCACCCGCACGAGGGACTACGATTCGACGGCCTCGAGGCGGCCGAGCGGCTGCTCGCCGAGTATGACGTCCTGGGGTTCGCGGCGAGCGGCCATCCGCTCTCGCTGCTGCGCGGGGCGCTGCCACCGGGTGTCGTGCAGAGCGACGTGCTCCCCCGGCTCGAGCACGGAGCCTGGGTCGAGGTCGCCGGGCTGGTGGTCGCGCGCCAGCGGCCCGAGACGGCGAAGGGATTCATCTTCGTGCTGCTCGAGGATGAAGCGGGAATGGTGAACGTGATCGTGCGGCCCGACGTGTACGAGCGGTATCGGACGGCGGTTCGCAGCGAGCCGCTGCTGTGGGTGCGCGGCAAGCTCGCCAAGGACGATGGGACGGTGAACGTGCTGGCGGAAGAGGCGCAAGGTCTCAAAGTCGGAACGCGGAACGCGGAACGCGGAACGAACAGCGAGTCGGACAGTTCCGCGTTCCCACTTCCGCATTCCGCGTTCGCCTTTCTCAAGTCCATGCGCCGCGTCGCCCCGGAGTCGAAGGATTGGGGTTAATTTTCCACCATGGCCAAAACCGAAGTCGCGACCCTTGCCGGCGGGTGCTTCTGGTGCCTCGAAGCCGCCTTCCAGAACCTGAAGGGAGTCGACAACGTTCAGTCGGGGTACGCGGGCGGACACGTCGCGCACCCGTCGTACGAAGACGTGTGCACGGGTACCACCGGCCACGCTGAAGTCGTCCAGATCACCTTCGATCCCACGGTCGTGTCGTTCAACGACCTGCTCCACGTTTTCTTCACGATCCACGACCCCACCACGCTCAACCGTCAGGGCGGGGACGTCGGGACGCAGTACCGGTCGGCGGTCTTCTATCACACGCCGGAGCAGAAGGCCGTGACGGAGAAGGTGATCAAGGAGCTCGCGGCCGAGCACGTGTGGGACGACCCGATCGTGACCGAGGTGAAGCCGCTCGAGGCCTTCTATCCGGCCGAGGAGTACCACCGCGACTATTATCGCCGTAACCCGAACCAGGGCTACTGCAGCGCCGTGATCGCCCCCAAAGTGGCCAAGGTGCGGAAGCTCTACTTCGACAAGCTGAAGCAACCGGTGAGTTGAGGGGACACATATGCGTTGGTCCGTACTCGCGGTGTTGCTCGCAGCGCCGGTTCTTGGCGCCGCCCAGGCACCCCCCGCAGGGGCGAGTGAGCCGTTCGTGGTGGAGTACTACTACAAGACGCGCTGGGGCTTCGCCGACGAGTTCATCCGGCTCTTCAAGAAGAACCACTTCCCGGTGTTGAAGCGGGAGATCGAGCTGGGGCACATCCAGCGGGTCACCGCGGAGGCGCCCCGGTTCCACGGGACCGAGGATGGCCGCTGGGATTATCGCGTCACGATCGTGTGGAAGAACGCCGCGGCGCCGCACGAGCCGTTCCCCGAGGCGGAGCTGAAACGTCTGTTTCCCGACCAGGACACGTTTCGGCGCGAGGAGCAGCGGCGCTTCGAGATCCTCGCAGCACATTGGGACCTGCCCGTGGTCAGCGTGGATCTGACGCGGCCGTAGCGCGGCGGCTTGACGCTCGCGGCGCACCGAGGCACGATTGGGCGGCATGCCGCGGCCGTCCGTCGTCGTGCTCGTCGCCGTCATACTCGCACCGCCCGGTGCGCTGGTGGGCCAGTCGCGTGTCTCCCAACTGGTCGATTCCGCCCGCGTACAGCTCGCGGCCAACCATCTCGACTCCGCCGAGGCCCTGCTGCGGTCTGCTCTCGATACCACGGCTCCCGCTGCGCCCGCCGACCGCAACAACGCACTCGTGTGGGACGGGATCGTCCAATTCCTCCGCGGCCACGAGGACCTCGCCCGCGCCGCGTTCCGGCAGGCGCTGGCTCTTGACCCAGGCCTAGAGGTCAACGGGCTCGATCAACTCTCGCCCGAGCTGGCGCAGCTGTTCCAGCACGAGAAGCAAGCGGCCGGGCGGAGCCATGGCTTCTACGTTTCGAAGGACGTCGACGAGTCGCCGCGACGTCTGTCGGGCCCCCAGGTGGCCTACCCGCGCAGCCTGCTACGGCGGCATGTCCAGGGGTTTGTGCAGATCGCGGCGATCATCGATACGACCGGGCACGCGGAGCCGGCCTCCCTGGAAGTCCTGTCGACGCCCGATTCCGGCCTGGTCGAACCCGTAAAGCAGATGATGTTGGCGTCTCAGTTCTCTCCCGGCCGCCTGAAACGCGTGGCGGTGCGCGTGATGGTCCAGATGGCGGTGGACGTGCGGCCGCCCCGGTTCAGCGCAACGGAGCTCGTCTCGAACGCCCGCCGCCAACTCGCCGCGAATCGCCCCGACAGCGCGCTCGCGCAGCTCGCGCTCGCGCTCGATACGGCGCTCACGCATCCAACCGACGCGGAACGCGTGTACGCGCTGCTGGTGTGTGGTGTCGCCGCATCGCGCATGGGGCGGGATAGCGCCGGGCGCGCCGATCTGGCGGAGGGCCTCGCGCTGTACCAGACCCTCACTGCGCGCGGCGTAGACCTCGCGCCGTTCTTGCGCCGCTTCGCGGACTCGGTCCGGCTCAGCGGGCGTGGGACCAAGCCGCCCGGCGCCACCATGGCTGCGCCGATCGCGGTCGGGGCCGTGGACGAGCAGCCGGCGCTCGTCTCCCACCCACCAATCCGCTATCCGCCGGAGATGCAGTCGCTCCGGGTGGACGGCACCGTCCTCGTGGAAGCGGCGCTCGATGTGACGGGACAGGTCGAGCCTGGATCGGCGAGGATCTTCCAGAGCCCCAACCATGCATTCGACGAGGAGGCGCTGCGCGTGGTGCGTGGGTCGGTGTATCGCCCCGCGCGCAGTGAGAGTCGAGCAGTGCGAGCGGTGATCCGGCAGGCGATCAGCTTCGTCAACTACTAGTCGGGCGTGGCCGCGGGTCTGGGACGAGTCCTACCGAGATAGGTCCGGACGAGCGGTGCCACGCGCCCGCGCACCAGCGCGGACTTGAGCCGCTCGCGTTCGTCCGGTGTGACCTCCGCGAGGTATCGCTCCCCGCTCCCCGCACCCTCTTTGAGCGCGACGGGTATTCCGTCTCGATACAGGATCCGGTTCGTCGCGACTCCGGCGACCACGTCTCCCGGCGTCACGATCCCCACGAGGTTGAGCGGGTCGGCCCCGCTCACGGCCACCAGCTCGCCGCGCGGCTCCTCGCGCCGGACGCTGCGGAGCAACCCCACCGCCTCCGGTAGCGCGTACTGCTCACCCGAGAACCCGCCCACAAAGCGCCCGCCGCGAATCTCTCCTCGCGCCTCGAGCCGACGGTACACCCGCAGGATGTCGCGCCACGGGGTCAGCAGCGTCTCGCGTGTCACGAGCCGCCGGAACACCACTCCGTAGCGGCGCAACAGCTGCCACGCCACCGCTTCCGCGACGGCCTCTTGCGGCAGCGGCGCCGCGGCCCGCACGCGGGACCACCGCCCCGCCGTCTCCACCCCGAACGGGGCGATATGCCCGCGCCGCCGGAACCCGCCAATGGGGCGGCGCCGATCGGACGGCACGAGCAGCGCCCGCAGCCCAGCAAAGCTGTCCGAGCTCACGAGCCCCCACGCGACCAGCTCACCCAGTCCCTTCTCCACTTCAGTGCGTAACAGCCCCGTCGCGTTCACGAGGTCGCCGAAGAACGATGCGCCCCGCTGGTCGAGCGCCTCGAGCACGGCGCGGGCCGAATGCGAGAGCGGGAGACTCGCCGGATCGGGCTGCACCGTCAGAGACCGCCAAACCGCTCCCCGCTCCCTGCGAAACA
>Ga0066660_10000243_pt1 | contig 17091 bp, 17 predicted proteins | sample GraSoiAngelo_109_FD_75177 | JGI IMG/M metagenome (GOLD analysis project Ga0066660, IMG submission 75177) | Grasslands soil microbial communities from the Angelo Coastal Reserve, California, USA - 14_0903_12_20cm | ecosystem: Environmental > Terrestrial > Soil > Grasslands | place: USA...
CGCTTTCGCCACGCACCTGCTCGCCGATGGCGCTGATCTTCGCGCCATTCAGGAGCTCCTCGGCCACCAATCGCTTTCCACGACCCAACGCTACACGCACGCCTCCATCCGCCAATTGATGGAGGTCTACGACAAAGCGCACCCCCACGCCTGATTCGCGCATCTCATTCTGTTTGTCGGTCGGAAATCTTGAAATACCCTAGCGAGGCCTCGAAGGTCGGAGGACGAGTGAGCTTGCGCAGCGGTACTGTTTGCGGGGTTCTGGCGGTTCTGAGCATGCTGTTGTCAGGCCCTGCTCAGGCGCAGGACAATTACGAAATTCAAGTCTACGGCTACGAGACCGTCGAACCGCATCACACTATGGTCGAGCTGCACAGCAATTTCACTTTCCAAGGCTCAAAAACGTTTCAAGACGGCCTCCTCCCGACAAACCACCAGCTACACGAAACGATCGAAATCACGCGTGGCTTCACCGACTGGTTCGAGACCGGCTTCTACATTTTCACTTCTGCGCAAAATGGCCAGGGCTGGGATTGGGTGGGCGACCACATTCGTCCGCGGGTGCGTGTGCCAAAACAGTGGAAGTGGCCCGTCGGCCTCAGCCTTTCGCACGAAATCGGTTACCAGCGCCGCAGATTTTCCACCGACACCTGGACCTGGGAGATGCGCCCCATCATCGACCAACAATCAGGCCCTTGGTATTGGTCCTTCAATCCGGCGTTCGACCGCTCCTTTCACGGAGAGACGGTCCATCAAGGCGTCACGTTTTCGCCGGATTTCAAGTTCAGCTACGATTTCACGAAGAAGATCACCGGTGGATTTGAATACTACGGCGCCATCGGTCCGGCCACGGATTTTCTTCCCATCGGTCAGCAGCAACATCAGATCTTCCCCACCATCGATCTCAATCTTTCCGCGAACTGGGAAGTCAATTTTGGCCTGGGCGTCGGCATGACGCATTCGACCGACCACTTAATCGCCAAGATGATTCTTGGCTACCGCTTCAATTTCTGAGGTCCATGAAGTCAAATCCTCTTGTATGTTTCCGCTTCTCAAAAGGCCCAAGTCCCGAGTTGGGCTCCCAAAAAGAAAGACGGCTGGTGTGTTGACTGCCAGCCGTCCCCGGTTCTCTCTATGACTATGCTTAGTTGAATGCTTTGCCCTTAGCGGTGTCCGCCACGCCCACCCAGATGGCCGCCGCCGTGGAATCCAGCTCTGCCGTGGAACCCACCTCCACCACCATGCCAGCGACCACCTCTGTGAAAGCCGCCGCCCGGCCCAAAGCCTTCATGATCGAATCGGCGGCCTCGAAAATCGTCGTGGTCCCAGCCGCGTCCGCGGAAGCCGCGCCCACGGGAGCCATCATGATCCCAATCGCCGCGCCAGCTTCGCCCATAAAAACCGCGACCGTACCAACCAGGATGCCGCCAATACCAGTGATGCCAGGGCCCCACGCCAATAAACACGCCGTTTACAAACCATTCCGGCCCGTAGTAGCCGTATGGCGCACAGGCGTAGGGGTAATCAGCATAGTAGCCATAGGGACAAACTGGCGGTGCGCCAACATAAGCCCGGCCGTAGTAGGCCCGACCGACCTCCACGCCCACAAACGCTCTCTGCGCGTGCGCAAACGACGCAAAAAAGAGGCCAATGCCAAGTAATGCCGGATACCTTAGATATCGCATTGTTTGAGCCCCTTGCTAGCGCCTGGTACCCCCTCCGGAGTCACTCGAGGTCTTTTCCCTCATCCGTTTGGAGCGGCGTCTACCGAATCAAACCCGATGGTCCGCAAAAGGTTGCTGACCCTGGTTCCGGCTATCCCGGAAGTAGCTTAGTCACACTAGGATGCATCCAACGAGGTGAAATGGCAGATTGTTGCTCCTGAGTGGAGGGGTGAAGCAATGCCAGTATCTAGTGCCCGCGAGCACATCCACGAAGCGGTGACGCGCTGGGATGAGATGGCGTCTCGGCCGCACCGTTTTGGCGGCACCGAATATCGCGTGGGCCGCCGCGAAGTGGGCCACGTCCACGGCGACCGCCTAGTCGACATTCCGTTTCCTTTGCGTGTGCGTGATGAGCTAGTGCAAAGCCGCGAGGCTGAACCGCATCACATCCTTCCGCGGTCGGGCTGGGTCAGCATCTATCTTCGAAACCCCGCCGATGTGGGCCGCGCTATCGAACTCCTTCGCAGGTCCTACGAAATCGCACGCGCCTCACAGGCGGTTCACCAACCAAGCTACAAGACAGGTGGCTGAAGCTTCTTGGGACTTCCGTCAGGAACGGGGCCAAGTTGCCTATAACTGTGACTCGATGGCTTTGGTAATTTCCTCGTAGTCAATCAGACCTTGGGTCTTTTTCACGATTTTGCCGTCGCGAGAGATGAGGAAACTGGTCGGGTAACCGAGTAGCCCGCCGAACTTGTCGGCGACGGCGTCATTACCGCGCAGCACCGGGTAGTTCATCGGAAGCTTCTGCCCGTTCACGTTGAAGCGTTCCTTGGCCGTGTACGCGGAGACCACATTATTGCCTTCATCGTCCACGTCCACGCCAAGAACGGTAAAGCCCTTCGACGAATACTTCTGCTGCATCTCAATGAGCCAAGGAATTTCAATCTGGCACGGCTCGCACCACGTGGCCCAGAAATTCACGAGCACGACTTTGCCTTTGTACGCGCTGAGCGGCACCTCCTTGCCGTCCAGATCCTTGAAGGTAACCTCGGGCTCCGGGGTGCCCACGACCGCCGTGTCGGCATGCACCGCGCCGTCGACGGAATTTCTCGGCTTCAGCCGAGTGGCGCGATCCGCATAAACCGTTAAGCCAATGAGCACCACCACGGTGCCAATGATCAGGAGAACTTTTTTCATCAAATATCCTTTAAGAGAAATTATAAACGGAGGCCGAACCCAATTTCTAATGCCTAAGCGCGACGGGCGCTATCGGCCTCCGGTCACAGCGCGTTCCAACCACAAAACAATTCCATTCAGGAAACTGAGCTTGCCCGAAAGCCAGGTCAGCTTATTGACGTAGACCAAGCCTCCGACAAACAACAGCAAGGCGCCGCTAAAGAGTTCCACGGCGTGGAGATACTTTCGAAAATTCCTGTAAAACGCCATGAACTGGCCGATTCCAAGAGCGGTAAGCAAAAAGGGAATCGCCAGCCCCGCGGAATAAATCGCGAGAAGAAGGATTCCGCGAGTGATGGTCTCGCTGTTGGCGGCAAGAATGAGCACCGCGCTGAGGATGGGACCTATGCAAGGGGTCCAGCCAAAAGCGAAGGCGAAGCCCAGAAGGAAGCCGCTCCAGATGCCGGGCTGCGCGGCGTTCGACCGCAAGTGGACGTCGCGATTGAGCCAGCGCGCCATCGGCGGACCAAAAAAACCAATCAGCGAGAGAGAAAAAAAGTGAATCGCGCGGAGTCCGGCAAAAAGCGGCGCGTGCCGAAGCAGCGCGACAACTCCCAGCCCGGCGAGAATAGTTCCAAGAATTACCCCAACGCGCACTTTGAGTTTGACCAGCGCGCCGGTAAGGTGCAGGCCAAAGAGAAGAATCAAGGCACCAGCGATCGGGGCGAGAAGCGCGCGGTTCCGAAGGAGGAAGGACCCAACGGCGCTGGCCGAAGCGCCGAACGCAATGAACACCACGGAGAAGCCAGCTACAAACGCCACCGCGGAGGAAAACAGTCCGGACCGCGGAACGTCCCCTTCGCGCAACTGCTCCATGCCGATGCCGGAAAGCATGGAGATATAACCGGGAACCAGCGGCAGCACGCAAGGCGAAAGAAACGAAACCAGCCCGGCCAGAAACGCCCCTGCTAAAGAGACATCCGTCATATTTGCGACATACCTTCAGCCTTGCATCATACCTGGACCGGAAAGAATCGGGTAATCCCCAGGAATATTCCCGCGCCCATCCGCATGCCCCCGGGCTTGTCGAGCGAGGACGAAGGACCAGTCCCATCATTAGACGCGCGGGAGATGAAAAAGGAACACACCGTCGGCGTCAAGCGAATAGCCGACAGATGAGGTCTTTGGCTGGCGCTCGAGCGGCGAGGCTTTTTTCGCATCGTTGGAATGTTTTGATTCTAAAGGGATTCTGCCATTCGAGTTTGGCACGTCAGCTGCCGCTCGGCTCATGGAGCGCTCGCGAGGCGCGCCCCGTCATGGCCTTTGAATGGACGCCCAACAAGATCACCCTACTGCGCGTTGCCGTTGGATTCGCGGCCGTGAGTTTATTCGGTCGCGGCGCTTGGGGCAATCTTCTGGCCGTGGCCTTAACCGTCGCGTCGATCGCCCTCGACGCCCTGGACGGGCACCTGGCGCGCAAGAAAAAAATGGCCACGCCCGTGGGCGCGCAGTTGGACATTCTCGGCGACCGCCTGATCGAAAATGTGTATTTCACGTATTTCGCCGTGGTTGGCATGGTGTCGCTGTGGCTGCCGATTTTGTTCTTCGCGCGCGGCGCGGCCACAGATTTTCTGCGAGGACTGGCGAGCAAGGCAGGTCGCTCCGGCTGGGGAGCGAACGCTATGGTAGAAAGCTGGTGGGGGCGCGCCCTGGTCGCGTCGCGCTGGAGCCGCGGGCTCTACGCCGCAATGAAATGCTTATGCTTTTGCTATTTGGGTTTGGAACTGGCGTTGACGCGCGGACCGGTGGCATTGTTCCGCGGACTTACTGCGGATGTCGACGCGCTCGTTCGAACGGGCGCGCACGCGCTGACTTGGGCGACGGCGGTGTTTTGTCTGGTGCGCGGTTTGCCGGTGCTCGTGGAGGGCTGGAAGCATTTTGCAGGAGCGTTGCGCCAAAGCCGCGGAGCAAAGCGTGCCATGCAGGAGGCCGCATGAGCGCGCAAGTTGCAGCGTTTTTCGATTTGGACGGAACGCTGATGCCGCTGCCCTCGCTGGAACGCCGCTTTTTTCGAACGTTACGCAGGCGCTGCGAAATTCCACTGGCGAACTATTTTTTGTGGTTCGGGGAAGCGCTCGAGTTATTGCCGCGCGGCATTCCGGCGTTCGCGGCCACAAGTAAAATGTACTTGAAAGGCATACGAACTTTCGACGAGCGTCGCACGGAGAAATGCCCCCATTCTCTGGTGCACACGAGCGGCCACCCGGACGAGGGACAGGCATCCGAGCCTCCGAGGCACAACCCACGATGGCCTGTCCCTCGTTTCTTTGAACAGGGAGTGGAGCGAGTCACGTGCCATGCCATGTTGGGCCACAAGATTGTAATTGTCAGCGGAACGCTGGAACCCCTGGCGATTGCCGCAGCGCGTGCCCTGGAACAAGAAATCGCCGCGCGGGGGTTTACAAGGAAAATCCGGGTGTGCGCCACGCGGTTGGAAGAGATGAGCGGCAAATGGACCGGAAAAATTCTTGGTGAGCCTATATTGGGGGAAGCCAAAGCGCGGGCCGTGTGCGCGCTGGCGGGGGAAATGCATCTCGACCTGTCGCAGTGTTGGGCGTACGGAGACAGCGCACAGGATCGCTGGATGCTTCTAGCCGTGGGCAGGCCGGTGGCCATGAATCCGGCATCCGAGCTTGCGAGGATTGCTCGAAAACGAGGTTGGCCCATCTTGCGAACGACGGACCGCGTTTGAGAAAACGCAAAAGCTCGTGCCGCAAACGGAGCGATACGCGTGAAAGACACGGAAGAAGGGAACTGTCAAGGTGGCGAGAACGCCGTGGCATGGACAGCCGAAGCAGCGCGGTTTCGATTTAGGACGCTGGTGGTGAAAGCATTCCTCGGGGCGTGGGAGGCTTCGGGCGCGTTCGAATGGACCGCGCTCGGATATTTGGCTCTGTCCAGCGTGATGATCTCGCTATTCGGGGAAAACCTGACGCATCTGGCGGGATTAGTCGGATTGCAGGCGCTCGTCGCGGCGGTCATTTTGATCCTGTGCTACGGCGAAGCGAGATCCGCAGAACTGGTCAAACAAGCCAGCAGCACGTTCTCGTCAAAATTCTGGCACTTCTGGCGGCACTGGTATCCGCATGTGTTTTTCCTTTTTTGTTTCGAGGAAATGAGCCGGCTTATCCATTTGGTGAATCCCGGATGGGAGGACGCCAAGCTTATGGCCTTCGATCTCTGGCTCACGGGCGTAAATCCCGCGCTTTGGTTCGAACATCTTGCGCGCCCGGCGCTGACCGAGTTCATGGAGTTTTCCTATTTCACTTATTTCGTCTACCTGCTGATTCTTGGTGGCATTCTCTATTGCAAGCGTGATTGGAAAAGTTATTGGGCGGTGATGACCTACTCCGCCGTTGGCTACGTGTTCGGCTACGTCATCGCGATGCTCTTTCCTGTACAGAGTCCGTGGTTCACGCTGCCGGGCCAGTGGCATAGCGGACAGAGCGGCGGGCCGTTCACGGCGTTGATTAATTGGATCGAGAAATACGGCCGCGTGCACGGCGCCGCCTTTCCCTCGCAGCACGTTGCTGGAGCGACGGCAGCGCTATGGGGAGCGTGGCGGCACCGCCGCTGGCTGTTTTGGATTTTTCTCCCCTTCGTCGCGTGCATGTGCGTTTCGACGGTGTACGTGCGTAACCACTATGTCGCCGATGTGCTAGGTGGGTTGGTCACGGGAACGCTGGGGTACGTCCTGGGCCGGCGGGTTATGAAAGTACCGGGCTCTGTGGCAAACGCCACGGAGACACTGCCGATAATAGCCTCGCATTAAGATTTGCATCCGTAGCCAAGTCTTTGGCTACCTGGATCGATGGGCTAAGATTGGTCCGGGCTTCCATTGGAATCGTTCCTCCCTTCTTCCCCCAACCTGTGCCCCAATTTGGATGTTGTACCGGAGACCTTTCCTGCGAATCTAAGTTTTTATGTCCCGTTAATACCGTCGGAAAGGAACAGCTCATGGCCTCCACCACAATTTCTCCGCAAACCGACTGGCGCCAGGAGTGGTTCGAATTTGAGGACGCCACGTATTTGAACCTGGCAGGCCAGTCGCCCCTTCCCCGGGTTTCCGTACGTGCGGTGCAGGCAGCGCTCGAAGCCAAGAAATTCCCGCATCACAAGACGGACGCAACTTATTTCGAAGTGCCCAATCGCATCCGCGAAAACATCGCCAAGCTCATCGGCGGCAAGGCTGAAGAAATTGCGCTCACGAGCGGAGCCAGCGCGGGCGTGGCGGCGGTTGCTCACGCTTTGACGTGGAAAGCGGGCGACGAAGTCATCACCGCAAGGGGCGAATTCCCTCTGCAGTACACGGCGTGGATGCCTATGGAAGAGCGCGAAGGCGTGAAGGTCGCGATCGTCGCGCCGCGCGAGCGGTTCATTTCCGCCGACGACTTGCTTGCGGCAATGACGCCACGAACACGCCTCGTGTCGGTGAGCATGGTTCGCTACGATGACGGTTCGCTCCTCGATGCGCCGCGCGTCGCCGAGGCGTGCCATAAGCAAGGCGCTCTGCTGCTTCTCGACGTGAGCCAGTGTTGTGGTGCGATGCCTATGGACGTGAAGCAACTAGGCGCTGATTTCCTGGTTTGCGCCGGGTACAAATGGCTGCTTGGTCCGTTCGGCACGGGATTCTTCTGGATCAACAGCGAGCATCTCTCAAGGGTCCGGCCGGGGCCGTTCTATTGGATGGCGGTAAAGGGCGCCGACAATTTTTCCGCGCTGAATTTCGATGATCCCAGGCCCGCGCCGAATGCCAAACGCTGGGATGCCCCCGAGTGGGCTAGCTATTTCAATTTCAATCTGGCGGCCATGGACGCTTCGGTGGAACTGGTCTCGCGCATGGGCCCGGAACGCGTCGCGGCACACAATTCGAGACTCATCGATTTCATGTATGAGCATCTTCCCAAGGATCGCTGCATTCCCGCGAGCCCGCTTGACGCCGCAAAGCGGGGCCCGTATGGCTGTTTCTCCGCGCGCGGCCGCGAAAAGACTACCGAACTCTATCAGCGCCTGCGCAAGGAAAACGTGATCGTCAGCCTGCGTGAAGGCAACATTCGTGTTTCTCCGCACCTGTACAACGCCGAACGCGACATCGACCGCCTTATCCGCGTGATCACACCATGACCGAATCACAGCCGTGGCCCAAGATCGCCGTCGTCGGCGCAGGCGCCGTCGGTGGATACTTCGGAGGCCTGCTCGCCCGAGGGGGCACACCAGTCGTGATGATCGGACGCCCGGCGTTCGTCGAGGCCGTTCAGAAGGACGGACTCTTTCTCGATACCGTCCAGTTTCAAGAAAGAGTCCGTGTCCAAGCGTCTGCGGATATGGACGCCGTGCGCGGCGCGGAAGTTGTGCTTTTTTGTGTGAAGACCACGGACAATGCCACGACCGCACGGGCCATCGCGCCACTGCTTTCGAAAAACGCACTCGTCCTCAGCATGCAAAACGGCGTGGACAATGTGGAACAGATTCGCGCTGCCGCTGCGATCGATGCGCTGCCTAGCGTCGTTTACGTCGCCGCCTCCGTGCCCGAACCCGGCCGCGTAAAGCATGCGGGCCGCGGCGACCTCGTGGTTGGCCCGAAGAACGCAAGAACAGAGCGCATTGCCGCGCTCTTCTCTCGCGCCCATGTTCCCTGCCGCATTTCCGAGAACATCGAAGGCGAACTTTGGACCAAGCTGGTGTGGAACTGCGCCTTGAATGCCGTCTCCGCGCTCGGCCACGCGAAGTACGGCCAAATTGCCGGAAGCGCGGATGCCTGGCAAGTCGTTGAGGCCGCGGTCTACGAAGTGCTCGCCGTCGCGCGTGCCGCGAACATCCATCCGCCCGGGCTGGAAGATCCCAAGGCGGCCTTAGCCGGCGCACTGAAAATTGCCACGCAAATGGCGGAAGCGCTCTCTTCGACCGCGCAGGACATGAACCGCGGTAAGCGCACGGAGATTGATTCCCTGAACGGCTACGTTTCGCGTCGCGGCGCCGAACTCGGCGTTCCTACTCCGGTAAATCATGCGCTCTATTCGTTAGTGAAGCTTGCGGAAGGCCGTTCCTAAGCGAGTTCCTATTCGCGATCGTCTCGCGCGTGAAACGGAATGTGCACGATGGCTTCGAGGTCCACGGGTTCGCCCTGTCGCGTTGCCGGACGGAATTTCCACAGGCTCAGTGCATTCATGGCGTTTTTGTCGAGTTCTTCGTCGAGTCCGCGGACGAGTTGGATGCTATCCACCGAGCCGTCACGCCGAATCACCGCATAGAGGATTACTTCGCCCTCGACATGCTCATTAATAAGCGTGGGAGGATATTTCGGATCGACCTTGCGGATCGGAGTAGGCGCGGACAGGTCCGGGGAAGCCACGTGAGGAAGGTTGGAATCCGTCCGTAGCTCGGTGAAATTCAAGATCCAGCTTCCCGTGGCGCTCGCCAGGTTCGGCATGTCGATTTGCATTTTGTAAATCTTCTTGGACTCAAAGATTTCTTCCGGTCTCGCTCCCGGCGGAAGCGCGGCAAAATTCGGTGGCGCGGTTCGCACCGGCTCGTCATCACGCGGCACGTGCGGCTCAGGTTCCCTGATAAGGGTATGAGGCGTGGGCGCGTTGATTTTTGCGGCATCGCCAAGTCCCGACATTCCTTTGTTCGCCGGAGGATTCCCGCCGCGAATGCTTACGTCTATTCCGCTATTGGCGGCGCTATTCCCGGTGCTTGTTCCTCCGCTGTTGGCGGGGGTGCCGCCGACAGCGAACGGAGTTCCCTTTGGCGAACCGCCTGGCACGCCAGGCTTCTTGCCTTCCGGTGAGATGGAAACTCGCGCCGCGAGATTCCCTTGGGGCGGAGCAACCGGCGCTGGCGGAGCAGGCGTCGCGGAGAGCGCAATCAATGTGGAAGAGTTGCCGTTCATGCCTGCCAGTTGCGCCGCTCCGACGTCCGGCACGGGCGCCACATTGCCCGGTTGCGCTTTCGGCGCGATGCGGGGCGCGGCCCCTCCGTTTAGCTCAAGGTCAGGCCGCTTGGGTCCATTGGGCGTCGCGATCAGCGCCATCTTGCCCGGCTTCTCATCAAACACAGGCACATCTGGCGGAGGTGCGTCTGTCACCATAGCTACGCGACGCTGCTTCGGATGTAGTTTGGCCAGTGCGTCCTTGCTGATTTCCAGATGCGGCCGCGCCGGGCCGGGCATGTCCTGGATTTGCACCATGTTTGGGAGGTTTGGAAGGATTTTCGGCGGCGCAGCCCGAGCCAGGGAATTGATCAGCGTTTGCCGCGGATGATTCGGATGCGCCGGGTCGCTGAAGATGTGCTGGCGCGGATGAAAAGCGTCTGCTCCTTCCGGCGGAACAGGCGCCTCCGGCTCGCCGCGCGGGGTTGGCTTGGGCGTTGGCTCAGCAGGCTTTGGAGCTTGCAGGTCCAACAAGGGCAGATCGTTGATCGGCCCTGACCAGGAAAGTTCCGCATTGTCGAAAGCCGGATTGTGATGCGCTCTCGCGGGGAACTTCGGATACGGCAAGACCAAAAAAACGATATGCCACAAAGCCGCGGCGAGCATTGCGCGGCGGGGCAATTTGCTCTCGACCCAGCAATATTTGAAAAATCCTTCGTTCGAGAATTTCTTGCCTACCGGAGATCGGCTGAAGATAATTGCTAGATCACTGCCGATGCCTTGCTCGAAACTTCCCCAGGCAATCTCCAGTTGTGGCCCGCGGCCCGCAGGCAAGCGCGTTGGAGCGCGTGCCACGGCCGTGGCCTGTCCTCGACTGGAGTAGGAGTCAAAGCTTCTCAAAAACACATCCCTTTCGATTCCACGCTGCGCTGTCGTTGCCTCCGACTCTGGCGTCACACAGGAAAAAAGATGCTCTGCCTGGCGGGTTTACAGAGCAGCGTTGTTTTTGCCGGCAGCTAGGCCAGCGCGGCGGTAGAAACTCAGAGCCGCATCGCCCTGTATGAGAACGCGGTAGCACTCGAGCGCACCCGCCTCTTCTGGCAAAGGGAAGCTGCGGCGGTGCTCCGCGATCACCACGCCGCCGGGCGCGAGAAGATTCTCCGAACTCAGAGATTCTAGCACGCGAGCATAGTCCTTGGCTGCGGCATAAGGGGGATCGAGAAAAATATAGTCGAATTGCGAATTTTTGCCTTTTCTTCCGGTGGCCAACATTTGCAACCCGCGAAGAGCGTCCGCGCAAAGCACCGTTGCGCCGTTTCGAATGCCGAGCGACTCCAGGTTGCGGCGAATCAGCGTGGCGGCGGGCGCATGGTTTTCCACAAACATGGCTTCTCGAGCGCCGCGGCTTAGCGCCTCAATGCCAATCGCACCGGTTCCCGCAAAAAGATCCAGGAATCGTGAACGGGCAACGTCCTGCCCCAGCACATCGAAAAGCGTCTCCCGCAAGCGGTCGCTAGTCGGGCGAAGCGCCTGGCCTTTCAGACTCTTCAGAATGCGGCTGCCATAAGTGCCCGCAATGATGCGCATCAATTCCGTTATTAGCTTAGTTTGCTGGTTCTAAGTCAAGCGCCTTGCGGGGCCGCAAGCTACAAAGAATCTTGCTAACCGCTTCATTTGCAAGGGGATAGCGCGCTTTTGGCCTTGCCCCGCAACGCCCATGGCCGCGCCATCTCGCTTGTCCGGTCTTCTAGACAGGTGGCGCCACGTGCCGCGCAATTGAATTCCTAGCTCGCTACCTCCTAGCCCACCTTCGCCAGATGATAGCGGCGCTGCCAGTGCCCCGGGAGCATTCGCAAAACGCGCTGCAGTTCGTCCCGCTGCGATGCGTCTTCGACCAGCGCGAAAGCCTCTTTGCGGGCGAGTTCGAGAAGCTCCTTGTCGCGCAGGGGATTCGCGACCTGAAACCCAAGTTCGCCGGACTGGCGTGTGCCAAAAAATTCCCCCGGCCCGCGAAGCTGTAGATCAGCCTCGGCGATCTCGAAGCCATTCGACGTGCGCACCATGGTGTCGAGCCGGGCCCGGGCTTGGTCGGTCATTCGAAACGGCGCCACCAAAATGCAGTGAGACTTTTGCGCGCCGCGGCCGATGCGTCCACGAAGCTGATGCAGTTGCGCGAGCCCGAAGCGCTCCGCGTGCTCAATCACCATGACTGTGGCATTGGGCACATCCACGCCGACTTCCACAACCGTGGTGGTGACCAGGATCTGCACTTCATTCCTGTGAAACCGCTGCATGACGTCGTCTTTCTCTTCGCTCGACAGCCTCCCGTGTAGCAGGCCGAGCTTCACCTTGGGGAAAACTTCTTTCGAAAGACGTTCATATTCATCGATAGCCGCCTTCAGTTCGAGCTTGGATTCTTCGATGACCGGATAAACGATATAAGCTTGATGTCCGGCCTGGACCTCACGGCGAAGCGATTCCCATACGCCGGGGAGATGCGTCTCGGTGGTTACCCGCGTGACGATGGGCGTACGGCCGGGCGGCAGTTCATCCAGCACGGAAACGTCCAGATCGCCGTAAAGCGTGAGCGAGAGCGTGCGCGGAATCGGCGTGGCCGTAAGCACAAGGACATGCGGCGCATGGCCGTGCGAGGCGGCCTTGTCCATGAGCCGCTTTCGCTGCAGCACGCCGAAGCGGTGCTGCTCGTCGATCGCTACAAATCCAAGGCGCGCGAATTGCACATTTTCTCCAATCAGCGCATGCGTGCCGATCACCAGTTGTGCTGCTCCCGAGCGGATGCGTTCGAGCGCCGCTTGCTTTTCCGCCAACGTTAGCCCGCTGATGAGCAGCTCGACGCGGTAGCCTGCTTTCCCGAGAATCCGCCGGGCCGAAAGGAAATGCTGAACGGCGAGGATTTCCGTGGGCGCCATCAGCGCAGCCTGCGTAGCGTTCTCGATAGCGATCACCGCGATTTGCAACGCGATAATGGTTTTGCCGCTGCCCACGTCCCCCTGCAGGAGTCGATTCATCGGCACAGGTTTTTCCAGGTCCGCAACAATCTCAGCGAGCACGCGTTTCTGCGCTTCCGTCGGCTTGAACGGGAGGATACGCTTCAACGCTTCGCGGATGCGGTCTTCGCGCACGCGAAAGGCGATGGCATTTTCCCTTCGCGCCGCTCGGCGATCCAAACCCAGGCTGAGCTGGTACAGAAAAAGCTCCTCAAAAATCAGCCGCTGCTGCGCGGGGGCTTGAAAAGTGTTTAGAGCATCGGGAGAATCCGTTGGTTCCGGGAAGTGCGTGTGAATGAGAGCTTCCCCGCGCTTAGGATAACCTAGCCGCGCGCGCAGGTTTTCCGGCAAAACATCCGGCATCCGCGGATCGATGAGCTGCACCGCCGCATACATTGCCCGGCGAATCTGCTTCGAGCTGAACGTGCCGATGGCTTCGTAGATCGGCACGATGCGGCCCACTTCAGGGGAATCGATTTCGTCGCTGCTCAGCAACTCGACCTGCGGATTGATCATCTCGAGCCGTGCGGGCCGCAGCTTATCGATCTCCGCCTTGCCATGAAGAATCAGGAGCTGCCCGGGCTGCAAGCGCCCTTCCAGATAGCCGCCGTGAAAAAATTTGCAGGGCAGCAACCCTCCCGCCTCATCTTGAACGAGCAGATGGTAGATGGCGTCGCGGCGGTAGCGCAGGTTTCGAAGGGCCTGCCCGCTCATCACCCGCGCGCGAATGGTGTACGTGCCGTTTGGCTGGATGTCTTTCACTTTTGAGAAGTGCATGCGGTCTTCGTAACGGAACGGCAAGTAGGCGAGCAAGTCTTCTAGCGTGTAAATGCCGCGCTCGGCGAGCAACTGCGCGCGCTGTGGCCCCACGCCCTTGATCATGCGCACTTCGGTACGGAGGCTCATTGCCATGGCTTATTCTTTATATCATTGCAGCCCCGCGCGTGCGGCAAGCGGTGGGGCACTGCGGGCGGGTGTGTTATCGTAGCTGGTCTCGGGCGAAGCCGGCCGGGCTCTGGTGACCTTCTGAGAAAAAACTTCACCAATTCGAATCGGAATTCCCTAGGCGACGGCAAACGCACAGCGAAAACCGCCGAGAGGGAATACCTGCCTCTCGAGGATGAAGCCGATATTCGCGAGGAAGAGACAGAACGCGTGGGCGGCAAAGGGCAGGGCGAGGCCAGCGCCGGCAAGCCGTCCATGCGGGAAGTGTTTGGACCGGACGGATTCCTCGAAAAATGCATGAAAGGAGGGTTCGACCGCTCCGTTGTCAGCGCCGACTACGAATACCGCGCGGCGCAACTGGAGATGGCGGAACTGGTCGATGAGGCGTTCGAAACCCATCATCATGCGGTCGTGGAGGCGGGGACAGGAACCGGCAAGACACTGGCATACTTGATTCCCGCGGTTTGCAGCGGGCGGCGCGTGGTGATTTCCACAGCCACGAAATCCCTCCAGGAACAGCTCTTCCAGAAAGACATTCCATTTTTGCAAAAGCATTTTGCGCCGAATTTGAAAGTCGCGGTGATGAAGGGCCGTTCGAATTTTCTGTGCCTTTCTAAGCTGAGCCAGGTGCAAGACCAGGGGCTGCTCAAGGGGATCGAAGAGCTTGATTATTTCCAGCAGATCAAGGATTGGGCCAAGCTGACGGAGACGGGCGACCGCGCGGAGCTGACTTTTCTGCCGGATGATTCGGAATTATGGGGGAAACTCGACGCGCGGCGGGAGACCTGCACGGGGCAGAAGTGCCCGTCGTTCAATCCGTGCTTCGTGACCGGCATGCACCAGCGGGCGAAAGAAGCCGACCTGATTATCGTGAACCATCACTTGTTCTTCGCGGATTTGGCGCTGAAGCAGGACGATTTCGGAAGCATTTTGCCGGAATATTCGGCGGTGGTGTTTGACGAAGCGCACGAGTTGGAGGACGTGGCCAGCGAATATTTCGGGCGGCAAATTTCGAATTTCCGGCTCGAGGAGTTGGCTCGAGACACCGATCAAACACTGCGGCTGCTGCACCTGGGCACGCCGTCGCTGCTGCGAAAGACGCAGCGCATCCGCGAACGCAGCCGCAGCTTTTTCGAGTCGTTCCCGCCGCGCGAGGGAAGATTTTCGTTTTCTCGGCGCGAGCGCGAAGCGTTTCTGGAGCAGAACCGCGAGACGTACGACGCATTGGTCTCCGCCTTGAAGAGCCTGGAAACCGGGATTGCCGCACAGACAGACAAACCCGAAGAGTTGACGCGCATGGCCCGGCGGAGCTTCGAGCTGCGGCAGGAACTCTCATTTCTCTTCGAATCGAATGAGAAGAATTTTGTGTATTGGTACGAGCGGCGGAACAAAGGAGTGTTTCTGACGGCCACGCCGATCGATGTGAGCCACATTCTGCGGAACAAGCTGTTCGAACAATTCGACACGGTGATCCTGACCTCGGCGACGCTGACGGTCGGTGGAAGATTTGACTACATCCAGCAGCGCCTGGGCATCGATCACGCGAAAGAACGCAAGCTGCCACCGGAATTCGATTATCCAAAGCAAGCGCTGCTGTATTTGCCGCGGAAAATGCCCGACGTGCGCGACGCGGGATTTTCCTCGAAAGCGGCGGATGAGATCGTCGAATTGCTGGAACTGAGTCAGGGCCGGGCGTTTTGCCTGTTCACCAGTTATGCGCAGATGAATGAATTGTATGAGCGCGTGCGCTCGCGCGTGTCGTTCCCTTTGCTGCTGCAAGGAACGGCGCCACGATCGGCGCTGCTCGAACGGTTCAAAAACACGGAAGCGGCAGTACTGTTTGCGACCGCCAGCTTCTGGCAGGGCGTGGACGTGCCTGGGGAACAGTTGTCGTGCGTAATCGTGGACCGGCTGCCGTTCGCGGTGCCGAGCGATCCCATCGTGGCCGCGCGGGTCGCGGCGTTAGAGGAAGATGGGCGAAACGCCTTCGCGGAATTTCAGGTGCCGCAAGCGGTGCTGTCGCTGAAACAGGGATTCGGGCGGCTAATTCGAACCAAGACGGACCGCGGAGTGCTGGCGCTGCTCGATACCCGCATCCTACGGATGCCCTATGGTAAGATTTTTCTGGAGTCGCTGCCGCGCTACCGGGTGACGCACGAAATAACCGAAGTAGGCCGGTTTCTGGATGGAAACAGCAGGGAAAAAGCGGCGCATCCGGCAAGTCCCGCCTGAAGCGTTACGAACCAGAAATCCAGGGAAGCAGGCGGCGCAATTTGGAGCGAAATGTTTCAAGTCAGCGTGGAGGAAACGTTTTCCGCGGGGCATGCCCTGCGCGGCTATAAGGGTAAGTGCGAAAATCCGCACGGCCATAACTACCGGGTGCGCGTAACGGTGGAAGGGCCGCGGCTGGATCCGATCGGTCTGCTGGTCGACTTTGTGCAAGTGAAACAGATTATTCGTGAGGTCATGGGGCGGCTGGATCACCAGTTCATGAACGACCTGGAGCCTTTCAAGACCGTGAATCCTTCCGCGGAAAACGTGGCCAAGTATTTTTACGACGAGATTACCAAGCAATTGAGGGGCATGCCACCGGGCGCGAAAGTGACGGACGTGGTTTTGTGGGAGACGGACACCAGCCGGGCGCAGTACCGGCCGGGAAACTAAGAGGGAAGGGCACCGTGAAGAGATGAACCGCGCGTTTCTGATCATCCTGGTTCCCGCGATCCTAGTCGCTACAGGCTACGTTTTGGTTTTCCGTTTCCTAGGGCTCTCCTTGGGTTATCTGCGATTCATCCTGGGAGGCGCGGTTTTTGTCGCCGCTGCATATTGGCTCTGGCCCAAGAAAGAGGCGAGCAGCATAAAGAGCGTAAAGTAAATCGCGGGGCGGCAACTTGCCTGCGGCAAGCCCCCGCTCCGTCATGATTCCACTGTTATGTTTATCACCGAAATTTTCAAATCGATTCAGGGCGAAGGCACGCGCACCGGTTTGCCGTGTGTTTTCGTGCGGCTGACGGGCTGCAACTTGCGCTGCACGTGGTGCGATACAGCGTACGCGTTTCACGGCGGGAAGAAGATGAGTGTCGAGGAAGTGCTGGCGCGCGTAGACGAGTTGGCGGGACGCAGCGCCGACGGGAAAGGCGCACAAGCGGCGGTGCCGCTGGTTGAGTTGACAGGCGGGGAGCCGTTGCTGCAGAAGGAGATTTATCCGCTGGCCGAAAGCCTGCTGGCGGGCTATACGGTGATGATTGAAACCAGCGGTGAACGCCCTCTGACGAAAGTGCCGAGGCAGGTACACAAAATCGTGGACGTTAAGTGCCCCGCATCGCGCGAAGGCGGTACTTTCCGCATGGAGAACCTCGATACC
>Ga0066660_10000244_pt1 | contig 17090 bp, 17 predicted proteins | sample GraSoiAngelo_109_FD_75177 | JGI IMG/M metagenome (GOLD analysis project Ga0066660, IMG submission 75177) | Grasslands soil microbial communities from the Angelo Coastal Reserve, California, USA - 14_0903_12_20cm | ecosystem: Environmental > Terrestrial > Soil > Grasslands | place: USA...
CCCGGTCCGGCCTGCACCTGGCCTCGGCCCGCGCCCGCTGATCGCCCCGGCCCCCGGGCGGGGCCCAGTGCGACGCCGGCGCCCCTGAGGGCGCGGGACCGGCGGCGCCCATCCCGTGGATCTCGTTCTCATCCGCCACGCCGAGCCGGTGCGGGTCGTGGAGGCGGGCGGGCCCGCGGATCCGCCCCTTCACGAGCGGGGTCGGGCCCAGGCCCAGGGCCTGGCCGCCTGGCTGGAGGGGGAGCACCTCGATGCCGTGTGGTCCAGCCCCATGCGCCGGGCCCGCGAGACGGCGGCGGCCGTGGGTTCCCGGTTGGGCATGGACGTGGTCGTGGACGAGGATCTGGCCGAGTTCGACCGTGAGGCGACCAGCTACATCCCCCTGGAGGAGCTCAGGGCCACGCGCGACGAGCGCTGGGTGGCCATGGTGGAGGGCAACCTGGCCGAGTTCGACGTCGACCCCGACGCCTTCCGGGCCGGGGTGGTCGATGCCCTGGAGCGCATCGTGTCGGCCAGCCCGGGGGCCACGGTCGCCGTGGTGTGCCACGGCGGGGTGATCAACGCCTACGCGGCCCACGTCCTCGGCATCGACAGGGTCCTGTTCTTCGAGCCCCGCTACGCCAGCATCAACCGGTTCGCCGCCGCCCGCCAGGGCACCAGGTCGGTGGTCAGCCTCAACGAGACGGCCCACCTGCGGGGCCTGTTGTGACCCGCCGGGGCGAGCGGTGTCACCCCACCCGTCCGGCCAGCTCGAGCACCTCGGCGGCCACGCCCCTGCGGGGGGCTATGACCTCGTCGATGAGCCCGTAGTCCTTGGCCTCCAGCGCGGTCATGTAGAAGTCCCTGTCGATGTCGCGCTCCACCTCGGCGACCGGCTTCCCCGAGTGGTGGGAGACGATCTCAACCATGCGCCTGGTCGTGGCCAGGACCTCGCGCAGGTGGATCTCCATGTCGCGGGGAGCGCCCTGGGCACCGGCCGATCCCTGGTGGATCATGATCTTGGCGCTGGGCAGGGCGAGGCGCTTGCCCGGTGCTCCACCGCAGAGGACCATGGCCGCGGCCGACATCCCCATGCCCACGCAGAGGGTGGAGACCTCGGGCTGGACGTGCTGCATGACGTCATAGATGGCCATCCCCGCGTAGGCCATCCCCCCGGGCGAGTTGATGTAGAGGTGGATGTCCTTCTCCGGGTCCTGGGCCTCGAGGTACAGGATCTCGGCCACGATGAGGTTGGCTATCTGGTCGTCGACCTCCTGTCCCAGGAAGACGATGCGCTCCCGCAGCAACAGGGAGTAGATGTCGAAGAGGCGCTCGCCTCTGCTCGACTGCTCGAGCACTGTGGGTATCAGCGCCATCGTTCCCGCCACTCCCCTCTCCTCCGCTCCCGGTCCGGCCCCCGGGGGTCAGTATCTCATATTCGCGATATCATCGGCGAGGTAGGGATCGAGGTCCGATGACACACCGCCGTCACGAGCCGGTCTTTCCAGGCTTCAAGGAGATGGCCCAGCGGCGGCGGGCCCTGACCGCCGACCTGGTCGCCCGCCGACGCGCCCTGGGCCTGTCCCAGACGGAGGTGGCGGCCCGCATGGGCACCTCCCAGTCGGCGGTGGCCAGGCTGGAGACGGGTGGCGCCGACGTCCGCCTCTCGACCCTGGAGCGCTACGCCGCGGCCCTGGGCCAGCGCCTGGACTGGAAGGTGAAGGGGCGGGGCCGATGAGCCCGGCCCCGGGCCCGCAGTGGCCGCCCGATCCCCCGCCCCTCCGGGTGGGCCGGGACGAGGGGGAGGAGTGGCCCGGTTGGGTAAGGGGCCGCCTCTTCGAGCGCCGCATGGTGTTCGTCACCGGGGTCCTGGACGACGAGTCGGCCACCCGGGCGGCGGCCGAGCTCATGACCCTGGACGGCGCGGGAGACGAGCCCGTCAGCCTGCAGGTCGACTGCGGTGGCGGCACCCTGGAGGCCGCCCTCGCCCTCATGGACGTCATCGACCTGCTGGGCGTGTCCGTCGACGTCACCTGCGCGGGCCGGGCCGAGGGGCCCGCGGTCGGGGTCGTCGCCGTAGGTGGGAGGCGCGTGGCCGCTCCCCACGCCCGGTTCCGCCTCATCGAGCCCCAGTCGAGCTTCCAGGGCCGGGCCTCGCAGCTCACGGGGTGGATCGAGCACCACCGGCGTCAGCTCGACGGCTTCTACGAGCGACTGTCCCTGGCCACCGGGCGCCCGGCGTCGGACATCGCCGCGGACAGCCGGGCCGGGCGCTACCTCGACGCCCGGCAGGCCCTGGAGGCCGGGCTGGTGGACGAGATCGCGGTCCGGGGCGCAGAGCTCTACCGGTGGCCGCCTCGGGGCTTCGGGTTCCGGCCCGACGGCGCCCGCTGACCCGGGCCGGGGAGGCGCGGTACCACCGGCCCCCGGGCGTGCGCCACGCTTGGGGGGTGGGCGAGGCGGGCGGGGTGACCCGGAAGCAGCGGTGGGTCCGGCTGGGCCTGCTCGGGCTGGGTGTGGCCGCCCTGGTCACTCTGACCGTCCTGGTCACCTCCACCGGCCCGGGAGGGACCGGTGTGACGAGCCCCGAGCGCTTCGACCTCCCGGCTCTGTCCGGCGGCGCCCGCGTCCGGCTGGTGGAGTTCCGGGGCAAGCCCACGGTGGTCAACTTCTTCGCATCCTGGTGCACGGCCTGTGACGAGGAGCTGCCAGGCTTCTCGCGCCTGTCGCTCGCCCTCAAGGGGAGGGTGAACTTCGTGGGCGTGGACTCGCTGGAGACGGGCGACGGCATGTTCATGCCCCGCCGGCACCACATCACCTGGTGGCCCCTGGCCAGGGACGTGGCCGGGGCCCAGGGCAGCGGGCTCCACGACGCCCTGGGCGGCGGGTCGGCCATGCCCCTGACCGCCTTCTACGGGGCCGACGGCCGCCTCCTCGACGTGGAGCGGGCCGCCCTGCCGGAGGACATCCTGCGATCCAGGCTGCGCACCCTGTACGGCCTCGCCGTCTGAGGCCCGGGGGAAGGCTCAGGGCTGGGACAGGAGGGGCTGCAGGGCGTCGGTTATCTGGGCGGCCACCACCGGGCCTTCGAAGCGCCCCCGGATGATGCCGGCGCGGTCGATGACAAGGACCCAGGGCTCGCTCTGAAAGCCCCAGCGCAGGAACTCGGGGGCGGGGCGCTTGGAGTCTCGCTGGGGGTAGACCTCCACGTCGACGAAGTTGGCCTTGGTCGGGCCCAGCCCGTCGTACACGTCGAGGACCTCGTCCACCACCGGGCCGCACATGCGGCTCGAGCACAGGAGGGGCGTGGCGAAGACCACGACCGTGGGCCGGCCGGAGCGCAGGGCGGCGTCCAGGCTGATGTAGTGCATGGGCGTCGGAGGGATCCGCGTGTCGATGGCCGCGGCCTCGGTGGGCGACGAGGCGGTGGGGGTCGGCTCGGAGAGGGCGGGCGATCCCAGCGCCGCCACCGGCCTGGGTTCGGCTGCGGTGGCCCCCACGGCCACGATGGACCTGCCCCCGACGACTCCCCGCGCCGCGACCAGCCAGTTGCCCGGGCCGGGCACGGTCACCTCAGCCTCGTAGAAGCCGGGCACGGGCGGCTTCCCGAAGGCATCGGACCGGGGCGCGCTCCACGTGACGTACCTCACCGGGAAGGGGCCGGTAGCGGGTGCGCGGTCATCGCTCGCCACCCACACCTGGACGGAGCCTCCCGAGGCCGGGGCCCCCGCCCGGGGTATGAGACCGAAGACGAAGCGGCCGGTCCCCACCGCCACCGAGCTCTGGGCCTCGGCCATGGAGAAGGACGTGGCCCCGTTGGCCAGGGACCGGATCGTCGCCGCCGTGCGCGGGCTCCCGCCCCCGCCCCCGCCGCACGCGGCCAGGATCGCACCCATCGACAACGCCAGCGCCGCCGCCCGCACGCGCCTTGGACTCACCGCTCCATTCTGGCCTGAAGGGCGTCCCCATACGGGGTCGGGCGGTTCAGTCGAAGCGGATCAGGTGGTGGTCCCTGCGGCCCTTGCGCAGCACCACGTAGCGCCCGCACAGCAGGTCGGCGGTCCCCAGCCTCCTGGTCTCGTCGTCCTCGACCCGGTTGTTGACCGACGCCCCCCTCTGGCGCACGAGGGTGCGGGCCGCGGACTTGGACGGGGCCAGGCCGGCTTGGACCAGGGCGTCGACCAGGGCCAGCCCCCCTCCCTCCAGGTCGGTGCGGGGCCGGGTGCCGGAGGGAGCGTCGGCGAACACCGCCAGGAGGGTGCGCTCGTCCAGACCGGCGATGTCCTCGGTGAAGAGCACGGCGGCGGCGCGCTCGGCCGCGGCGGCCTCGGCCTCGCCGTGGACCAGGGCCGTCACCTCGCGGGCCAGCACGCGCTGGGCCTCACGGAGCTCGGGCCTGGTGGCTGTCTCCCGCTCCAGCTCCTCTATGCGCTCGATGGGAAGCCAGGTGAAGAAGCGGAGGAACTGGCCCACCTCCCCGTCGTCGGCCCTCACCCAGTACTGGAAGAACCGGTACGGACTCGTGCGCGACGGGTCGAGCCACACCGTTCCCGTCTCCGTCTTGCCGAACTTGGTCCCGTCCGCCTTCAAGATGAGGGGAGAGGTGAGCCCGTAGGCCTGAACCCCCCGCAGCCGGCGTATGAGATCGACCCCCTCTGTGATGTTGCCCCACTGGTCGCTGCCCCCCAGCTGCAGCCGGCAACGGTGGTGCTCGAAGAGGTGGAAGAAGTCGTAGGCCTGGAGGAGCATGTAGCTGAACTCGGTGAACGAGATCCCCTGCTCCCGACCGTGGAGCCGGGTCCGCACCGACTCCTTGCGGATCATCTCGTTCACGGAGAAGTTCTTGCCCACGTCGCGCAGGAACTCGATGAGCGGGTAGGAGCGCAGCCATCCCGCGTTGTCGAGCAGCAGGGCCCGACCACCTTGGAAGTCGAGGAAACGCTCCACCTGGCGGCCGATGGCGGCCCGGTTGGCCTCCAGCCGCCCCGGGTCGGGAAGGGCCCGCTCCTCCTCCTTTCCACTGGGGTCCCCGATGAGCCCCGTGCCCCCGCCGACCAGGGCTATGGGGCGGTGGCCCGCCTCCTGCATGCGCCGCAGGTTGCAGAGCTGGAGCAGATTGCCCACGTGGAGGCTGTCGGCGGTGGGGTCGAAACCGATGTAGAGGGTCAGAGAGTCGTGGTCGAGGAGCTTGGGCAGCTCCGGGTCGGTCATCTGGTGGATCAGCCCACGCCGTCGCAGGTCGGCGGACAGCTCCGTCATCTCCACAGGCTGCCATGGACGGGCCGGGCCAATGGGGCAATTCCCGGGAGGGCCGGACGACCCCACTTGTGGCCCCCGTCCGCCATCTTGTAGGCCAGCGAGGCCAGCGCCAGGTCATCGCAGGAGCGAGAGCCATGTATCCCGCCACCCACGCCGCCACCACCCCCGACAAGCCCGCCCACGTCATGGCCGGGAGCGGGGAGGTGGTGACCTTCGCCCAGCTCGACCAGCGGTCCAACCAGCTGGCCCGGCTCCTCCACCAGCGGGGCCTGCGGACCGGGGACGGCATCTCCGTCCTGATGGAGAACAACGCCCGCTACCTCGAGGTGGCGTGGGCGGCCCAGCGCTCGGGTCTGTACTACACGGCCATCAGCTCCCGGCTCACCGCTCCCGAGGTGAGGTACCTGCTGGAGGACAGCGGATCCCAGGCGCTGGTGACGTCGCGCACCCTGGGCGCGGTGGCCACCGACGCGGTGCGCGACCTTCCCGCGCTGCACACCCGCCTCGCGTGCTACGGCGCCGTCGAGGGCTTCGAACCCTACGAGGTGGTGGTGGGGGCACAGCCCACCGCTCCGCTGGCCCAGGAGCTGGAGGGGGCCGACATGCTCTACAGCTCGGGCACGACGGGCCGGCCCAAGGGCATCCGCCGCCCCCTGCCCGGGGCGCCGGCCGGGGCACCCGACCCCGTCACCCTGCTGGCCCAGGGCCTGTACGGGGCGACCCCCGACAGCGTGTACCTGTCCCCCGCCCCCCAGTACCACTCGGCGCCGCTGCGCTTCTCCCTGGCCTTTCAGCGCGTCGGCTGCACCGTGGTGATCATGGAGCACTTCGACCCGCTGGAGTATCTCGCGGCCATCGAGAGACACCGCGTCACCCACACCCAGCTGGTGCCCACCATGTTCGTGCGGCTGCTCAAGCTCTCCGAGGAGGAGCGGCGCCGCCACGACCTGTCCAGCCTCCAGTGCGCCGTCCACGCCGCCGCGCCCTGCCCGGTCCCGGTGAAGCGTCAGATGATCGACTGGTGGGGCCCGGTCATCCACGAGTACTACGCGGGCACGGAAGGGAACGGCTTCACGGCCATAACGTCGGAGGACTGGCTGGCCCACCCCGGGTCGGTGGGCCGGGCCCTGGCGGGAACCGTCCACATCGTCGACGACGACGGCCAGGAGGTGTCCCCGGGAACGCCGGGCACCATCTACTTCGAGGGCGGGGCCCACTTCGAGTACCACAACGACCCGGACAAGACGCGCTCGGCCCGCAACGAGCGGGGTTGGAGCACCATCGGCGACGTCGGGTACCTGGACGAGGAGGGCTATCTCTACCTGACCGACCGCAAGGCCTTCATGATCATCTCGGGAGGGGTGAACATCTATCCCCAGGAGGCCGAGAACGTGCTCGTGACCCATCCCAAGGTGATGGACGTGGCCGTGTTCGGCGTTCCCAACGAGGAGATGGGCGAGGAGGTCAAGGCCGTCGTCCAGCCCGTCGACATGGCCGACGCCGGACCTGAGCTCGAGCGGGAGCTCATCACCTACTGCAAGAGCCAGCTGGCCTCGCTCAAGTGCCCACGCTCGGTCGACTTCGAGCCCGAGCTACCCCGTCACCCCACGGGCAAGCTCTACAAGCGCCTGCTCAAGGACCGCTACTGGACCGGACGCGAGACGAGCATCGTGTAGGAGGCGGCGCCCGTCGGTGGGCCCAGCCCGCCGGCCGTACGCTCGTGACCGCGATGGCGTCGGCCCTGGCCCCCTTCCCGACCGTGTACGGCGTGAACGGCATGGTGTGCGCCGTGGACCACCTGGCCGCCGAGGCCGGTGTGGCCATGCTGCGGGAGGGCGGGTCGGCCGCCGACGCGGCGGTGGCGGCCAGCGCCGTGCTCGCCGTGACCAGCCAGCACCTGTGCGGCATGGGGGGCGACCTCTTCGCCGTGGTCCACCAGGGCGGACAGGTCAGGGCCCTCAACGCCTCGGGCCCCGCCGGCTCGGGCGCGGACCCGGCCCGGCTCCGGGCCGAGGGGCGCCGGACCATGCCGGCCCGGGGAGACGTGCGCAGCGTCCCCGTCCCGGGCTGCGTCGACGGCTGGGTGGCGTTGCACTCCTCCTGTGGGCGGCTGGCCTTCTCCCGGGTGCTGGAGCCGGCCCGCTCCTACGCCGAGCTCGGCTTCCCCGCCTCGCCCACCCTGGCCGCGTCGGTCCCCGCGGTGGCCGCCCTTCCCGGGGCGGCCGACTACACCCGAGCCGGCACCCTGCGCCCGGGCCAGCTCGTCCATCGTCCGGGCCCGGCCCGGGTGCTGGCCGCCATCGCCACCGGGGGCCGCGAGGCGTTCTACGGCGGCGAGTTCGGCACCGGGCTCGTGGAGCTGGGGGGAGGCGAGTACGTCGAGGCCGACCTGGCCCGGCCCCTGTCGCAATGGGTCGCGCCCCTCTCCGTCGGGGCCTGGGGCCACCGCCTCTGGACCGCGCCGCCCAACTCCCAGGGCTACCTAACCCTGGCGTCGGCCTGGATGGCCTCGGGCCTGGCCCTCCCGGCCGACCCCGACGACCCCGCGTGGGCCCACCTCCTGGTCGAGGCCGCCCGCCAGGCCGCCTTCGACCGGCCCCAGGTCCTCCACGACGGGGCCGACGGCGCCGCCCTCCTGGCTGCCGAACGCCTGGCTCCCAGGCGCTCGGCCATCGATGCCCGGCGGGCCGCGGTGCTGGGCGGGGCCTTCGCGGGCGGAGGCACCGTCGCCGTGGTGGCCGTGGACGGGGACCGCAACGGGGTGGCCATGCTGCAGTCCAACGCCGCGGGGTGGGGTGCCCATCTGGTCGTGCCCGGCGTGGGCATCTTCCTGCACAACCGGGGCGTGGGGTTCAACCTCGAGCCCGGCCACCCGGCCGAGTACGGTCCCGGCCGCCGCCCTCCCCACACCCTGGCGCCCGCCGTCGTCACCCGGTCCGACGGGTCGCTCCACACCGTGGCCGCCACCATGGGCGGCGACAGCCAGCCCCAGGTGCTGCTCCAGCTCCTGGCCCGGACCCTGCAGGTGGGTCAGGCCCCGGGCTCGGCCATGGCCGCGGGACGCTGGGCGCTGAGCACCCGGGTCACGGCCGAAGACGACGAGCTGGCGACCATCGGCTTCCAGACGTGGCGCGCTGGCGGAGACGTCATGGTGCGGATGGAGGGCCACGCCCCGGACGGCTGGGTCACGGGCCTGGCGGCCCGGGGCCACCACGTCGAGCCGGCGGAGGAGTTCGACCACGGCTTCGGTCACGCCCAGCTCATCACCGTCGCCGGCGATCACCTCGCGGGCGCTTCCGACCCCCGGGCCCGGGGCGGGGCGGCGACGTCGTGGTGAGCTCCCGGCGCCCCCCGGGGGCCTGGGCGGGGCGAGGGCTGGCGGCGCTGGTGGCCGCCTGCCTGGTCCCGGCCTGCACAAGCGGCGTCCACACCGCGGGCGCACCGGCCGCGGCGCCGCTAGCCCCGGGCACCCCCGCCGGTGTACGGGCCGGGCCCCCCGGTGACGCCTTCTACCAGCCCCCGTCGCCCCTGCCGCCGGGCAAGCCGGGAACGGTGATCTGGGCCACGCCCATCGGGGGACCCGGTGATTCGGTGGGCTTCAAGGTGCTGTACCACTCCCGCTCGGCCCGTGACCGCGACATCGCCGTGTCCGGGCTGGTGTTCGCACCCAAGGGGAGCCCGCCCCGGGGCGGCCGGCCCCTTCTGGCCTACGCCCACGGCACCACCGGCCTCGACGACCGCTGCGCCCCCTCGAAGTCCAACGGGGCCGGCGAGGCCGCAGAGGTGGCCGCCCGACTCGTCCCCAGGGGCTTCGTCGTCACCGCCACCGACTACGAGGGCCTGGGCACCCCTGGGGTCCACCCGTGGGTGGTGGGCCAGAGCGAGGGGCGCGCCGTCCTCGACTCCATTCGGGCGGCCCGGCAGCTGACCGCCGACCCTGCGGGCCAGGCGGTGGTGTGGGGACATTCGCAGGGCGGCGGGGCGGCCCTGTTCGCGGCCGAGCTGGCCCCCACCTACGGCGCCGGCGCCGGCGTGGTCGGCGCCGTGGCCGGCGCCCCCGCCGTGGAGCTGAAGCTCCTGGCCGTGGGCCTGCGCACCAGCCCCTTCTTCGGCTACGTGATCATGGCCGCGGCCGGGTTCCACGCCGCCTACCCGGAGCTGGACCTCAGCCAGGTGCTCACGGCCAAGGGACTGGCCGCGGCCGACGAAGCCGGCCGCTCCTGCTTCGAGACCGTCGACCGCCTCCGGGGCGCCAACCCCGACGACTACCTGAAGGCCGACCCCGGGACGGTCGAGCCCTTCGCCACCTTCCTCGAGGAGAACACGCCCGGCAACATCGCGACGACGGTGCCGATCTTCGTGTACCACGGCGACCAGGACGAGCAGATCCCCGTCGTCGCCAGCCTGCTGCTGCTCCAGCGCGTGTGCCGCGTGGGGGGGTTCACCGTGCTGCGCCGCACCTACGCGGGCGCCTCGCACGTCGGGGTGATCGCCGCCGCCACGGCCGACATCGACCGTTGGATCTCCGACCGCCTGGCGGGCACCCCGCCCCCCACCACCGCCTGCCCCCGCTAGAGCTACATCTCGTCTTCGCGGACCACGTCCAGGTTGCGGAAGGTGGGCGGCCCGTCGCACAGCTTGGCCAGGCGCTCGGCGAACTCCGCCGTCTCGGGGCGGTTCGAGTTCTCCATGGCCTTCTCGTAGGAAGGGAACTCGACGATCTGGATGTAGGTGTCCTTCCCCTCCCGGTCGCGGCCCTCCAGGGCCCGCTCCGCGGTGCGGAACCCCTCGCTCTGCTCCATCCACTCGTCCACCAGGGCGTTGAACTCGTCCAGGCGGCTGGTGCGGAACTCGATCAGCTGCACGAACCTCATGTGCCCCCCTTGTTTGAGAGACCCCGAGCGTACGCCCGATCAGCCCTCGTGGCTTGCCGTCCAGCCCACTAGCTCGTCGGGCCCCCGGGTGTTGACTACCACGGCCGGGTCGCCGCCGCACTCGACCACCCGCGCGCACCCCCGCCACTGCCACTCCAGCTGTCCGGGAGCGTGGGCGTCGGTGTCCACGGCGAGCTTGCATCCCGCCTCAAGGGCCTGGCGCAGCAGGCGCCGTGGGGGGTCGAGACGCTCGGGCCGGCTGTTGACCTCGATGGCCTTGTCCAGGCGGGCCGCGGTGGCGAACACGGCTTCGGGATCGAAGCTCGACTCGGGCCGGCCCCGACCCACGACGATACGGCCCGTGCAGTGGCCCAGGATGTCGACGTGGGGATTGGACAACGCCGTCACCATGCGGGCCGTCATGGCCCTCTCCTCCATGCGCAGGCCGGAGTGCACGCTGGCCACGACGACCTCCAGCCTGCTCAACAGGTCGTCCTCCTGGTCCAGGCGGCCGTCGTCCAGGATGTCGACCTCGATGCCGGTGAGGACGCGGAACGGGGCCAGGCGCTGGTTGAGCTCGGCCACCACGTCGAGCTGGGCGCGGAGGCGGTCGGCCGACAACCCGCTGGCCACGGTGAGGCGGGGCGAGTGGTCGGTGAGGGCCACGTACTCGTGGCCCAGGGCCCGGGCCGCGCCGGCCATGGCCTCGATGCTGCTGCCCCCGTCGGACCAGTCCGAGTGGGTGTGGCAGTCCCCCCGCAGTAGGGCCCGGAGGCTGTCGCCGGCGCCGTCGCTGGCCTCGGTGTCCCCCTCCAGGTGGCGAAGGTAGGCCGGGGTCTCGCCCGCCAGGGCCTGGAGCACCACCCGCTCGGTGGTCTCGCCGATGCCGGGCAGGCTGCGCAGCCTGCCCGTGCGGGCCAGCTCCCCCACCTCCTCGGGGGCCACGGACGCCAGCGTGGCCGCGGCCGTGCGGAAGGCCCTCACCCGGTAGGTGGGCTGCTGGTCCCGCTCCAACAGATAGGCGATGCGCCCCAGGGCCTCCACGGGGTCGAGGCCGTCGCCGTCGCCGGCCGACCCCGCCCGCCCCGGCTCAGTCTCCCCCGCCACCCTGGCTGCCGCTGTCGTTGCCCTTCCCGTGGCCCTTGCCCCGGCCGTTGCCGCCTACGGACAGGGTCGTGGGCGGAGCCGGGGGCTCGAGGGTCACCCCCGGGACCTGGACCAGCACCCGCATGGCGTCCCCCACCGCGGGCGCGGCCAGCTCCCGGCCGGCCTGCCACGACTCGACGTCGGCGACCAGGGCCTGGGCCTCCACCGCGCCTCCCCCACCCTCGATGGCCGCGGCCACCTCGTCCAGCCTCCTCGCCGTCTCCGGGCCCTGCGGGCCGGCCCCGGGCCCGTAGGCCCGCACCCTGGATGCCGCGTTCCGCAGCTCGAGGCTCAGCGCCGGGGTGGCCCGCCCGCCCGATCCGGCCCGGCCCCGGCCGGCGGTGAGGACCAGGGACGCGGCCATCACCAGGACGGCGGCGGACAGGGCGGCGGCGAACACCCTCCAGAGGCGGCGGCGGGGCCCACCCCGCTGGCCGCCGGCCCCGGCCACGACCACGCCGGGCGGGGCGATGTGGGTGTCGGCCCGGTCGTGGACCGTGGCCCCGCCCGCGCCCTCGACGCCGCCGGCGCCGGCCAGCAGGTCGTGCCTGTCCGTGCTCACCAGGGTGGCGTCCGCCCCCACCTCGGTGGGCGGGCGCCAGGTGGCGCTGGCCTCGGGCCGGGGGCCCAGGGCCCGGGCCATGGCCTCGGCCGTGGGGAAGCGGTCGGCCGGACGGCGGGAGACAGCCCGCTCCACGGCCTGGCACAAGCCAGCAGACACGTCGGGGCGCAGGTGGCGGAGGGACAGGGGGACGCCCCCCTGGATGGCGGCGGCCACCGCCGCGGGCGTGGTCCCGGGGAAGGGCTTGGTGGCGGCCAGGCACTCGAAGAGCACGGCGCCCAGGGCCCAGATGTCCGACCGGGGGGTGGCGGGCTCTCCGTCCAGGGTCTCCGGGGCCAGATAGGCGGGCGTGCCCACCAGGGCGGTGGCGGCGGTGACCTCGGCAGGGCCGGAGGCGAAGGCCTCCAGGCTCTTGGCGATGCCGAAGTCGGCGACCTTGGCCCGCCCGTCGGCGCCCATGAGTATGTTCCCCGGCTTCACGTCCCGGTGCACCAGGCCGGCGGCGTGCGCCGCGGCCAGGGCGGCGAGGACGTCGTGGGCCACCCCCAAGAGCCAGGTCTGGTCGGCCGGCCCCCGCCGGATGCGGTCGGCCAGGGTCTCCCCGGGCAGGCGCTCCATCACCATGAAGGGCCGGCCCCGGTCCTCGCCGGTGTCGAACACGGCCACCGCGTTGGGGTGGGAGAGCCGGGCCGCGGAGCGGGCCTCCTCCTCGAACAGGCGTCGCACCCCGGGCTGTGCCGCCATGTCCGGGCGCAGGAGCTTGACGGCCACCGGGCGTTGCAGGCGCAGGTCCAGGCCCTCGTAGACGTTGGCCATTCCGCCGCGCCCGAGCAGCCCCCCGACGCGATAGCGCCCGGCCAGCAACTCGTCGTCGAGCGTGCCTGTGTCCACCAAGCGGAATTACCCCCGCAGCGGCGCTACCTACCCTCGGGAAGGGCCGGTCGCCTTCTGGGCGACCCTATCCGCTGGCGGGCACGGGGGCCGAGCAGGCCCGGGGGCCCCGGCCTGAGCGCTAGAGCTCGAGGGCCTCGCTCAGAACGGCGTGCTCGTCCATGAGCGACGCCGACCCGTCCCGGCAGACGTAGGTGACGGGATTGCCCCGGTCGCACCACCCCGTGAGCAGGCGGGTGCGGTCGCCGGCGGTGGCCTCGTCCGCGAAGCGGTAGGTCAGGCTCCCGCAGACGCTGTCGGCGGAGCCGTAGACGTCCACACGCACCTCCATGCCGTCGCGCTCGACGGCGAAGATGCGCAGGCCCTGGATGACCTCGATGTCGGGAGCTGCCATGGCACCGACTGATCGACACGGAGGCGCCCGAGCTGAGCCATTCGCCCCCGTTTGCCGACCCCACCGGTGGCGGTGATCAGCGGGGCAGGCGCAGCGTGTAGCCCACCCCCCGCACGGTGTGGATGAGGGGTGGCTCGAAGCGGTCGATCTTCTTGCGCAGGTAGCTCACGTAGGTCTCGACGATGTTGCCGTCCCCCCCGAAGTCGTAGCTCCAGACGTGGTCCAGGATCTGGGTCTTGGAGAGGACCCGGCGGGCGTTGGTCAGCAGGAAGCGCAGCAGGTTGAACTCGGTGGCGGTGAGCTCGATGGGGGTGCCGTGGCGCCAGACCTCGTAGGTGTCCTCGTCCATCACCAGGTCGGCGAACTCGAGGCGGCCGGGGACGCCGACCCCCGCCCCCGTGCGCCGCAGGACGGCCCGGATCCGGGCCACCAGCTCTTCCAGGCTGAAGGGCTTGGTGACGTAGTCGTCGCCGCCCACCGTCAAGCCCGTCACCTTGTCCTCGGTGGCGTCCCTGGCCGTGAGGAACAGCACCGGGACGTGGGCCCCGTCCATCCTCAGCCGGCGGCAGACCTCCAGGCCCTCCATGTCCGGGAGCATGACGTCGAGCACGAGCAGGTCGTGGCGGGTGCCCGCGGCCGCGGCCAGGGCGTCCCGCCCGGTCCCGACGACCTGGACCTCGAAGCCCTCGTAGCGCAGGGCCGCGGACACCAGGTCGGCGATGTAGGGGTCGTCGTCCACGACCAGTATCCGCCGCCCCTGATCCGACACGCCCCGATCCTGGCAAGCAGCCCTGTGCTTTGCCTGAGAGAGGTGTGAACAGACACTGTTTGGCGGGCCCCGGACCTGCCCCCCGCCGCCCCTGCAGGCGAGAATGGCGCCGGACCCACCGACAGCGCCACGGGCCCGACGGCCCGGCGGGAAGGAGACGAATGAGGACGCGGACGATCGAGCTGGCCACCGAGGACGGTCCCATGGCCCTGTACGAGGCGCAGCCCGAGCCGGGCGAGGACTCCGGCGCCGCCGTCGTCGTGATCCAGGAGGCCTTCGGTGTGAACGCGCACATAGAGGACGTGACCCGCCGCCTGGCCGGCGAGGGCTACCACGCCGTCGCGCCCCATCTGTTCCACCGGGCGGGCGGAGGGACCGCCCCCTACGACGACTTCTCCAAGGTCATGCCCCTCTTCGCCAACCTCGACGACCGCGCCCTTCTGGTCGACGTGGACGCCACCCTGGCCCATCTCCGGGAGGCGGGACGCGAGGACGGGCGCACGGGCATCGTGGGCTTCTGCATGGGGGGACGGGTGGTGTTCCTCGTCTGCCTGGAGCGGGCCCTGGGCGCGGGCGTGACCTTCTACGGCGGGGGGATCGTGACCGGGCGCTTCCCCCAGTTCCCGACCCTGATCGACAGGGCCGCCCAGCTGCGCACGCCCTGGCTCGGGCTCTTCGGCGACCAGGACGAGTCCATCCCGGTGGAGGACGTGGAGCGCCTGCGGGCCACCCTGGGCTCGGCCTCCGTCGATTGGGACATCGTGCGCTATCCCGACGCCGGCCACGGCTTCCACTGCGACGCCCGGCCCGGGCACCACAACCCCGAGGCCGCGGCCGACGCCTGGAGCCGGACCCTGTCCTGGTTCGCCAAGCACCTCCAGGCCTGATCGGCCTCATCGGCCTCATCGGCCTCATCGGCCTGATCGGCCTGGTCGCCGGCCATCGGCGCCTCCCGACCGGCCCTGACCTACCTCGCACCTGGGTCACAGCCAACCCACAGCCTGCCGGGTGATACTCGGGTCGGGAGGGCAGAGCCATCACCAGCACGACGTCAAACGCGACCGGTCGCATCCTGGTGGTCGACGACGAACCGTCGATCACGGACGCGGTGGGCACGGCCCTGCGCTACGAGGGCTTCGAGGTCAAGCTCGCGGCCACAGGCCGCGAGGCGCTGAAGGCCGCCACCAACTTCCGCCCCGATCTGATAGTGCTCGACGTGATGCTGCCCGACGTGGACGGCCTCGAGGTCACCCGCAGGCTGCGCATGGACGGCCTCGGGACCCCGGTGCTGTTCCTCACGGCCAGGGACGCCACCGAGGACAAGATCAGCGGGCTGAGCGTGGGCGCCGACGACTACGTCACCAAGCCCTTCAGCCTGGCCGAGGTCATAGCCCGGGTGCGGGCCATCCTGCGTCGCAGCAAGGCCGCCACCAACGACACCTCGGTGCTGCGCTTCGCCGACCTGGTCATGGACGAGGACACCTACGAGGTGTGGCGGGGCGGCGTGCCCATCCACCTCACCGCCACTGAGTTCAACCTGCTCCGCTTCTTCCTCCTCAACCCCAGACGGGTGCTGTCCAAGGCGCAGATCCTGGACAACGTCTGGGACTACGACTTCAGCGGCGACGACAACGTCGTGGAGACCTACGTGAGCTACCTGCGCAAGAAGCTCGACCGTCTGGGCCCCCCGCTCATCCACACCATCCGGCTCGTCGGCTACAGCCTGCGTACGCCGGCGGAGTAGGCGGTGTCTCTGCGGGGCCGGCTCCTCGCCGCCTCGCTCGCCCTGGTGGCGGCCGGGCTGTCGGTGGCCGGCGTGGCCACCTACTCGTCGTTGCGCTCCTTCCTCTATGGACGCGTCGACACACAGCTCACGGCGACCCACCGCAGCGTCGAGCAGGTGCTGTCGTCGCCCAACGGCCGCTTCATCGAGGGCGCGCTGCAGCAGCTCGGCGCCGTCGCCGCCGGCGTGTTCGTCGAGGTCAGGGACGCGTCGGGAGCGGTGGTCCTCACCGCGGAGCAACCGCCCCACGAGGGCGCGGCCGTGGCGCCCGCCCTCCCCTCCCGCCTGCCCAGCCCGGCGGGCCCGCCGGGCAAGGGCGCGGCCGAGCCCGCCGCCTTCCTCTCCACGGCCGCGGCCGGAGGCTCCGGCCCGGGCTACCGGGTGCGGGTGTCGCCGCTGGAGGGTGGCGGAACGCTGATCGTCGCCCTTCCCCTGGGCGACACGCGGGCGACGTTGCACCGTCTGCTCCTGGTGGAGCTGCTCGTCGGGCTCGGCGTGATCGCCGCCGCCGCGGCGAGCGGGGCGTGGCTGGTGCGCCTGGGGTTGCGCCCGCTGCGGGACATCGAGGAGACGGCGGAGACGATCGCCGAGGGCACCCTGACCGAGCGCCTGCCCAGCGGGAACGAACGCACCGAGGTGGGCCGGCTGGCCCGGGCCCTCAACGTGATGCTGGCCCGTCTCGAGACCGCCTTCGCCGCGAGACGAGAGTCGGAGGAGACCCTGCGCCGCTTCGTGTCCGACGCCTCCCACGAGCTGCGCACCCCGGTGGCGGCCATCCGGGCGTACGCCGAGCTCTACCGGCGGGGCGCCCACCGCCGGCCCGAGGACCTGCCCCGGGTCATGGAGCGAATCGAGCACGAGGCGTCCCGGGTGGGGCTGCTGGTGGAGGACCTGCTCCTGCTGAGCCGGCTCGACCAGGGCCGGCCCCTGGCCCAGGCCCCCGTCGACCTGGGCGCGGTGGCCGCCGACGCCGTCCACGCAGCCCGGGCCGTGGACCCCGAGCGCCACGTCAGCCTGCGGGTGGACGGCTCGGTCGAGGTGCTGGGTGACCGCGACCGGCTCCGCCAGGTGGTCGACAACCTTCTGGCCAACGTGCGCACCCACACCCCTGCGGCCGCGCCTGCGGCGGTGACCGTGGGCACCGACGGGGGCCACGCCGTGCTCGAGGTGGCCGACCAGGGGCCGGGGGTGCCCGCCCACGAGGCGGCCCGGGTCTTCGAGCGCTTCTACCGGGCCGACCCGTCCCGGGCCCGGGACCGGGGCGGCGCAGGCCTGGGCCTGTCCATCGTGGCCGCCATAGCCACGGCCCACGGGGGCCGGGCCGCGGTGTCGACCCGGCCCCAGGGCGGGGCCCTCTTCCGCATCGAGCTGCCCCTCCTGGAGGCGCCCGTGGGCAGGCCCGGAGACGCCGCCCTCCCCACCCGCCCGGAGGC
>Ga0066660_10000253_pt1 | contig 16950 bp, 9 predicted proteins | sample GraSoiAngelo_109_FD_75177 | JGI IMG/M metagenome (GOLD analysis project Ga0066660, IMG submission 75177) | Grasslands soil microbial communities from the Angelo Coastal Reserve, California, USA - 14_0903_12_20cm | ecosystem: Environmental > Terrestrial > Soil > Grasslands | place: USA...
AGTACAAGCTCACCGGCAGCGATAAAGGAGTTTGGTAACCTAGCTCCTCTAATCGAGAATACCCATACCCAAAGACTCCACTAAAACAGCAAGCGCCGGTCACTGTTGTGATCGGCGCTTACTTGCTTCGCTTTGGGGGAGATCGATCTCAGGTATAAAAGTACCGGTTCCTGTCGGCTCGAAGCTATCGGGGCAAATCTGTATCCCTGGCTGAAAATCGCTGTAGGGCAATCCGCGTTATCCGCACTAGCCGTCTCAAAGTGCGTCAAGCAGCCAACCTTGCTGTTTTCATTTACTCCGTGCGCTGAATCGCCTATGATGCTCGCGCTTAACCGCGGCCCCAGAAAACGACACTACGGGTAACGTTGAAGACATCCATGAATCATGCTGCCGCCATTACACATCGCACGCTCGCTCCGGTGGATCTGGTCATCATCGGAATTTATTTCCTGGTGGTATTTGCCATCGGGTTTTATTTCGCCCGCAAAGAACGCACCTCAACTGACTACTTCCTGGCTGGCCGCGATATTGGCTGGTTTGCTATCGGCGCGTCGCTATTCGTCTCCAATATTTCGACCGAACACTTCATCGGCCTGGCCGGTTCTGGAGCCACCTCGGGGTTGGCAGTTGGACATTTTGAGTGGCTGGCCTGTCTGATTCTACTAATCCTCGGCTGGGTGTTTGTGCCTTTCTATTTGCGGTCGAACGTCTTCACCATGCCCGAATTTCTGGAACGCCGCTTCAATCGCAACTGCGCTGTCTACCTGGCCAGCATCTCCATCATCGCTTATGTATTCACGAAAATATCGGTCCACCTCTACGCAGCGGCCATCGTGCTGGAACGCGTAGTGGGTTGGAATCAATGGACCGCGGCAATCGTACTGGTGATAGCGACTGGAATCTACACCGTCGCGGGCGGACTGGCTGCCGTCATTTACACCGACCTGGTGCAGACAATGATTTTGATTGCCGGTGCCGTCATCCTCACCTTCGTCGGTTTGGACCGCGTCGGCGGCTTCGCCGGATTGCGGGCTGCTGTCCCCGCCAATTACTTCCACATGATTAAGCCAATGACTGATCCCGAGTTTCCCTGGACAGGCATCTTCTTCGGGGCGCCCATTCTCGGCATCTGGTACTGGTGTACGGACCAGGTGATTGTTCAGCGCGTCCTCTCCGCTCGTGATGAAGGACACGCAAAAGCGGGTACCATCTTTGCCGGTTTCCTGAAGGTTCTTCCTGTCTTCATGCTTGTTCTGCCCGGCCTGATTGCTTTTGCGCTTTACCGCGACTTGTTCAAGATCGGTCCGCACGGCCAGGTACTCAACGGCGATATTGCATATCCCACGCTCATCATTAACTTGCTGCCTACCGGCCTCGTCGGACTGATGATCGCCGCTCTGCTGGCAGCTTTGATGGGCGCCATGAGTTCAGTTTTCAACTCGGCTTCCACGCTGGTCACACTGGATTTCTACAAGAAACTTCGTCCCCAGGCCTCGGAAATGCAGCTTGTCAGCTTTGGCCGCGCTGCCACCGGAATTATGGTGGTGCTTGGCCTGTTGTGGGTGCCATTCATTCACCTGATCAGCAGCCAGCTTTATATTTATCTGCAAAGCGTGCAGGCCTACATCAGTCCGCCGATCGCAGCCTGTTTTATTCTGGGGATTCTCTGGACGCGCCTGAACGGAGCAGGGGCGATCAGTTCACTGCTGACAGGCTTCGTCATGGGGACCGTACGTTTCATCTTCGAGATTACCGATCGCCTGGGCGCCTCTCCGCGCTACAGTTCGCCCGTAATTCGCTGGATCATTGACATGAACTTTCTGCATTACGCCATTTTCATGTTTGTGGTTTGTTCTTTAGTCCTTATTGCGGTGAGCTTGATGACGCCGGCGCCGGATCGGCGTAAGCTGGCCGGACTCACCTTCGCCACGGTGGACGAAAAAATGGACACGGTCGCCGTGGGTACCCCGCAATTTAAGCCTGCGAAGGAAACAGCCCTTGAACGCCGACTAAATATTGTTTTCAGCCTGGGATTGGTAGCGACGGTGGTCGGACTGTGGATATATTTCCGATAGAAGATACGGTCTTAACAGGCGGGCGGACGCGTTACACAACACATCGCGCTTCTACTTGCTGCCGCTAGTACGCTTTTTCTGCAATTCATCCAGCGCTCCTAAAACTTCCTGACTGTGATTCTTCGGATCCACGCTCGTATAAACGCGGACAATCCTGCCTTCCGGATCGATGATGAAGGTATGGCGCGCTGAGAACTTCACTAGCAGCAGATTGGTGAGCGAATCATACGCAGTTGAAACCTTGCGGTCGGTGTCAGCCAGCAGCTTGAAATTCAACCCCTCCTTAGAGCAGAAGTGCTTGTGCGAATCCACGCTGTCTACACTGACCCCAAGCACGACGGCGTTTCTCTGGGCGTACTGCGCCTGGTCGCGCTGAAAGTTGCGTGCTTCAAGCGTGCACCCGCTGGTGAAATCTCGGGGATAAAAATACAGCACCACCCACTTTCCGCGATAGTCCTTGAGACTGACTGGCTTGCCTTCCTGCGAAGGAAGAGTGAAATCAGGGGCCATACTGCCAACCGCTGGTGTAGATGACGCACCAGAGGCGAGCAGACTAGCGCCTGCAACGACGGAAGTAATTATCATCATGGCAATGTGTCGCCGCATGAAAACCTCCTCCTGGTACGACAATAGAATTGGTACGACAAGAGATTACTACGACAATAGATTACTCTCTCACCGGCTGCCCATTCGGCTCACCTTGCCTGTGCGCAACTAGCGGTCCGGCGGTAACTGCGGACGAGACCCAAACTCGGAATGTACGCTGACAATTCCCGCCTACCCGCCAGCAAAATTCCAAATAATTGAATATCATGGAAGGTTCAGCACTCAAAGGACGGTGACAACAGGTGGCGGAGACGCAGACAAACGGCTTGGAAGTTCTCGAAACCAGAGAATGGCTTGACTCTCTGGATTACGTACTGTCGAAAGGCGGACCGGATCGGGCCGGGAGGCTGCTGCAGCAGTTAGCGCTGCACGCCCGGCGCGCCGCCGGAGTCAACCTTCCCTTTACCGCAACGACTCCTTATCAGAACACCATCCCAGCGCGCCAGCAGCCCCCTTTCCCCGGCAGCCAGGAGATGGAGCGGCGCATCAAGAGCCTGGTTCGCTGGAATGCGCTGGCAATGGTGGTGCGCGCCAACAAGATTCAAGAGGGCATTGGCGGTCATATTTCCACCTATGCGTCTGCCGCCACGCTGTATGAAGTCGCTTTCAATCATTTCCTGCACGCGCGTAACGAGTCAGGCGATCGCGACATCGTCTATTTCCAGGGTCACGCTGCGCCGGGGATGTATGGGCGCGCCTACCTCGAAGGCCGCATCCCGAAACAAAAGCTGGAGAATTTTCGCCGCGAGTTGCGGCCCGGCGGCGGCCTTGCATCTTATCCGCATCCCTGGCTGATGCCTGATTTCTGGGAATTCCCCACTGTATCTATGGGGCTCGGACCGATCCAGGCAATTTATCAGGCGCGGTTCATCAAATATCTTGAGAATCGCGGGCTTAAGGAGTCGAGGGGCGGCAAGGTCTGGGCCTTTCTTGGTGACGGCGAAATGGATGAGCCCGAATCTCTGGGTTCAATCACTCTGGCCTCCCGCGAGAGATTAGACAATCTCATCTTCGTAGTGAACTGCAACTTGCAGCGCCTGGATGGCCCCGTCCGTGGCAATGGAAAGATCATTCAAGAACTCGAGGCAATCTTCCGTGGCGCCGGCTGGAACGTGATCAAAGTCATCTGGGGTACCGATTGGGACAGTCTTATCCAGAACGATCGCGACGGCTTGTTGGTGCGGCGTATGGGCGAAATCACGGACGGACAGTATCAGAAATACTTTGTCGAGAGCGGAGCGTACTTCCGCCAAAACTTCTTCGGCACCGACCCTCGCCTGCTCAAGATGGTAGAGCATCTGTCGGACGAGCAACTGGCGCGCATGCGTCTCGGGGGTCACGATCCCATCAAAGTGCATGCAGGTTATAAGGCGGCCGTTGAGCACACCGGGTCCGCGACCCTGATCCTGGCAAAGACAATCAAGGGATATGGTCTGGGAGAAGCCGGGGAAGGCAAGAACATTACTCATCAGCAGAAGAAATTAAACGATGATGAGCTGCGTATTTTCCGCTCGCGCTTCGGGATTCCTATACCAGATGGCGAACTCCACGATGCGCCGTTCTACCGGCCGTCCGACGACAGTGCCGAAATCCAATACATGCAGGAAAGGCGTAGGCAACTCGGTGGCTATCTGCCGGAGAGAAAGGTTCGCTCCACTCCACTGAAAGCGGTGCCGGAGTCTCACTTTGAGGAGTTCTACAAGGGAACTGATGGCCGGGAAGCCTCCACCACCATGGTATTCGTGCGCCTGCTCTCGAAGTTGTTGCGTGATCCGGAAATTGGCAAGCTGATCGTTCCGATCATTCCGGATGAAGCGCGTACTTTCGGCATGGAGGCGCTATTCCGGCAGGTCGGTATTTACTCGAGCGTGGGTCAGCTCTACGAACCCGTCGACATGGATACGCTGCTCTATTACAAGGAAGCAAAAAACGGACAGATCCTGGAAGAAGGCATTACTGAAGCCGGATCGATGTGCTCATTCATCGCCGCCGGCACCGCGTACGCCAATCATGGCATCAATACCATTCCCTTCTTCATTTACTACTCCATGTTTGGTTTCCAGCGCATTGGCGACTTAATATGGGCCGCTGGCGATATGCGTTGTCGCGGCTTCCTGGTTGGTGGTACCGCCGGACGAACCACGCTTGCCGGCGAGGGACTGCAACACCAGGACGGCCACAGTCACGTGCTGGCGCTCTCTTTACCCAACCTGCGGGCCTATGATCCAGCCTTCGCGTACGAGATCGCTGTCATCATCCAGGATGGCATCAAGCGCATGTATGTGGATCAGGAGTCGGTCTTCTATTACCTGACTGTCACCAACGAACCGCTTCCCATGCCCGAAATGCCCAACGGGCGGAATGTCCGCGAAGGCATTCTCAAAGGTATGTATGCCTTCAAGTCTTCACAGAAAAAGGATGCCAAGCTGCACGCGCAGCTCCTCGGCAGCGGCACCATCATGTACGAAGTCCTTAAAGCACAGCAGATTCTGGAAGAGAAATATGGAGTTGCGGCTGACGTTTGGAGCGTAACCAGTTATAAAGAGCTTTATCGCGACGGCAACGACTGCGAGCGGTGGAACATGCTGCATCCGGGCGCACCGCCGAAGGCGCCGTACGTGAGTCAGACGCTGAAAAACGCACCCGGCGTATTTGTCGCGGCATCGGATTATATGAAGGTTCTGCCGGAAAGTATCGCGCAGTGGGTGCCGCGCCGCTTGGTCTGTTTGGGCACAGACGGGTTTGGACGCAGCGAGAATCGTGCTTCATTGCGCGACTTTTTCGAAGTAGATGCCAAGCACGTTGTACTTGCAACTCTTACAGCCTTGCAGCGCGAACAACAGATCAAGCCGGAAGTGGTGCAGCAGGCAATTCGCGATCTGGGAATTAATCCGGAGAAACCCAACCCGGTCGTCAGCTAAGAAAGGTAACTGCTAAGTGACCGAATTCAAACTCCCTGAATTGGGAGAAAACATCGAACAGGGCGATCTTGTCCGCCTGTTGATCGCGCCCGGAGCGAACGTGACGGAGGGCCAATCCGTCATGGAACTCGAGACCGACAAGGCGGTGATTGAGGTGCCATCCTCGGTCAGCGGAACCGTCAAAGAAGTCCGCGTGAAGGAAGGCGACAAGCTAAAAGTTGGACAGGTAATCTTCACCGTCGAGAACGGAACTGGCGCGAAGGCCCATGCTGCTTCACAGTCCAAGGCTGGTGAACCCAAAACTGCAGAGCCGAAGCCTGCAGAACCCAAAGCTTCAGACGAGAAGAATTCAGAAATAACCACACTGCACGCCTCATCTGAAACAGATGAGGCCGCGCCGTCTGAAGTGGTTACATCTGCAGCTTTGGTCGCCGACTCCGAAAAGACCTCCGCGAGTGCGACCGCAATCCCCGGTCGGCGACGAGCCACCGACGTAGCTGGCGCTGGCATCTCGGAATTCAAGCTGCCGGAACTCGGCGAGAATATCGAGCAGGGCGATCTGGTGCGTCTGATGATTTCGCCCGGCGTAATGGTTACCGAGGGCCAACCGATCATGGAGCTTGAAACTGACAAAGCTGTAGTCGAAGTCCCTTCGTCGGTCAGCGGACTGGTCAAAGAGGTAAAGGTCAAACAAGGAGAAACGGTCAAGGTCGGCCAGGTGATTTTCACGCTGGAAGGCAGCTCTGCGCCGGAGCCTGAGCGCCGACAGCAGCCGCACACCTCGCCCGTCGAGCACTTATCAGGTCAACAGGCGGCTCGACTGGCATTTCAAGCAGCGATTCACGCCGAAGGTAAGACCGAAGAGCAGGCTCTTCCTCGTGATAAGCCGGTTGCTGCGCCGCCGGTTTTTACCATGCCCGCCCAACTGGGCAAGGTCGCCGGTAGCGAGCATCGCGAACCGGTTCCAGCCGCACCTCATGTGCGGCGGCTGGCCCGCGAACTCGGTGTGGATATCCACGACGTCAAAGGCACCGGTCCCGGGGGCCGCATCAGTGAAGATGATGTGAAGGCCCACACCAAAGCGACTCTCGCGTCGGCCGTCACCGCGGCAACTCGTGCCGGACACTTTGTTGAGCCGGCGCTGCCGGATTTCGCCAAGTGGGGAAAGATCGAACGCGTCTCGATGCGCGGAATACGCCGCAAGACTGCCCAACATCTTGCGGAAGCTTGGAACACAATTCCGCACGTCACCCAACACGACCGTGCGGATATCACGGAGCTTGAGCAGTTGCGTGCCCGCTTTGCGCCCAAGGCTGAAGAAGCGGGAGGCAAAATGACGGTTACCGCCATTGCACTCAAGGTCTGCGCATCCGCCCTGAAGATTTTCCCGCAATTCAATGCCTCGATTGATATGGGGAAGGAAGAGATCATTTACAAGCAGTACATCAATATTGGCGTTGCCGTAGACACAGATCGCGGACTGCTTGTGCCAGTCATCCCGGAAGTGGACAAGAAGAACATCGTGGAACTCGCAGCCGAGCTCACGCAGCTCTCAAAAAAAGCTCGTGACAAGAAGCTTATGCCCGCAGAAATGGAAGGCGGCACATTTACCATCACGAACCTCGGCGGCATAGGGGGCACGGGATTTTCGCCAATCGTGAATCATCCAGAAGTTGCAATCCTGGGCTTGTCGCGATCAAGCATGCAACCGGAGTGGATCAATGGCAAGTTTGAACCGCGGCTGGTACTGCCGCTCTCGCTTTCGTACGATCATCGCCTCATTGATGGCGCTGACGCCGCCCGCTTCCTGCGCTGGATCGCGGAAGCGTTCGAACAACCTTTCCTTCTCTCTGTACAAGGTTAAGAAAACATAATGGCCGATACTTCGAACTTGCGCATCGCAGTCGCGGGCGGCGGGCCGGGAGGATACGCCGCCGCATTCCTCGCCGCCGACCTGGGTATGAAAGTCACGCTCATTGATCCCGAGGTGAACCCGGGCGGCGTCTGCCTCTATCGTGGATGCATTCCGTCAAAAGCCCTGCTTCACGTTGCCAAACTGATTGAAGAATCGCATCAGGCAAAGGATTGGGGCATTGAATTCAGCAATCCGAAAATCGATCTTGGTCGCCTGCGTTCGTGGAAAGAGGGCGTCGTTAAAAAGCTTACTGGCGGTCTCGGTCAGCTTTCGAAACAGCGCTCTGTGCAATACATCCAGGGACGCGCCAGCTTTGAAAACTCCAACACATTGAAAGTTGCGAAAACTAACGGCAATGAAACCCTGACTTTCGATCGCATCATCCTCGCTACAGGTTCACGTCCGGCTGTGATTCCAAGTTTAAAACTTGATAGTGCACGAATGATGGATTCCACCGGCGCGCTTGACCTGCCGGATATTCCCAAGAGTCTTTTGGTAATTGGCGGTGGCTACATCGGACTGGAGCTTGGCTCGGTATACGCAACCCTGGGTACTCGAGTCACCGTGGTCGAAATGTTGCCGGGTTTGCTGCCAGGCGCGGATCGCGATCTGGTGCTTCCGCTGCACAAACGCTTGGAAAAATTGTTCGAGACGATTCTGCTCAATACGACCATGTCATCCTTGCGGGAAGAGAAGAGCGGAATTCGCGCCAGCTTCGAAGGCAAAGACGTTAAAGAGCGCGAGAAAGTTTTCGACAGAGTTCTGGTTTCAGTTGGCCGCAAACCCAATTCAGACATTGCCGGCTTGGAGAGAACGAAAGTTCAGCTAGGCCAGCGCGGTTTCGTCCGCGTGAACGAGCAGTTGCAGACCGACGATCCGTCCATTTACGCCATTGGCGACGTAGTTGGCGAACCCATGCTGGCGCACAAGGCTTCGCACGAGAGACGCACCGCAGTGGAGGCCATCGCGGCTCACAAAGTCGCATTTGAGCCGAATGCAATCCCCGCTGTCGTCTTTACTGATCCAGAAATTGCCTGGGCTGGCCTCACCGAGACTAAAGCCAAAGAAGATGGTCGCGAGATCGCCGTCGCTAAATTTCCCTGGGGCGCATCGGGCCGTGCCATCACGCTCGACCGGCCAGAAGGCCTAACCAAGCTCATCGTGGACCCGAAAAGCGAGCGTGTCCTCGGCGTAGGGATCGTCGGAGTGGGCGCGGGAGAGTTAATTGCTGAAGGCGTTCTCGCCATCGAGATGTGCACGGTCGCGGCCGACCTGGCGCTCACGATTCATCCGCATCCCACGCTGTCAGAGACGCTGATGGAAGCTGCCGAAGTTTTTTACGGGCAGGCGACTGACATTTATCGGCCCAAGAAAAGTTAGTCACGCCATGAGTGAAGGCCCAAATTAAATTTCAGCGCCTTTCCGAAAACGTCGAACTATCTTCTTTGCCGCGTAATATCTTATAGCTATAGACGATTCGTGTAATTTCTATATATGTTCCACGTGGAACACTTCTCCGATTTGTAAACAAGACCTACGACTCCCGCCAGCGCTTCGACCACCATCGCAGGATCAAATGCGTGGGGCAATAAACAGCGAGCGGCACCGCGATCAGATAGCACAGCAGATAGGCCGGACCAGGAACGACATGTTGTTCGCGATAAAAAAGTCCGCGCACCCAGTTGACATTGTGCTCCGGACGCCAGAAGTAGTTGATTGGCGCGACGATCCAAGTGGTCAGTGTCTGATACTTCCAGCCCCGTTCGTCATAGCCCAAACGACGGATGGCCCAAAGCAGCAGCGGCGGCGTCACCACATGGAACAGGCTCAGCAACCGGATGAACAGCGGCACGGCTGGATCAAACATGAATTCCGTGCCGCCGATGAAGTGCTTTCCGAACAGGAGCGCAGGCAAGAGATCAAGCGTGAACAGGGTCTGAAAGAGCAGCAGTCCAGTTGCCTGCCAGGAGAAGAGGAGCGCGCTCTCCGTCCACAGCGCGATTGCGATGAAGAAATTTCCCAGGTCGCAGAAGTAAAGGAAGTTCTGCGCGCCATATTGTTTCCAGTAAAACGGTGCCCAGGCCACCACCCAGAGGGTCCAACCCAGCTTGAGCCAAAGCGGCAGGCGCATGGCCGCAATTCTACTCGGGGACAAGGCTCATTTCGCGCGAGGCTAGGCTTCGGAAATCGTCTGTCCACTTACCAGGGTAACTTGTTGCTGATCACGTTACTTTCGTAGCATCGGACAATATGGCTATTCGCGCGTTGGTGCTCAGCGGCGATGAGAAAGCTGTGCTCGCCGTGACTCAGATCCTCGATGAACTCGAGATCGCTTTCGAACACTCCACCGAGACGACTTTCGGGATTAAAAGGCTCGCGAACCAGCGCTTCGATCTGATTCTGATTGATTGCGACAATGAGCAAAACGCGACTCTGATTTTCAATTGCATCCGCGGCTCGGCTCTTAACAAAGTCGTCATTGCGATTGCGATTGTGGACGGCAGAGGTGGCGTTCCCACCGCATTCCGTCTTGGGGCCAGCCTGGTGGTCACGAAGGCGGTGGCCCTCGAACAAGCTAGAAGCACGCTGCGAACCGCGTTGGGAATGTTGCGAAAAGAAACCAACGAGGTCCGTACAACTGTCACACCCGCGGTGACGGCAAATGCCGCGACATCTGATCGTGCTGAGGATCTCTTAACGGACCGATATGCGGTTCCGCAGCCGGCCCCCGATGGAGATCACGAAAAACAGGCGGAGGCAACAATTTCTGATGGCTCTTCTCCGCAGTTGCCGGCGCCAAACTCTGGGTGCGACGTGGAGCCTGCGCTGCCAACTGCTGCTGCAGTATCTGAGCGGCCCACAACAGCGGATACTCCGACTGTTGATACAGGCACGAAAGTCGTTCCATTCCAGGCAAGATCACAGAGAAAAGAAAGCGCGATGGCACGGGGGCAAGAGGCTGCGCCTCCCGCTCCGATTCCAATAAAACCTGCACTGTTGCAGTCCTTCGATTCAGTCGCTCCAGAAACGGGAAAAGGGAGCGCAAAGCGAGTTTCGGATGAGAACATGTCTCGGGCGCGCAAGAGTCCGGCTCGCGGAAATAGAGTGTTAGCGCTGACGGCCGTTTCAGCAGTTCTAGTCGGGGCCGCGATCTGGGTGGCGTGGACTACTCAACCAAAATTCCGAGAACTCTTGGCTTACGAGTACGTACAACTGAAACTGCAGAGCGCGGGACTACGCCTGCAAGAGCTGTCACTTCCCTCTACGAAACAGATTCCTGCGCATCCTCTCCCGCAGGCAGCACCATCTGAATTGCCGCCCTCGCAAACAGCGCAAGCTTCCTCAACGGAATTAACTCAACCTGGCGCGACTGATGCGACCGCGACGAATGTCGCCGCACCTAATGTCGCTGGACCTAATCTGGCTGCACCAGAGGAAGCTTCGGCGGCCGATTCCGGCCCAGCGCGCCTCAATCCGCCTCAACCTGTGAAGACGACCGATGAAGGAAGCGTTTCGAAGGCGAGCCACCCGGTTGTGAAAGATAGCGCGTTAACCGAAGGTGTGCGATCGTCGCCGTCTTCGTCGTCGCATAATCTGAAACACACCGTGGCAGCGGGCAAGTCTGCCGGGGGCACACTTCTGGCCACAAGTTCAACGCAGAAAGCAGCGACCAAGGCAGGCGAACCCCTGGTGCTTTCTGAAGATGTCGCCGACGATAGCGTTGTGCGCCGGGTGCGTCCGGTTTATCCGAAGCTTGCACGGCAGAAGAAAGCGCACGGGCCGGTGTTGTTGCGGGTCGTGGTCGACAAGGAAGGTAGAGTTGACACGGTTCAAGTCCTCGAAGGGTCTACTCTCTTAGCGCAATCGGCGGTGGATGCCGTGAAACAGTGGCGTTACCGACCCTACCTGCACCGTGGCGAAGCGGTGGTTTTCCAAACTAAGGTCAGCGTGCACTTTCTGCCCTAGGGAAGCGATTTCCGGGTCCTCCTTCTTCTATCTGTCTCAATTCGACATTACCTCCGTAACTTGCTGGCCCTGAGAAGGTTACCTAGGATTACCGCATGGGTTACCAAGCGCTTCTGTTCTGTCCGGACGAGAAGATCGCGCGTGTGGTCACGCACGTTCTGAGCGACCTGGAATTCAGCATCGAAACTGCGACTGAACCATTTGCCGCGGTCAAGAAGCTGATGGCGCAACATTTCGACGCCATCGTGGTTGACTGTGAGAACGAGCAGAATGCCACTCTGGTCTTCAAGAGCGCACGGAATTCAAGCTCCAACCAAGCATCGCTAGCGGTTGCAGTTGTAGAAGGGCAAGCCGGGGTGGCCAAGGCCTTCCGAATCGGCGCCAACCTGGTGTTGACCAAGCCAATCAACGTGGAACAGGCCAAGGGCACGCTGCGTGTGGCGCGTGGATTGTTGCGCAAAGGCTCAGAATCCGCCAAGTCTTCGCCGGCTGCAACAGCAGGTCCGCCGGTGCAATCTGCCCAAACCCAAGCTGCGCAAACCCAAGCTGCGAGGGCGGATTCGCTGCGCACGTCCCCTCAAGATTCGATGCTGCCAAAGGCAAAATTTCAGGTTCCAAAAACCGCGACGCCGGAAACTAATCCCGCGGGTGCTTCTACAAGCGGCTTCGAACTGGGGAAGAATTCAAGTTCCCAGGCGGCTGCAAGCGAAGCTGCCATGTCTGACTCGAATTCGAGTGCGGGACCTGCCTCCGCGCATCAATCATCTGACAAGGAGCGCAACACCTCCAAGAACTTCCCGTGGCAACGGGCGTCCAAAGACAGCACTGGGCCGGTAGCGACTCCGGAAGCTTCGCCGGTGGAGCAACCCTCGCGTCCATTCATGGCTTCGGCGTCTCACGGGCAAGCGGCAGCGACTGCTCCTGCCAGGGAAAAACCCACTAGTGTGACTGCCTCCGCAAGCGAAATTCAGCGTCTGGCAAACACCGTCGTCTTCGAAAGCGGAGCACAAGTCCGTCCGCCCGCAGTTTTCGGGGCGAGCGCTCCTGCTCCATCGCTTTCAACACGCCGCTCTGAGGACGCCGGAAAAGAATCGGGCGGGAGTAGCAAGATCTTACTAGCGCTCGTCGCCATTCTGGTGATGGCAGTCGCCGGCTATTTTGGGTGGACAGAAACCCACGGTAAAGCAGGGAAATCAGCGGCAGGTGTAAAGCAAGTAACGATACCGACCGTGCCCCAACCCAGCGCGGCACAAGACGCAGCTACTCCGCAGATCAAAGACCAGACCGGTAATGTGCCGGCGGAAAGCCAAGCCGGGCATAAAGGCGGAACAACCGCAACAAAGAGTGCGACCCCTGGCTCAAAACCGAGCGCCGCAATAGCCAGCGGAAATAAACCTGACGCCAAGGCGGCATCTGCTGAGAGCGACGTAACTGTGACCAACATTGAGCCGATGGTAGTCACGAATGATGTCAAGCGACACTCTCCGGCTGTCTCGCAAGCTCAGCCAGATGTGCCGGTGCCCAATGCTCTGAACATTGCGGGTGGATCGGGTGCGGACAAGGAAATCTCCAACATCATGACGTCCACACCGGTGAGTGTCCCCAAGCCTGTCCCTCAGTCTATAAAAGTGTCACAAGGAGTCTCTCAAGGCCTGCTGATTAAGAAAGTGCAGCCCAGCTATCCACCTCAGGCACTGGCTATGCGGATGCAAGGCGCGGTTCAACTGCAAGCGACGATCAACAAGGACGGCAGCGTCAGCAATCTGAAAGTACTAAGCGGCGAAGCCATCTTGTCCCGTGCAGCGATGGATGCGGTGCGCCAATGGAAATACAAACCCTATTTTCTCAATGGTGAACCGGTAGAGATTCAGACCCAGATTGTAGTGAATTTCAAGCTTCCCAATTAGCGCAACCGAGCAAAAAACCTGAGGCGGCACGGAGATTGATTCCCCGCGCCGTTTTGTTTCTAGCTGACTGCCTCAGCGCCCCAAGCGAGGCAAAGATCACTTTACCGGCCACCGTTTTTGCCGGCGACTAGTGTTTTACCAGACCGGTTGACGGATCCAGGAACAGCTTGTCGGTGCGCTGCTAAAGTCGAACCTGTTCTTCAGGGATCCAGCGAGGTTATCGAACGAGTTGCTGCTCACGGTTCCAAGATTCCAGTTGTCCTCGATAAATTTCAGGATCGAAGTCTGGTCGGTCAAACTGCTATCTACGTGGTGTTCCCAGGCGCGAGGTACTGGGCGGGAGAATGCAACTTGAAAACTGTTTCTTTAGTTGAGACGGAGCAGAAGATTTTATTCGCGTTGCATAGGTTCGTCGATCACAACCTTACCGCGTTTTTCCACATTCACCACCCGATGGATGGGTTTGTATCCGGAGAGAGTAATGTCAACGATGTAGTTGCCTTGATTGAGCATGAATTCCACGGGCGAGGTCTTATCCAGCATGCGCCGGTTGACGCTTACCTGGGCTCCTTTTGGCTGGGTCTTGATGTTGATCGTGCCCATGTCAGCCGTGCTGTCTCCACCGCCCTTGAAAAACTTCTTGAATTTGCCAACCGTTTTGATGTCGTCTACGTTGCCAAGCACCCGGAGTGCGGGAGCGAAATGGAATGTCTGACCGGCTTGAAGATCTGCGGTTGTGGTTTCGTCCAGGTAACCCTGCTTCCTGACAAGGAAGGTATGCGTCCCCTTGTCCACGGTGATCTGGGTGGGAGTGGCTCGTCCGCTATCCTTGCCGTCAACGAAAACTGACGCGCCTGCGGGCTGGGTGTTCAGGGAAACCGTAGCTGCGATTTGGGCGAGGTGGACTACCAAAAATGATTTGCTGCCCGAAGTCACATCGACGCTGCGAGTTTCAGAAGCGTATCCGTTCTTGACGATGCTCACGCTATGGGCACCGGGAGTTAGGCCAGCAAGATTGTAGGGCGTGACCCAGCCGGGATCGGTGCGGCCATCGATGCGTACCTGAGCGCCTTCCGGAGTGGAATCTACGGTCAGTTGTCCGGGAATCAAGGCCACTTTGGCCGGCACTGGGGCTCGGGACTTGCGAGTTTTATAGCGCGGTCTCACCACCGGCTCAGGCTGTGGGACGGTTGGTTCAGCCTCCACCTGGGTGATGACTCGAGGAGGGGTAACGGCATGAGCCGGTACCGGACGGGCCTGAGGCTGAATTGTCGCCGACGCCGAAGCAGAACTGACGGATGCCGGGGTGCCTTCATCATCCGCGTTTTGCGAATGCAGGTGGTAAGCGATAGCTAACGTGATGAACAGAACCAGGGCAACTGCGCCCGAAACGGAGTACATCATCAATTTCGGCGGAACGCCTTTGATCTCCTTGATGGCCTTCTTAGCTACTTCGCGAGGCTGTACCTTGGGCTTTTCCGGTTGGCTACGCGACAGAAAAACGGCAGGCGGGGCTGCGGGGATGTTCTCAACATCGGCTGACTCGGCTGGTTTGGAAGCCGGCAGAAACACCTCTTTGAGTGGCGGAAGTTCTTCCAGATCGGAGAAGCTCACCGGCTTCTTCGCTCCCGGGGCGTCTCCTGCCATCATGGGATCAACCGCGAACGTCGGCTCTACGCCAGTCTCGGGGGTCACAGCGGCGGACATTTGCGCTGCTTTCTCCTGGCTGTCTTTCTCCTGACTTTCGAGCGCCTCCACCGAGGCCTTGACGCATGAACTGATGAATTGGGCGCTGGGGTCTAATTTCGCCATATTGGGAGTGATTGACGAAGCTGCCGTCACGCCGATACCTGCTGCCGCTGCCGCCGCCTTGTCAGGAGAAGATGCGGTCTTGGCTGTGGATTCAGGCTTGGCGATGGCTGAAACCGCTTTTGCCACCGGCTTCGCGACGGGCGCCGCCTGCTGCGGCGATTTGGGTTCCAGTTTTTGAACTCCCGCGGATTGTTGCTTGACTGCGGGCTGGCCAGTGAACTTGGCTTGCGCCGCTGCGACATCCTTAGCGGGAAGATTCTTGCTCGTAACCCCTTGGGCCTGAGCGGGCGCACTGGTCTTTGCCGGCTGGGTGGTGGCCTGCTTGCACTTCTCCAATTCATTGACCAGTTCTTGTCCGTTCTGGAAGCGCTCCGAAGGCGCTTTAGACAACGCCTTCATGATCAAATCGCTGACCGCGGGATGAATTTTCTTATTGATCTCGACGGGTGCGAGTGGAGTCTCTTGGAGAATTTTGTGGCGCACAGTTTCGACGTCCGCGCCTTCAAAGGCCTTGCGGTCCGTCACCATCTCATAAAGGACGCTGCCCCAGCTAAACAGATTGGAGCGTGCGTCGAGCGTTTCTCGCTGGACCTGCTCCGGGGATTCGTAATGCAGAGTGGCTGGGACTTTGCCGGACGACTCAGATTCGAGCAGCCCCATGGTGGAAATGCCGAATCCTAGAATTTTGACGGTGCCATCCCATTGCACCATCACCTTGGCCGGTTCCAGGCTGTAGTGGACGACTCCAGTGGCGTGCGCATGGTCCAGTCCCTGGCAGACTTGACGGCTGATATCCAGCAGATCCCAGATGGAAAACCCTTCCTGGCGCGCCAACATGGTTGCAATACTGTTGCCCTGCACATACTCCATGGCAGCGCAGAACAGGCCATCGATTTCCCCGGCGCCATAAAGCAGTGCGACATTCTGACTGTTAAGGGATTTGGTACTTTCCGCCTCCGCCAGAATGCGCTCAACCAGCGCTTTCGCCTGCTCCTCCGGGATATCAGCGAGCCGAAGGGTTTTTAAAGCGACAGTTTGCCCGTTAGATGGGTCGCTCGCCTTGTGGACAGAGCAGCGCTCTGATTTGGCGATTTCGCTCAGTACTTCGAAACGGCCAATTTTTGTCGACATTTCTCGCTTACCTCGTGCACTTGAACAATGCGTCCGTGAGCAGGGACGCTACACAACAGAGGGGAAGGTCGAAAGTAGGATACCGCGACGTAACCAATCGAGAGAGTTACGAAGGTCACTCAGAAAGTTCAGCGAAAAGCCCAGTGTGCAGCGATGAGCGAGGTGTGAGTTAGGCGAATTCAATTGATTGAAGCCAGCCAATCAGTGAGCAACCGGCGTACTTTAGCACCTTCGACGCGGCGGCGGACGGCATCGATCACCTCCAACCGGGCGTTGCTACCGTGTCCACGAAATCCAACCCAATAAGGAATGTGAATCTCTCCAGGCAGCGGTTCAGCAGCAAGTTGCAGCGCACGTAAACGAAAGAAGCCGCGACTGAATAATACGCGGCGAAATTTCGCGATGAGCAGTTCGGTAGCTTGGGTGTCGTCCAGTCGCGCCGGAGGATAGTTGCGGCTATCCAGCACGATCACATCCGACGCCAATGGGACATGCTCGAAATGATAGAGGTCCAAAATACCGGCTATGGCTTCAAGTCCCAGAAACTGCTGCTCGCGTTTGCCCCCGTTGACAATCTCGACCTGGAAAAGACGAAAGGGTATATACACATCGGCCAC
>Ga0066660_10000254_pt1 | contig 16906 bp, 18 predicted proteins | sample GraSoiAngelo_109_FD_75177 | JGI IMG/M metagenome (GOLD analysis project Ga0066660, IMG submission 75177) | Grasslands soil microbial communities from the Angelo Coastal Reserve, California, USA - 14_0903_12_20cm | ecosystem: Environmental > Terrestrial > Soil > Grasslands | place: USA...
GCCCTTTCCGCGGGACGCTGGATGGGCAACCTCGACCGCGACGGCATCCGCACTACCGCGGGGAACGCCATGTGGGAAGCGATCAGGGGTGTGCACATGAACGGGAGCATCGTGATCGGAGAGGAGCCGTCGTCGGCTCCGCTCGGCGTCGGTCAGCTGGCCGGCGACGGAACCGGTGAAGCCTGGGACGTGGCTCTCAAGCCGATCGATGGGTCGACCCTCGTGGCCAAGGGCCTGCCGAACGCGGTCTCCGTGATCGCCACCGCGGAACGCGGGGCGCTGATCCGCGCCCCGGTCGGGATGTACGCGGAAAAAATCGCCGTCGGCCCGGACGCACGCGGCTCGGTCGATGTCACGGATTCGGTGGAGAACAACCTGCAGCGCGTCGCCTTCGCCAAGAAGGTTCAGGTCTCCGACCTGACCGTGGTCGTGCTCGACCGCCCTCGCCATGAAGCGCTGATGGACCAGGTGCGTCAGATCGGGGCACGAATCACGCTCCTCAGCGACGGCGACATCGCGGCCGCGATCATGGCCACCCTGGAGGGGACCGGAATCGACGTGATGATCGGCGTCGGCGGTCTGCCGGAGGCCGTGCTCGCCGCCTGCGCGCTCAAATGCCTGGGCGGGGATCTCCAGTGCCGCCTCTGGTTGCGATCGCGCGACGAGGAGGAGAAGGCCCGCGCGGCCGGCTTCGAGGATGTGCGACGGGTCTATTCGGTCGATGATCTGGTCGGCGGCGACGACGTGGCCTTTGCCGCGACCGGGGTCACCGACGGCGAGTTCCTTCACGGCGTCATCTATCACCACTTCTGGGCCGAGACCGAATCCATGGTGTTCCGCAGTAAGAGCGGGACCGTTCGCCATCTCCATACCAAGCACCATTACGCGCTCAAGTCAGTCGAAGGCGCGCACCGGAAAGTTCGCTAGAGAATTGCTCAAATTGTGCAAATGGGCCTGCCTCGTTTGACGGCCAGCCCAAACGTCGGCTAGACTGGCGCCCGTTTTGCGGAAGGGGACACTCTGGGGGGTACCGAGGCTTGCCACCCACGGCTGGGCCCTCGCCCTGGCATTGTTCGTTCTCGGTCTGGCTCCGCTCGCCATGGTGCGGCATCCGATCGCTGACGCCAGTGCGACGGTGGCGGGCGTGACCGTGCCGCTGCGAACGACGATCGACGCGCCCAGCATCGTCGCCTCATCGATGGCCGCTCCGGACCTGCAGCTGCGTCCGATCTCCGCGTATCAGGCCAAGCCCGGCGACACCATCGTGACGATTGCCGTGAAAGCGGGGATCAGCATCGACACCGTGCTCCAGCTCAATCAGCTGTCATCGACATCGCTCACACCTGGCCAGCGTCTGCTCATCCCGCCGGTCGATGGAACGCTGGTCCCGATCGATTCGAATCAGAGCCTGAGCGCACTCGCCCAGACCTTTCGGGTCGACCCGGAGGTGCTCCGTGAGGTGAACGGCCTGCATCCCGCCGACAAATTGCCGGACAACCTGTTCATCCCCGCGGTGAACACCGACCAGATCGCCCCGGCACCTGCGGTTGCGCCGGGCGACCCGTCGACCGGGCGCGAGCGAGTCGTGCGCTTCAGGTGGCCGACGCAGGGGACGATCACCCAGTACTTCTGGCAATACCATCCCGGCCTCGACATCGCCAACGAGGTCGGGACCCCGGAAGTCGCGGCGGACGGTGGCACGGTCGTCTGGGCAGGCTGGGGCGACTACGGGATCTACGTCGAGATCGACCACGGCAACGGATTTCAAACCATCTACGCGCACATGTCGAAGGTGCTCGTGAGCAACGGTCAGACGGTGACGAAAGGGCAGCTCATCGGCCTGATGGGCGCCACCGGCCGGGCCACCGGGCCGCACCTGCATTTCGAGATCCGCTACCAGGGTGTGCCGCAGAACCCGCTCGACCTTCTTTCATAGCTTCCTCACGAGCACGGGATAACGTAGAGGGCGTGAACCGCCTCCTCTATGCCACCCGGGATGGACGGTTGCGGGTTCACCGTTCCTTGCAGGCCGCCGCGCGAAGTGGCTGGGATGTCGCTGCCGCCGATCGGCTGATCCCAATCCCGCCGGGGGCCACCTTGATGCACCTGCCTGGCCGGGTCGCTATGGGCCGCACGGCAGCTGGGGCGACGGTGCCGGTCGAGGATGCGGTCGCGGTCGCCGCCGTGCTGCCGCCGGGCTATCTGCGAACGTGGCTTCCGGCGTATCAGGAACTGCCGCGGGCTCCAGTGCTGCCGCTCTTTGGGTACGCCGCCGTGGCTTCGGTCGATGGCGAACCCCATGTTGCCGCCCTACGCACCGATCGCTGGAGCGCGTGGGATCCGCAGGCGGCGTCACGGCAGCAGATCGCTCTGGCGATCGCGGCTGCCCGGCGCGCGCTGCCCGACAGCCGGCTGCGCCATCACCTGGAGACCTGCGCCACCGATTACCGCTGCCTCACCGCGCAGAATGTCTTTCTCCGCGCCGGCGAGGGCGCCATCCCGGTGTCCCCCGCCTGCAACGCGGCCTGCCTCGGCTGCATTTCCGAGCAATGGGGCGACGTCGACTCGCCGCAGACCCGCCTGGGGTTCGCGCCGACCGCGGCCGAGATCGCGGAGCTCGCCGCCTGGCACCTGAGCGCGGCCGCCGCGAACTTCGTCAGTTTCGGCCAGGGTTGTGAGGGCGAGCCGCTGACGCGAGGAGCCGTCCTGGTCGAGGCCACTCGCCGCATCCGGGCGGCGGCGCCGGCGGCCACGATCCACATCAACACCAACGGGTCGCGTCCCGACGTGCTGCGCCGACTGGTCGGCGCCGGCCTGAACTCGATCCGGATCAGCGTGTTCAGCCTGGACGACGCCCGGTTTCGTGCCTACTACCGTCCGGTCGGCTACGGCCTCGAGCAGGGGGCGGAATGCGCGCAGGTGATGCGAGACGCCGGCGGACAGGTAACGATCAACCTGTTGACCTTCCCCGGGATCAGCGATGACCCGGCGGAGATCGACGCGCTTATCGGCTTCATCCACCGCTACGGCGTCCACCAGGTGCAGCTTCGCAGCCTCAATGTCGATCCCCACTGGTTGCTGGCGCGGATCCCCGACCCCACGCGGGGGATCGGGATGCGGTCCTTTGTGGGCGAGCTGAGGGCGCGCTGCCCCGGCTTGCGACTCGGGAATTTCACCCGTTCCTGGCCGGTATCGGCGTCCGAAGCTAACGTAACCGGCGGTGGCCGGGACGAGTTGAAGCTGATTGAAAGCCCAATTGGCTGGGCATCCTCATAGCAATGGCGGACCTCTATCCGCGGCCTGGCGATTCGAACTACGGCCGAGCCGACTACGGGTACGGCACCGATCGGCCGGTGCAAGCCGACATTCCCGCGCAACCCGGCAACCGCGGGCGCCGGAACAGCGGGGTGGCAGCCGGCGTCCTCGCCTTCCTCGGACTCGTCCTCAGCAAGCTCTCTTATATCGGCCTGCTGCTGCTGAAGTTCAAGCCGCTGTGGTTCACCATCATCTCGACCGGGGTGACCGCGTTGATCTATGCGCAGCTGTTCGGCTGGGCGTTCGGCGTTGGCATCGTCCTGTTGATCCTTGTCCATGAAAGCGGTCACGTGGTCGTGGCGAGGATCATGGGCATGCCCGTGACGCTGCCGGTGATGATCCCGTTCCTTGGGGCCTTTGTCAGCATGAAACAGCAACCGCGCACGGTGGCACAGGAATCCGTGATGGCGATCGGTGGCCCGATTCTCGGCACCGTCGCGGCCGGCCTCTGCTACCTCGGCTACCTGGCGATGCCCGATTCGAGCACCGGCCAGCTCCTTCGCGCGCTCGCCTATTTCGGTTTCCTGATCAATCTCTTCAACCTGGTGCCGGTGACGCCGCTCGACGGGGGTCGGGTGCTCTCAGTGCTTTCCAAATGGTTCAATGTCGCCGGTCTGGCGATCGCCGCCGGGCTGCTGCTCTTTGGCAATTTCCGCAGCCCGGTGCTCTTCCTGGTCCTGATCTTCGGGGCCTTCAGCACCTTCCAGCGATTCCGCTCGACCGTCCTGAACCCCGCGTACTATGCGGTCGACGCCCGGACGAAGCTCGTCATCGGCTTGCTCTATCTCGGGCTCCTGTTCGCCCTCGGCCTCGGAATGCTCAACACCTCGGCCGTGTTGAGATAGAATGGAGCGCCCGTGAAAGCCACCATCCATCCGACCTACCATCACGATGCCGTCGTGGTCTGCCTGTGCGGCAACCGATTCACGACCGGTTCGACCCTCAAAGAGCTCAAGACCGAGGTCTGCTCGGTGTGCCACCCGTTCTTCAGCGGCCAGCAGCGGATCGTCGATACCCAGGGCCGCGTCGACCGCTTCCAGCAGCGCCAGCAGCGGAAGAGATAAGCGCGCCTTCCGTTGGGCCCTGTATGGCCCGCGGGCTGAGTGGCGTACTAGGATGAGCGCGGCGGTGAGCCAGGACAAATTCTTCTACGGCGGCCAGGCCGTGCTCGAAGGCGTCCTGATGCGCGGCCGGACCACCTATGCGGTGGCGGTGCGCCGGCCTGACGGCGACATCCAGGTCCTCCGTGAGCGGCTGCGCTCGATCGTGTACACGCACCCCGTCTGGAAGCTCCCACTGCTGCGTGGCCTGGCCGGCCTCTGGGAGCAGCTGCACCTCGGTATGAAAGCGCTGATGTGGTCGGCCAACGTGCAGGCCGCCGGCGAACAGATCGAATTGAGCGCCGGCGCGATGCGGGTCACGATCGGCATCGCGATCATCGGGGTGGTCATCTTCTTTTTGGGCGTCCCGCTGCTGGCGGCCGGCTTTCTGAGCCGGGGTCACGGCAACCTGTTCTTCGGCCTCGTCGACGGCTTCATCCGGATCGCCTTTCTTTTGCTCTACCTGTACGCCATCTCGTTCAAGGCCGAGATCAGGCGGCTCTTTGCCTACCACGGCGCGGAGCACAAGACCATCAATACGTTCGAAGCCGACCTGCCGCTCGATGTCCCGAACGTGCGGACCCAGAGCACACTGCATCCCCGCTGTGGAACGGGATTTCTGCTGGCGGTGATGGTGGTGGCTGCCTTCGTTTTTGGCTTCGTCGGCCGTCCCGCGCTGCCCCTGCTCCTGCTCTCCCGCCTCGCGCTGGTCCCGGTGATCGCCATGCTCGCCTACGAGTTCATTCGCTTCGCCGGACGGCACCGCACCAATCCCATCGTCAAAGTGCTGCTCATTCCCTTCCTGCTCACTCAGAAGCTCACGACGCGCGAGCCGGATGACCAACAGATCGAGGTCGCTCTGGCAGCCTTTGCGGCCGCGCGTCAGGAGGAGAAAGAGGCCGCGGCCTGATGTTCGAACAGCTCGAAGCAGTTCGGGCGCGGTACTACGCGATCACCGAGCGGCTTGCCGACCCCGCGGTTCACGCTGACCTCAAGGAGCTTCAGCGGCTGTCCAAGGAACAGGCGCAGCTGCGGGACCTGGTGCAACTCTACGAGGCCTATCGCGGGGCAGAGCGCGGCATGGCGGAGGCCCGCGAACTGGCCGACCAGGAGCGAGATCCGGAGATGCAGGCCTATGCGCGCCAGGAATTCGACAAGCAACAGGCCGAGCGCGACCGGCTAGAGGGAGAGCTCAAGCTCGCCCTGGTGCCAAAGGATCCCACCGATGACAAGGACGTCATCGTGGAGATTCGCCAGGGCACCGGTGGGGATGAGGCGGGACTGTTTGCCGCCGACCTGTTTCGAATGTACGGCCGCTACGCGGAGTCGCGGCGCTGGAAGGTCGACCTGCTGTCGGAGAGTCCTACGGAGCGGGGCGGCTTCAAAGAAGTGGTCTTCGAGATTCGTGGACGGGGCGCCTACTCGCGGCTGAAGTTCGAGAATGGCGTGCACCGTGTCCAGCGCGTCCCCGAGACCGAGGCGCAGGGTCGCATCCACACCTCGACCGCCACCGTCGTGGTCCTGCCGGAGGCCGAAGAGGTCGACGTCGCCATCGACCCGGAGCGGCTCAAGGTCGATGTCTACCGCTCCGGCGGACATGGCGGGCAGAGCGTCAACACGACGGACTCGGCGGTCCGCCTCACCTATACGCCCGACGACGGCGGTCCGCCGATTGTTGTCACCTGCCAGGACGAACGCTCGCAACTCAAGAACAAGGCGAAGGCGGAGAAGGTGTTGATGGCTCGCTTGCTCGATCGCCAAATGGCGCAGCAGCATGCCGCCCTCACCGAGGTGCGGCGCTCGGCGGTGGGCTCGGGTGACCGGAGCGAAAAAGTGCGCACCTATAACTATCCGGAGGGACGGATCACCGACCACCGCATCGATTTCAAGTACTACAAGCTGCCCCAGTTCGTCGAGGCCGGCGATCTCGACCCGGTGATCGATCGGCTGATTGCCTGGGATCAGAGCAACCGCTTGAGCGAACCGCCGAATGGCGCCAAGCGCGCCTGACCGCAACCGGGTCAAGGCACAGCTCGCGACGGCCCGAGCGACGCTGGCGAAGGCCGGCATTCCGTACCCGTGGCTCGACGCCGAGATCCTGGTCGCGCACGTCCTCCACAGTTCGCGCGAGCGGCTGCACAGTCACCCTGAACGGCTGCTGACGGCCGAACAGCGGCAGCGGCTCGGCCGGCTGACCCGTCGTCGGGCCGCCCGGGTGCCGGTCCCGTACCTCGTCGGCGGCCGCGAGTTCTACGGCCACATGCTCGTGGTGCGTCCGGGCGTCCTGATTCCGCGGCCGGAGACCGAACTGCTGGTCGAACTCGCGATCGACTGGTTCGCGACCCACCCAAACGCCCGGCGCGTCATCGACCTTGGCACCGGGAGCGGCGCGGTGGCGATTGCCCTCGCCAAGGCCGTCCCACGGGTCCGCATCGAGGCACGAGACGTCAGCGCGCGAGCGCTGCGCGTGGCCGATGAGAACGTCGCTCGCCACCGGCTCCGGCGGCGGATCATCACGGTCAGGGGCAACCTGCTGCGTGGCGCCGCACCCGCGGACGTGATCCTCGCCAATCTTCCGTACATCCCAGAGGCGCTGCGTCGGGTTCGGCCGAGGGAGCTCGAGTACGAGCCGGCGCTGGCGCTCGACGGTGGCAGGGACGGCCTGTCGTTGATTCGCGTGGCGCTGTCGCAGGCGCCGGCCGCTCTGAGGCCGGGCGGCCTGGTGCTCTTCGAATGCGACCCCGCGCAGGCGCGCCGCGTCGTCCGATTGGCGCAGGAACACTGGCCGTCGGCGCAGGTCAGCGTGCGCAAAGACCTGGCCGACCTCGACCGCGTGGTCCGGATCCAGACGTGACCGAGCGCTGGCCGGCGGATTCGGTTCACGTCGCCAGGGCAGTTGAGCGCCTCCGGCTGGGCTCGGTGATCGCGTTTCCCACCGACACCCTGTACGCCGTTGGGGCCCGGGCTCGCGATCCGGTCGCCGTCGCACGCCTTTACCACGCCAAACAACGTCCCACCGGCCAGCCGATGATCTGGCTGGTCAGCGGGAGGGATCAGGTCGAACCGGACGCGCTGGTCACGGACGCGGCCGCCGACCTGATGCGGCGGTTCTGGCCGGGTCCCCTCACCATTGTTCTGACGGCCCGCGCGCACGGAGACGGAAGGACCATCGCGGTCCGCGCTCCCGACCATCAGGTGGCGCTCACCCTGCTGCGGTCGTTGGGCGAGCCGATCGCGAGCAGCAGCGCCAACCCCGCCGGGCAGCCACCGCCGGTCGACGCCAACCAGGTGATCGCGGCCATTGGCGACCGGATCGACGTCGTGCTCGATGGCGGACCATGCCATATCGGGAAACCCTCGACGATCGTCGACCTCAGCGGGCCCGCCCCGCGGATTCTTCGCCAGGGCGCCATCGAGGCCTCGAAACTGATTCGGGGATAATGAGCCGATGCTTCAGGCGCGCACCGACCTGACCAGCCGGATCGATGCCGTCGATCCCGAGGTGGCGGCCGCGATTCGCGACGAGTTCGAACGTCAGCAGTACACGCTGGAGCTGATCCCCTCCGAGAATATCGCCAGCCCCGCCGTGTTGCAGGCGCTGGGCTCCCTGCTCAACAACAAATACGCCGAGGGTTATCCCGGCAAGCGCTATTACGGTGGCTGCGAGAACGTCGACCGAATCGAGACGCTCGCCATCGAGCGAGCCAGGACGCTGTTCGGCGCCGAGCATGCCAATGTCCAGTCCCACTGCGGGACGACGGCGAACTATGCGGTCTACGCCGCCGTCCTCAACCCCGGCGACACGGTGATGGGCATGGACCTGAGCCACGGTGGCCATCTCAGTCACGGTAGCCCGGTGAACTTCTCGGGCAAGCTGTATCACTTCGTGCCCTACGGCGTCGACCCGAACACCGAGCGGATCGACTACGACGTGCTGGAGCGGCAGGCGAAAGAGGTGCGGCCGAAGATGCTGCTGGCCGGCTACAGCGCCTACCCGCGACTGCTCGACTTCGAGCGGATGGCGGCGATCGCCCGGGCGGTCGATGCCTACTTCTTCGTCGACATGGCGCACTTCGCCGGCCTGGTGGCGGGCGGCGCGCACCCGAGCCCGGTCCCGCACGCCGATTTCGTCAGCTTCACCACCCACAAGACGATGCGCGGCCCCTGGGGGGCGATGATCCTCTGCAAGGCGAAGTATGCGGCGGACATCGACAAGAGCGTCTTCCCCGGCAGCCAGGGCGGGCCGCATAATCACGCGATCGCCGGCAAGGCCGTGATGCTGGCACAGTGGAAGACCCCGGAGTTCAGGTCCTATGCGCAATCGGTGGTCAACAACGCACGGCTGCTGGCCGAAGGCCTGATCCGGCGGAAGTTGCGGCTGGTCAGCGGCGGCACCGACAACCATCTGATGCTGATCGACCTGCGGCCGCTGAAGTTGACCGGGAAGAGCGTGCAGGAGACCTTCGACACGGTCGGCATCACGGTCAACCGGAACTCGATTCCTTTCGACACCGCGAGCAAGTTCAACCCGAGTGGCATCCGGTTGGGAACGCCGTCGGTGACGACCCGCGGCATGGGCCCCGACGAGATGAACCAGATCGCGGAAATGGTCGCCGAACTGCTGGTCAACCTCGACGATCGAACCGTGCACGAGCAGGTCCGCGCCCGCAGCCGGGCGCTGTGCGAGCGATTCCCATTGCCCTACTAGCCGGCACAACCTTCTTCAGCGATCCGACCTTCTGGACGACGTTTTCGCCGTCGCGATTCGGGCCGGCCGTTCTGCCGTTTGCGGCGGCGCTGGTGTGCACCTCGATCGTCGTCCTCCCGGCGCGCTGGCTGGCCTTCCGGCTGGGGGCGGTGGCGGAGCCGGGCGAGCGCCGCATCCACCGCCAGCCGACCGCGCGGCTTGGCGGGCTGGCGATGTATCTCGGATTCGGCCTCTCCGCCGCACTCTTCTCGACCAACCCGAAGACGCTCGGGCTTCTGCTGTCGGCGGCGGTGGTCACCACCCTGATGGTGCTCGACGACATCCGCGGCGTGCGGGCGCTCTACAAGCTGCTCTTTCAGATCGCCGCCTCCCTGCTGGCGATCGTGGTGTTCCAGATCTACATCCTTTCGGTCAACCTGCCAGGCGACCACATCGTGAACCTGGCCCTCGCGGTTTCGATCCCCATTACCCTGCTCTGGTTCGTCAGCCTGCAGAACACGATCAACCTGATCGACGGCGTGGACGGCCTGGCGACCGGTGTGGTCGCCATCGTGGCGGCGACGCTGCTGCTGGCCGCCATCAACCGGAACCAGACCGATATCGTCATCCTGTCGGGCGCCTTGATCGGCGCCTGCATCGGGTTCCTCTTCTTCAACTGGCACCCGGCCCGCGTCTTCATGGGCGACAGCGGGAGCAACTTCCTCGGCTTCACGCTGGCGGCGCTGTCCGTCCTGTCCGTGGCCAAGGGCGCGGTCGTCTTCGCCCTGATCGTTCCCGTGCTGGCGCTGGCCATCCCGATTTTCGACACGGCGTGGGCGATCCTGCGGCGGCGCATGCGCGGGCGGCCGATCGCCACCCCCGACCGGGGGCACCTGCATCACCGGCTACTGGATTTCGGGCTCAGTCCGCGAGAGACGGCACTGGTCTTCTATTTCGGGACGGCCATCTTCGCGGCCCTCGGGCTGGCCATCTACGGCCACAAGAAAGTCCTACTGGGCGCGATCCTGTTGATGCTGCTGGGGATCGTCATCATCATGTTCCGGCGGTTCCAGCGAATCAGCCGGGGTTGAGCTCGGTAACGGGCGCTCAGCTGATGGCGAATTGAATTCAGCCCCTGTTAAGCTGACCTCGTTGAGGCCCCATCCCGGAGGCAATCGTGGCCCCGACGGATAACCGCGAGGAGCCTGGCATGGATCATCCACATGACGCAGCAGCGGCACCGCGCGGTCGCGCCCCGTCGGGTGGCGAGCTGGCCGGTCTCGGGGTGTTCCTCGCCGCCGCCGTCATCGTGCCATTGCTGATCGGGGCCGTGGCCGACAACGTCGCCCATACCGCGCCACTGCTCCTCTTTGCCGGGCTGGTGATCGGCATCGTCGCCGGCGGCGCCGTGGTGTACACGAGGTTCAAGCGATACCTGTGAATCGCCGGCTCCTCCGCAACACGCTGGCCGCTTCGGCGGTGGCGGCCGCCGCGGCGATCGCCGCCGGGTTCGCCATGGGACAGATCAAGAATGGCCTCGCGCTGGCGATCGGCCTGCTGGTGGGAAGCGCCAATGGTGTGCTGGTCCAGCGCTCGCTCGCGCTCGGGGTGGGCTTCACGGCCGTCAGCCTCGTCCGGCTGCTCGTGCTGACCGGGCTCGGACTTGGCATCGGATTGCTGATCGGCGTATCGCAGGTGTGGCTCGTGGTGGGAGGGATCGCGATTGCCCAGCTGGTGCTCGCCGGTTTCGCGGTCAGGGAGGCGCTGGCCGGATGATCTTTCTCGCCGAAGCGCCACCCGGGACGCATCCGACCGTCAGCGTTTGCGGGGCCTGGTACTGCACCTTCAACTACGACAGTTTGATCTCCAGCAGCGTCGCCATCGTCATCACCCTCGTCGTTGGTTTCCTGGTCGCCTACCGCTTGAGCCATGGCGTCCCGGGCAAGCTGCAAATGCTCTTCGAATTCCTGATCGACTACGTCCGCGGGCTGATCCGGGAGTCCGTCGGAGAAGGTGGTGGGTTCATCGTGCCGCTGGCGATGACGATCGGCTTTTACATCCTGGTCGCCAACTGGCTCGACTTCTTTCCCCTGGCAGGGCCCGTCCACCCGGCGAACGCCGATCTCAATCAGACGCTGGCGATGGCGCTGGTCGTCATCATCGTGGTCCAGGGCTACAGTCTGCGGGTGCTTGGCGTGAGCGGGTACTTTCGGCGCTTCACCAAGCCGTTCGAGATGGCGTTGCCGATTCGGATCCTCTTCATCCCGCTCAACGTCATCGAGGAGGTCGTCAAGCCAGTCACGCTCTCCCTGCGGCTGTTTGGCAACATCTTCGCCGGCACCCTGATGGTCTACCTGCTCGGCTTGCTGATCACCTACGTGGCCAGCCTGGTGCCGACGGGTTTGCCGGGCAGCGCCCTCGGCGTCGTGCTGACCCCGATCGTCGAGGGATTACTCATCCTGTGGAAGGCCTTCGACATCTTTTTCGTCGGCAGTATCCAGGCGTTCATCTTCACTCTGCTCACCATCATCTATTTCGGTATGGCCCGCGAAGGTCTCGAGGAAGAGGGGCATGGCGGACATCCACGCCCAGCCCCGGCAGCCGCACAAACAGGAGGGTAAGGTCATGAATCACGCGATCGTCCTTGCGGGAGCGCTCATCGCCGCCGGCATTGCGCTGGGGGGCGGCGCCATCGGGGCCGCCGTCGGTGACGGCCTGGCCGGTAATGCGACCATCCAGGGCACGGCTCGGCAGCCGGAGGCCCAGGCTCGCCTGCAGATCATCATGTTTCTGATCATCGGGCTGGTGGAAGCGATGTACTTCATCAACCTCGCGCTCGGCTTCTACTTCATCACGGCCGTGGCCAGCGGGGTGAAGTAGGTTGCATTTCCCGGTCGTCTCCCTCGACGCGGGGCTGCTGGACATCAACGGCACCCTGATCGCCGAGATCATCGCCTTTTTGCTGATGCTGGGGGTGCTGGCGAGGTGGGTCTACCCGCCGATCATCAAGGCCGCGGAGGCAAGGCAGAACCAGATCAAGCAGCAGCTGGAGCAGGCGGAGAAAGCGCGCCAGGAAGCGGATGCGCGGTTGGGGGCGGCCGAGGAAGAGATTCAGAAGGCGCGAGTGGAGGCGGGGCGGATCATCGAGCAGGCGAACCGGGCCGCCGAACGGATCCAGCAGGAGGCGCAGGAGAAGGCCCGGGAAGAGGCCCGTCGCATCGTCGAGGCCGCCAGCCGGGACATCGACGCCGAGCGACAGCGGGCGATTCAAGCCATCCGGCTGCAGATGGCGGACATCGTCACCGAGGCGGTGCGCCGGATTGTCGGCGAGAGCCTGAGTGGCGAACGCCATCGCCAGCTGATCGAGGCCACCATCGAGCAGGTGGAGAAGGAGCCCAGTGCCGCGGAGTAACGTCGCGCGCCGCTACGCGCAGGGGATTTTCCAGCTGGCCGAACACGACCTCGATAGCTGGCGTCGCGAGCTTGCCCAGCTCGACGCCCTGCTGCAGGACGATGTGCTGCGGGCGGCCTTCGCCAACCCGGCCGTCACCACGCCGCGGCGGATGGACCTCGCCCAGCGGCTGGCGCCAGAGCTGCGACCGGAAACCCAGAACCTCTTGCGGCTGTTGATCGAGCATCGTCGATCCTCGGAGATGCCCGCTATCCGCCGCGAGTTCGAGCGGATGGCCGACGAGGCGACCGGCATCGTCAACGTCGCCATCACCACGGCCGTCGAGCTCGACGACTCGGAACGAAAGCGATACGAGCGAGCCCTCGCCGAGCGGCTGGGCCGCAACGTCCGCATGGAGTACCGACACGACCCGGCGTTGGTCGCCGGCGCGACCGTGCAGATCGGCGACCGGCTCATCGATGGCAGCGTTCGGACCCAGCTGGATCGGCTGCGCCAGCAGCTCGTGGGCTAACCCGGGAGGAGGCAATTCGAGATGACCATCAGCTCCGAAGAAATCAGCAGCCTGATCAAACGGCGGATCAAGGAATTCGACGTCCCGATCCTTTCGGCCGACGTCGGCATCGTGACCGAGGTCGGGGATGGGATCGCGCAGGTCTACGGACTGCAGGGGGCACAGGCGCTCGAGATGTTGGAATTCAAAGGCGGCGTCAGCGGCATTGCCCTCAACCTCGAGGAAGACTCGGTCGGCGCCATTATCCTGGGCCCTTACCAGGACATCAAAGAGGGCGACCAGGTGCGCACCACCGGCAAGATCATCCAGGTCCCGGTCGGCGAGGCACTGGTGGGCCGGGTCGTCAACGCGTTGGGTGAGCCGATCGACGGCAAGGGTCCGATCAAGACCACCGAGTTTGCCCCGGTGGAGAAGGTCGCGCCCGGGGTGGTCACCCGCCAGCCGGTGGACACCCCGCTGCAGACTGGCATCAAGGCGATCGACTCCATGATCCCGATCGGCAGGGGGCAGCGCGAGCTGATCATCGGCGACCGCCAGACCGGCAAGACCGCGATCGCGATCGACACCATCATCAACCAGAAGGGCCAGGACGTGATCTGCATTTACGTCGCCATCGGCCAGCGGGCCGCGACCGTGGCGCAGGTTGCCGCCACCCTCGAGGAGCGGGGGGCGATGGAGTACACGATCATCGTGTCCGCCACCGCCAGCGAGCCCGCGCCGCTGTGGTACCTGGCGCCTTATGCCGGGTGTTCGATGGGCGAGTACTTCATGGACAAGGGGAAGGACTCCCTCCTCGTCTACGACGACCTGTCCAAACACGCCTGGGCCTATCGCCAGATTTCCTTGCTCTTGCGGCGTCCACCCGGGCGCGAGGCCTATCCCGGTGACGTCTTTTACCTGCATTCGCGTTTGCTCGAGCGGGCCGCCCGGATGAACAAGGACAACGGCGGTGGCTCGCTGACGGCGCTGCCCATCATCGAGACCCTGGCGGGTGACATCTCCGCCTACATCCCGACCAACGTGATCTCGATCACCGATGGGCAGATCTACCTGCTCACCGACCTGTTCTACGCGGGAATCCGGCCTGCCATCTCGACCGGACTCTCGGTCTCGCGGGTTGGCGGCGCCGCCCAGATCAAGGCGATGCGCCAGGTCGCCGGCCGGCTGCGCCTCGATCTCTCCCAGTACCGCGAGCTTGCCGCCTTTGCCCAGTTCGCTTCCGATCTCGACAAGCGAACCCGCGACCAGCTAGAACGCGGCAAGCGGATGACCGAGCTCCTCAAGCAAGGCCAGTACCAGCCGATGGCGATTCCCCAGCAGGTCATCGTCCTGTTTGCCGGCACCAATGGTTTGACCGACGACGTGCCGGTCGACCAGGTCGAAACCTTCGAGAAGGAGCTGCTGCGCTTCATGAGCAGCTCACACCCCGAGATCGAGCAAGCGATTGCCAAGGACAAGGCGGTTTCGGAAGCGACGGACAAGGCCTTGCGGGCAGCGATCGAAGAGTTCAAGAAGTCGAGCCCGCTGATCCAGAAAGCGGAGACACGTAAGCCTGCTGCCGCGGAAGAGGCTCCCAAAGGTGGATCCCTGCAAGCCGCCCGGCGTGCCGCCGACCGCGAGACCAAGAAGGAGGCCTAGAAGCTGGCCACTCTCGCTGAGATTCGCCGCAGGATCGCGAGCCTGCAGAACACACAGCAGATCACCCGCGCGCTGCAGGCCGTGGCCGCCTCGAAGCTGCGGCGGGTCCAGGCGAGAGCCGAGGCCTCGCGACCGTACGCGGATCGGATGGCCGAGGTGCTCACCGAGGTCGCGAGCCGCACCACCGGGACCCGCAACCCGTTCCTGACAAGGCGGGAGGTGAAAAAGCGCCTGCTGATCCTCGTGAGCGCCGATCGCGGCCTGGCCGGTGGGCTGAACGTCAACGCGTTCCGGGCGGCGCTGAGCTACATCCGACAGGGGCCTGACACCGTGCTCGTGACGATCGGCCGCAAGGGGCGCGACTACTTTCGGCGACTCGGTGTGCCGATCATCGCCGATGTGTCGCAGACCGGTGACCGGCCCGAGTTGAAAGATATCCTCCCCGCGATCACGGTTGCCCGTGATGAGTACGTCAAGGAGAGCATTGACCAGGTGGCGCTGGTGCATACCCACTTTGTCTCGGTGGCGAAGCTGGTGCCCACCGTCTCTGTCCTGGTCCCGGTCGAGGTGCCCGAACGGAAAGAAGGGGTGCGTGTCGATTACCTCTACGAACCCGAGCCGGAAGAGGTTCTCGCGCGTTTGCTTCCACGCTACGTTGAAGCGGAAGTTTACGCGGCGGTACTCGACAACCTGGCCAGCTTTTACGCCGCGCAGATGATTGCCATGCGTAACGCGACCGACAACGCCGGCGAGCTGATCACCGACTTGACCCTGCTGCGGAACAAGGTGCGGCAGGCCACGATCACTAAAGAACTCAGTGAGATCGTCGGTGGCGCCGAGGCGCTGGCCGCCGGCTAGGAGGTTGTGATGGCAATTGCCGAGAAAGCAAAGAAGAAGGAAGAGAAGTCGAAAAAAGGTCGGGTCGGCCGCGTCGACCAGATCATCGGTCCGGTGGTCGATGTGGCGTTCGACGCCGAGGATCTGCCCGAGATCTACCACGCGCTCGAGATCGAGCGAGGGAAGGATGAGCCCGCGCTGGTGCTCGAAGTCCAGCAGCACCGCGGCAACAACATCGTCCGGACCATTGCCATGGCCAGTACCGATGGTCTGGTTCGTGGCACGGAAGTGAAGGATACGGGGGCCGCGATCACCGTCCCGGTCGGCAAGTCCACCCTGGGGCGAATGATGAATGTTATCGGAGCGCCGATCGACGGGAAGGGCCCGATCAAGTCCGAAGCGCACCTCCCCATCCACCGGCCGGCGCCACCGGTCAGCGAGCAGGCGGTCGAGACGAACGTGCTCGAGACCGGGATCAAGGTCATCGACCTGGTGACGACCTTCGCCAAGGGCAGCAAGATTGGTCTCTTCGGTGGGGCTGGCGTGGGCAAGACCGTCATCGTCATGGAGCTGATCCGCAACATCGCCCAGGAGCACGGCGGATTCAGCGTGTTCGCCGGCGTCGGGGAGCGCACCCGTGAAGGCAATAGCCTGTGGCTGGAGATGAACGAATCGGGGGTCATCGACAAGACGTCGCTCGTCTTCGGCCAGATGAACGAGCCACCGGGCGCCCGCGCCCGGGTCGGCCTGACCGGGCTGACGCTGGCCGAGTATTTTCGCGACGAGTTCGGCCAGGACGTGCTGCTGTTCATCGACAACGTCTTCCGCTACATGCTGGCCGGCAGCGAAGTGTCGGCCCTGCTCGGTCGGCTGCCGTCGGCGGTTGGCTACCAGCCAACGCTGGCCACCGAGATGGGTGACCTGGAGGAGCGAATCACTTCGACCAAGAAGGGGTCGATCACGTCCGTGCAAGCTGTCTTCGTTCCGGCGGACGATTACACCGACCCGGCGATCGCCACCACCTTCGCCCACCTGGGCGCCACCGTGGCGCTCTCCCGCTCAATCGTTGAGCGCGGCATCTACCCGGCCGTGGACCCGCTCGACTCCTTCTCGCGATTCCTGACTCCGGACATTGTCGGCGAGGAGCATTACCGGGTGGCCCGCGGCGTGCAGCAGGTCCTGCAACGGAACAAAGAGCTCCAGGACATCATTGCCATCCTCGGCATGGACGAGCTTTCCGAGGATGACAAACTGCTGGTGGCCCGAGCCCGAAAGATCGAGCGCTTCCTCTCGCAACCGTTCTTCGTCGCCGAGGTCTTCACCAACCGGCCCGGAAAGTACGTGCCCTTGAAGGAGACGATCCGCGGCTTCGGCGAAATCCTCGACGGCAAGCACGACGACCTGCC
>Ga0066660_10000266_pt1 | contig 16840 bp, 17 predicted proteins | sample GraSoiAngelo_109_FD_75177 | JGI IMG/M metagenome (GOLD analysis project Ga0066660, IMG submission 75177) | Grasslands soil microbial communities from the Angelo Coastal Reserve, California, USA - 14_0903_12_20cm | ecosystem: Environmental > Terrestrial > Soil > Grasslands | place: USA...
CACCAAGGTCATCTTGAACGAAGAGATTCCTGCCGAGCGATTCAAGCTTGAGCAACCGTCGGGAGCGGAATTGGTGCGCGTTGGCGACCCCACGGAGAATAAACAGCCGTGATGGGTGAGCTGATCGTCCGCAATCTGCTGCACCGCCCGCTGCGCACGCTAATTGGCGCCATGGGAATCGCGGTGGAGGTTGCGCTCGTCGTCCTGATCGTCGGTCTGACCAGCGGCCTGCTGACCGAAACGGCCAAGCGGATTGAAGGCATCGGGGCGGACATCATGCTGCAGCCACCATCCGCGTCATTCCTGTTCGCCTTTGGCAGTGCACCCATGCCCATCAAGATCGGGGATAAACTTGCAGAACTGAAGTACGTCCAATCCGTCGCTCCCGTGCTTTTTCAGTTCAACACTTCGGGCGTGGAAATCGTTTACGGAATTGATCAAGAAAGCTTTCGATCCGTCTCGGGCGGATTTGTGTTCCTGCAAGGGCACGACCTGGAAGGCCCCGACGACATTCTTGTCGACGACATTGCCGCGAAGACGAAAAAGATGCAGCCAGGAGAGACCTACCGCATCTTCGATCACGATTGGCATGTGGCAGGAATCGTCGAGCACGGCAAAGGCTCGCGTCTTTTTGTTCCTCTGGCAACGCTCCAGGAATTGGTTGGCGCGCGGGACAAAGCGACTATCTTTTTTGTGAAGTGCACGCGACCCGAGCACACCGAAGACGTCATGGATAATATGCGACACGTCCTTCCCGGCTACACCGTCCGGCCGCTGAAGGACTATCTCTCGTTGATGACCTCGACAAATATCCCGGGCCTCGAGGCCTTCATCAACGCGATGATCCTACTAGCCATTTCCATCGGGCTGCTGGTCATTTTTCTCACCATGTACACCACTGTGATCGAGCGCACCAGGGACATCGGCGTTCTGAAGTCGCTAGGCGCCCATCATTGGTTCGTCATCCGGGCGCTGCTCTCGGAATCCGCAGCGCTTTGCTTGCTCGGAATTGGTGCAGGCATCGGACTGAGCTATTTGGTGCGGGCCGGGTTTCTCTGGAAGTTTCCGACCCTGACCATTCTTATCACTTCCGGATGGGTCCTACGCGCCGCTGGCATTGCGCTCATGGGCGCGCTGTTCGGCGCGAGCTATCCGGCATGGCTGGCGAGCCGCAAAGATGCGGTTGAAGCGTTGTCGTACGACTAAGACACAAAGTATTGGGCGCGGAACGCGCCGAGAACACAGCAGAAATGAAGACGAGAGGAAAGGGCCGCGAAGCGGGCAGGATGCCTAGGCACGAATGGGAATCGCAGCTACAATACAGGAACCTGCCGAAGGGCTGATTTTCCAGGGAAAAAAGGGCGTGGAGCCGATACTCAGGACAGAGAATCTGTGGAAGCTTTACCGCGCGGGCAAGGTGGAAGTGCCGGCCTTGCGCGGCGTGAATTTCGAGGTTCAGCCTGGCGAATCGGTCGCGGTGATGGGCCCTTCGGGCTGCGGCAAGTCTTCGCTGCTGTATGTGATCGGCGGTCTGGCGCAAGCCTCCCGAGGCAAGGTCCTGGTCGACGGGAATGACCTCACCGAATTGAGCGACGCAGCGCGCACCAAATTGCGCCGCCACAAGATCGGCTTCGTTTTTCAGCGGTTCAATCTGCTCCCCACGCTGACCGCCAAAGGCAATATCGCCATTGCGCAGTTTATTCATGGCGACGGATTCGACCCGCACCGCTTCGATGTTGTAACGCAGATGCTTGGTTTGGCGGGACGCCTTCATCACAAACCTTCGGAACTCTCCGGCGGTGAGCAGCAGCGCGTGGCCATCGCGCGAGCGATCATCAATGAGCCGAAGATTCTCCTCGCCGACGAGCCCACGGGAAATCTGGATTCGAAAAACTCGGAAATCGTGTTGCAGATGCTGCGGCAACTGAACAAAGATCTGGGCCAGACAATCGTGATGATCACCCACAACCCGGAAGCAACAACGTATTTCGACCGCGTGGTGCACATGCGCGATGGAGTTATTGTCGACGGGATGCCGGCGGATTGATATGGCAAGCCTTGGCCAAATTCTTGCTCGGACGTTTTTCTGGTCCTACGAGCGCGGCACTTGGCAATATGACGTCGCGGTCATTCTGATTCTGGTCTTCGTGCTTCTCACTCCGCGGAACTGGTTCCACGATAAACCGCAAAGCGGAGCGCCGGTCGCACCGGGACAGGTCCAATTTATTTCGAAAGAAGGAAACCGGCTGACGTATCGCGTGGATGCGCGCATCCTAGCCCCGCCGACAAAGCTCGCTCTTCAAAACGACCTGCACACCGCCTTGCAGGAGGCGCTGCCTGAACTGCACAGCGGGAATTTTTCGATCGCCAAAATCGAACCGCTACGCGATGACCAAGGCACGGTGATTGCCTACCAGGTGGAAATTCACCATTAGCCGTCGTTCTCGCCGAGGGCAAGAACTTTCCGGGTATCCTTGAGGCGCGTTCGCGCATCTCTTTGTATATGTTAGGATTCCGAGGGCTTGTTCAAGCTGCCGCACCTTTACTGGATTGAGGCCACGTTTGAGACGTCTAGCTTTTTTTCTTTTCTTGCTGGTTAGTCTGTTCTCCTCCGCAAGCGGGCTTCGAACGCGCGCCTCGCCGGCTAGCGCCAATTGGACCATCGAAGGCGTCCTGGCCATGATGGACAAGTCTGCGCAGGACTTTCACACCCTAACCGCCGACATTGAGCACATCAAGTACACCGCGGTAGTAAAAGATACCTCCACGGAAACGGGCCACATTTTCGTGCGGCGCGATGAAAAAATGCGCATCGAAATCGCGAAACCTGATTTGCGCACGATTCTGCGGACCGGAGATTTTCTCTTTGTTTTCAACCCGAAGATCAATCGCGTGGAAGAATTCGACCTCGGCAAGAACCGTTCGATGGTCGATCAATACGTGCTTCTCGGCTTTGGCACAAAGAGCGACAATATCAAGAAAAGTTATCTAGTTTCTGTTGTTGGCGAAGAAGAGCTGGATCACAAGAAGACCGTGGTCCTGGAGTTGACGCCCAAGTCAGACCAGATCCGCAATCAGATCATCAAGATTCAGATGTGGATCGATGAGGCTTCCTGGCTGCCGATTCAGCAAAAGTTTTTTGAGGCCGGGTCGGGCGACTATTTTTTGTTTCACTACATCAATGCCATGAAGAACCTGAAAATAGGCGACGGAAAATTTAAGCAGGATTGGCCGAAAAGCGTCAACCGCGTGAAACCCCAGGCGTAGGTTTGCCAATATCAGATTTCCTGCCGTCAGTTAACCCGAAGTTGAATCGTTTGACGGAAGAGATTGCTTGTTGCGGCGATGGATTAATTGCCGGCGGCGCGTTCCTGCGCCAGTAACTGTTCTTTTCGCGAGAGCCCCCAACGATAGCCAGCAAGGGTACCGTCCTCGCGAATGACACGATGGCACGGCACCAGGACGGACACGGGGTTCGTTGCGCAAGCTCTCGCAACGGCCCGAACGGCCTTGGGCTTGCCGAGGGACCGCGCGACTTGCGAGTACGTGCGCGTCTTGCCACGCGGAATCCGCTGCAGTTCCTGCCAAACACGGCGCTGAAACGCCGTCGCCTGTAGGTCAAGCGGGAGTTCCAATCGAGGCTGTTTGCCTTCGATGCGCTGCACGATTTCCCGCACCCATCGCTGGAACGAATCGGTGGCGGGCGCAATTTCCGCGCGCGGATATTCTTCATGCAGTTCGGCGATCATGGTGTTTTCCGCATCGCCGAGATAAACGGCGGAGACGCCGCGCTCCGTCGCAGCAACCAAAACTTTCCCCAGCGGCGATTTCGCAATTGTGTATCCGATCTTCATACCCTGTCCTCCCTTTCGATAAGTGGCCGGCGTCATGCCGAGCTGTGCATTGCTGCGCTCGTAGATACGGCTGGATGATCCATATCCTGTTTCGTAAAGCGCATCGGAAATGCTCTTGCCCACGCGGAGCATTGCTTTGAACCGCTTGATGCGCAACGCTTCCGCAAGCTCGCGCGGCTTCAGCCCGGTCACCTGTAGAAAAGCGCGCCGCAGCGTGGCTGGCGTCGTCCCCAGCGCCCTGGCCAGGCCCCCCAGTTGAATACCTTCTTCGGAAGACTCGGCAAGATGACCGGCGGCGCGTTGCACCAGAGCAACCGGACCGGAAATCTCATTCGGGCGGCAACGCCGGCAAGGCCGGTAACCTTGCTTTTCTGCTTCTTCGCGCGTGCGGAAAAAAGTGACGTTGCGTCGCAGTGGCCGGCGCGCCGGGCACGAAGGACGGCAGTAGATATGCGTCGAGCGCACCGCAAGCACGAAGCTCCCATCGGCCCGGGAGTCACGCGCCAGCGTAGCCTGCCAGTACCGCGCCGCCGCATGCGCCGAGATGCTCTGCACGAATTTGATTTGTGTGTGGCTCATGTTCAGCACGGTAAAAGTAGCGCAAGTTGAAAAGCAAATCTATCCGCAATCGTGCGGCAAATTGAAGAAGGGCAAAGTCAGGCAAAGAGGCGGAACGATCAGACTTCGCCGGGGGCAGGAACCGGATCTGTGACCGACGCCGGCGCCAGCGCCCGGTGGGGCGCGGTGATCACCAAAAGGACAGCCGTGAGGATGACCGCGGCGGCAACGACGGTGCGCAACTTGATGATCTCGCCAACGAGCAGCCAGCCTAGGAACAGCGCCACGACGGGATTCACAAACGCGTACGTCGCCACCCGCGCCGCAGTGCTCTTGTGAAGAATATAGATGTATGCGCTAAAGCCGACGCCCGACCCGAATACGATGAGGTAGGCGAGCGCAAGCCAGGAGCGGAGCGATATCGCACCAAGATGCAGCCCGCGAAATTCTCCGGCGAACAACCCGGCGATCAATAGAATTGCTCCACCCGCGAAACTTTGCATGGCCACGCCCAGCATCGGCGAACTGGGCATCCCACCGTGTTTCGAATAGAGCGAACCACATGCCCAGGCCAGGGAGGCGAGCACCAGCACCGTAGCGCCCCGGGGATCGACGCGCTCTGAACCTCCAAGATGTGCGGGCCCGACCAGCAGCGCGAGCCCGGCAAATCCCATCAGAAGCCCCATAGCCACCCGGGGAGCGGGCTTCACGCCACCAGGACGAAGCCAGTCCACGATCACCAGCCAGAGCGATACCGTGGCCACCAGAAGCGCCGCGATGCCGGAAGGTACGGTCTGCTCCGCCCAACTGACTCCACCATTGCCGACGAATAGCAGCAGAGCGCCGCTGACGACGGCGGTGCGCCAGTTTGCGGCGGTGGGCCTGATCCCGGTCTTCCCACGCAGGACCGGGTAGAGGAACAGGCCCACGATAATGTGGCGGAGTCCCGCCAGGATCAGTGGTGGAAACGATTCGATCCCAATGCGGATCGCCAAATAGGTTGAACCCCAGACGACGTAGACGGCGGCAAAAGCCATCAGAACCCGAGTCGTCGCGCGGGCAGGAGGGTGCGGCAGGGGCGGGGGAGTTCCCACGGTGTGCTGCGTTTGTATAGTTGTCGTAGACATTGTTTCTTATCCGGGGTGCGCCTCTATGAATAGCGGCGAAAGGGAGAGGTGTCGAGCACCATATTGGTAGAAGGTTCTCCGAAGGAATCCACAGAATGTTGTGGATGGGTTCCAGTACCATTACTAAGTGTTTGACGTTAGGACACTTCCTTCGTTTCCCACAGGTTGACGCCGAACAACATTGGTGACATCTTAGCGCTCCGAACCACACCGGTGCGGACGGGGAAATTCCAGAAAATCAGTTTGGCAGTTCAGTTTGTTGGGCTTTAGCCAGCGACAGTGAAGTGCCATCCCTGAGGACTAGATGAGCGCCACGAAGCGCCTAACTCTATTTGAATCCTGGCCTGCCGAACCGACCGCAGCAGCTCAAGAAGCTCCGGTGAGGCCGCCACCGCTCGCTGAGGTGCCGCGCCTTCCTGCCCTTCGCTTGGCGCCGCTCCTGGGTCCCACGCAGCCTCGGCGTTTTGTCCGCGTGCCAACCCACGCCGTAGGCGTGCATCCAGAACATCGCGAGTACCCCCGCGCCATACTGAACCTGCCGCTGCGTCTTCGCAGTACCGGCGGATTGCCCGAGGAATTTCCGATCACTCTCGTCACTCGCAACATCAGCTCGACGGGGGTCTATTTTCTCTGCCCCAAGCAGATGTCGGTTGGCACCTCGATCGAGCTTGAGATCGTGCTGGTAAGCAAGCCTCTGGGCCTCGGAAACGTGGTCGTTGCTACCATGGCGCATGTGTGCCGTGCAGAGACCGCTGCTACCCCCGGCTGGTATGGCATCGCCGCAGCCTTCGATGATGTGCAGTTTGACCGTGACGACCGTATTCCCTCCCGTTATCTCAAACCGTAGGTTTCGCGCACCCCTTCAATGCCGACGGAACTCCTGAACCTGCTTCCGCCATCCGTCTGAAGGCTTTACAGGGTCAACCTCCATAAAGATTCTGTTACTCTGAGGAATGATGGCCGCGAAACGAAAACGCAGCATTGAAGGAGTTCTTTTCGACTGGGATGGCACACTCATCAATTCCTACGACGCCGATACATCAGCGTACCTGGCGATGTTCAAGGAAATGGACATCTCTTGGGGGATCGAAGAGCTCGAGAAAAATTATTCGCCGAACTGGTATCAGGTTTATCGCGCTGCGCGGTTGCCGAGGAGGCGCTGGGAAGATGCGGACCGAGCGTGGCGTGCGCACTATGCCAAGCACCGGCCGAAGCTGATCGCGGGTGCGCGCCAGGTCCTGGCGCGATTGGGTGACACTCATCCTCTTGGCCTGGTCACCAGCGGCGATCGCGATCGTGTCACTCGTCAATTGCGCGAGTTTCGATTGACCAGGCTCTTCGTGGCGCGCGTTTGCAGTGGAGATACCCTTCGGAAGAAACCGCATCCGGAACCGCTGCGCTTGGCCCTGCGGCAGATGGAGCTGGATCCCTCCGCGTGCGTGTATGTGGGCGATGCGCCACAGGATGTAGAGATGGCCCGGCGCGCCGGTGTGCGTGCGATTGGTGTGCTCGGCCCGTTTCCTACGGAAAAGCGCCTGCGCGCGGCGCGGCCGGAGTTTCTGATCGGTTCGATCGAGGAATTGCCGGACGTACTCAAGAGGTTACTCCGCTGATGGCCCGGGTTTCTTAGCGACTCTGCTCATGGTTTCGCAGAAGTTGCGGGAGTTGATGGCGCGAACACTTGCGACGCGCTGCGAACAGGTTTGAAGTCCGTCCACCTGATGACGATGCGAACGGGAATCTCCAGCCCCTTTAGATTCAGCGTGTCATCGGAGCGGGAGTAGCTCGGGAACCAGTATTTTCCATCGACGTTTTCGCGATAGGTTTCGAACAGACTGAACGGCAGATCCGCGATGGTGTGCACGTCGCCCTGATCGGTAACCCATTTGCCATATGTTTTAACCACTTCCAGATATTTCGCATCCACCCACACGATGCCATCGAAATAGGCCTTGATGCGTTCAACTACTCTTGGCTTGGCCTGAAAGATGTAGCAGTCGATTTCATCCACCTGCTCCTTGCCCAGGTATTTCAGGTCGTATTTCGCAAGCTGGCTTGAAGTGAGCGGAAACGCGGGGATGCGCTGAAGGCCTTCGAGATCTTCCGACCTGAGGAAGAGATGCTGGAGCGTGGAACGAGGCTTTTCGACTACCTTTTCGAATGGCTTGCCATCGACATCGCGGCCCGGTTGAGTCACCAACACAAATTCTCCTGCAGGCTGCCCGTCCGCACCGAACTCCTGGATTCGAATCGTCTTCCTGTAGGTATAGTGAGTGCGCGAGAGGATGTATTCGTCTTCTTTTCGGGAAAAATGCTTGACGATTTCGGCCTCGGGGAGCGATGGCGGCGCCTCCGGCTCTGATTCATTTCCGATACGCGTGACGTGATGCTCCGGCGGCGGAGCGAGGGGTCCCTGGGCGGCATCCTGAGCGTGCAGCGGCGATCCCTGAATAGCGGCCAGAATAAATAAGACAAGGGAGGGTGAAATGAATGGAACGTGTTTGCAGCACCGCAATAGTCTGGCCTGGCTCATAACAATTTGGATGCGCGCAATTCGTGTTTGGGCAGCCTAACGCGCCCTGCCGAATCAACAGTCTAGCGCACTCCGGAGCATGCTGCCCTAGCCACACGGACAGGGTAGAACCGCCGAGGAAGAATTAGGAGCTCTCTGCTACAATTTTCACGATTCGTGAGCGACGCAATAATACTAGCCAAGCGGTACTTCGTGTCGGGAATGGTCCAGGGCGTGGGCTTTCGCTATTACACGCAGGCTGCCGCGGAGAAACTGCGCGTCAGCGGTTTCGTCAGAAATCTCCATGACGGCCGGGTGGAAGTGTTTGCCATGGGTGCGCCGCAGCAGCACGCGGAATTTCGCGCCATGCTGGAACGCGGACCGCGGTTCTCCACCATCAGCGAAGTCCAGGAAGAAACCACGGCTCCGGATCCGCAGTACCAAGGCGGATTCGTCATCAATCCCAGCGCTTGAACGGCGCGAACAAGAGAGCATAGAGAAAAAGGGGGACGTTCGAATGAACGACCTAAAGAAGCTGATCCGCGAAGTGCCGGACTACCCCAAGCCAGGCATTCTTTTTTACGACCTGACCACGCTGCTTAAGGACAAGCAGGGTTTTCACACCTTGATCGACCGGCTCTGCGAACATTACAACGGTCACACGATTGACGTAGTGGCGGGGATCGAGGCGCGCGGCTTTATTTTTGCTCCCGCTTTGGCGTACCGGCTCGGCGCAGGCTTTGTTCCCGTTCGAAAGCCGAAGAAGCTTCCCGCCAAGACTGCCAGCATCTCCTATGCCCTGGAATACGGCACGGACACGCTCGAAATCCACCAGGACGCCGTCAAGCCCGGCCAGCGCGTAATCATTTGCGACGACCTGCTCGCCACTGGCGGCACGGCCGCCGCCACTGCCAAGCTCATTCAGCAACTGGGCGGTGCAGTTGAAGGCGCCGCTTTCGCCGTCGAGCTCACCTTCCTCAAAGGCCGAGAAAAATTGAATGGCCTCGATGTCTTCTCACTGATCCAGTACGACAAATAGGAAAGAGCGTCCAGCGATTTCGGGTTCACACCTGGAAAGAGCTTACTTTCCTCGCGTGCGTGTTCCGCTGGCGAATAGCTTCGAACAGCACGACGCCGGCTGCGACGGAAACGTTGAGGGATTTTACCGGGCCGGTGGTCGGCAGCGAAACCACAAAGTCGCACCGCTTGCGCGTCAGCTGGTGCAGGCCTTGGCCTTCGCTGCCGAGCACGATCCCCACCGGCGAGGTATAGTCCACGTCGGTGTAATTCTTGTCCGCCTGCTCATCGAGACCCACGAGCCAATAGCCTGCTTCCTTCAATTCCTCCATTGTCCGGACCAGGTTGGTCACCTTCGCCACCGGCAGATGCGCCAGCGCTCCTGCGGAAGCTCGCGCGACGGCATCGGTAAGTCCTGCCGCACGCCGTTCGGGAATCACCACCCCATGCGCGCCCGCGGCCAGCGCCGTTCGAATGATCGCGCCCAAATTGTGCGGATCTTCGACTCCATCCAGCAGAACGATCAGCCCCAACTGGCCGTGGCCAGCATTAGCATGCGCCAGAATGTCTTCCACAGTCGCCGCCGCTCGCGCCGCCGTCAGCGCCACCACTCCCTGGTGGTCTTTCGAATTGGCCAACCGGTCGAGTTGCCCGCGGTTTTCGAACCGCACCGGGACGCCCTGCTTACGCGCCAATTGCACGATTTCTTCGACTCGCGTGTCCTGCCTTCCCTTGGCAACGGCGATGTGACCGATGGGGCGCTGGGCTTCCAGCGCTTCCTTAACAGCGTGTATGCCAGTCAGTTTGTCCATGGAAAAGACAGTTTACCGATGTGTGTCAGCGGTTGAAAGCAATAGCAGTTGGTGGAGCAGGCATTGCCGCCTGTTCCCACTAGGCCACGGCATGCCGCGCACGCTTGCCGCAATGGCTAATCCAATGCCGAGCAGAACTCGAGAATTCTTGCGCGAGCGGATTTTACCGGCGCGGCAAAGGAAAGCACGGCAGCCTCGTCGAGCAGCAGGATTACCCGATCGAGTTCGCCTTCGCCGGCTCGCCCAGCCAGCGCCAGCCGGATGGGGTGAAACAGCTCGCGTCCGCGCAATTCCATGCCATTTTTCAATGCCGTGACGATCTCCATGAATCTTTCAGACGTCAGCGGCGCTCCATCCAGAAGCAGCAGAGCCACTCGCCGGAGCACGTCCCGCGCTGCATAGCGCGAGAGCACCACGTGGCTCTCTACCCTGGAGATGATTTCGCGCGCGTGGTATTGAAAAACCAGACCCAGCAGATCGGCCAGGGCAGCGTGGTCAGCGGCGTGCCCTCCGAGCATCGAAGCGGCGCGTTCGCACCAGGCATGCTGCTCAAGCGAGGGCTCTGAAGTCAGCCAGCCGCGTTCGCGCAGAATGACAACAACATCTGCAGCGGTAAAGGAATTCGAGGCGGAAGGGTCGGCAGGAAGCATCAGCAGGATTGTAGCGTAGGAGCGCAGCTTCATCCTGAGCGCAAGCAAAGGGATGCCGCGCCCCTACAAGCACGCTTCGGCAATTCAGCGGGAAGTGAGTGTAGCAATCACATGCGCCGCGATGGCTTCACCCCGTCCGATCGCGTCAACGCCTTCGTTGGTCTTAGCTTTGAGATGAATCTTTTCGCCGCCGACGCTCAACGCCTTCGCCAGCGCCTCCCGCATCTTCGGAAAATGCGGGCCAAGCTTTGGCTTTTCCGTGATGACCACGGCGTCGACGTGCTCGATCGCGAAATGCTTCTTATCCAGCAGCTTTTTTGCATGTTCCAGGAAAAGCATGCTGTTTGCGCCCTTCCACTTTGGATCGCTATCCGGAAAATGTGTGCCGATGTCACCAAGACCTGCTGCGCCAAGCAAGGCGTCGCACAGCGCGTGCGCCAGCACGTCACCATCCGAATGTCCTACTGGTCCTTTGTCAAATGGCAGCTCGATCCCGCCGACGATGAGTTTGCGGCCCTCCGCCAGGCGATGCAGGTCATAGCCGATTCCGCAGCGCGTGCTCATGCCTTCTGGCGCTCGCGTTCCAAGTAGAAGCGCGCCAGTTCCATATCCGCTGGCTTGGTGATTTTCATATTCCGTTCGGAGCCCAGCACGACATGCACGTCGTGCCCGATGCGCTCGACGAGCCCCGCCTCATCCGAGGCACTCACCCCATCGGCTTCGGCGCGTGCGAAAGCCTCTTTCAGAAGTTTTGTAGAAAACGCCTGGGGCGTTTGCGCCAGCACCACGCGCTCGCGCGGCATCGTACCCGTAATCAACGCTACGTCCTCCGGCAAGCTCGCCCGCTTCACTTCCTTGACCGTGTCCATCGCCGGGATGCCCAGAATGGCCGCCTCGCACCGCCGCGCTTCTTCGATGACTCGCGCAATCTGCTCCGGCGTCACGAAGGGCCGTACGGCGTCATGCACCAGCACAATTTCCGTGTCGTTCGCCACCTCGCGCAGCGCCGCACCCACCGAATCCTGCCGCGAATCGCCGCCCTTTACCACGCGCACGGGCTGCTTGAATTTTTCGCGCGCGATCCGCTCTTTGAGGCGCGCCACTTCATCCGCCCGCGTCGCCACAATGATGTCCGTAACCTGCAGGCACGCAGCGATCCGTCGCAGGCTGAGGATCACGATCGGTGTTCCGTCCAGATCCAGAAACTGTTTGGGCGTTTCCGCGCCCATGCGTGTTCCCAGACCGGCCGCGGGAAGAATGGCAGCAATTCGGCTCATGATTGGAGCGATTCCGACCGGACACTTCAGAGCGCGGACTCGCAAACTTCAGAGTGTACCTCAAGCGGGGGCGCGGGGAGAAATCGGCAGCCGTAACAACCATAACAAGCCCTCCCAGGCCGCTGGTCTCCATGTCGGCAGACAACTTTGGGGAATGAGCAGGTGTCCCCGATGCCTACTGTCAACTAACCCGCATCGGACTCAGGAAAGATGGGGCGGGTCTGGCAGTCCGGCGCGCCCTGCTCCGGAATACGCGCTGATGTTTCCACGCGGCTCGTTGCATCAGAACGCAAGCTACAATTGCCGTCACCACGGCCCGCCGCGGCGGCTTGCCGCAACGCACTAGCCGGTTGCTCCGCCCGCTCTTCCAGTCGGCCAAAAATCATTTTGCCCGCCGTGGTTTGATGGACGGAGGTCACAATCACATCGACACTCTTGTTGATCATCCGGCGAGCGCCATCCACCACGACCATTGTGCCGTCGTCCAGATAGGCCACGCCTTGGTTCGATTCCTTGCCTTCACGAAGGATCAAAACGCGCATGGGCTCGCCGGGAAGCACCGCAGGCTTGAGCGCATGCGCCAGTTGATTGACATTCAGCACCGAAATCCCTTGCACCGTGGCTACTTTGTTCAAATTGAAGTCGTTGGTGACAATTTTTCCGCCGATGCGCCGCGCCAGCTCGACCAATTTGTGATCCACGTCCCCGGCCTGCGGAATACCCTCCTCCAAAATCCGCACCTCCACCTGTGGCATCTTCTGAATCTTTTGGAGTACCTCGAGCCCGCGCCGCCCGCGCTGTCGCTTCAAGGCATCCGATGAGTCGGCAACCATCTGCAGCTCGTGGAGCACGAATTGCGGCACCCCGAGAACACCTTCGAGGAACTGCGCATCGCATATATCGGCGATTCGGCCGTCGATCAATACGCTGGTGTCCAGAAGCTTTACGGATTCCGCGGGAGCCGAGTCCTTGCCGAAGAACTCGTCCAAAGCATCAACATGCAATTCCCCGCCCCGGCCTGAGCCAAGGACGAGTCCGAGATAGCCAAAAGCGAAGAGTGCGGCAAATTCGAGGAAGGATTTGGTGGGTTCGGGCTCATCCGTGCGCGAGATAACCAGGGTCACGAGCAGGGCGGCGAATACGCCGAGGACCGCGCCAAACACCCCGCCTAGGAGCCCGCTGAGCGCCGCCCGGCGCAGTCGCAACTCCGCCAGCAAGACCACCAACGCCATCAGAAATCCTGCGCTGACGGCCGGCAATCCACGGAGCCCGAATGGCCCCAAGGTATAACTCACGGCTCCCGTGCATGCGACGAGAAACGCGCGCACCACCCAGAAATCCCAGCCCCCACGCAATGCCCAGGGAGGACGCGCGCGGATGGCATGATCTTCAGGCTGGGGTGAAACTCTGGATTCCGGGGAATGCAATCGCCGCTGCGCTTCAGGACTGATCCGGCTCATACGAACTCACAGTTTCGAGCTTTCACTGCAAAATCGGTACAGCTAGCCCGCAGGGGCGAAGGGGCCGGGGGCCGTGCGGGATGTGGAACGCCGGTTCGCGTCACCGTGGTCTATATACTCTCTCAATAGTGTGGCGTCAAGCAGGTATCAAATCAGCAGCGGTGGAAATGCCCAATGCCGCGGATGGAAACTTCCAATTATCTGACGTAGAGCCGTGGGACGCGCTGGCTCACAGCGCACAGCAGGTCCGACGTGACCGTCCCAACACCTCGTGCCACGCGATTCGCCGGCAGGATTTGCGTGTCATCCGTGCCATAGATCGTGGCCACATCGCCGATGTCGGCGCCCTCCAAGTCCGTAACATCGATCATGGTCACGTCCATTGAAATGATGCCGACAATCGGCACCAACTTCCCGCGCAGAAGCACGTTTCCGCGATTTCCCAGCGAACGGTGGATTCCGTCTCCGTACCCCGCGGCCAGAACGCCGATGCGCGTGGGCCGCTTGGCCACAAACGTCGCGTTGTAGCCCACTCCCGCGCCTGCGGGGACGCTGCGAAGGCTGATGATCCGCGAGCGAAGGCTCATCACCGGTTTCAGCGGGAGCCGCGCCTCGGCTTCTTCGCGCTTTTCCAGGGGGTCGTAGCCCGGATGGTAGCCATAAAGGATCGCGCCGGGCCGCACCATGTCCGCCCAGGTCTCCGGCCGCGTCACGATCGCCGCGCTGTTCGCCAGGTGCACAATCCCCGGATCGATTCCCAAGCCGCGCAGGCGCTCGAGCGCGGCGTAAAACAGCTCTTCTTGTTCACGCGTCTGCTGGCCAACGGCCGTATTCGTGAAAACTTCCGAAGAAGCAAAGTGCGAAAAAATGCCGGTGAGCTGCAGGTGTTTGCACTTTCCCAGTTGCCGTGCAAAGCACTCCATGTCGCCAGTTGCAATGCCCAACCGGTTCATTCCGGTATCAATCTTCAAATGAAAGGGCACGGGCTTCTTGCCGCCGCGGCGCGACGCCGCGCGATTGAGTAACTCCAACTGTTCGCAGCGATGAATCACTGCCGTGAGGTCGTGCTCCACCAGCCGGGATTCCTCCCCCGGCACGAAACTCGTGAGCACCAGGATGGGCTTTCGAACGCCGTTCTGGCGAACCGCGATGCCCTCGTCCGTGCACGTAACGCCAAACCAGTCCGAGCCGGCCTTCTCCAGAGCCTTTGCCACTTGCGGCCCGCCGTGCCCGTAGCCATTGCCCTTGACGATGGAGAGAATCTTGCGTGGCGATTTGCGCTTTTCTTGCGGCGGGTTTACGTACCTTCGAATCGCCTGGAGATTGTCGATCAGCGCGCCAAGCGAAACTTCCGCCCACACCGGACGTCGCACTTCTTTGCGGGGACTCTTCTGTGTGCCTGCCATGGGGTCTTCCGAATAAAATAGTCTACGCCATTGGCGCAGCCTCGGCCCGCCGCGATCTGGGCTGCCGCGTGAATGACAACACCCCCTTACAGCGCAACCCAAAGGCCCTTCCCATCCCCGGGGGACACTTTATCGAAAGGTATGCTCAGAAGGTCTTCCTGGATCTGCCCAGCCACGCGGCATAATACTCTCGGGTCAAATTCTGATCTGGTCCATAGTGCGGTACTCTCGGCGTCACTAAGTTGCACAGCCAGATCGCCAACACGAGAAAGGATTTCGTACACAAGTCCTCGAACGATATCAGCAAAAATCACGCCATCGTGTTTGTCGAAGACTTGCCAGTTAAGAGCATGAGTGCATCAAGCACGGGCACCAAAGCAAAACCGGGGAAGCGAGGAGCCCAAAAATCTGGGCTGAATCGTTCCATCCTCGACGCCAGCCCGTTCGAATTGCGTCGGCAATTGCAGTACAAGACGCAGTGGAACTCTGGGTCGGTGCCATAAACATCAGAGAGGCGGGACTCGCCTTGCTAGCCTGTTCGTCATCTTCGCATGCCGTAAGTGCGTCGTCAGGAACCCGCCGAAGGTATCCCCGCTTAGGCGTGGAACCAGTAAGAATCCCCGTCCTTCAAGGAGGGGAGGATGTCAAATGTCATCGGGAGTGAATTGCGAGAAGGCGTCCGGCGCGGCTTCCTCAAAGCGCGTGAACCGGCTGCGGAACACAAACTTCACGCTGTCCACTGGCCCGTTGCGCTGTTTGGCGATCTTCAATTCCGTTTCTTCCCTCTCTTCGGGCGTGGCCCCTGCTTTCAAGAAATGCGGCCGGTAGATGAACATCACCACGTCGGCATCCTGTTCGATGGCGCCCGACTCGCGCAGGTCCGAAAGCTGCGGTCCACGTTCGTCGCGCTCCGGCGCACGCGTGAGCTGGCTGAGTACCAGCACGGGAATCTGCAGTTCCTTTGCGAGCCCTTTCAATCCCCGCGAAATGCTGGACACCTCTTCCTGGCGGTTCCCGAAGCGTCCCCGTGCGGTAATGAGCTGGAGATAATCCACCACCAGCATCGACAATCCTTTGTCACGCTTCAGCCGCCGTGCCTTGGCCCCAATTTCCAGCACGCTGATCGAGCCCGCGTCGTCGATCCACACCGGTGCGGATGAAATGGTTCCCAGCGATTCCGTCATCCGCCGCCAGTCTTCCCTGCTCAGATGCCCTGTCCGGAATTTGTGCGCGTCGATCTGCGCGACAGACGCCACCAGGCGCTGCAGCAGCGATTCCTTGGACATTTCCAGGCTGAACATCGCCACCGGGTGCCCGCCGCGGATGGCGATGTTCTCCATCAGATTCAGCGCCAGCGCCGTTTTCCCCTGCGAAGGGCGCGCCGCCAAAATCAGCAGCTCGGAAGGCTGCAGGCCGGAGGTGAGCTTATCCAGCTCCGTGTAACCCGTGGCGATTCCGGTGATGCTCTTCCCCTCCCGGAAGATTCTTTCCAGTCGCTCGAAATTGTCGCGGACGATGTCCTTTACGGGAATCAATCCCGCGCGCACGCGGTCTTCGGCCAGCGCAAAAATCGAAGATTCCGCGTTATCCAGAATCGCGTCGGCGCCGTCCTCGCCCTCGAACGCGCGCTGCTGAATATTGTGCGTGGTGTGAATCAGATTGCGCAGCATCGCCTTTTCCTTGACGATGCGCGCGTAGTGTTCGATGTTGGATACCTTCGGCATGCCGTCGGCGAGCGATGCCAGGTACGGCGCGCCGCCGGAAGCTTCCAGATCGCCTTTGCGGTTCAGCTCCTCGGTCAGGGTCACCAGGTCGATGGCCTGCTGGCCCTCGCCCAGCGCGATCATCTGCGTGAAGACGCGCCGGTGCTGCTCCAGAAAAAAATCTTCCGGCCGGAGATGCTCGATCGCCGGATTCAACGCGTTGTTATCCAGCAAAATCGCGCCAAGAACGGAGCGCTCGGCATCCAGGTTGTTCGGTAACGGCTTCTCGAGTGTCGCGTCAACGGCCATAGCTCGTTCGCCTTACTTTCGCCATATGTTCGCCTGTTTTACCATAGGCTCCGCCGGAGGGCAAGCGCGGAGTTTTCATTCCAGGTACGACCGTCACGTCACCTTGTTCAAAGCGATGCCGCATTGTGAGTGGAAGTAAAGCGCGCGTCAATTAG
>Ga0066660_10000268_pt1 | contig 16783 bp, 12 predicted proteins | sample GraSoiAngelo_109_FD_75177 | JGI IMG/M metagenome (GOLD analysis project Ga0066660, IMG submission 75177) | Grasslands soil microbial communities from the Angelo Coastal Reserve, California, USA - 14_0903_12_20cm | ecosystem: Environmental > Terrestrial > Soil > Grasslands | place: USA...
CGGCCAGTGGCGGGAGGCGATCCACGTCGCCCGCGACTGGGCCGACCTCCTCCGCAAGGCCGGCCGCGACGAACGCGCCTACGCCGTACTCAAGCAGGCGACCTCCTTCGGACAGCGCGTGGCCCATCGCGCAGTAGCGCCCGCAGCGCTAGACCGTCGCCATCAACTGCTCGAGCTCGGCGTGCTCCAACTCCGCCTCGCGCTCCCCTTGCCGAGCCTCCTCGGTGAGGCATGGAATCCAGTTACCGCCGCGTCGCCTTTCGGCTCTTCTACGACAATCAGGGCCCGAGGTTGCCGGGTCGCCGGGTCAAGTTGCGAATACTAGGAGCACGGCCCATGAGGTTGCGAGTGGATGCGAGGAAGCGCGGGCGGAATCCCCCGCTCGGTGGCCAGCGAGCGAACTCGGCGGCGGGCGCTCGAACGGCGGCTCTACTTACCTAGGCTAGACCGCCGAATACATCTCGCCGGGCCGCCGGTCAGGTTGAAGACCTCGGCGACCAGTCACTGGCGATGTAGCCGAGGATCCGCCCGCAGCCCGCTTGCAGACGCGCTCCGCGCGGTCTGTAGCGACCCGTGGCGCGCGCGCTGTGGAAGATCGCGATCATCCATTGGCACGGCGGCACCGGGAGGCGCTACCCCGCCGCAGCCGAACCGACGAGCGAATCGCCGACGGCGTTAATGATGAGCTGCCCGACCTCCAGCCCCTCGTGGCAGAGTTGCATCGTCGGTCGCATCGCTCGCGCACGTCGGGCGCGTTCGCCCTGTCGCTCGGGAGCGCGGAGGTCCAGCTCGTGCGAGATCTGGTTCCGCGCAACGAAGAGCGTCTTCAGGTCGACGATCCGCTTGCGAAGCGACTTGTCGTCGATCCCAAGAGCGGCGGCCGTCTTACCAACCTCGTCAGCGGATTGGAGGCTCGACCCGGTGAGCTCGTAGACGTAGTCCTCGATTAATCTTTCTCGCGGGTTTTGCGACGTTAGGTATCGAGCGACCATCTTTGTGTCAGCGATCTCCCCGGTTCCGAGCCGGCGGGCGGCGAACTCCTCGAACTTACCGTGAGCCTGTTCGCTCGTCTCGAGCAGGCGCGGGAGCGTGTCCCGGATAAGGCGCTTCAGCGTTGCGTCAAGCCCGGCGCCCGTAAAGACCACGGCCGCGCGAAGGAGGTCCTCCTCGTTCGCCGTGAGTCGTCCGCGAATGTCGCCGCCACTCTGGCGTCTCTGCTCCCGGATCGTCCCCAGGTTCGTAAGTACCGCTTGGACGGAGTCGTATGCGCTTGCAAGGAATCGCTGCGATGTCTCAGTCCCCGGCTCACCGCAAGCGGCGGACAAAGCTGGCAGCAGCACAGGAGGAGCCTAATCTCGACCGGCAAAAGGCCACAAGATGACGGGGTCGGCCCGGACGCACCGGCTGGCGCCCGCAGACGCTGACGAATCGACTGAAACTGTTCAGACCGGCACAGGGCGGAGCCTGGGTTACGACGGTTACAAGCGGTAAAGTGCCAATTTGCAGGTACTTTCATCCGCGTCAGCCGTGCTAGAGACAGCCTCAAGTAACCGAGCAGCCGGTGGGGCTCCGATTCAGACGACGCTCGAGCTCAGCCACCAGGGCCCTCATGCCGTTCGAGCGAACGGGACCCTCGGGCCGGCCCTTCTCGCCTCCACCTCTACCTGCCCCCGCACGATGCGCACGTCCCAGGCTTGCTCGAAAGCGCGTACGCCGGAGAGCCGCGTGTACTCGCCCGCCCACGACGGGATCTCCGGCGGCGCCAGCGTCTCCAGATTGTGTCCCCTCCCGGTTGGCTGGAGCCCGAGCAGCACCCGCGTCAGGAGGATCGTTGCCCCCGCGGCCGAGGCCGCGGGACGGGCGGTCGTAGGGTAGAAGATCGGGTACCCCGTTTTCCCACCAACGGGGTGCTGTGCGTCGCCTACCCCACTAGTCTCGATGACTAGAGAGGAAGTCTTCAAAACCGGTGAGGTCTGGCAGCCCCAGGCTGGGTAGGTTCGACTCCTGCGCCGCTCCGCTCGAAGAAGTCCCTGCACAAGCGCCGGTTTACGCAGATCAGCATGCTTGTTCGGCAGTACGGTTTGTAACGGAGATTTTGCAGAAATCGGCACTTGCAGGCGTTTCGGACCATCGCGCAGACGATCGCGCACCCGGCAGCACGAGGACACGATCTTCCTGAGATGACGGGGCAGGTTGCCCGCCGGAGACGGCAGTCCAGGAGCCTGAGAACCGGAGGGGATCGCCCTCAACGACCTCCCCGAGCTGAAGGGCGACGATCAAGAGGCGGCGCGCAGTGGGATGTTTCGCAGGCGCTGCAGCGACGCCGTGAGGGCGCGCAGACGAGCGCAGCGATTCACGCCCCCTCGACGTAACTGGTCGCGCCGACCGACGCGAGGAATGCTCGCGCCTGTTCGGCTCCAGGGAGGTTCTGCTTTCGCTCGTGGAGTTGGAGCGCCTCCTCGGCGGCTCCGGCCGCCTCTTGCCGATAGCCGAGCAGCGAGAACGCCTCCGCCAGGTCCATCAGCGTTCTCGCTTGCCAGATGAGCGAGTCGGAGTTCTTCGCGAGCGCGACCGCCTCGCGTCCCAGGGCGATCGCGTCCTCGCTCGCGCCCGCTCTTGCGAGCAGCTTCGCCTTGAGCGTCCTCCAGTGGACGGCCCCCTGCTCGTCTTCGAGGTCTTTCACGACCTGGTTGAGGCGCTCCGCCTCCTCGTAGCGCGCTTGCTCGTAGGTCGCGCGGGCCAGGTACATCGCGCCGCCGCTCCGGAAGCCCTCCCCTCCCATCGCTGCGAACGCGTCGTATCCGGGTCGAACGGCCCGCTCGGCGGCGCCCGCGTCCCCGGCCCAGGACTCGAGCTCCGCGAGCGCGTACGTCGACCCGGCTTGGTGGATGCTCATGCCTGTCTCCGCATACAGCTCGAGGGCACGCGCGATCGCGGTTCGGCCCGCGTCGAACTCGCCGCGAAGCCCGTACAGCGATCCGAGCGTCTTGCTCGCGGCGGCTTCAAGTGCGGGGCTGTCGCGGCTCTGCTCGATGCGCTGCTCCCACTTCGGAAGCGCCTTTGCGGCAGGCGCAGGTCCGAAATAGGTCGAGGCGCCGAGGAAGAAGACGATGTCCGCCTCGGCGCCCCGGTCAGCGGCCGCGCGAGCGTGGACACGCGCCTGCTCCAGCGCCTTGACGCTCCTCTCGAACTCCATCGCCGAGAAGTAGAAGAGGCCGAGCGCGTAGAGCGCTCTGGCGAGAAGGTTGTCGTCTGCGAGCGCTTTCGCGATCGGGAGCGCCTCTTCCGCCGCGGTGAGGAGCTGGCGGGTCTCCGTTGAGGTCAGCATCCTTACGAACCCGAGCTCGAGGACCGCGCGAGCCTTGGTGCGCTCGTCTCCGGCGGCCTCGGCGCCATGCCGCGCCTCGATCAGCACCCTCTCACTGCGAGCGAGCTCGCCGGCTTGAGCGAGTGCTGCGCCAAGCGCGCACACGAGCGTCCGGTGTCCCTCTGCATCCTGCGACGCAAGCGCCTCGGCCCGCTCGAGGAGGCTGATCGCGGCCGGCACGTCACCGCGGCTCAAGGCGAGGAGGCCGCCACGTCCGAGGTGGGTGCCTGCCCGGTTTGCGAGCCGCTGCAGCCCTTCCGCGGCATCATGCAGCTCGCTGCGGTAGCGGAAGGCCTGCTCCAGGTGATAGCCGAGCAGCTCGGCGGGCGCCGCGCTCGTCGCCTCCAGCCACTCGGCCAGCCGCTCGTGGAGCTCGGCGCGCGCCGCCTTCGAGGCGCCGTCGTAGGCTGCCTGCCGGATCAGCTCGTGCCGAAAGCGGAACGTCTCGCGGCTCGTCTCAGACGATCGGCTCGGCCGGATCAGCTCTTTCGTTACTAGCGCCGCGAGCGCGCGATCCGTCTCGGGCTGCTCCTTGTCGGGCAGGAGCTCGATGATCGCTTCCCGCCAGAACTCCGTTCCCTGCACGGCGGCGCACTCGATCGTCAGCCGCTCTGAGGCGTCGAGGCGATCGAGGCGAGCGGCAAGCAGAGCGTCGATCGTGGCAGGCCGCCGAAACGCGCTGCCGGCGTGCTCGACGCGTGCGGCAGCCGCCATTTGCTCGAGGAAGAGCGGATTTCCTCCCGCAGCGCCGATGATCTGCTCTCTTGCCGACGGGTCGAGGTCGTCCGCGGCGTTACGGCTCGACAGCAGCAGCGCCGAGTCCTCGGCCGAAAGCACTTCGAGCAGCATCGAGGTCGCGTTCAGCTTTCCCCCCGCCCACGTCTCGCGTTCCTCGAACAGCTCCAGGCGGGCGAGACAGAGGAGGAACAAGGGCAGGTCGCGCGCCCAGTCGGCCAGGTACTCGACCAGGTCGAGGAAGGTCGGTTCCGCCCAGTGGACGTCCTCGAAGACGAGCAGAAGGGGGCGGCGACGCGCGAGCGCCTCGACGAGCCGGCGGACGGCCCAGAAGATCTCCTCGCGCGTCGAGACCGCTGACCGGCTCGCGCCGATGGCGTCGAGGATGCGATCGACGATCGCTTCGGAATGCGGCTCTTCAGCGACGAGCTTCGTCAGGCCCGCGCGCGCGTCGTCGGGGGCGAGTTGGCGGACGATCTCGGCCAGCGGCCAGTAGGTGATTCCCTCGCCGTAGGGCTGGCAGCGGCCGACGAGCGTCTCCGCTCGCCCCGAGACTCGGGTCATCAGCTCGCCGGCCAGCCGCGACTTGCCGATGCCCGCCGGCCCGAGGAGGGTGAAGAGGTGCGGAATCTCGTCCTCGAACGCGTGAGCGAGCGCCCGCTCGAGCTCTGCCAGCTCGCGCTCCCGCCCGACGAGGGCGGCGTCGAGGCGACGAGCGACACCCGCGGCCCCGGCGAGGACGTCACGCAGGCGCCACGCGGCCGCTCCCGACGGCCGCTCGCCGTCGATCCGCTCGACAAGAACGGCGTCGCGGACGAGGACGAGTGTGTCGTCGCAGAGGACGACCTCGCCGGGCGCGGCGTCTGCCCGGAGCTGTGCCGCGAGCGTCATCGGCTCACCCGTCACCGCTCCGCCCGCCCCCGGCTCCACGAAGACCTCGCCCGTGGCGATCCCGACCTGCGCCTCGACCACCCCGTGCAGCTCGACCGCCGCTCGCACGGCGCGCAGCGCGTCGTCCTCGTGTAGCCGCGGGATCCCGAACACGGCCAGCAGCGAGTCGCCCGGCAGGCGCTCGACCTGCGCACCGTGGCGCTCGAGCACCGCCCGCGCCGCATCGAACGCACGGGACAGAAATCGGCCGCGCGCCTCGGGGTCGACACCGCCGTCTGCGGCAGGTGGCGCGATCGCTGCGAAGAGGACGGTGACGCGCTTCCGCGCACCCGTTCGCATCGCCGGCGCGGGCGCTGACCCGGGCGCGGCGGGAGCCTCTTGCTCGTCTGGCGCGAGTGCGAGTCGGGAGTCCTGGGCGAGGATCTGACGCTCGAGCTCCTTCAGGGCCGACCCGGGCTCGATGCCGATCTCCTCGACGAGCGTGCGGCGCGCGTTCGCGTACGCCTGCAGCGCCTCGGCCTGGCGGCCGGCGCGGTACAGGGCGAGCATCAGCTGCGCGCGCGCCCGCTCACGCAGCGGGTGGACGTCGACCAGGCGCTCCAGCTCGGAGACGAGCTCGGCGTGCCGGCCACGCGCCAGGTCGGCGTCGACCCGATCCTCGAGCGCCACCAGCCGCAACTCCTCGAGGCGCCTGACCTCCGCTTGCAGCGACCCCTCGCACGGGACGTCCGCCAGCGGCTCCCCACGCCACAGCGCGAGCGCCTGCTCGAGCAACTCGGCACGCTCTTGCGCCTCGGTCCGCGCTCGGGCCTCGAGCCGCAACCGCTCGAACCGAGCGAGATCGACCTCGTCGTCCGCGAGCTGCAACAGATACCCGGGTGGGCGCGTTACCAGGCGCTCGCGCCCAAGCAGCTTCCTCAGCGCGGAGACATGGCCGTGCAAGACCGTCGCCGCTGTCTCCGGCCGCCCCTCCGGCCACAACTCGTCGATCAGCCGCTCGCTCGGAACGACCTCGTTCGCCGACAGCAGAAGCACGGCGAGCAGCAGTCGCTGCCGGCCGTGGCGAAGCGGGAGCGGAACGCCCGCCGCGCGTACCTCGAGCGGCCCCAGGATGCGGAAGTCGAGGTCGCCGCTCATGCCCCGTCGCCTTGTCACAAAGGTAACACCGGCAGGCGAAGCGACCCAGCGCGCTAGGCGCGCGTTAGCCGATCGGCAGCCGCCCGCTAGGCCGGCCTGCTCAGCTTCGCAGCGTCCAAACGCACCCCGAGATCGGAGGAATCATGCTCTACCTCGACTCAGAGAATCGGTGCCGGCTCGGGCACGAGCGCGCAGCGCAGCTGGCAGCCGACTACCGGCAAGCGCAACGAGCATCGGGACGCCCGTCGCGACCCACCCTGCTTCGCCGACGGCTCGCCCGGCTCATGAGCTCGTTCTCGTCACGGCGAGCGGTAGCACCCCGTGTCGGCACCGGCGCGGGCTTCGCGATCCTCGTCATCCTCGGGGCGCTCGCGTTCGCCCACGCGGCCGCCGCAGGCGGCACGGTCGGCACCGCGCTGCCGCCCGGCTTCCCGATCATCCGCGACGCCTCCCTGCACACCCCGTTGCTCGGCTTCGGCGCTACGGGGCGCGTGACCCGAACGCCGGTCGTCTTCGTGCACGGAAACGACGACACCCCGTTCCCGACCCCATGCAACCCGTTCGGACGCATCCACTCAATGGCGCAGTACTTCGCCGACCACGGCTACTCGCCCAGCGAGCTCTGGGGCGTCGGCTACCAAGGAGACCAATGCGACCTGATCGACCACCCCGAGCTCGGCGCCTCCTGGTCGCACACCACCCGAGCCAACATCCCCGACCTCACGCGCTTCGTCGCCGCCGTGCTCGCCTACACACACGCCAAGCAGGTCGACCTCGTCGGCCACAGCCTCGGCGGCACCCTCGCACGCGCCGTCGCCCGCTTCACGATCGGCACCCGCGTCGTCCGGCGCGTGGTCATGATCGACGCACCCAACCACGGCGTCATCTTCTGCTCTCCCGACCCCCTGAACTATGCGCAAACGCCCGACGAAGGCGGCTTCACACCCGACAGCCCCTTCTGCCGCGAATACGGATCCGACCAGACGCCCTTCCTGCATCTGCTCAACGGCGGCGATCCGACACCCGGACCGACTCGCTACCTCGTGATCCGAAACGCCGACCGCAGCTTCGTGTACTTCCCGGACTGGGACGGCCCCTACTTCCCACCCTTCCCGGCCGAGGACCGCTACGGCCAGCCACACGACTTCTCCCAGAGCGCAAGCATCGCCGGCGCATCCGAGATCGACCTCACCGACCAGGACCAATACGACGACATCCTCGGCACCGCACACATGGGCATCCTCAATTCACCCCAGACCTGGAACGCCACCTACGACTTCCTCACCGCACCGTAAGCAGGCAATGACCCTGGGGGCCCGGCGCGCGTTAGAGGAACCACGTGCCGGGCTCGCAGGCGGCGCACCAAGCGGCGATGCCGGCGATGGAGGGCCCGAGCTAAGCGTGCTGGTCTGCAGAACTAGCACGCTGAGGCTTCAAAACCGGTGAGGTCTGGCAGCCCCAGGCTGGGTAGGTTCGACTCCTGCGCCGCTCCGCTCCAAGAATCCCCTGCACATCCGCCGGTTCATGAGGATCAGTATGTTTGTTCCGCAAGGCCGTTTGTAACGGAGATTTTGCAGAAGTCGGCCCTTGCAGGCGTTTCGGACCATCGCGCAGACGATCGCGCACCCGCCGATCGACGGCGGACCCGCCAGCGTCAATTCTCGGGTTGAAGCTGGGGAGCGATGACCGGATTGGCGGCATTCGCTACCTCTCCGGCGCCGCGAGCAGCGCGGCTTGTTCGCCTACCGGACTGGACTTTCGCCGCGACGAGAGCCTTCATGCGCGACCGAGCCACGCCGACGCGCGCTCGCAAAGGAAAAGCGTCACGTTCGCCGGCGAGGGACCACGCGAGGAAGGGAGAGGGAGCAGATGACGGGAACGGCGAGGGGAAAGGAGTCGGGCAAAGCGGCGGCGATCGAGGTCTTACGCAAGAGCGGAAAAGCGATGCCGGTCAAAGAGGTGGTGGCAGCAGCGCTTGCCGACCCGCAGGTCACAGGGCTGCAAGGCAGGACGCCGGCGGCGACGCTCTTCGGCCGCGCTGTACACAGAGGCGAAGAAACCCGACGGCGCGGTCGTCCGCGTCGGGCGAGGGATGATCAAGGCGCGTCCGGTGTCCAGGCCGTCTACTCGCTCGGCGTAGCGCTGGCCGCGGCTGTTGGCGATTGGCGTCGAGCAGACGAGCGTCACTGTGGATCTCTGACGCAGTCCACTGGCACCTCGGCGTGCCAGTCGGCTCGTGCACGCGTCAGGTCGGAAGGCGTTCGACGAAGTCGGACTCGGGTCGAGGCCAGCGCGCGAAGATGCTGTCCACCCGTTCGCGTGTCCGCACCGAAAACTCGCCGGTTGTTGCGAAGAGGACGCCGCGTGCGCCCAAGACGTCTGCGACCTCCTTCAGGCGCCATAGCCCTCGCCGTCGTCGTACTCGTCGTTCGTGCCGTCGACTAGGCCGAAGCCATGCAGCCGGCGAAGGCTCTCGGCCAGAGTCCGAGAGTCGATGCCGTCGAGACCATCGACGGGCTGGGGGTGCTTGATGGGGAGATCGAGCAGCTTCTCTCGACCCCACATCGGCGGGAGCGCGAACACCCATCGGAGCACGCGCTCGTCAACTTCCTCCCAGAGAGTCACGGGGCCACCGTAGCCCCAGGTTGGACGGCAGAACGCCGGGCGCGGGAGGTCAAGCGCCAACCCGACCACCGCGCCCGGCGCCCGCGATCTTCGCCGTCTCTGCGCCTCGCTCCTTCGCTCGAACGGGGGATGCATGCGACCGCTGCGAGCGTGAGGCTGAGCGTTGCCAACCCGACCCTCTAGGAGGTCGACAACCGATGAAGATCCTGTGCGTCGCGTGCGGTGCTTCGCGCACCGTCGCGACCACCCATCGCCCGCCGGCGTGCTCGACGTGCGGGTACCGCGGCTGGACGTTCGAGGAGGACGCGCTCGCGCCCGCGGCCGTGCCACACGGTTTCCGGCCACCAGCACTACCCGGCGGAGGTCGAGCGGGCGTACCGGCGCCAGCTCGAGTTCGGGCCGGAGCAGGCGTGGCCGCCGCCGACCGGCTACTGGCGTTCGGACGGCCGCTTCGCGCTGACCGACGGCCGCACCCGCTACGTCGCTGCGCTCGTGTCGAGCTGGAGTTCCTGCTTGCGGCCTGGCTCGTGCCGCCCGCGCGGCGTAGCGTGAGCGCAGGCCGCGTGGGTGACGAAGCCGGCGTTCGGATCGACGAGCGGCTCGTCGGTCTGACCCCCGGCCCGGCGCCGAAGCCGCTCGGTGCACGGGCACACTGGGCGCATGCCTCCGCGACGCCCCGAGATCGCTGTTCCCGCCTGGTATCAGCTCCCGAGCGGCCTGATCGTGCCGAGCAGCCTCGGCGTCGCGATGCCCAGCCAACCTGAAGTTCCCGTGCCGCCGGAGCTTCTCTCACCGCCTACGCCAATCGCGTTCTTCAACAACCCTCCCCACGCGTTCGACCAGATCCTCGTCCACCCGACTGAGGACGAGCTCGGCATCCCGTTCAAGGTCACGCTCGACCAGCTCCGCTCGTCCGCCTCGAACGTCCCATTCGAACCGGGCATGGTCGCGATCTCCCGCATCGCCGCCGTCCTCTGGCACATCCACCAAGACGGCCCCGCGCAGGTCGAACTTGCCCGGACGATGCTCGGTGTCTCCTCGATCATCGACCGGATGGCGGCGTTCGTCGATCGGGGCGAGAACCACGTCGTCTTCTCGGAGCAGCAGATGTTCATCGCGCAGCGGCTCCTGATCGAACACGGAGGCGACGGCGACCTCGGGCCCGACCTCACGTTCGACCAGCAGACCGCGCTCTGGGCACTAATCGTCGGCGCCGGCATGGTGACGGATCCCCCCGAAGAGGAACTCGGTGGCGCGACCACGGAGCGCCTGCTCGCGTACCTCGTCCAGAACGGCGCCTACCACGTCAGGCACAACAGCATGAACGCGTTCGCCCGCGCGTGGTCCCTATTTGCCGAGTACGCGCGGGCGGACACGGACGATGATCGCCTTCCCCTCGACGACTGGTTCGCGGAGGACTACAAGCTTTCGATCGAAGAGCAGATGGCGGCCGGCCAGGCGCTCCAGGCGATGTCGCGCGTCCTCGATCCCGACCGGCCGCCAAACGAGCGCTCGCTCATCCAGCCCGAGGTGTTGTCGACGACCGCTCTGCGCGACAGGATGGACGACGTGCGGGCGATCCTCGCCGCGCCGCGCGAGTGGTACGGAGCGGCGTTCACGCACGACCAGAGTGCGCTCGCGATCGCATGGGACCGCACGCCGTTCATGCAGCGTCCGTTCCTGGAGCTTTCGACCGGCCAACTCGTGCTGCTCTCACCGCGAGCGATCACCGCGTGGCTCGGCGACGGCTTCTACTACCGCCTGCTCGACGCCGCGCAGCGTCGCAACCCAAGCGACACCGACCGGCGCGTCTCGCGCGATTTCACGAAGTACGTCGGAAAGCTCCACGAGCGCTGGGCGCTCGATGTGATTCGCTCCGCTTACCCAGGCGATCGGCCGCCGGGCAGCGGCACCGTCCACGGCGAGCAGGAGTACGGTGCGAGCCAGAAGACGTCCGACGTTCTGATCGACCACGGGCCCGACCTCGTCGTGATCGAGATGCGATCCGGCTTTCTCACACGCGATCTGCGCGTGACCGGCGATGTCGAAGCCTTCGAGAAGGACATCGAGCGCGTTCTGCTCGACAAGGTTCGTCGGCTCGGCACATCTCTCCAAGCCATCCTGGACGGTCGAGCGACGGTTCCCGGTCTCGACACTGGAGCCGTGGAGCGCGCCTGGCCGATCCTGGTTACGGCGAACGTCACACAGTCAGAACCGCTTCACGACCTCGTCGAGAGCGAACTTCCGGAGATCTTCGCCGACCCGCGCGTGCAGTCGCTCCTCATCCTCGACTCGGAGGACCTCGAGTACCTCATCGGGATCGTCGAAGCCGGCGGCTATCTCCCAGACATCCTCGCCCGACGCCAGGAAAGCCCGTGGAGAAGGCTCGAGTTCGCACGTTGGGCCAACGAGTCGCCCGGATCACCGGGCAGGGTCTCGCGGCCCTCGTTCGCGACCGAGAAATGGGAAACCGTTATCAACGTCCTCCGAGACGTGCTCGAAGTAGAGGAGCCCGAGTCGGCGGACAGCTAGTCGCGTCGCAGCCATCCGCTTTCGGTGGTGTGGACGAACGGGAGTGTCGATGTTCGCGACGCAAACGGGCGACCACACACGAACACCGTCGAGGGCTTCTTCGGCCACTTCAAGACCGACCTGCGCGGCACCACTCCGTCTCGAAACGGTGGCTCGGCTCCTACCTGAACGAGTGGGTGTGGAAGTGGAACCACCGCAACGGACGACGAAGCGATGTTCCGGCAGTTGCTGAGCAGCGCAGCTAATCCCGTACTGACGCTTTAAGCACGGCCGAGCCTCCGTTCGCGGTCCAGGGTCCAATCGCTAATACGCTGGCGCTTACTTTCCCCAGAGAGATGGTCGATTACTTCGAGTTCGATTTCCTCACCAATGACTCCGCCGGCTACGTCGGAAAGGTCCTTCTCATAGCCGGGGGGCCAACAAAAGCTTGGATTGATGATGTGTCCTTCACCGGGAGCGAAATTCAGTCGGAGCGGCAAGTCTGACGGTACGAGAAGACGGAGTGGAGCCCAGGCAAGAGTGTCGCCCCGAGCCATCCGAAGCGGCCGCTTGCCTTCGAGTTTCTGCCAAACCCTGATCTGTAGGCTCACCCTCCGATCCGTCTCAGCGTTCGTAATGGCTAGGTTGTGAAAGTGGACGACGCCCGGCCGAGCGACCTTCCAACTATGTGATCCTACGAGCACGTCTATCGCAGGAAATCCTTCCCTAACCGAGGCCGCAGTTCTTGCTCCATCAGCACCTTGCCGAGCAGGAATAGCGGGCGTGGGAGGTGCGGCGAGTCGCAGTTCTCGAACATGCCCGAGCCACTCGTTTGCACGTGCGGGGCCAAGTGCCATCAAACTGAGTAACACCGCGACAACCAGTGCCACTGCTCGGAAAATCCAGACGCCTCCTACCGCCTCGACCTCAGCATTCAGCCATCCCGGCAACTGAGCAAGGTCCATCAGCAGGAGCAGGATGGCCAGCAGCGCAGCCCCGGCTCGGAACGCGTAGCCGAGCCACCGTCGCACGCGCGGAGTCTAGGACGAGTTAGCTCTTCCGGCCGCGAACGATCTTCTTGAAGTCCGCGAGCACGTCCCGCTCCGGCAGTAGGCCGATCCGCGTGCCCTTCTTCGCCCGCTGAGTCTCATCCTCCGGGCGGAGGTCCTGCGTCGCGTCGTCGTCCTTCGACACGCCGGCATGCGCCGACTGGGTCGCGCGGATCGGGGCAGGCGCGCTCATAGCGACGGCCCTCGCAGTCCCGTTCATGGCCTTCAAGCCGGACCCGCCAGGAACCGCATCCGCCTCTTGGCATGCCGCGATCCACAACAACGTCTACCCGCTCATCCCTCTCTCGGCCTTGGTCGCTGGAGTCTGTCTCGCGATCGGCCTCGGCGCCGAAGACCGCTGGCGCGACCAGGCGCGTCTCGCGGCTGCTTTCGCAGGCATCGGCGCTATTCGTATCTTCAGCGAGGCGGTTGGCCGACCTGGCGGGCGATTACTTTGCGTTACCTCTAGAAGGGACGAGCGCGCAGAAAGACCCTGCAACCCGACACTTTATGACTTGCTAATGGTAGGACATTGGCTCCGGCCGAAGCCCTCTGAAGAAGTGCGGCTCGTCTGTCGCTCGTTGTTGGAACTGCGACAGCGGCCGGCGCAGGGGTCAGACCTGGTTGCTCCTTGACGCTGTGCGGGCTGGCGGTCACCGCTTCAGCGTCACGTCGGGCGCCCGACGGCCAGAGGCGGCAGGTGCCGCCCAAACGCCCCGGGGTGTGGAGGGCTTGTTCACCCGTTGGCGGTGATCGCGGCTACCTTGTCGCTCATGGGGGAGGGGGTCGTCGTGGCGTTGCAGGAGCAGGGGTCGCTGGCAGCGCTGCGAATCGAGGCGGTGAGTGCGCCCGTGCCCGGGTTGGAGGCGAGCGCGGACGCCGGCGTCGAGCTGGGGGCGCGTGCGCTCTCGACGGATTCGCTGCAGCTGTTCCTGGCGGGGATCCGCAAGGTCGCGCTGCTCACGGGGGCGCAGGAGGTGGCGCTGGCGAAGCGGATCGAGCGCGGCGACCGGCGGGCGAAGCAGGAGTTGGTGGAGGCGAACCTGCGTCTGGTCGTCTCGATCGCCAAGCGCTACCGCAAGCAGGGCCTGCCCTTCCTCGACCTGATCCAGGAGGGCACGATCGGGCTCGTGCGTGCGGCGGAGAAGTTCGACCACCGCCGCGGCTTCAAGTTCTCCACCTACGCGACCTGGTGGATCCGGCAGGCGGTCGCGCGCGCGCTCGCGGACAAGGCGCGCACGATCCGCTTGCCCGTCAACGTCGTCGACAAGCTGAGCAAGATCGTGCGCAGTGAGGGGACGCTGCGCGCCCAGCTGGGCCGCCAGCCTTCCTCGGCGGAGATCGCGCGCGAGCTTGAGCTCTCGCCCGAGCAGGTGGAGCGGATCCGGCGCAGCTCCGAGACGCCGATCTCGCTCGAGAAGCCGACCGGCGACGACCAGGAGACAGAGCTCGGGCACCTTCTCAGCGACGAGTCCGCGCCGTCGCCGGAGGAGGCGGCGGAGACGACGCTCCGCAACGAGCAGCTGCGCACAAGCCTCTCGGCCCTCGGCGAGCGCGAGCGACGCGTCCTCGAGCTCCGCTACGGGCTCGACGGCGGGCAGCCGCACACGCTGGACGAGGTCGGGCGCACGTTCAACGTCACACGCGAGCGGATCCGGCAAATCGAGAACCAGAGCCTGAAGAAGCTGCGAGCGCTCGCGGACATCCACCACCTCCGCGACACCGCCTGACCCTACCGACCGCGCCTCCCCGCCTGCGCTGGGCCGATGTACCGCCGCGAGGCGGCGCCGGTGTCGCATTTGAGCCGAACAGCGACCCGCACCACCGCTCCACGCTTCAATTAACTGGTGGCCCGGCCGCGTTTGTATCCCTCTCCGCTTGCCCGTGCGCGTGCACTCCCGCTCGAGCGCGGAGTGGTCCTCGAGTGCGTGGACGTTGCGGAGCGTCCGCAGGACGTCCCGTTCGCGACCGCGTTCGAGCAGACATTGCAGGCGCTTGAGCCGACCCTCCGTCGCGGCGCCCTGGCGGGCATCACTGGTCATGTCGCGGAGTCGGTTACCGAGGTCACGCTTGCGAGTCTCGGCTGGACGCCGGTCTGGCACTCGTCGGACCCGGACGCCACGGCGTCGACCTGCTCATGCTCGGTCCGAGCGCGGAGCGGCTGTTCGCGGTCGAGGTGAAGGGGACGCTAAGACCGAGGCAGTGGCCGCGGCTGCGCTGCGCCGAGCTGACGCAGATGGCGGTCGAGTGGCTCGACAAGACCGACAACCCAGCGATGAGCGAGTGGAGCGTCGCGAGCGACGACGTCTACGGCGCGATCGTCCTCGTCAACTTCCACGACCTCCTCTACAAGGTCGCACTCACGAACGACTTCATCACTTGGCGGCCGATCGACAGCCTTGAGCAGCTTGACGAGCTCGATTGGCTCGACAGCCAAACGCGCCAATCCTGAGTCGCGTAGCGGAGAGCATCCTCGAGGTATCGCGAGCTGTCGTACTTCCAACAGAGGGCGACATGCCAGGCTACGAGAGGTCGAACTCCTGGAGCGGCGCGGCCCGATCCTGGATGCCCCGGGAGGGCGGCTGACGGCGAGGAAGCGGCTACAATCCGTTTTCCAGCGGGCTCGTTGGGGGGAAGGGGACGGGATGGCGAGGGTTGTGAGGTGTCCGGCCTGCGGCGAGGTGACCGGGGTTCTGCGTTGTCCGTCGTGTGGCGCCGAACTGCTTACGGGTGCGGCTGATCGGATCGGTGATCGCCTTGCGGGGTGATCGCGACCGGACGGCGAGTGATCGGGATCAGACGTGGTCGGATCGCGATCAGACGGGGAGTGATCAGGATCAGACGTGGTCGGATCACGACCAGACGTGGAGTGCGAGTGATCAGCGAACCGCGGATGAGGATCAGCATGCTGCTGACGATGATTTCGCGGCCGGTGGCGACGCGGTCACCTATCATCGAAGCGCTCTGGCGCGGGAGCGGTCGAGTCGCGACCGTGCCGCGGTGTCGGTGTTGCGCGACGAAAGTGCCGCGGCGCGGCTGCGAACGGCGGAGGATCGTGATCGGGCTGCCGCGCTTCGTGATCGTGGCGCGGAGGGGCGTGATGGGCTGGCTCGTCTGCACGATCTGCAGGACGACGCGGACGCAAGTCGGGAGGACATCTTGGTGCGCGCGCGGCGCGATCGGGCACGCGCGGCGGCCGATCGGGCCAAGGCGGCCGACGACCGTGCCCGGGCGGCCGCCGACCGCGAAGCGGCAGCCCGTGAACGCGCTGAGGCGCTCCGGAACCGCACCGAGTCTGCAGACAACCTGAAGCTCGCGACGACGGACGAACTGACGGGCGCGTGGACGCGCAAGTTCGGCCTCGAGGAGGTGTCGCGCGAGCTCGAGCGTGCACATCGCACGGGCGCCACGCTGGTGCTCGCGTTCGTCGACGTCGACGGTCTCAAGCAGGTCAACGACAGTCAGGGCCATCTGGCCGGCGACGCGCTGCTGCGGCTCGTCGGCGAGACCCTTCGCGCCAATGTCCGCCCCTACGACGTGATCGTGCGCTACGGCGGCGACGAGCTCGTCTGCGCGATGCCGAACCTGAGCGGACCAGAAGCGAGAGCCCGCTTCGAGACGATCGCCGCAGCACTGAAAGCCGTCGACGCGGAGCACTCGGTCACGGTCGGCCTCGCCGAGGCCGAACCCGCCGACAGTCTCCAAGAACTGATCGCCCGCGCCGACGCCGACCTTCTCGAAGCCCGACGCTCAAGCCAGAGCAACGACTGACCGGCCGCCGGCGCCGCTTGGCGCAGGTGTGAAGGTGCGCAGGTTTTCACGTGGCTTGAGTGAGCCGCGTTGGGCGCGAACTCATCCGGCCAGCGCGTAGGTTTACGCTGTCCGGCGCCCGTTCAAATCCGTCAGGCGACGGCAGCCGGTTCATGCACGGGGCTGCGCTCTCCCTCTTCCCGGGCGGCCAACCCGAATAAGCACCACGCTGGCCACCCGCGACAAACAAGTTCTCGCGGCGACTTCGGAAGAGGCATAAGCTGGAGAGACCCTCCGCCTGGACCTGGCGGATCAGATCGAAAGAGCTCCAGGCTGTGCCTGCCTTCGAAGTCATTCTGCGGCTGCCGAACGTCCGGGACAGGATTTGTTACCGGAACGGCAGCGACGCGGAGATCGGCGACGTCGTCACGATCACCGGTAGGCCGTGGGTCGTGATCGCCAAGGAACCTCCGTTCGAACAGCGGCGCATCGAGAGAATCATCTGCGTGCCGCGACGCGTGCGCCGCCGCTCGCCGGGCAGCGGTCGCATCCGCAATCCGGGCGGTTCCCTATGCCATACATGTGCATCCGGCTTTGGCGCTCGCACAAACCCGTCATAATCCGGCTCGGAGCATCCCCCGCATCACCGCCTCGACGCGGCTTTCGATGGTCGAGCGTCACCAAGTGCGCGGCGTTCGGCAATGTCGCTGTTCGGCTC
>Ga0066660_10000273_pt1 | contig 16695 bp, 11 predicted proteins | sample GraSoiAngelo_109_FD_75177 | JGI IMG/M metagenome (GOLD analysis project Ga0066660, IMG submission 75177) | Grasslands soil microbial communities from the Angelo Coastal Reserve, California, USA - 14_0903_12_20cm | ecosystem: Environmental > Terrestrial > Soil > Grasslands | place: USA...
CGCAGCCCAAACTCCATGCAGGGAATGCGCCGTCGGGCCAGGTGCTGACGAAGCGACGGCTAACAGTGCCGCACCGGCACACATGACCAGCGCCCCACCCAAGACGCCCGCGCGCCGGCGCCAGCCCGCTTGGCGCAACTCATTGAAGAAAAGAAGTCCCCAAAGAATGCCGAGAAGGCTATTCGAATTCCAGAGAGGAAAGGCAATGCTCAGGCCGATGTCGCGGATGGCGAAAATGGTCAGCGTGTTGGCCACGGCCCAAAGACATCCGGCAAGAAGCGCCCAAACGATCAGGTGAGGCGCACGGCGAACATCGGCGCGGACGGAGGAGGTGCCCAGGATCAGGGCGGGCAGGCTCCAGCGCGCGAGAAAAACGCCGATGACCATGATGAGTGAAATGACCATCGGAGAGATGCCGATGGAAACGAGCTTCGTCGGCGCTTCGGCGGCGCCCAGCCAGGCTCCCGCAGCGAAGCCGGAAAGGATGCCCAGCAGTTGAAGCTTTTTCAAACGCGACGGGTCTTGGATTGCGGCGGGAAACTGGGAAGGCAAGGCATTTTGCTCCGATCCAAAAAGTCAGCGAATAAATTGAAGAAGCAGCAATCCACCCATCAAGACAGCGACGGGCACCCAAAAATGAATATCGCTGAGAATACTGGTCCACCAGCCGCGCGTGTAGGAGTCTTGTTCAGATGCTTTCATATTCATCTCTTATCAATCCAAGCGGTGGAGAATCATTTCCACCGGCCTACTCACCCGCTCGAAGCGCTGCTCGTGGGCCGCGTCAGAAGAAAGCCGCGCAGCAAGAATTTTGATCGCAACTGTGCGCTCCAGCCGCGTATCCCGCGCGCGATACACTTCGCCCGTGCCGCCCGCGCCCAGCGGCGCGACGATCTCATAAGGACCAAGCCTGTTCCTAGCAGATACACTCGCCATTGGCTCAAATTATAGCCCTAAAACCTATCCATTTCCGAGCGGCCAAGATTCCTCGCGAATTCCTGCCTTGCCAATCCGCTCAACCGAACGCGCGTAGCTCGCGGGACTTCCCTGCGCCGTGCGCGGTGGACTTGACGGCACATTCACCTGCACCGTAAGCTCCACGAAATTCTGCGATTGAATCTGAATCTTGCGTGATGGAAGGGTGGCCAGGGAGAATGGCAAGCAGCTTGGCAAAGAGCTACGTCGTGCTAAGCGGAGCCATTTTGCTCGTGGTTGGCGTGGTGGGATTTTTTCGCCACGAAATGTTCCACCTCACATTCCCTCCTGCGCATAACGTATTTCATCTTGTCAGCGGCGCAATCGCCCTTTGGGCTGGGCTCGCTAGGAGCGCGGATGGACCGCGACGGTTTGGCCTGATTTTTGGAGCGATCTATACGCTGGTGGCCTTCGCGGGCTTCGCCGGGCTGCGCGACTTCGGTCCCATCCAACTGGATTTGAACACGCATTTCAATTTCATCCACCTCGGAGTTGGCCTCCTCAGTCTGGCGGCCGGTTTAGCCAGCGCAAAATCGGCCGTGGGCCAATAAACCGAATTATCTTCTCGCTGCAAACGGCGAGGGGCTCAACTCAATCGCCAATGAAGGGAGTCACGTGGTCAAGCGATCGGGAGAGATGGGGTGCAACTGCCAGGCCTGTAGCGAACTGAAGGCGCTCATAGGGTCATCGCTCGAGCGAAAGCGGAGAGGTCCATTTGGTTGGCGATAGATGCGGACGGTGAATGCATGCATGTGGTTGCAAATCAATTCGGCCACTGAACCGTCGAGGAACACGTGGAATTCAAAATTGTGGTTAGAGGCGAAAGGTACCTCGGCTGAGATTTCATTGACAGTGAATTTTGCCGCATAGGAACTCTTGAGTGCAAACTCGACGGACCACCAAGGTCCACTCCGATCTTCCAGAACAAAGGTGCATCGAGAGGACATCGTTCTCCACAGAATTTCACCGCACAGATTTTCGATTTTGACATCCTGAGCCGAGAGTGCAATCTGCGAAACGGGGGCATACGGTCCTTGGCGGATGAAGGATTTTGCGCGAAGCGCGTCCACTTCCGGTGCAGTTTGCATGAGGAGATCACCACTTGAACCGAGCGACAGAACTCTGGGCAGGGCCATGCAACCGGCCCAACCGGCGGCGCTAAATTCAACTTCAGGGCGTGTTTCCGGAATCCAGCCCCACAGGATGCGATTGCCCTTGGCGTCGAGTTGCGTTTTCTGTGCGTAGTAGGCGCCGTGATCGAGGATTCCGCTCCTCTCGGAATGGAAGATGAGTTCGCGGGGATCGAACTCGCCCGATTCCCAAATCGCCTGACCAGCAGCCGAATAAAGAAGGACGTGCTTCTTTCCCAGCGGGAAAAAGTCCGGGCACTCCCACATCTCGCCGGAGTCCACGGGATTGACAGATTCCCTTCCCGTCCACTTTCCGGAGGCCAGGGGGTGCAAGTATTCCCACTGGCGTAGGTCCTTCGAGCGATAGAGAAGCACGCGGCCTCCTTGCCTAAAGAGGCCCGAGCCGACACCGAGATACCAATTTTCACCCTCGCGCCGGAGAAAGGGATCGCGGAATCCCGCCAAGCGAGGGTCCTTTGGCGGCTGGAGCACGGGCTGATTCCATTTGGTCCAGGTGAGAAGCTGCGGATCGGAGGAAGTAGCAAGGCACTGGACCTCGCGAAAGTTGTGGACCCCGTCGCGGAGGGTCGCTTGTTCCGGGGCCGCGGTCTTTACACCGGTGTAGAGAATTGTCGCGGTGCCGCGATCGTCCACCGCGCTTCCGGTGAAACACCCATCGGCGTCATCCCAGCCGGGAGTCGGAGCAAGCGCAATCGGCAAATGCCGCCAGCGAATCATGTCCTCGCTCACCGCGTGAGCCCAGTGCATATCGCCCCAGACGGCGGCGTTTGGGTTGTATTGGAAAAACATGTGATACCGGCCATTCCAATGAATGGGGCCGTTGGGATCATTCATCCAATTTCTCGCGGGGAGCAGATGATATTGCGGGCGGAATGGATCGGCAGCGAGATGCTCACGCAAATTCTGGGGCTGACTCCTCCGGAGTGACGGCGGCAAGGAAGCGCACGCACCAGAAGCGCCGAGAGCCCGCACGAATTCGCGCCGCAAAATGCGCATGGCAATTAGCTCGGTAGTTTAGATCGGCCGGCTTGGGTGATTCATTCCCGGCAGACAGGCCCGCTCCTGCAGTCGGTGCTCATCTAGTAGTTTTCGCGCTTGGTATGGGCATTTTCCTGTTCGCCTTTATAGGCCTTCCATGCCTGACTGATGACGTAAGCGTGAACCGCATCCGCCTCAGCGACCGTCATGTGAGCTTTGGGAAAAGCAAACTTCGGCGGATCGGCAAGACCGGGCATGCCTTTTGACCAGTGGCTGCCGCCCAAAACGATGCCGTACCAATCCTTGTGCACTTCAGGCGAGGCATAGCGCAAATCCGGGATCGCGCCGTCCTCCACCCAAGCGCCGCTGCCGTCGATGCCAGGCGAGTGGCACCCTTCGCAGTAAAACGACACGTAAAGTTTCTCGCCCTTGTTAACAGTCTCCGGACCGACTTTGAGCTCAGGCGGTTTCGGCACGGGCGGAATTTCAATGTGCGGAGTCGGAAAGGGAACCTTGCCGCCAAGTTTGAAAGCATAAAGGCGATTTGGGCCGCGCTTGGATTCCGCCGTGGCCATGGTGCGCCCGGGAGCAAAGAGGCGCGATCCGGAACCCCAACCCACAGAGGTAATCACGTACTGTTCGCCATTCACAGAAAAGGTGACGGGTGTGGAATCGATCGCCGACTTGGTCTGGATGGACCAGAGTTTTTTCCCGGCGTCAGCAGAATAGACCGCGAATTCGCCCGTACCTTGTCCTTGAAATACCAGATTGCCAGCAGTGGAGATGACGCCGCCATTGACGGAGATCTGCTCTTCGACGGACCAGCGCGCGGTTTCCGCGATAGGGTCCCATGCGATCAGTCGGCCAAAGAGCCCCTCGCCGCCTTCTCCTGCTTCCAGTGCGGTTTTTGTGTCGGAGCGGCGATCCGTTGATGGAATATAGACGACCCCTGTGAGCGAGCTATAGCTCATAGGCCACCAGTTGTGGACCGTCCATTGTTTGCCGCCGCCCTGCGATGCCGGGATTAGGACGGGGCGTCCCGTTTGAAGGTCGTAAGAAGCAGCCCAAGTGGTTTTGACCAGCGGCTTGGCGGAAAGAAGACTGCCGGTTTTGGCATCCAAGATATAGAAGAAGCCATTCTTGGGGGCGGTCATGGCTACGTGACGCTTTTCGCCGTTGATCATGAGATCGGCCATCATGATCTGATTGTTTTCCGAGTGAACGTTCTCAGTGCCCGTCTGGAAGTGCCAGAGGTATTCTCCAGTGTCCGCCTTCACGGCGATGATGCACTGGGAGAAGAGCTTTTCCCCGGTAATTTTGACTCCGGTCATTTCACCATAGCCGACGTCTGCGCCCGCGGTCCCAAAAATCACGAGGCCTGTCGCGTCGTCATAAGTGATGGCGTGCCAAACATCGCCGCCGCCGATCTTCCACGAGCCTTCGCCAAACCAGGTTTTTGAGGCCATCTCCAGTTCTTTTGTTTCGAAACCTTTCGAGGGATCGCCCGGAACGGTCCAGAACCTCCAGACTTCCTTGCCAGTCTCGGCGTCATAGGCGGCAAGAGCGCCGCGGACGCCATCATCCGAGCCGTTGTAGCCCATGAGGATTTTTCCTTTGGCAACTCGGGGCGCGCCGGTGATGCCGGTTTGCTGAGGCTCGCAGACTGTGGCCTCCCAGATTTTCTTCGCCGTGGCGGCATCGATTGCAATCAGGCGGCAGTCGCCAGTGCCCACATAAACTTTTCCATTCCAGACGGCCACGCCTCCATTGGTGCGCGCGGAGTACGAGCCGTTCAGCGCCTGATCGAGCCGGATTTGCGGATCGTACTTCCAGAGGAGCTTTCCCGTGGAAGCTTCCACGGCGTAAACCTTGGAGAGCGGAGCGCTGACGTAGATGACGCCATCGACAACGATCGGCTCGGAGACAATGCCCATCGCGCCGTCGTAATCCAAATACCAGGCAAGGCCCAAATTGCCGACATTCTGATCGTTGATCTGCTTGAGCGGGCTGAAATGTTTCGAATCGTTGGTGCGGCCGTTCACCAGCCAGTTGATCCCGGAAGCGGCATCGGACAAGACGCGCGCCTCGTTCACATCGCCTGGCTTAGCCGTGCTGTCCGCCGAAGAGCGAAGCGCAACGGCAACTCCGATCGCGACAACGACGAGAGCCAGACCGAGAATGCGCCGCGTGTTCATATTAGACCGCCTTTCGAATGAGTCACCGAACGTCCGCCGCACCGATGCGAGATCGCTTGCCCGAACCTGATTGGCGTGGGATTTCTGCTTGCCATGTTAGGTGCGCGGCGGAAAGAAAGTCAACGCGGGCCCTCGCACCGCTGGGCGAAGAGCATGCCAGCAAGCGCCGCGGAAGCGCAGCAGGGCCTGAACGAGCGGTGGTTCACCAAGGCCGCGTAGAGAAAAGTAACGGCATGACGCTGAGCAAAGCGGGTTTGGTGAGCGCGATCACCGCCCCGAGCGCGGCAAGCGACAGCCAGAGCTCTCTGATTTGTTTCTCCGCGACATCGAGCGTGACGATGAAGACCGCGGAAAGAAGAAGGGCGCTGGCGGTAAAATTCCAAATCCCGGAGACCGGCCAGCGGGAAAAAAATGGGGCTGAGCTCCCAGATCCAAGCCGCGAAGAATCCGATTTGCGCACCCCACGTATGACCGCCCCACGCGTGGATGGTGAAGCCGATTGCAGCGGCTATGATGCACTGAACGCCAAGCAGCACGATCGCCGAAGCGACCGAATAGATGCCGAAGAAACGGAAGACCAAGGCCGCCAAATAAGGATAAACGGAGGCGATCCAAGCGGTCGGACCGGGTGTCCTGGTAAAAGGGCCAACTGAATCCCTTTCCGAGAACGATGCGCTCGGCAATGCTGCAAACTTCCGCGCCGAAAGGAAGAATCGAGCCCGGGGCACGGAAGCACGTTTTTTCCAAAGGACCAATCCGAAACGCCAGATAAATCCGCAAACGACAAGCAAAATGTAAAGACTGTGATACCGGTGGTCTCGGGCGGCGAGTCGGGGTTAGAGCGAGCTTCCGGAGCGACGACCGGCATATCATTTATTGTGAGCGACACTCTCGCTCAGCGGCAAGGTGGAGTTGCAGGGTACATTCTTATTTGGCAATGGAAGGGGGAATGAACAGTTCACAAAGGAGCAAGCCAACCTGAAGAATCAAAGCCGGGGTAGCCCGTTGGAGGGAAGAGCAACCTCCGCCGGGAGTAGTGCGCGGCTGGATGGATCGCAAGATAAACTCAAAGCAGAAAAATCCGTGGTAAGCAGAGGTCAAATTTCGAACCAGCAACTCGATTCAACCAGGTGACGGGCCAAACAAGATGAAAGCGCAGCTACAGGTGATGAAATTCGGCGGTACCTCGGTGGGCGATGCCTCCTGTATCGCGCGAACCGCGCAAATCATTGCGCAAGCAGCGAAACAGAGCGGCTGCGTCGCTGTGGTTTCGGCGATGAGCGGAGTGACAAACCGATTGATCGAGGCTGCCAAGAAGGCGCAGACAGGGAACGCGCCTGAGGCCGCAGACGTTGTCGATGCGTTGCGGCAGCAGCACGAAGCCGCGCTGACGAGCCTGATCCAGCACGAGCAGGAACGCGCGCGGATCAGACAGCAGATGGAAGAGGTGCTCGCGGAAGGGCGGCGGCTCTGCGAAGGAACGGCGCTGCTGCGGGAACTCACGCCGCGCACCCTCGACGCGATTTCGAGCCTGGGGGAAAGACTCTCCGCACCGTTGGTGGCGGCAGCAGTCAGAGAACTGGGGCTGCCAAGCGAAGCCATCGAAGCGACGGAGCTGATCGTAACCGACGCCTTTCATGGCGGCGCGGAACCGCACATGGAATTGACGCGAAGGAAATCGCAAGCGCGGTTGCAGCCGCTGTTGGAGAAAGGAATTGCGCCCGTCGTGACAGGCTTCATCGGCGCAACGACGGAAGGGCAACTGACGACGCTGGGGCGAGGCGGCTCCGACTATTCGGCGACAATCCTGGGCGCGGCGATGGATGCGGATGAAGTCATCATCTGGACCGACGTCGATGGCGTGCTCACGGCGGACCCGCGGCTGGTGGCGGACGCGCGCACGATCCCGGTGATCTCTTATCGTGAAGCCGCCGAGCTCGCTTACTTTGGCGCGAAAGTCCTGCATCCGAAGACCCTGAACCCGGTGGTGCAGGCGGCGATTCCCGTTTGGATTCGAAACAGTTTTGCGCCCGAACGGCAGGGTACGAAGATCACGCCGGAAGGGCGCAGCATCGGCGGTGGCGTAAAAGCGCTTACGGCGATCCGCGACGTGACATTAATCAGTGTGGGCGGGCCGGGAATTGTGGGATTGCCCGACGTGCTCGGGCGAACCTTTTCGACGACCGCCGAAGTGCGCGCAAACGTGTTGCTTATTTCGCAATCGTCCTCGCAAAACGATATCTGCTTCATCGTTTCCACCGAGGATGCTCAGCGGACGGTGGAAGCGCTGCGCAAAGAGTTTGCGCAAGACTTGGCGCACCACAAGGTGGAGCACATCACCGTGGATTCGAATGTCGCGATCGTCGCCGTCGTTGGCGAAAATATGCGCGGGACCCCGGGAATCGCCGGCAGAACTTTCAATGCCTTGGGGCGTGAGAATGTAAATCTGATCGCCATTGCCCAGGGCTCTTCGGAATGCAACATTTCCTTCGTGATCGATGAGAAAGCCGTGAAAACAGCTCTAAATACGGCCCACCGCGAGTTCGGCCTGGACGCATCTCCAAACTGAAGACGAAACGGACAGGCCTCCGTTTACTTTTTTTCTTATTCCAGTAAAGTTTTTGCAAAAAGTTGTTAGGTGGAGACGACAATGACAGGGCCGAAAGCATGATCCTTTTTCACCGTCTATCCCACACCGGGCAGTCTCGGCCCCTCTTCATTCCCTTCCGGCACTTCTCCGATTTCGGGAGGAACATCGGCGAGAAACTTGTTCTTTCCGTTGCTCCAGGGTTATTCATTACGCTCGCGGCACCAAAGCCGGCACCCGCGGTGCATTCATCTCGATCTGGACCAATTCCGTCTGGGAGTCGCGGAGGGGTTGGCCAAGGTCCACTTTCTTGCCTTTGGCATAGATTTCATGGCGAGGATGGCTTCTTTGCCACTCAGCAAGTGTCGCCGTACGGTTCAGATGCTCGACAACTTTTCGCCAACTACCTCCGTTGTATGCGCAAAAGCTAATTTCACCTTGCTGCGTTGCCACGGGAGTGGACGAGTGCGGGATAGTCGAAAAATCGTAGTTGAAAGCGTCTTGGAACCACAGGCCATTAAGAATCATCACCCGCCAACGCCCGTCATATGAGTATGCTTGCTGCGACCAGTGATGGCCGCCGCCGGCAACACGGTAGAAGCAATCCTCAAGCAAACTCCGAACCTGAGCCATACCAAAACCTGAGGGAGCATTCCGCTGATCGAAATTACGGAATACCGATAGTGAGACGAGAGCCTTGGTAACTGCCGGCCCTCTTCCAGAGTCCGTTATGTCCACGACGTCGCGCATGAATTGTTCCAAATTGAAGAACGCAGGAATCGGAATCGCGACCTTTTCGCAGGTGTCTACGAGCAAGGGGCTGAATACTCCGTGGTCGGGATGCATGTCTGGGAAAACGCTCCCTAACTCCGCGTCAGGTTTAAGGACGTCGCACAAATGAGCAAATATCCCGTAGGCTGACGCGGGGAACCAGTCACGCATCGGTTGGCAGCCAGTGAAAGTTTGCTCTTGCAGATCGAACGCGAGCTGCGAAACCGGATATCGTCGGGCATAGCGCTCTTCGGTGGGTATGCGTTCGTCTCTGCCCGTAAACATTACAGGCTGAAAAAGGACTCCGTGGATCTTGTCTGTGTTCTGGACCGCGAAGCGAACTATATCACGGAGCCCGTCGTTGTTAAGACCGTTGACGACGGTCACTTGCAACGTAGTTCGCATTCCTGCTGCAGCTATGTTCTCTAGCGCTCGGCTCTTCACTTCCATGTAATTTCCCAGCCCGCGATGTTTGTTCTTTTCTTCAGACACCCCGTCACACTGCAGGTATACCGCGTGTAGCCCCGCTCCCCTTGCCTGAAAAGCAAAATCTCTGTCCTCCGCAAAACGTACGCCGTTCGTGGCAACGTGAAGCCGGTGGAACCCCATACTCTTTGCGTGCCCCACGGTCTCAAGAAAAATTGGTGAAAGTGTGGGCTCCCCTCCTGAGAACAAGACGTTAATCTCGCGCTGAGGCCTGAATGAAACCGCATTGTTGAACAGTGCCCTTACGTTTTCAAGGTCCAATTCGTGCACATAGCCGGCGGCGTTCGCATCCATGAAGCAAGGGGAACACTTCATGTTGCATCGGTTGGTTAGGTCGACGATCAAGTACGATCCCCTGCCTGATCGGATACTGTTGGGACCGTGATTGTGCACCTCATCGTCATGGGCGCATTCGAAATCCTGGCCAAAAGCAAGCCGTTCCATTCTTCGGAAAAAATCCGGATTGTTGGAAAGTACGTCTTCAAACGGGCCATGCCTGTCGCACGCTTTGCGCATGACGATGCGCCCGCCTTCCTCCAAAATTTCCGCTTCAATCATTCCCGGTCGCTCTCTAAAAGCAGCGATCTCATTTTCACCGTTGAGAACAGCCTCGACTGCTTCGCGGTTGCAATCAGGGCATAGCGAGAACGTTTGCCTGGGTACACCAAGTTCCATAGCCTTTCGTTGTCGCCTCTTCAACAGCGGTCCGGGAGCCCACTTTGGAATGGGCAAATTTCCCTCCCCCAATGCGCTGTTAATGGGATGAAGAACTTTCCAGCCTGTATTGGCGATGACAGATAGGGCGTCCGCCTTTGGGTTGAACATTCGAATCCCTCCCTTGGTGTCAAATTCACAGGGAAATAGAAAGGTGCTCAGAAATAGGCTGGATTTTGGAATCAATACGCCCATAGTTTCGCCGCGTCAAGTGAAAATGTGGTTAGCGTCATAACGTGAAGAGTCCCACCGCTGGACTTCGCTTCCACAACTTGCGTCACCACGCCATCACGAAACTCTCTGAGTCCCCGGGAAAGCGACCAGGCGATCGAGACCATTGCTGCACGTTTCCGCGCGGATGCTGGCGCACTATTCGCACGTTCGCGTGGAGGCAAAGCGCAAGGCAGTGGACGCTCTTTCAGGTGGGGTGCAGAGAAGGGTTATGGCACAAACAACGACACAAATTCGCCACCCACCACAGCAAGTGAATGGTAGGCCCGTGGGGACTCGAACCCCAGACCTCTACCGCGTCAAGGTGCCAAGTAGCAGACCGCGGGGACTGCCCAAGAAGGCGGAAGTCATATAAGACATACTTTTTGTGGGTTGGAAATCCGAGAACGGAATGTCCGGCTTTTCGATGCCCCGTGTGCCGGCTATTTGACTGCCCGCTGAATGCTATGATAGCATGATATCAGTTCAATTGAGGGAAGCTGGATCGTGGGACAATTAGTGGTTCGGAACATTGAGAATGCGGTAAAGACACGCTTGCAGCGTCGCGCCAAACGGCATGGTCGCAGTATGGAGGAAGAGGTGCGAGATATTCTTCGCAGTGCCGTCAGCGAGGAGGAAATTCCTAGTGGCGGACTGGGGACTGACATCTCCAGGTTATTCATTAAAACTGGTCTCGACTCGGATGTAACTGAACTCCGCGGACACGCAATCAAGCCGGCGACGTTTGAGTCATGATCGTTCTAGACACGAACGTACTCTCAGCGCTAATGCGGCAATCACCGGATGCCAAAGTCATTGCCTGGCTCGACAAGCAGCCTCGCACATCCGTTTGGACAACGTCAGTAACAATCCTTGAGGTCCGGTTTGGACTTCAGATCATGACCGCCGGGAAACGAAGGGCTTTGTTGCTGGAGACCTTTGAAACCGTCCTCGAGAAAATGGAACGCCGAATCGCTCCTTTCGATGATGCTGCGGCCGTCGAAGCCGCAGACTTGATGGCCTTCGGGCGGCGCAAGGGTCGGGCGGTTGATCTGCGTGACACTATGATCGCTGGCATCGTGGTTGCACGCCATGCGACTCTGGCAACTCGCAGCGTGGTCCATTTTGAAGATCTCTCTGTGCCGGTCGTCAACCCTTGGCTTGCCTGACAGTCAACATTAACTAGACAGGCTAGGGCATGAAGGCAATCACCTGATAAGCCTTGGCGATGTTGCCGATCACACTCTTGGGGAAACCAGGGTCAAATTTGTCCGCATATTTCGCTATCAGGGTTTTGCTGACTACTTTCTCGGCATCCTCCAGCGATGCCCCGCGAGCGTAAGCCTGTGCGACCTCGTCCATCAGGTCGCGGAAGTAATGCTTCCATAGGTCGAATCTTTCCTTGCCGGGCATGACGTCGCCATGTCCGCCGATGACCTGGTCGAAGTCAAGTTTCTCGGCGGCATCGAGGGTTTGAATCCAGTCAAAAGGATAACTATCGCCCATGTAAGGAGTCCATCCGTGAAGGGCGTCACCCGTGACCAGAACTTTCTCTCGAGGAAGATAAACGAAGACGTCGCCATTGGTGTGTGCGTTCCCAAGCCAAAGGATTTCGACCGTTTTTGAGGGGCGGTGAAGAATCAGCGAGTGATCGAAGGTCACACTAGGAAGCGTCACTTGCATGCTCTTGAGTTCGGCAAGGTAGGTCTCGGCCTGGAGCAAGTTGACGCGAAGTTGTTCTTTTTGCTCAAGGTCCGACGCCATGTCCAAGTCATTTTTCAAATTTTCGATTTCCTGGGGCATGGTGACGATTTCGTGCTTCACCCGCGGTATGCCTCGCTGCTCAATGTTCGCGCGTGTGGCCTCCGAGGAAATAATTTCCACGCCGGCAGGCCAGGAACTGGGATACGCCTGGTTGCCCTGATAATGATCCCAGTGAAAGTGTGTGTTCACGACGTATCGAACGGGTTTATCCGTGAGCTTCTTGATCTGCTCGATCAGAGCGCGGGCGGCGGAAGGCTTGGAGTGCGTGTCCACGACGAGCACGGTATCGTCGAGCAAAATGATGGCAGCGTTGCAGTTGACTTTGTACGCCGGCTTCGCGATAGCGGCGTATACACCATCCGCGACGGGCTTGATGTCGAAGAGGTCGTCGGCAGCAAGGCAAGTGGCCGGCAGGAGCAACAAGCTGAACAAACAAAGCAACCGTTTCATGTTCATCACCGCAGCGGAGGTGAAGTTTCCGAGCGCAGGCTACTACACAGCTAAAGCGCAGAGCAATTTACGACTGGAGTCTTGCACGCGACTCTGAGCTCACAGGCAGAGCAGATTGTAGCAAGGAATGGAATGATCAAGTACTCACAACAACCCAGCCCAGCACAGGCGAGGTGATTTTCGACCCTGTTGGGGACTGCCAAGTACTTGATAATACCCAGTAGTCGGACACATCTCGGGTTAGCCTTAGGGTTGCTCGGCTATCCACCCGCCATCCGTGTCATTCGTCGGCCTTTGGGAAGGCTCCTCAGCGGATTCCTCTTCTCGATTCTTGACGAATGCCAAAGATGGCTTGAAAAAGAGCCTCAGGGCTTGTCGTGCCCGCCGGATGGCTCGAAACACTGGCTGTCCTTCCCCCTACTGTAATTCCCAATCGATTTTGCTCTTGCACGTTTTCACCTGCCAAAACCGCAGAAGCGCGCGAAGGAGGCCCGCGTCAATTCTTGTGACAGTTGTAACAAGTTGTCGCGCCGTACCAGTTAGCGCCCACATTCGGGTGTGACATCCCCGGCCGGTGAGCAGTTGCCCGCGTATGGCAATTAATACAAGTGAACGTCGAGTAGTCCGTCGAGACCTGGTGGCAGTCCGAACAGACCGAGCCATTATGCGGAATGCGGAACCAGGTGTGATTAGCCGCAGATAAGGTCGCCCCCAGCCAGCCCGTGGTGACCCATGTGGTGTGGCAGGTTAGGCAAGTGGTCGGGTACAGCGCGGCAATGTGATTCGGCACTTGACCGCCCAGCGTTTGCGTGCTCAGCCAGGCCGCCTGATGGCATCCATAGCAATCCGTGTTCGCCGAAGTAAGGGCGAATGCGTTGGCGCCCATGTGGCACGAAGCGCAGGGCGTGGTCACGTGCGCTCCCTGCAGCGGCCAGCCCGTGGCGCTGTGATCGAACTTGCCATCCGCCCACAGCAGCGTGTCGTGGCAGGTCGCGCATTGTGAGCTCGGGAAGCCCGCCGTGATGTGATTCGGGACGTTCCCGCCGAGCGTTGCGGTGCTCTGCCAGGCCGCCATGTGGCAGCCGTAACAATCCGTGTTCGCTGCCGTAAAAGTATAGTTGTTTCCCACGTGGCAATCGGTGCAGGCCACGACCTTTCCCGCAGGTGCCATCTGATGCGAACCCGTCAGCGCCCAGCCCGTCGCGTCGTGATTGAAGATCGCCGTATTCCAAGTGATCGTGTTGTGGCAGGTCGAACAGTTCGCGGCCGCGAACGGCGCGCCGGCCTTTGGGTGCGCCGGGTTATTCGTTGTCTGCCACGTGGTCAAGTGGCATCCCGCATTGCCGCAATCGGTCGCAGCTATATTCAGGCTGTAGTTGTTGCCGATGTGGCAGGAAGTGCAGGACGCTACCTTGCCGCCGTTGGCCACCAGCGCGTGAGAGTTCGTCAACGGGAACCCAAATGCGTTGTGGTCGAACCTCCCGTCGGCCCACTTCGTGATGGGATGGCAGGTCGTGCAAGCGGACGCCGTCGACGGGAAACCCGCCTTGATGTGATCCGGCACGTTCCCGCCAAAGGTCGGCGTGCTCTGCCATGCCGCCAGGTGGCAGCCCATGCAATCCGTCGAGTTCAGCATGTAGTTGTTGCTGACGTGGCAGGAAGCGCAGGGTGTGGGCGTGGGTGAAGCATGCGTTCCGGTTAGCGTGAAGCCCGTCACGCTGTGATTGAAGGACGCCGAGTCCCAACCCTTGGTGGTATGGCAACTAGCGCAATTCGCCACCGCAAAAGCCGGCCCGGCGGTGGAATGCACCGGATTGTTTGTTTGCTGCCAGGTCGTCAGGTGACACTGGGAGTTCCCGCAGTCGGTCGGCGCGATCTGAAGGCTATAGTTGCCGTTGACGTGGCAAGAGGCACAGGGCACGTTCGCGTGGCCATTGGTCAAGGGGAAGTTGATCGGGGGTGCACCATGATTGAAGTTTGCTCCCAACCAACTATCGAAGGAGTGGCACGATTCGCAGGTGGTCGCGAACTGCTCGCTGACATGATTCGGATTCGTAGTTTTCTGATAGTCCCGCAAGTGGCAGGAGACGCACGCCGTAGACAGGCCTTGGAACTGTCCGACCGCGGCGCTCTTGTGGCAATCCTCGCATTGCACTGCCGCGTGAGCACCCAGGAGCGGAAAACGATTCTGGTGATCTCTTACTTTCTGGACCGTGATATTCCAGCCCTGGACGGTGTGACATTGCGCGCAGTCTGTACCCATCTTTCGCTGGTGAATGTCGGCGTGACAATCCTGACAATGCTTGCCGACCTCGGTGAATACCGGCCTCGCGTGGCACTGCGTGCACTGTACCTTTTCGTGCATGCTGCGAAGCGGATACCGCGTCTTGTTGTGATCAAACTCCGGAACGGCGCGAATCGGACGCCACCCTGCCGCGGTATGGCAGTTCTCACAGGGAATCGCGAGCGGACCATGCGGACTTCGCGTGGTCACCCGCTGCGGCGCGGGAAAGGCCACACTGGCTCCGGGCCAGCCGAGAAGCAGCAACCAGCATAAGAAACCGACAAAAATGGGTGTACCGGTCTTCAAACTCTAGCCACCTCCGTCCATAGTCCATCCCCGTAGGCGGCTCCCGTATGCGACTGTACATTAACTGACCCCATTATTCTGGTCCTTGATCAAAGTCAAGCAGCGACTTTACGGTAAGCGTCATTCTAAGGCCGTGTTGAAAACCTGTAATCTATGCGGCACGGCCGCCTGTGTTTCCAACGAGCTTAGCACCGACAACCCCCTGGCCCGGTACGGAGTAGGGTGTATGCACGACGTGTGGACAGGCCGGGAGATACAGAAGTTGGTCAGGTTGTTCTCTATCCTCGACCGTTTTAAGGTACCTGTGGGCGCGAACATCCATTGCGACGATAACGTCGTATCGCTGATCTCTGGGTCTGTCTAGGTAAAACCGGCAGATCCCATTCTCGACCTGTGAAACAGCGTCCTCGTGTGTTAGCGTCCAATGACTTCCATCCGGCGTGAGCCCACAAATCGCATTGATGCGCTCATGTGCGCCCGTTCGCTCGGTCTTCACGATGCATCGTATACGGAGGTATCGAGCCATTTGCGCTTTGTAGCCTCCTGACGATTCCAATGCCCGTCGGACATCGGTTCATTTCCACCGGAGGCTCTATCAACCGCGTAGGAAGGTCAATCCAGCAAACTCTCGGTCTTCACCTAGGGTCTTCACCTGAGCTGAGCACGATCTGGTAGGAATCGTTCTTCTGTGTGTTAGGCGGCTTGAAAGTTTTCGTAGCATTCCGTCAGCTCCACGATGCGATCCAGGGCGTCATAGGTCGCTCCAACGCTGTCCACGGTGATGGAATTCCCATCCGCGTCCCAACTGTAGGTGTGCATTCACCGAAGATATTGGAAGATATACTGCGGAGCGGATCTTCTCGATCTGAGGCGGAATTGAACTAGCGATAACCGGTTCCTCGGCAACGCGCTCTTATAACGCGTTCGCTGTTGCGAGCCCCGCCGAAGAACGGGGGTTCGTCTGAATCGCCACTCTCTGGAATTGTTTTCACCATTGGCACACCTCGTACGACGGCGACGCTTGAATTTGATTGTGTGAAACTCCCGTCGACATCCCCGCAAGTTTTGAGGCGAGTTCACCCGACTTACTATCCGCGGTCCTGCGCGCCGATAAGAAAGTCGCGCAGCTTCGGAGCCGTATAAGGTTTTCGGTATGGGACAGGACTTGACTCTATGACAAAGTTTGTGATAAGCTTTGCTACGATGAATCCAACTGATTTGAGATCGGTGCGTCAGCAACGCGGTTGGTCTGAACAGGAGGCAGCCCGGAGGCTTGGTGTCTCCCAATCCTACCTGTCTATGCTGGAAGGCGGAAAGCGGCGACTCACTTCACGAGTGGCGCGCCGGGCAATGAGTGTTTTTGGGCTACCGCCAACTGTTCTTCCTCCGTCTCCCCCGGAGAATCAGTGGGGTGCAGAAACACTGGCGCAGCAACTCGCTGCCCTGGAATATCCCGGCTTTGCATATATGCGGTCACACGGACCGAAGAGAAACCCCGCCGAGGTTCTGGTAGGTGCACTTTCAAACGATCAGTTAGAGGCGCGGGTGGTAGAGGCCCTACCCTGGCTCCTCCTGCGGTACTCGAATACGGATTGGGCATGGCTAGTCGAACAGGCCAAGGTTCGTGATCTGCAAAACCGTTTGGGTTTTGTCGCTGGCCTGGCACGTCAGATGTCTGAAAAGGCCGATCCGCTGGACGAGAGCCGCACTCGGTCGTTGTCTGAACTGGAGAGAACTCTGGACAAGAGCCGACTTGCTAAGGAGGATACGCTCGGCAAACCGCCTCGTAGTGCGACAGAGCGAGAATGGGTTTTGGCGAATCGC
>Ga0066660_10000284_pt1 | contig 16494 bp, 20 predicted proteins | sample GraSoiAngelo_109_FD_75177 | JGI IMG/M metagenome (GOLD analysis project Ga0066660, IMG submission 75177) | Grasslands soil microbial communities from the Angelo Coastal Reserve, California, USA - 14_0903_12_20cm | ecosystem: Environmental > Terrestrial > Soil > Grasslands | place: USA...
CGAGTAGAGGGGCATCATGCGTAACCGACTGCTTGCTGCACTGCCCGCACTCGTGCTGGCCTTCGCGCCCAGCGCCGGCGCCGCCCAGACCGCCCTACAGCTCCGCTGGGAGCTCGAGCGGGATGTCTTCCAGGACGCCGTCGGGGGGCGGGGCCTGTCGCGCGCGGTCTTTACCATCACGAACCGCGACGCGAAGCCGCTCCCCGCGAGCGGCTGGGCGATCTACTTCAATGCCCTCCACTCGGCGCAGCCCGGAACCGTGGAGGGCGGGTTCCTGATCGAGGACGTGATCGCCGACCTGCACCGCCTCGTGCCGGCGGCGGCCTTCACCGGCCTGGCCCCGGGTTCGAGCGTTCGGATCCCGTACCTCACCGACCTCCTCCTCAATGCGAGTTTCGTTCCGCGGGGCCCCTACATCGTTTTCGACGCCGCGAAGGACGTGGGCATTCCCTTGAACGATTTTGTGGCCGTCCCCTTCGAGCGGCCCCCACAGGGCGCGGGGCGCGATCCCCGGGTGGTGACACCCGAGAACCAGTTCGCGCTCGACTCCGTGATCCGTGCCATCCCCGCGAGCGAGCTGCCACTGGTGTTCCCGACGCCGGTGGCGGTGTCCCAAGGAGCGGGAGCGTTGCACCTCACGGCGATGCCGCCGGTCGAAGCGCCCGAGGCGCTCGGGAACGAAGCGGCGTTCGCGGCGGAGTACCTGCGCCCCTACTTCGGTAACAAGGGAAAGGGAGCGGTCCCACCGCTACGACTCGAGGTGGGCCCAGTCGCAGGCCAGGCATCGCCCGAGGCGTACTCGCTCGTCGTGGATCCCGCAGAGGGCGTACGTATCGTGGGCGCCTCGCCCGCGGGCGTGTTCTACGGTCTCCAGTCCCTGCGCAGCCTGTTGCCCGCGCCCACGTCCCGCGCAGGTCTTGTCCTGCCGGCGATCCGTGTGGTCGACGCTCCCCGCTTCGGCTACCGCGGGTTCATGCTCGACGTCGCCCGCAACTTCCAGCCGAAGGCCGCCGTGCTGCGCACGCTCGACCTCATCGCCCGGTACAAGCTCAATGTCTTCCACCTCCATCTCACGGACGACGAGGGCTGGCGGATCGAGCTACCGAGCCTCCCCGAGCTCACAGCGGTGGGTGCGCGACGCGGCCACACTCTCGACTCAGGGACACATCTTCCACCCGCGTTCGGCTCGGGCCCCGCCGTCGACCGGCCCTGGGGCAGTGGCTTCTTTTCCCGCACGGACTACATCGCGATCCTGCGCTACGCGGCGGCGCGGCACATCGAGGTGATTCCCGAGATCGAGATGCCGGGCCACGCGCGCGCCGGGATCAAGGCCATGCAGGGCAACCCGCAGTACCGGCTCAACGACCCGGACGACCGCTCGGTGTACACCTCGGCCCAGGGCTACCACGACAACGTGATGAACCCAGGGCTCGAGTCGACGTACCGGTTCGTCGAGCGTGTGGTCGGCGACCTCGTGGCGATCCACCGTGAGGCAGGCGTTCCGCTGCGCCACATCCACATGGGGGGCGACGAGGTGCCGGCCGGTGTCTGGGAAGGGTCGCCGGCGGCGCAGGCGTACTTGAAGGCGCACGATCTCACGAGTGTCAACGATCTATGGTTCGTCTTTTACGGCCGGGTGGAGCAGATCCTCAAGGCGCAGGGTCTCCTGCCGTCGGGCTGGGAGGAGATCGCGGTGCGCAAGACCAGCCGCGACGGGCACCGGACGAACATCCCCAATCCCGACTTCGCCGGTCGCGGCTGGCGCGCCTACGTCTGGAACAACGTCCCGGGCGGGGGCGCCGAGGACCTCGCTTACCGCCTGGCGAATGGTGGCTACGACGTGGTGTTGAGTCCCGTGAGCAATCTCTACTTCGATCTCGCGTGGAATCCGAATCCGGAGGAGACGGGGCTCGACTGGGGAGGCTATGTCGACCTGCGCAAGCCGTTCCAGTTCATCCCGTTCGACTACTACCGCAACGTCCCGGTCGACCCCGCCGTGTTCGTCGGGAAGGACCGGCTCACCGATTACGGTCGGGCTCACGTGGTGGGGATTCAGGGCAACCTGTGGTCGGAGACGCTCGTCGCCGAGGGGCGGCTCGAGTACATGCTGCTGCCGAAGTTGTTCGGCCTCGCGGAGCGGGCGTGGGCGCCCGCCCCCGACTGGGCGACGGAGCGCGACCCCGCAAAGGCCGAGTCCCTCTACCGCGAGGCCTGGTCTCGTTTCGTCAACGTGCTCGGCCAGCGCGAGCTGCCCCGGCTCGACCGGGAGGTCCCGGGTCTCAACTACCGGATCCCCACGCCGGGTCTCGAGGTCGAGGGCGGGATGGTGCGCTGCAGCGTGGAGCTACCGGGGTTCGCCTTGCGCTACACGACCGACGGCAGCGAGCCCACCGTGCGCAGCCCCCTGGTCCGCGATTCGATCCCGTTCCGTGGGACTGTGCGCGTCGCCGCGTTCAACTCCACGGGCCGAAAGGGCCACACGGCCCGTCTCGGGTCATGAGCGCATCCGTCAGGGTAGCCATCGTATCGCTCGGCATCGCATGCCTCGCCTGTGCGCAGCCGTCCCGGCCATCCGCCCGCGCGGCCACGGCCGGCATCGACTCGTTGAACGCGGCGTTGGTCCGGGCGTACCGGAGTCACGACCCGCTGGCGTACGCGGCGCTCTACACCGACACGGCGGTGTTCGAGTGGCCGGCGTTCAACACGGTTCGGGGCCCGACCGAGCTGGCGGCGATGGCGCGCGACAACTGGGCCTCTTTGCGCGACATGGACCTCCGTCTGACGGTTTCGAGTCGGCGCGTCGCGCCCGACCACGCGACAGAGTTCGGCGCGTTCCAGCAGTCCTGGCTCGACTCGAGCGGCCGACGCATGACGGAGTTCGGCAGGTACGTCGCCTTCCTGCTCCGGCAAGAGGACGGCCGCTGGCGGATGGACCGCTTCTTCGGCTTCGAGGACTCGACCCGGCCCCGCTCACCACGACCATGACCGTTCAGCAAGGCCCCCCATGTCGATCACCCGGATAAACGAGTTCCAAGCGAACCCCGACAAGGCCACGGCGTTGCGCGACTTTCTTCGCTCCGTGATTGCGCGCATCATCGACGCTCCAGGCTGTCGCTCCTGCCAGTTGCTGGTCCAGCGCGACGATCTGACCCACCTGGCCATCATCGAGGTCTGGGACAGCGTGGAAGCACATCAAGCCTCCGTGTCCCGGATTCCCCCCGGGCTGCTGCAGCAAGCGCAGACCTTGTTCGCGGTACCGGCCCGGGGCGCGTACTACGATCCAGTGCCCGAGCGCGACGGTTGATCAGAAAGCTGGTCCTCGGCGCAGTGCTGGTCATCGTCGGGCGGCCGCTTGCGCCCGCCGGTGTCCGCCCCGCAGCTTAAGAGAGAAACGTCCCGCAACCGCTGGAGGCAGCTCCGACCATGAGTGAACCGGTCTTCATACTGGCTCTGACGATCGCCGCCGCCACCATTGTCCTGGTTGCGAAGACGATAGCCGGGGCCGTCGGCGGACGTGGAGCGTCGCGAACCGACGTGGCCCAGATCAAGCAACAGTTGGAGCAGCACGCCGCCGCGCTGGAAGACGCTCAGACCACGTTGACCAATCAGTCGACACAGGTCGCAGAGCTCCAAGAGCGCCTTGACTTTGCCGAGCGCCTGTTGGCCCAAGGCCGAGATCGCTCGGCCTTGGGGGCAGGGGAAAAGCGCGGATGAGGTTACGCACATACTGGGCACCGGACTAGGGCGCCCCGCCTCGGAAGAAGGCGACATGAACCCCGACTTTCTTGTCCCACTCATCCCGATCGTGGCGATCATTGCGTTCGCGGCGGTCAGAATCGCTCGGCTGCGTGCCACTCGTCCCGAATCACCGTCGGCCGACGTCGCCGCGCGCCTCGAGGCACTGGAACGTGATATCCAGGGCCTCCAACAGGAGCTGACGGAAACCCATGAGCGGCTCGACTTTGCCGAGCGCTTGCTCAGCAAGGCGCGGGAAGAGCGGCGGATCGGCGGCTAGCGGGTAGATCACCGGGCCGTCCCATGACCTTCAAGGCGTCGACGTGGTACCCGATCGCCGTCGTGCTGAGCGTCATCAACCTGGTCGGAGCCGGGTTCGCGGTCGCGCAAGCCGAGCCGTCGCATGCCGGAGTTCACGCGTCGCTCGCGCTGGCGTTCGGGTTATGGGCCCGGGGGCTGCGGCAGCGTCCTCCCCGGAGCGATGTCCAGGCCAGGCTCGAGGCCCTCGAAGCCGAGGTGGGCAGGCTTGGGCAGGATCTGAGCGAGCTGCAGGAGCGCTTGGACTTCGCTGAGCGGGTGCTGGCACAGGGACGCGAAACGGGTCGACTGGGACCGGAGCGCTAGGGAGGCGGCGTGACACGGACTAACCTCCAACGGCCTTGCGCCGGCGGCCAGGTCACCCGCAGGTTACGCGCGATCCGTCGGAGTGCACGCAACAGTGTAAATCACGACACGTGCGGAGGTCTCATGAAGACAACTCACGCCCGACCGGTGCGCCGCCGAGGCATCAGCCGTATCGATCAACCCTCCACGCGCACGCATGGCTGGTTCGTGCGCGCGGGCTTCTACCAGCGCGCGGACGGCAGTTACGCACCGCGGCACCGGAAGTTCTTCGGCGACGCGAGCTACGGCGGCAAGCGCCGTGCGCTGCGCGCCGCGCAGGAGTACCTGGCCAAAGTGCAGGGGCGAGGGACGAAGCGGAAACGCCGCACGCTGCGGCGCGCCGCCTAACGCGGCGCCCCGCATGATCGTCCGCAAGGTCGCCCCAAGCGACGCTTCCGCCTGGCTCCGCCTGCGGCACGCGTTGTGGCCCTCGCACTCCGAATCGCGGCACGCCGCCGAAATCGCGGCGTTCCTCCAGGGGTACGCGCGTGAGCCGCTCGCCGTGCTCGTCGTCGCGGATGGGGCCGGTCAGCCCGTTGGCTTCGCCGAGCTGTCCATTCGGGCCTACGCCGAGGGCTGTCGCACCGACCGCGTCGCCTACCTCGAAGGCTGGTACGTCGTGCCTGAGGCGCGCAACGAACGGGTCGGGCACGCGTTGATCGCGGCCGCCGAGGCGTGGGGACGGTCGCAGGGGTGTGTGGAGTTCGCTTCCGACGCCGAGCTGACGAACGATGCGAGCGCGGCCGCTCACACGGCTCTGGGCTTTGTGGAAGTCGGGCGCGTGCGTTGCTTCCGAAAAGACCTCTCCTGAGCGCCACCGCCTTCGTCACAGCGGCTTTTTTCCTCTGCGGCATCGCCGCCGCGGTGGCCGTCACTCATATGAACAATCTCCCCGCGTTCGTCGTGATAGCGCCCGGCTACATGGTCCAGGCGTGGCTGTTCGAGACCCACCGAGCGCTTGGCGGGTTCGGCTATCGGGTCACGATGGTCGGTGTGTCCGCGCTGGTGTGGACGCTGATCATCTTCGGCGTGGCTGGTGCAGTCCGGCTGCTGCGACGTCGCGTGCGATAGGAGGCGTCCCATGGACGGACCAGGTCAACGGTGGCTGCGGGCGGTGCTCCTCGTGGGCGTCGTGTACCTGGTCGTCGGCGTCACCTTCGCGACGCTCGCCGGTCGATCCGGGTCCGGTCAAATGCGAGGCGTGTGGCGGCTCGTCGCCTGGGTTGTCAGCGCCGCCGCGTTCGCGGCCCACATAGGCTACGAGCACTTTCGACTGCGCCACCCGCCTCGCAGGACGGCGTTGCACGCCGCCCTGGCCGCCGCCCTGGGGGCCTTCGGCCTCGCGGTCGCGGCGAACGTCCATCGGTACTCGGCTGCCTCCAACGACCAGCGCTCCTTTGGTCTCACACTCGCCCTCGTGGCGTGGCCCGCCCTGTGCGGGCTGCCGGCGTTCGTCGTCGCCCTGGCTGCAGCGAGCGGGCTTGCTCTCGTGCGACGGACCGACTAGCTACGGGGCCTCGATGACCGGTGTTCTCGCCGCTGCGCTGCTCGTCATTGCGGTGCCACAGGACACCGAGCCCCGCGTGCTCTTGCGGTTGGAGGACGAGTGGGCGCTCGCGTTGATTCGCCGGGACGCCGCCGTGTTTCGACGACTCCTGGCGGATCGGTTCATCTACACCGAGGACGACCGCACCATGAGTCGGGACGATGTGTTGCACGAGATCGTCGCCGGAGCGGACACGGTCAAGTCGGCGCACAACGAGGACATGCGCGTCCACCGCTTCGGGGCGACGGCCGTCGTCACAGGCTGGCTGGTGGTCGCGGGCCTTGGGCCCGGTGGACCTTTCGATCGCCGGTACCGGTTCACGGATACGTGGGTCAGGCGGGGCGGGCGATGGCAGATCGTCGCGGCGCACGATTACCTTGTCCCGGCCCACCGCTAGCGCCGTCCGCCTCGCGGTGGCGAAGCCCGACAGCCCGGCGGCGCAGTACTGTCTCGAGCGCTACTTCGAGGAGCTCGCGGCCCGGTTCGAAACCGGCTACGATCCCGCCCTCGGCATATCGGCTACGCCGGCGGAGCTGACGCCGCCGCGGGGCTACCTCGTGGTGGCCACGTTAGACGAGGAGCCAGTCGGGTGCGGGGCGCTGAAGTGTCACGCGGACTACGGCGAGATCAAGCGGATGTGGGTCGCAAAGTCGGCCCGTGGTCTCGGCCTTGGGACCCGCATCCTGCTCCATCTGGAAGACCTCGCGCGACAACGGCGCCTTCCGCTGCTCCGGTTGGAAACCAACAAGGCCCTCACCGAGGCGCAGGCCCTCTACCGGCGGCATGGCTTCCGCGAAGTTCCGCCGTTCAACGACGAGCCATACGCGCATCACTGGTTCGAAAAGACGTTAGCTTAGGTGCGGTCCGTGAGGCGCGCGCTCTTCCCCGGGAGGATCGGATGACCGTACCGTCGCTCCGTGTTTCGCTCATGACCTCGTCGCTGGCGGCGTGCGTCGCCGCGGCGCTGACCGCTCAAGCGCCCGTCGATACCGCAGCCGCGGTCCGGACCGCCGACACGGTCGCGCACGCCTGGCTCGCCCTCGTAGACAAAGGCGAGATCGCCAAGAGCTGGGACGAAGCCGCCCTCTCTTTTCAGCTCGCCGTCACGAAGACCAAGTGGACACAGCTCGTCGTGAGCGCGCGCGCGCCATTCGAGCCGTTCGGGGCGCGGCATCAGATCCTGGCGCGATACACGACGGACCCTCCCAATGCGCCACCCGGCCAATATGTCCTGCTGCAATACAAGACCGACGTCTCGGGTGGTCGGCAGGTGGTGGAGACGGTGGTCCCGACGCTCGACGGCAAGCGGGGGTGGCGCATTTCCGGGTATTTCGTCCGGTTGGAGCAGTAACGGCGGCCGTCGCATGGCCGCGGTGAAGATCGGGATCATCGGCTCCCGCTTTCAGGCGGATTGCATCGCGGGAGCCGTCAAAGCCACGGCGGACGACGCCGAGGTCGTCGCCGTGGCATCGCCGACGCCCGGACACGCCGCCAGCTTCGCGAAGCGGCACGGCATCCCGCGCCCCTATACCGATTACCGGGACCTGCTGCGCGATCCCGCCGTCGAGATGATCTCGATCACGGCGCCCAATCGCCTGCACGCACAAATCACGATCGACGCTGCCAGGGCAGGGAAGCACGTGGTGTGCGAGAAGCCGCTGTGCCTGACGCTCGAGGAAGCCGACGCGATGATCGACGCGTGCCGCCGGGCGGGCGTGCTGCTGCTCTACGCCGAAGAGCTGTTCTTCGCGCCGAAATACGCGAAGGCGAAACAGCTGGCGGACGAAGGGGCATTCGGGCGCGTGCACCTGGTGAAGCAGGGTGAGAAGCATTCGGGTCCGCACTCGGACTGGTTCTGGGACGTGGAGCAGTCGGGCGGCGGCGCGGTCATGGACCTGGGATGTCACGGCATCGCCTTCTGCTGGTGGTTTCTCGGCAAGCCAAAAATCAAGAGCGTCTACTCGCAGATGGCGACGCAGGTGCACCAGGCGCGGACGCAGGGGGACGACGAAGCGGTCACGATCATCGAGTTCGAAGGCGGCGCCGTCGGCATGGTCGAGAGCAGCTGGAACCGCCCGGGCGGCATGGACGACTGCATCGAGGTGTTCGGCGACAAGGGGCAGACCTACGCCGACCTGCTCATGGGGAACGCGCTCCCGACGTACTCGGAAGCGGGGTTCGGGTATGCCGTCGAGAAGGCCGCGACGACCAGGGGCTGGACCTATCCCGTGTTCGAGGAGCACTGGAACTACGGCTTCCCGCAGGAGATGCGCCACTTCGCTCGGTGTGTGCGCGGCAGGGAGACGCCGATTTCGGACGGCGATACCGGGCGCGTAGTGCAGGAGGTGCTGTATGCCGCGTACGCGTCCGCGGGACTGGGGCGAAAGATCCTGTTGCCGTTCCGCCCACAGGGGATCGTGAAACCGATCGATCTCTGGAAGACGCCGGAACGCGCCCAGGCGGCGCTCTGAAGCCACCGGTCGGGTCGCCGCCGATGCTGCGCCGGTTCGGCCTGATTCACGCCACGGCGCTCAACATGACGAACATGATCGGGATTGGACCGTTCATCACGATCCCGCTCCTCATGTCCGCGCTGGGCGGCCCGCAAGCCATGCTCGGCTGGGTCGTGGCACTGGTGATCGTCGTGTGCGACGGCATGGTCTGGAGCGAGCTGGGGGCGGCGCTGCCCGGATCGGGCGGCTCGTTCGGGTACCTGCGCCGGGGCTACGGCGCGGAGAACGTCGGCCGCCTGATGGGCTTTCTCTTCGTCTGGCAGTTCGTGCTCAGCGGTCCCCTCGAGATCGCGTCCGGATACATCGGCTTCTCACAGTACCTCGGCTACCTCTGGAAGGGGATCACGCCGCGTCAGACGATCCTCGTCGTAACGCTGATCGGACTCGCGAACTTGGCACTCCTGTACCGGCGGATCACGTCCATCGCGACCATCACCCTCGCGCTGTGGATCGGAACGATGGTCACCGTCATCGTGGTCGTCGTGACCGGTGCCCGGCACTTCGACCCGCGGGTGGCCTTCGACTTTCCGCCGGGCGCGTTCAGGTTCTCGTTGGGCTTTCTCCTGGGGCTGGGTGCCGCGTCGCGCATCGGCGTGTACGACTACCTGGGCTACTATGATGTGTGCTACATCGGCGACGAAGTCCAGAATCCCGGCCGGGTGATCCCCCGGTCGATTCTCATCAGCACGGTAGCGGTCGCGGTGATCTACCTCGCGGTCAATCTGTCGATCATCGGCGTGGTCCCGTGGCGGGACTTCGTCCCGGCGGCCTCACACGCGCAGTCCGGCTTCGTCGTGTCCATCTTCATGGAACGGACGTACGGTCCGGGCGTGGCGACGCTGTTCACGGCGATGATCCTGTGGACCGCGTTCGGCTCGGTGTTCGCCCTGTTGCTGGGGTACTCACGCGTGCCGTATGCGGCGGCGAAGGATGGCTACTTCTTCAAAGTGTTCGCCCGGCTCCATCCGTCCCAGGGATTCCCCAACGTCTCGCTCCTGGTGCTGGGCGTCCTCTCGATCCTCGCCGGGTTCGTGTCGCTGGGTATGGTGATCGATGCGTTGATCACGACCCGGATTCTCGTGCAGTTCATCGGACAGATCGGAGCGGTGACGTTGCTGCGCCGGCGAGCGCCGGATCTGCCGAGGCCCTATCGGATGTGGCTCTATCCGGTGCCCAGCCTCGTCGCGCTGGTGGGATGGATCTTCATCTTCGCCACCACGCCGCCCGCGGTGATCGCGTTCGGACTGGGTGCGCTGCTCGTGGGGACGGCGTGTTTCGGGGTGTGGTCGTGGAAGGGACGCACGTGGCCGTTCGCGGCACGTGCTCTTGCGCCCGCCGAGCGGTCGCCCGCAGCTTAAGCGGCGTGCCCGACCCCAAGCGCGCCCTGTTGCGGCATTTCCTCGCCGCCCTCGCCTATCGGACGCAGAAGGCGCTGCGGGAAGCGCCCCAGTCTTTCGAGACCTTCCAGGCAGGTCAGCAGGTGCGGACGCCCATCGAGCTGGTGCGGCACATGACGAGCGTACTGGGCTATGCGCGTACGTTCTTCGTGGGCGGCCGGTATCGACCGGAGCCGCTGCCCGATCTCGCGGCGGAGGCTGCGCGCTTTCATCAGATGCTCCACGACCTGTCCCACCACCTGGCGGCCGGCACGCCGCTGCGCGACACCAGCGAGGAGCGGTTGCTGCAGGGCCCGCTCGCCGACGCCATGACGCATACCGGACAACTCGCGATGCTGCGGCGTCTGAGCGGGTCGCCGGTATCGCCCGAGAACTTCATTGAGGCCGCGATCGACGCGGCCAACGTAGGGCCGGCACAGCCACCGGCGGTCAGCCCCGATGCGCACTGGCCGGAGGCGCCGCAGGCGTCTCGCACGCGCTCTTCTCGAAAGGACGTTCCATGATCGGCGGGCTTACGACGTTCACGCTGGTTCATGTGGTGCTGAGTCTCGTCGGCATCTTCGCGGGGTTCGTCGTCGCGGGAGGACTGGTGGCGGGCAAGCGGCTCGACGGCTGGACCGGCGTGTTTCTGGTGACGACGGTCGCGACGAGCGTCACCGGGTTCGGCTTTCCCTTCGTGACCTTTCTCCCCTCGCACGCCGTCGGGGTCATCTCGCTCGTCGTGTTGGCCGCCGTGATCGTCGCGCGCTACGCCAAGCATCTCGCCGGCGCCTGGCGCACGATCTACGTGGCTGGGACGATCCTCGCTCTGTATCTCAACGTCTTCGTGTTGCTGGTGCAGCTGTTCCGGCGGCTGCCGGCGCTGATCGTCGCCGCGCCGAAGCAGCAGGAGCCGCCATTTCTGGTGACGCAGCTCCTCGTACTGGTCCTGTTCGCGTGGCTCGCGCGGGCCGCGATCAAGGGATTCCGGGTCCAGCCGGGCGGAATGGCGTAGCGTTCAGATCGCCACGGGCTTCCGGCGCTCGCTGTTGAGCCAGGCGTAGGACAGGCCCAGGCAGGCGACCCACCCCACGATCTCCGAGGCCCACACCACCTCGAGGGGTAGGCCGAGCAGCGGGCCGGCGCTGTACGCGGACGCGAGCATCACGACCGTGAGCACGAGCTCGATGGCGAGCGTGCTCCGGGTGTCGCCCGTTCCCATGACGGCCCCGAGCACGAGCTCGGCCGGGATCACGACGACGATCGCGAGCGCCAGCACGCGGAGGCAGCCCGCGCCGCGTCGCAACAGGTCCGGGTCGGCGGTGAAAACGGCGAGCGGCACGCCCGGGGCGACGAGCACCAGGGCGATGATCGGCAGGACGACGAGCAGCGCCCATTTCGCCGTGCGCCGCACCAGCGCACCGACCTGGGCGTCGCGCGCCTGGCCCAGCAGGTTGCTCACGGTCGTGCACACCGCCTCCGCGAGCCCACCCACCGGCAGCAGCAGCAGCGCGTACACGGCGTGGACCACGTTCGCCACTGCGAGCGGGGCCTCACCCAGGCGCTCGAGGATCACGAAGAACGCGAACCAGCGCCCGGTGCCGAGCAGCCGTTCCAGCGCCGCGGGCCAGGCGATGGTGAGCATGAGCCGCGTGAGCTTGCGGTCGAGAGTCCGGCGCCGGAACAGCCCGAAGCGACCCGCGTCGCCGGCCGCCACAGCACCCACGGTGAAGTACAGGAAGCCGGTCGTTTCCGCGAGGAGCGACCCGAACGCGGCGCCCCGTAGCCCGAGTCGCGGGAGGCCGGCGTGGCCGAAGATCAGGAGATAGTCGCACACGACGTTGGTGAGCGCGAGCGCCAGGGTCGCTCCGATCAGCACGCGGGTCCGTCCGATGCCGACGTACAGCGCGCTGTAGGCCATGTTGAGGCAGTGGAACACCGCGGCATAGGCGAGAATGCCCACGTAGGCATTCACGCCCGCGCGCACCGCGTCCGATCGGATGAGCCACGCGGTGACGTGCTGAGCGCCGAGCAGCAGGAACAGCAGCACGGCGATGGACGTGGCGACGAGCAGGCTCGCGCCGTGGAAAAAGGCGTCTCCGACCGCCTGCGGCCGCTCCTGGCCGGCCCGGCGGGCGGCGACGATCTGGATGCCGTCCGCGAGGCCGAACGTGAGAAACACCGTCACTTCGTAAATCGCCGCGCCGAGCCCCACCGCGGCCAGCTCGAGCGTGCCGAACCGCCCCAGAAACGCGGTGTCGGTCGCCTCGACGATGGTCTCGCTCAGCTCCGCGAGGGCGATCGGCACGGCGATCGCCCACAACGCCCGCGCCGACGCCTCGAGCTTGAGCGACCGCGGTACGGGGCGGGCCGGGCCGACGGCAGAGAGAGGTGGGAGCCCCACGAGGCCGCGGCGCCTAGGTCAGCGCGAATTCATAGGAGTGACGGTTGAGATGCAGCAGCATGCAGGACAGGAGGGCGCCGGACTTGTGATACTCGCTCAGGTTGAAGAAGCTCAGGTCGAATCCCAAACTGACGGCGATGTCCTCCAGCCGGCGGTTCTTCGCGACCTCGGCGGCGTAGTCCTCCGTGCCGGCCTGGAGCTCGCTCACGTGCGAGGCGTTGAGGATCGTGTTCGACAACCGCACCGAGTTACAAATCCCGGCGTAGCAGTCGTCCACGGACACGTCGATGATGTTGGTGTGCCGCTCGAGCGCCGCGAGCTCTTCGCGCCCGTAGAGCTCCGTGCACACCAGGGTGTCGTCGCGGGTCACGGGGAAGACGGTGCAATCGAGATGATACAGGTAGCGGTCCGTTTCCTCGAGTTTGACGACCTGCATGTGGTAGCGGCGCTCCATCCAGTCGTAGGCTGCGCTCTCCGAGCGGATGCCGTAGCCACCCGCGTAGACGTTGTCGCGCAGGTGCTTCAGCTCGGCCTCGCCCTCGAACTTGTAGGGCGGTCGAGCGGTGGTGTAGCCGAGCGACTCGAAGAACGCCAACCCGAGCGGGGCCTCGCCCACGCGCGGCGCGGAGCAGAAGTTGGAGATGAGCGCGGTGTTCTTGTCGGGCAGGTGCTCGAGCACCATGCCGAGATTCGCGGTGAAGACCAGGTCCTGGAGCTTGCAGTCTCCCCGGCTCGGCAGCAGATACACCACCGCCTCGGACGCGACGAAGTGGTAGAGGTCGAGCCATTGCCGCATGGCCTTCCGCGCGTCGGACCCCCGGCGCTCGGTCGGCAGGTCCTCCATCCAGGGATTGTTGGCGACCTCGGTAGAGAGCGAAAATGGCACGGCCAGCAAGAACGCCGGCTTGCCCAGCTGCGTCGGGTTCCGGGGCCGGCTCTGCGGCTCGGCGAGCGCGGCGCGAGCCGGCGCGACGACGGTCAGGGTGGCTGCGGCCTGTGCGCGTATCACGGTGCCTCCTCTGGTGACCGGTGGGCGATGCGAACCAGCGGGTCGATCCCCGCTTCGACGTGCACGCCCGGTTGCTGCAGCGGGCTGAACTCGAAACGCCGCGACAGCGGCACGATGAGATCGACCTGAGATCCGTAGCGGATCTGCGAAAACCGCTGGTTCTGTGCGACCGGGCGGTTCTGCTTCAGCTGGAACGGCATGATCGAATTGACGTCGTAGTCCGCGATCTGCAGGACGAAATACGACTGCCCGAGGGCCGGGGCGTACACCCGGTTGAGCATGCGCTGATTGGTGTGCAGGTAGCCGGCGGCGCCGGTGTCGAGGCGCAGCTCCTGGAACAGGCTCTTCTCGACGCCGAGCATCGGCTGGTTGTACGTGCCGATCTCCTCGAGCTCCTTGTAGGAGAGGCGTCCGGGGAACGGGATGCGGTTGATGTGGACGTCCACGAACGTCATGAACACGCCGATCACCAGACTCTCGCGATCGTACGACGGATCGCGGATGGCGTCCCGCAGGGAGTAACTCTTCCCCTTGATGTCCACGATGGGCTCGTCGGGCATGACCGTCTGCTGATAGACGACGATGCCGTCGGCGGGGGAGAAGAAATAGCTTGTGTCGGTGAGGGCCGGTCGCGTGGGATCCCGAAAGAAGTATTCTTCGGCAAGCCAGCGGAGCGGCTTCTCCTTCACGGGAGTCACGTCATTGTCCACCCACTCGCGCAGACTCTTTGCCATCGAACGCTCCCGACGTGGCGTGCGGCCGAGGCGGCGGCAAAAAAAGTACCAAGACGGGCGCCGTCAGTGCGGTGGCACGGTCCGGCCGATCATTTTGGTCACTTCTCGTTACGTCGGTCACGTTTTCGTTCCTGACGAGACACTCCACATCGTGGCCGCGGTGCCGCAGCGATGGCGGCGGCGAGACAGGGACGCGCCACATCGCCGCGGACCGCGCGTGACGGACGTCACGGGCACACGGGTCGAGCCCGACGCTCACCACCATGACCAGAGGTTCACGCCCACCGTGAGCGCCAGCCGGCGGAGCACGATGTCGAGCATCCGCCGCCGGTCGCCGAACACCTTGGCCTGACCGCTCATGCCCGGCTTGAGGAGGAGCGAGTCGTTGTCGATTTCGGTCGTGACGCGAATCGTACGCGGGCTTCTCCCCGCAGCCGTCGACGACACGCCTTCCGCGGAGGGCGGCCCGGCGTCCGCGCTCGTCGCGATCGCGGTCACGACCCCCCGGAAGGTGCGATTGGGATACGCCCGGGCCCGCAACGCGACGGGCTGTCCCACGCGAACCGCCGCGATTTCCCGCTCCGGCACGCTCAGTTCCGCAGTGACTCGTCGCAGCTCGTAGACCTTCGCGAGCAGGTCGCCCTGCCGCACGTTTTGCCCCACGAGCCCCGCCAACTCCCTGGTCGGCGTAGCGACGATGCCGGCGACGGGGCTTCGCACCGTGACCTGGCGCAGCTCGCCTTCGAGGTAGGCGCGCTGCGCCTCGAGCCCCCCAGCCTCCGCCCTGGCGGCTTCGACCCTCTCGACGCGGGATCCGTGGAGCAGCGCCTCCAGCCGGCGACGCGCTTCCGCCTCGTCCTGTGCGGCGGTCGCGGCCTGCTCTTCGGTGTTCTCGAGGTCGACGCGGGTCAGCACGCCGCTGTCGGCGAGCTGCCTGTCGCGGTTCAGCCGGGCGTGCGCGTACTGGAGGCGGGTGGTGGCCTGCGCGAGCGCTGTGCGGGCCAGCGCGATCGAATCGGCCGTGGGCCCGGCCTCGAGCATGCGCAGGTGGGCACGCGTCTCGCGCAGCTGCGCGTCGGTTTTCGCGAGATCCGCCCGGTGCGCGCGATCGGAGAGGCGCGCGATCACGTCGCCCGCCCGGACCGCGTCGCCCTCCGCGACGTAGACCCGCTCGACGAGCCCTTCCGTCTCCGTGCGCACGTCCGCGTTGTGGAGCGGCTCGATGGTGAACGGTCCGGCGACGCGAAGTCGGGCGTGTCCAAATATTCCGCCAGCCAGTACGCCCGCCGCGACGGCCAGGCCGACGAGCGCACGCCCTCGCTTCTGCCGTCGCTCGCGTGACCGCGGCTCCGGTGGTCCCGCGTCGCCGCCCGCTGGAGCATCGGCCGGGCGCCCACCGTCCGACGCGGTGCCGAAGAGCCTGCCGACCCGTCGGCGAACGTTCGTGGTCAGGAGCCCGACGAACAGCGCGAGGGCAAGAGGCTGACTGCCCGCCATCAGCAACCCGAGAGTCTTGACGCTCCCGACGGCCAGCAACCCCAGGGACGGCACGGCCGCGAGCAGTCCGTACGCCAGGTAAATGCGTCGTTCGCGCGGGGACAGGTCGACCGCGGGTGAGTCGGCCCGGCCCAACAGGCGGCGGACGAGTCCGGCCACGTAGCGAAACGACCGCCTCCGGAGATTGGGCACATCGAGATAGTCGCTGAGCAGGTAATAGCCGTCGAGTTTGAGGATGGGACTGAGGTTGAGGAGGGTCTTAACGCCGGAGCCCGCCATCACGATCAGCGCGATGTAGTTCGCCCCCATGTCGAGGTCGGTCAGCCGCCACGTGAACACCGCGAGGGCCCACAGCACGAGCTCGAAGTACGGGCCGGCGAATCCTACCCACAGCCGCTTCGCCTTCTCGGGGAAGAGCCACGCGTCGCTCACGTTGCAGTAGAAGGCGGGCTGAAAATAGATCAACATGAAGCCGACTTCGCGCACCTCCCCACCGAAGTGCTTGCACGTCAGGCCGTGGGCGAATTCATGCGCCGACGCGGCGAGAAATGTGACCACCAGAAACGGCGGGATCGCCGCCAGGTGGTACAGCCGCGCCAGGTCCTGGGCGATGTCGCTCCAGTTCACGGCAGCGGTGGCGACGGCGGCGACGACGACCGCGCCGGAGGCCGCCAGAAACGGCGGCGTGTGGCACCATCGCAAGGTGCTCGCGAGCCGGTCGAACAGGCGGTTCGGATCGGCGATGGGGAAGCGGAGGTAGAGGAGGCTTCCCCGAATGCGGCGCCGGCGCCGGGTAACGGCGACCGCCGTCGGCGGGGACTCGAGCAGACCCGCCCTGCCGAGATGGCGCAAGAACGCCGCCAGGCGCTCCGGCGCCAGGGCCGCCCCGAAGCGCACTTCCGTCCGCTCCCGGATTGCCTCGACCGACGTGTCGCCGTCGCACTGCTGTGTGATGAATCGTTCGACTTCCCCGAGACGAAAGAAATGTCCCGTGTGGGGGTCCTTCACGATCGCGAC
>Ga0066660_10000285_pt1 | contig 16477 bp, 14 predicted proteins | sample GraSoiAngelo_109_FD_75177 | JGI IMG/M metagenome (GOLD analysis project Ga0066660, IMG submission 75177) | Grasslands soil microbial communities from the Angelo Coastal Reserve, California, USA - 14_0903_12_20cm | ecosystem: Environmental > Terrestrial > Soil > Grasslands | place: USA...
GCACCCGCCACGAGCAGCGTCTTTCGCTCCGCGCTGGTAAGGTGAAAAAGCTGGGCGATCATCGATCCAAAGGCCCCGCCGGTCATGATGATCGGGCCCTCTGCGCCGAACGGCCCGCCTGAACCGATGGAGATCGCCGAAGAGAGCGGTTTGAGGAACGCAACTTTTGGCTCTACGCGGCTGCCATTGATCAGAATCGCCTCGATGGCCTCCGGTATTCCGTGGCCTCGAATTCGTTCCGAACCGTATCGCGCCATAACCCCGATGACCAGGGCGCCAGCGATGGGGACGAAAACGCTGTAGACACCGAGATGGTTGCCCACCGGAGAAACCATCGCCGTACTCCATCTACCAAAGTAAAATAGGTTCGTGAACAACGCGATCAATCGCAACAGTGCAAGGGCGACGAATGCGCAGAGCGCGCCGATTAAGATCGCCAGCGCGGAGACTGGAAGAGTCCGCGAAGTAGTCGAGAAATCTCCCAACTCTTCGTGACGATCGATGTTCCGGGTGTTTCCCGTGTTTCTTCGGAAGTCTGCTTTTTGGACGCTACCCACCTTTTTTGCCCGATCCTCTCTTGGACGAATTCACCGCTTGTTTCCCGTGCCGTGAAGAGCCGCCGTTTTCCAGCAAAGCGCTGATGGCATTCACGAGCGCCGCGCCACTCGCGCGCAACTCGCCGATGCGGTCTCGCGCCACCTGTTCGAGCAGTTTTTCTCCCCGCGGCAGCAGCGCCACCAGGACGCGCCTGCGGTCCTCCCGGCTGCGGCTCCGGCGCACGTAGCCATGGGCCTCCAGTCTGTCGATCAGTTCGACCGCGCTGTGATGCTTTAGCGCCAGTCGGTCCGCCAGTGTGCGGATCGTCGCCTCCACGCCCTCCGGGAGGCCGCGAACCGCCAGCAAGAGCAGATACTGCTGCGGCTCGAGGCCCGCGGCGCGCGCCACCGCGTCTCCTTCACCGACGAACTTGCGAAGGCGGTGGCGCAGCTCGGCGAGCGCCTGGTACTCCGCAGCGGTGATCTCTTTTGCCATGAAATAACTATATCGCAATGCGATATATATTTCTACTCAAGCGCATCAGGCCATTCACAGAAGTAACCGGAGATGGAGAATTGCCGGAGTTACAGCGGTTTGCGGAAGGATTTCTGTGTTTTGTAGTGCTCGTAGCCGTTGCGTTCGTAAAACTTGTGCGCGCGCTCGCGAATTACGTTCGAACGGACCGACATGCTCTTGCAGCCGTGTTTGCGTGCCCAATCTTCGGCGGCGGCCAGCAGCCGCGCGCCCGCTCCCAGGCTGCGCTGCCCTTCGGCGACAACCAGCCCGTTCACTTCCGCGCGAATCTCAACCTCCAACAGCGGCTGCTTGCTCACGTGCGTCCAGCCGACAACTCCATCTTCCGGAGAGTCAGCCACGAATACCGCATGTTGCGAGGCGGGCTTGATTTCTTGCAGCCTTTTTCGCATCTGCGCCGCCGTCGCCGGATACCCCAGCTGCCCGGAGAGCGCCGCGATCCGCAGCGCATCGGCGCTCCTCGCTCGCCGAATCTTCAGCTCTCCTTTTTTTCCCGCGCTCTCGACCATCTTCAAGCTGCTTTCCGCCGTAGCCGCGCCTGCACCGCGTCACTCTTCAATTCCCGCAACGCATCCCCCGCAATCCACCGCGCCGCCCGCGAATCGATCTTGCAAATTCGCGCCGCTTCCTGAATCGCGATCCGGTTCAGTTTCAGGTTTCTCTTTCCGATCTGTCGCAAAGCCCAGTTCACGGCCTTTCTTACAAAATTTCGCTCGTCGTGCGCCTCTTGCCGGATGATCGAAAGCAACCGCTGATACTTTGCGTCCGGAGCGGATTTATCGCGATAAGCCAGGTATGCCATCAGGGCAAATCCTGCCCGCTTTTCGAATTCTTTCTTGCGACAGCTCCACTCAACTGCTTTCGCCCATGCGGGCGCCGCAAAAACAAATAGGTGACAGCAGGTACCATCGCACACATCCCAGTTATCGAAATCGCGCACCCAGCATTCCATCTGCGATGCACTCACTGACCCTGGTTCGTCGATCATCCCTGCTAGGATCCGCGCGTCGTGCACGCCGGTGGCCCACAATTCCAATGCCAGATCGTGATTCTTGCCGATTCGGCGTGCGAGTTCGTCCATCTTTGGCTTCGCCACGCCGTATACCACTTTTGCGTGAATGCCAAACCTCGCCATTCCATCAATATTCCGCTGTTCGCCCAAGGCGCGCAGTTCGCGCAATGCGCGCGCACAATTCCACTGCGCTCGCGCATTTTTTGGGGCGAATTTCGCCTTAGAACGTTTTGTCGGAATCGAGGAGGATCGTGACCGGACCTTCATTGACCAGCTCCACGGACATCATCGCCTGGAAAATACCGGTTGCAACGCTCACGCCCAGCTTGCCAAGCGCTTCGCAGAATTCTTGGTAGAGAGCTTTGGCATGTTCCGGCGGCGCCGCCGCGATGAAGCTTGGCCGCCGCTGCCCGCGCGCATCGCCGTAGAGCGTGAACTGCGAGACCACCAGCGCGCTGCCTTTTACGTCTAGCAGCGACCGGTTCATCTTACCCTGATGGTCTTCGAAGATGCGCAGGTTCGCGCACTTTTCCGCCATCGTTGCGGCGACCGCCGACGTATCCTCGCGGCCGACGCCAAGCAGGATCATCAGCCCGCCGCCGACCTCGCCTGTCAAGCGTCCTTCGACGGTCACTTTCGCGCGGCTGACTCTCTGGAGAACCGCTCGCATGCAGTCGGCTCAGTCGCCGCCCTGTTTTGCTGGCTTTCGCGGCAGCATTTCCGGCAGTTGCGCGACGTTGTAGGCAAACACCGCCAGCACTTGCGCACCTTCCGTCAGGTCATCCCAACGCACGCGGTCCAACGTGTCCGCCTGGGAATGGTGGGTCTTGTCGTAATCCACGTTCTGTTGCACGCACCAGAATCCCGGCACTCCCGCACCGTCAAACGGCACGTGATCGCTCCCGCCTTCGGACCGCAGCGTGGGCTCGGCCAATCCGACATCCTTCGCTTGAGCCAGCGGATAAAGCGCGCGATCGATCATCTCTCTCACCGCGTAGTTTCCCATCAATCCGATGGTCAGAACCTTTCCTGTGCCGCTGTCGTGCACCAGCACACCAGAAATTTTCTCCAGTTCTTTCTGATGCGTCTTCACATAAGCTTTCGAACCGTTCAAGCCCTGCTCTTCGCCAGTGAAGAGCACGAATCGGATCGTCCGCTTCGGTTTCACGCCTAGCTTTTGCAGCGCCCGGGCCGCTTCCAGCACGGCCATCGAGCCCGTGCCATTGTCCGTCGCGCCGGTTCCCAAATCCCACGAATCGAGATGTCCGCCGACGATCACGAACTCATCCGGTTTCTCCGTGCCCGATATTTCTGCGACCGTGTTGTACACCTCCACCGGCTTTCCGCTGAAACTGCTCGCGATGTTCACTTCCGCTTCCACTGCTCCCGCGTCCAGCAGTCTCCACAGCAGGGTGTAGTTCTCTCGTGTCATGTAAGCGGTCGGAATCGCGCTGGGCGCGTATTCTCGTCCGATGGCACTCATGTTCAACAGCCCGTACCATTTTTCCGAACCTTGCAGCACCGCGCCCACTCCTTCTTCTGCAAAGAACTTCGTTTGCGCCTGCCGCAATTTCATGTACGCCTCGAAATCAAATGGCTTGCGATCATCCATTTTCGGCCTCGCTACAGGGATGGTCTCTTCTCCCCACGGCGTCAGCAAAGGATGTCCCGGCGAACCCATTTCCCTCGGGCGCCCGACGATGACAATGGCCCCCTTCAACTTGCCTTTGTACTGCTGCAAATTCTCAGGTTTCTCCGCGGCAATACCGATTACCGGGCCGCGAACAGCACCTTTCGTGCCGGCTGACCAACCTGCCGTCTCCAGCGTCAGCATGTGGTGCGTTGGAGAGGTGATCTGTCCCGTGGCAGAGCCGCGCGCCCAGCTATTTGCAATGATCCATGGCTCCAGCTTCGCGATTGCAAGGCCAAGTTCTTTGAAGCGTTCTATGGTCCAATGACTCGCCTGATCGAGTTGTGGCGATCCGGTAAGGCGCGGCCCGATGCGATCCGCCAGATATTGCAAGTCAGCTTTCAGTTCGCCCTGGTCGGCCTTCACTTGCTCCAGAATTTTCGTATCCATCTCCACGATCGGATCGGGCTTGGGCGCTTCCGCTTTGGCCGCATCCGTCGAAGGCCGGTAGGGCAGCGGACGTCGCGGCAACATTGCCGGCAGTTGCGCCGTGTTGTACGCCCACACCGCGAGTACCTGCGCACCTTGGTTGAGCTCGTCTTTCCACACTTTGTCGAACGTGTCCGACTGGCTGTGATGCGTCTGGTTGTATTCCGCACCGTCCTGAACCACAAAGAACCCCGGCACGCCTACGTCGTCAAACGACGCATGGTCCGTTCCGAATGACCTTCGCATGGTCGGCTCAAGCAGCTTCAGTTCCTTCAGCGGCGCAAGCACTTGGTCCACAATTTCGCGGTCCTGATAGTTATCGTGCAATCCCAGGGTCAGCACGCGGCCGGTGCCGGAATCGTGCACCAGCACGCCCGAGATCTTCTCCAACTCGTCCTTGTGGGCGTCCACATACTTCACAGAGCCCACAAGTCCCTCTTCTTCCCCCGTGAACAGCACAAACCGGATGGTCCGCTTCGGTTTCAAGTTCAATTTCGCCAGCGTTCTCGCCGCTTCCAGCACCGCCATCGAGCCCGTGCCGTTGTCTGTTGAGCCTGTTCCCAAGTCCCACGAATCCAAGTGCGCGCCAAGAATCACGGCTTCATCTGGCTTTTCGCTTCCCCTGATCTCCGCGACCGTGTTGTACACATCCATGGGCTTATCGCCGAACGAGTTCGTGATCTCGATCTCGACTTCCACTTTCCCGTGCTTCTGCATACGGAACAGCATCCGGTATCCTTCACCGGTGATGAACGCCGTCGGGATCACGCCGACATCGAACTTCTCCCCGCCGATGCCGGTCATGTTCAGCAGGCCGTGCGGCTTGTTTGAATCGCGCAGCACCACAGCAACGCCTTCTTGCTTGAAAAACTCGTTTCTCGCTCGTGCCACTTCTTGAAACGCCGCAAACGCCGACGGTGCCGGCGGCTGTCCCTTCACCGGCGGCGGCGCCTGCATCGGGCGAACCAACTCCGCGTTTGGAGTTTCCAGCTTGGGCGGAGAAAGACTCGCCGGCTCCTGATAGATGACGATCGCGCCCTTCAGCTTTCCGCGAAACTTCTCAAAATCCTCTTTCGTCTTGGCATCGAAGTACACCACCGGCCCGCGCACCACTCCTGCCGTGCTCGGGGACCATCCGGTCGCGGCAATTGTCAACGGATGCTCGGTTGGAGTCACGATACGCGCATGGGCGGTGCCGCGCGTCCAGGAATGCGTAATCGTCCATGGCTCCAGGTGTACGTTGGTCAGGCCGTATTGGCGGAACTTGGCCGCCGTCCAATCATTCGCCTGCTTCAGTTGCGGAGAACCTGTCAGCCGCGGCCCGATCTCGTCCGACAGGTATTCCAAGTTATCCATGGCCTGACTGTGTTCGCGGATTTCACTTAATATCTGCGCGTCCGCCGCAGCGAACGCACTGGCATCATCCGCCGCGGGCTTCGCCGACCCCACTCGCACTCCGGCCAGGACAAGCACCGCAACACACACAGGAATTGTCACTCGACGTGAGCTCATTCGATCTCCCTCGAAGTCTTCAAGAAGATTTCACTGCCAGAATTTCATCATCCCGCGCAGCCAATTCCACACTGTTCCCGTCGTGGCCTGCGGTCTGCGACTTGTCTTAATAGACCCGCCAAACCTGTCTCTTCGTTTCGTGGTTTTTCCGCGACTCTCGGCTCTCACGGTGATTTCCCTTTTCTTCCCTGCGATTTCTCATCGTGCGGCGCCCGCCCCGACCCGGTCGGGGCGCGTCTGCGTTTAGTCTTTCTTCCCTTTTTCCCGGGCAGCGACAATACCGCGAAGCCACGCGGTGAATGCTGGCACCTTGGACAAAAATAGCTGCTTCGCCCCGCTACAATCGCGCGCCGGATCGGTGTTTTACACCGATAACAGCCTTTCCCCTCGCGTCCGTACACCCGATGGTGCCGCTGATATTCTCCCGGCTGGCCTTCGGCGTCAAGGAAATCGGAAATCGAGGATCCGCGCAACACAATCGCTTTCTGCAAAATGCCTTGCAGAGCAAGACGCAATTTATTCGCTTGTTTCCTGCTCAGCATGGCTCCTAGCCGCGCTGGATGGATCTTCGCTTTCCACAGGCTCTCATCCGCATAGATATTACCGACACCGCGCAGCACGCGCTGGTCCAGCAGCAGCGACTTAATGCGCGCGCGCCGCCCGCAAATCCTGTCCGCGAATTGCTCTTTGCTCACTTCGAGGGGATCGGCGCCGAATTTGGTCAGCTCTGCAGCAAGCAACGCTTTCGTCAGATAGGCGATGCGTCCGAAACGCCGCGCATCGGTATAGCGCAGCTCGCGCCCATCATCCAGAAGCATGCAAACGTGAGTGTGCTTCTCCCGAGGCTGGCCCGCCCGACTCGGCACGATCTGCCCGGTCATTCCCAGATGTACGAGCAGTGACGACGACGCATCGCCATTAACGGCAATGCGAGTCTCTCCGTTCACCGCGGACAGCCGCAGCAACATGAATTTTCCATAGCGCTCCACCGCCTCGATACGGCGTCCCGGCAAGTGTTGCTCCAGCGCGGCAGGATCGTCGATAAAATCCGTCTTACCCAGCGAGACGGAGATGATCCGCCGCCCGACAATCGCGTGCCGCAATCCTCGCGCTACCGTTTCGACTTCGGGAAGTTCCGGCATAAGGAAGAGAGAACCTCAAAATAGCACAGCGCCACTTCTAATGCTCTTCGGGGAAGGGGGCCAAGCCTCGTAGCACAGGGCGAAGTTTGTTCTAAAACTGTGCCGGAAATCAACGAATGAAAAAACGGTAAGTGGGAATCAGGATCGTAGGGGCGCCTGCCGCGGCAGGCGCCCTACACCGGTACTCTCGCCTCAGCTAGTTCTTGTGGTAATTCGGATAGGGCGGATGCTCCGGGATCACCACCGGATTCTTCTTCAGCGCCTCCAGCGTGACTTCCACGGCCCTCTCCAGTTGCCGGTCGTGCCCCGCCGCAACCGACGCCGGATCGTTTTCCACTTCGATATCCGGCGCGATTCCGTGGTTCTCCACTTCCCATTCACCTTTTAGGCCATAGATGGCCACGCGCGGCGCCGTGACGAAACCTCCGTCGAGCAGCCGCGGATAGCCATAAATCCCCACCAATCCGCCCCAGGTGCGCGTGCCGACTAGCGGCCCAATCTGGTCCTGCCTGAACATCCACGGCAACGCATCGCCCCCCGATCCCGACATTTCATTGATGACCATCGTTTTCGGACCATAGATTTGCGCGAGCGGCGAACAGAACGCTTCCCCTTCCCGGGAAATCGCACAGTTCCGCAGCGGGCGCTTCAGCATGTCGACGATGTAATCCGCTACTTCGCCGCCATGGTTGTAGCGCTCGTCGATGACCGCGCCTTGCTTGCCAACTTGCGCAAAGTAGAACCGGTTGAAATTCAAGTAACCGCCGACCGCCGTGTCAGGAACGTGCACGTAGGCCAGCTTTCCCCCGCTTAGTTCGTCCACCTTGCGGCGGCTGTCTTCTTCCCAAGCGCGGTTGCGCAGCGTGAATTCGCTTGGCAGCGGCACCACCGTGACCTCCCTCGCGTCCTTGCCGTCGGCATGGGGGCCTACCTTGATTCTGATTTGCTTCCCAGCGGTATTCTCGAAGAAGCTGTAGACCTCTGCCGGTGGCCGAACCTCGCGCCCTTCCACTTCAAGCAAATATTCGCCCGGGTTCACGTCCACACCTGGCTGCGTCAGCGGCGCGCGCAGATCGGGGTTCCAGTTCTCGCCGTTGTAAACGCGGGCAAAGCGGTAGAGCCCGTGCTCGATCTTGTAATCCGCACCGAGCAATCCGCCTTTCACCTCCCTCGGTTTGGGAACATCGCCGCCGCCGATGAACATGTGACCGATGCTGATCTCTCCCAGCATTTCGTCGAAGAGGTAGTTCAGGTCCGCGCGTCCTGCCAAACCCTTCAAATAGGGAGCATATTTCTTCTCCGCGCCACTAATGTCCAGTCCGTGATGACGCGGATCGTAGAGAAAGTAGCGCTCGATGCGCCACACCTCGTGATACATCTGGTTCCATTCGGCGCGCGGGTCAACGTAAACCTCCATTTCGTCCAGCTTCAGGGCGCCGTCGCCGGGCTTTACGACTACGGCCGTGCCCGTGATGAACCATCCAGGCCCCTGGCGGTACAAGGCTTTTTCGCCATTGGCGGAAACCGCAAATCCGCTGATCCCGCCTACGAACGGCTCGGTCTTCCGCGTCTTCAGATCAAACTTTGAGACGCTTACCTGGGCCGGTCCGTCGAATCGCGGCACATCGACGATCTCGGAAAGGAACAGCGTCCCCGCCTTGCCAACATCAAGGCTTACGAAATTGGCGGTCTTGATCGGCAGAGAGACGATGCGCTGTCCGATGCCCTCCAGGTCGATAGTGACCCGGACGGGCTCCTCCTTCTTCTGGCCTTCTTTACCCTTTTCGCCCTCCTTGTCCTTCTCTCCCTCTTTGTTTTTGTCAGCTTCCTTGCCTTTGTCTCCACCGGCCGCGTCTTTCTTTTCGTCAGCCGCTTTTTCTTCGTCGCTTTGCGGCTCCACCGGCGAAGGGTCGCGCTTCTTGAGCACCGCCGCGTAAACACTTCTCAGAACCGGGTGCTGGAAGCTCGACAAATCCAGCCAGCCCGCGGAAAGTCCCACATTCGTGCTCACCACAAAAAACAGAGATTTTCCACCCTTATCAAATACCGGATATCGCGCGTCGCTGATCCCGTCTGTGATTTGCGATTCTTTTTCGGTTTCCACCGAGTACACAAAAACGGTCCGCAAATGATTCTCGAGCAGCTTGGCGTACGTCAGCCATTTGCTGTCCGGCGACCATGTCTCATTGAAACCGGACGTGGGATCATCGTAGCGATCCGTCGTCACTTTCACCGGCGTCCCCTTGCCCACGTCGACGTACCACAAGTTCAGCCGCTTGTCCGTGTAAGCAATCTTCTTGCTGTCCGGCGACCACGACGGCGTGTAGAAATACGACGGAGGATTGCCAAGATGGATCTTCTTCACGGTTTTGGAGCCTGCTTGATCGGCGATGTGCAGTGCGTACTCGCCGGACTCATCCGAAAAATAGGCGATCGATTTCCCGTCCGGCGACCACGCCGGATCGCGCTCGGCCACCGCCGTCGTGCGCGTCAAATTACGGATATCGCCCTTTTCGCCAGGGACCGTGAGAATTTCTCCGTGGGCTTCGAACACCGCGCGCGCGCCCGTGGGCGAAATCGCCGCATTCTGAATCTTGTCGCCCACCTTCTCGTAGTGCGGCCGCGTTGCCGGCAGGTCGCCGGCGATTCGAACGCTTACATTATTCGATTTGCCGCTCGCCGGATCAAATAGATAAATCCCCCCGAACTGTTCGTAGACCAGCACGTCAGGTCCAGCGGAAAGCGACTTGAAATCGAGCCCTTTGTTCTCGACCACCTGTTTCACCGCCTTGGTCTTCGTGTCGTAGGCGAACAGTGTCACCGCCCCGTTGCGGTCGGAAAGGAAATAGACGGTGTCGTTGAACCAGACAGGATGCGAGTCATTCGAATTCTCGCGCGGCACTTTTTCCAGCGCTAGGTCGCTCAACCGCACGATGTAGATGGGCGTCGTCTGCCCTCCGCGATAGCGCTTCCAGGAGGTCTGCCAGAGCAAGTTTGGCACGTAGGCAATCCGCGTGCCGTCCGGAGAAAACCACGCTTCTTCTGCCCTCCACATCGGCAGAACATCTGCCGGGCCGCCATCGACAGGAACGGTGTAGAGGCGGTCGAAGTCCGCATAAGCTTCGCGCCCCGAATAAAAAAGCACTCGCTTACCGTCCGGAGTCCATCCCGCAGAGACATCCACAGCCGGATGCCATGTGAGCCGGCGCGGCTCGCCCCCTTCCGCCGGAATGACGAACACATCCACATTCCCGTCGTACTCGCCAGTGAACGCGAGCCATTTTCCATCAGGCGAAAAGACCGGCAATCCTTCGTGTCCGTCCGTGGTCAACTGCCGGGCATCGCCGCCGTCGCGCGGCACGCTCCAGAGGTAGCCGCCGTAAGCAAAAACCAATTGGGTCTTGCTTACTGTCGGTGAATGCACCAGCAACGGCGTTTCTTCCGCCGCGCCGGTCACCGCCCGAAAAGCCAGCAAAACACCGATCAGAATCGCGATTCGAAAGCGCATGCTTCCTCCCCGAGGAGATTCAATCGTGACTTGGAAATGATGCAAGAGCCAGCGGCGCGGCCGTACCTCAAAAACATCTTGGCCCTTGAGACGCATCCCCGCACCGAACCCGCCTGGTCAGACCCCAGAAGCGCCAAAATCGCTGGCAAAAAATGAGACTCTTTCACGGCAGGAGCGCAAATACCCGCACCGGTCCACCTGAGCCGCCTTGCAGCTTGATCGGCGCCACGATCAAAAACGCGCCCCTTTCGGGCAATTCGCTCATGTCCGCCAGGTTTTCAAGTTGATATAGACCTGCCCCCAACGCCAGGTGATGCACCGAATAGTCGCTCGACGCGCCATGGTCGATGCTTAGCGTATCGCACCCCAGTCCGCTCACCCTCCGCTCAATCAGCAGCTTCGCCGCCTCCGCCGAGAACCCCGGAAAATGCATCTGGCCCTGCTCATCCTGATTCCGGTACTGCCGCACATCCGGCCACCGCGAGGCCCACCCCGTCCTCAGTAGCACAATCGCTCCTTCGGAAATCCGCCCGTGACGCTTCTCCCATTCTTCGACGCGCGCGGCACCAAGCTGATAATCCGCATCCTTGCCGCTCTCGGTGCGGACATCGATCACCACCGCCGGCCCAAACAATTGTTTCGCGGGGATTTGGTCCACCGTCGTCTTCCCCGGTGGAAAGTGCGCCGGCGCGTCCAGATGCGTCCCGTAGTGCTCCAGCATCCAGAAGCTCCGCGTGAAGTAGCCGTTCATCTCAATGCTCGCGTTGACCTTCGCCTCGAAAAACTTCTGATCTCCAGGCCACGCTACCAGCTTGTCGCTAATCGCGTAACTCAGGTCGAGCACCCGCGTCTTTCCGGAGGGAATGCCTTCAAGCATCGAATCCCGGTGCGTATTCTGTAAGAGGAGCGCAAAAGGGACCGCAAAACAAGCGACAAAAATACCGCGGCGGCTAAAGGCAGCCATCTCTCACCTCAGTTCACTTTACGCCAACACCCGCTGCGCTGCCGCGGGTTCAATTGTGGAGCAGCCACTGTCCGTGCTCGTCATCAGGGCAGCGGAATTCCCGGCGTCGCGACAATCCCAGCCATGCGCAGGATTTCCTGATACTCCAGGTCGCTGACGAGCGAAATGATCAACCGCACGTTCTTCAGCAATTTCATTTTCCTCAGCGCGGGATTTGCGCGCAGCTCCGCCAGCGGCACCTGCCGGGGCAGCTTTTCAAAAGCGCGCAGGTCCGCGACCAGGTTCTTTCCCTTGTGGTCATGTGGATCCGCGTAGGGATCTCGCGTGACTTCGGCGATCGAATACAGCGAGCGCTCCGGCGCCGAGTGATAGCACAATACCCGGTCGCCCTTGCGCACCTGTTTCAAGCCGCGAATGGCGTCAGGCTTCGCCCCGGCACCGTGCCACATCTCCTTGCCCTTTACGAAGAGGGTGTCCCAGTGATACTGGTGTGGGTCGGCGCTGAAGATCCAGTAGTGTCGTCCCGCAGTCGTTGTTGCCATCGAGGCTTCGAGTCGGCAGCAATATACACGCTGACATTCAAAAAGCGAAACAAAATATCGGGGTTAGAGGAAGCACCACATTGCGGGCGAGGCTAGACCCTGGCGGCCATATTTTGGGGAAATAAGAATAACTATTTTGTTTTCAACGGTTTATATAAAGCTACCCTGCATCCACGAAAATGTCTTCTCCGTGAACCTCAATGGCGTAGCAATCCACTCCCACGGTTGGATTCTGCCCAATCTTGCCGGTGGTCACGTCATACTGCCAGCCATGCCACGGGCACGTCACCAAGTTTCCGTCCATAACCCCTTGGCCCAGAGGCCCGCCACGATGCAGGCAAGTATTGTTGATGGCATAGAATTTGCCGCCGACATTTGCCAAGGCAATCGCTTTGCCCTCCACCTGAAACTCTCGGATCGTTCCCGGGGTGATCTCATTGGTCTTGGCTGTTCGCGCAAACGCCATCTGCTTTTCACTCTCCCGCTCTATCGGTCGTATTTCGGACTTCAAATCGATCGGGCACTCTAGCACGCGACCGATCTCTTTTCCTCTAATTCATTTGCTTCTTATTTCGGCTCCGGCGTTTGCGCCACCATTACTCCGCGCTTGAACTCTTCCACCATCTGCGGCCGCAGGCGCACTTCCGTGGGCCGCTTCGCCAACGTCATCTGGTCGATCTTGTCCTGCAACTTCAAGAGCGCGAAGAAGAGGCCTTCCGGCCGAGGGGGGCATCCTACAACGTACACGTCTACCGGTACGATGCGATCCACCCCCTGCAAAACCGAGTAAGCGTTAAAGGGTCCACCCACGCTGGAACATGCTCCCATCGAAATGCACCACTTGGGGTCCGGCATCTGCTCCCACACGCGTTTCAGTACCGGTGCCATCTTCAGCGTCACCGTGCCCGCCACAATCATCAAATCTGCCTGGCGCGGCGACGGCCGAAAGACCTCCGCTCCAAACCTCGCCATATCGAACCGCGAAGTCGTCGAAGCGATCATCTCAATCGCGCAGCACGCCAGTCCAAACGTCAGCGGCCAGATCGCGCTCTTCCGCGCCCAGTTAAACACATAGTCCACCGACGTAATCATGAAGTTCTTTTCGAACCGTTGATCCAGTACGCCCATTGGTCGGTCCTTCCTTGATAACGCCGAGTATATTCACCGTTCCCCGCGGAGTCAAAACTTCTCTGAGGCGCTCTGGGGTGAGGCAAGTGTGCCAGCTTCATCTCGATTCGGCCGCGAGTTTTTGAAACCTGCGAGAAAGCGTCTTGCAGTACTTTGTGAGCCGGAGACCCTGGAGAATGTCAATCTGATACCGATCCGTGCCGAGAGGCGCGACTCGCGGCGCTCCCCGGCGCGCAAAATTCGAGCCGCTGCCGTTTCCGGCGAAGTCCGCGCCAACCTCGCAAAACGCTCAATATTCTTTTCGCGCTTGGATGCGGACGCTCCGGCGCCAATCCGCGACCAGCACGCCATAGCCGTCCGGATGCCGCCCGGATGAACCTAAGAGACGCCCACGTGGCTACCCTCCGGTTCCTGACGCAGTGCCTCCGTGAATCCGCGCACAGTAAATTAGAAAGGTTAGCGCTATGGGCGCACCGCTCTCGTTTCAACACCCAACATCTGCTGCCGACTCGGAAAATCCGGATAGTGCCCCGGCATTGGATAGTCGGCTTATTCCGTCGTCTTGCGCGATGAGACGATGGGCACGGTCTCGTAAACGCCCAGTTCCCGCCCAGATGGTCGTCTGCTTCGAGTTCTTCGGAAGGAATCTGTGTTCTTGAAGGGCCTTGGCCATACCCAGCCCTCGCGGGCCGGCCCCAACCAAGGCCATCTGTGCGGAGCGATCATTCTTCGCAAGGGACCTGCCTCGGGCCACTCATGCCATAGTGCCCGCAATGTCACCAGAATCAGAGGAAGCAGAGGACAATTCGATTTTGATCTGATTGCGGCCGGCGCGTTTCGCCGAATAGAGAGCCTTGTCCGCCTGCCGCACCAGCGCGGAGAATTCTGGCGGCTGTTTGCCCTTGAATCCGCAAACTCCGAAACTCGCCGTCACCGAGATGCTTTCGCTGCCAAAAGAAAACTTCTTCGACGCAAAGTGTTCGCGCAATCGTTCCACGGTCAGCTGGATATGCTTGTGGTCGACATGTGTCAGTACCAATAGAAACTCATCGCCGCCCATTCGCCCGCAGATATCCGACGCCCGCGTATATTCTTTCAGGATCGCGGCGAATGCCTTCAGGACCTGATCGCCGGCATCATGGCCATGGCTGTCATTGATGCTCTTGAAGGAATCCAGGTCTGCATGCACGACCCAAAGAGGATAACCGTGCCGCGCCGCCCCTCGCAGTAACCGCCCGGACCATTCTTCGAGCGCGCGACGGTTTGGCAACGCGGTGAGGGGATCGGTGTGTGCCATTTCTTCGAGCAATTTGTTCTTCCTGTCGATTTCGCGGTGTAGATCGATGGTGCGGCGCCCCACTCCAATCCGCGCCAGCAGTTCGCCCGGATCGAAGGGCTTGGTCAGGTAATCATCCGCGCCTGCCGCCAGTCCCTTCACTACATTGTCCTTCTCCGAGATGCTCGTCAGCACAATGATGTAGGTGTACGGATGCTGTACGTCTCCGCGGATTCGCTCGCAAAGCTCCTGCCCGGAAAAATCCGGCATCATCCAGTCTGTGATCACAATCGCGGGCCCGTGTTTCGCGTAAACTTCCAGTGCCTCGCGCCCGTTTTTGGCAAATAACGGCGAATACGCCTCGTCCTCCAGGGCATGTTCGATTAGCTTGCGGTAGACAGGCGAATCGTCCACCACGAGCACAGGGAACTTGGGTATAGCTTCAGTCATTCACGTTCACGAACAGAACCCGACCGGTCTGGAATGCTTGATTGGCCCTATGGGATGGATCACCTAGACTTAATGTTAGCAGTGGTAGCTCGGGCAAGAACTGTACCTGCGCCATTTGGTTCAAAAAAGTAACCTGCCCTTGCTACTTCGTTCCGTGGACGAGCAGTGCTCCTTCTTCCTTGAAGGCGCGGAGATGCGCCGCGTCGCGGAACCAACGGCCTGTATAGACCTCCGGCGACGGGGATTGATCAACGATGCGCTCGTGCGTTACGTTCGTGAATCCCGCATCACGGAAAAATCCGCCCCATTCTTCGCCGGAAAGAAGGTGCGTCGGGACCGCGAGGAGATCCCTCCACTGGTGACAGTGCGGATTGTCGCGGTAGTAGTTGATCAGAATCCACGCCGAGCCCCCGTCGCCGAGAATCCGAAAAATATCTTTGATGCCCGCCACGGGATCGGGCCAGTAATACGAGGATTCCACGGAAATCGCGTGCGAGAAAAAGTGCGGCTGCCAGGGGATTTGCGCAACTTCCCCTGCCACGAACATCAAATTGTCGAAGTCCACGCTGCTTCGCCGAGCGTGGCGAATCATCTCGTCGGAAATATCTATCCCCACCACGCGGCCCTCGGGCACTAATTTGGCCAGCCGCCGCGACAGCCAGCCCGCCCCGCAGCCCACGTCCAGGACATTGTCCGTTGGCGCAAGCCGCATTTTCTCCAGCACGGGCAGCGTGATGGGCAGGTGATCCTGCTCCATCCCCTCGCCCCGCCCCGCCTCCGCCCAGCGGTTAAATTCCTCGCGCAGACAAGATCCAGAATCTGGAGAAGGCATAAGTTCAGAGAGCTAGCAAGTCACGCGTGATGAGTTTCTTTGCCACAGCATCAACCATGAAGCCCAGTCCTTCAAGAACAGTCGCACCCCGCCCAGGCGCAGTCAGGCTCGCCAACTTCACTTTCACCTCAAACATTCCCATGGCCGGTATTCCCCGCCTTCCTCAGGCGCCTTGCACCTTGGCCAGCAACTCCACGAATTTCCGCTTCCGCTCCGTCTGGTCGTGCCCGCCCTCCGCATCCGCCATTTGTGTGATGTTCATCGAGCAGAACTTCGGCCCACACATCGAGCAGAACTTCGCTTCTTTATAAAAATCATCCGGCAGGTTTTCATCATGCATCGCTTTCGCGGTCGGTGGATCGAGCGAAAGCTCAAACTGCTTGTTCCAGTCAAACAAAAACCGCGCATAGCTCAACGCATCGTCGCGGTCCCGCGCACCTGGACGGTGACGCGCCACGTCTGCCGCATGCGCTGCAATCTTGTACGCAATTACACCCTGCTTCACGTCTTCCGCATTCGGCAACCCAAGGTGCTCCTTCGGCGTCACATAGCACAGCATCGACGCCCCGTGCCACCCGATCATCGCCGCCCCGATCGCGCTGGTGATGTGGTCGTACCCCGGCGCAATGTCGATCACCAGTGGCCCCAGCGTGTAAAACGGCGCCTCATGGCACCACTCCATCTCCTTGTCCACCTGTTCTTTGATCTTGTCCAGCGGCACGTGCCCGGGTCCCTCGATCATTACCTGTACGTCGCGCTCCCAGGCCTTCTTCGTCAGCTCCCCAAGGGTCTTCAGTTCTGCGAACTGCGCCTCGTCGCTGGCATCAGCAACGCAGCCCGGGCGCAGCCCGTCGCCTAACGAATACGACACGTCATACTTGGCAAAAATCTTGGTGATATCGTCGAAGCGCTCGTATAAAA